>WNEY01001654.1_pt1 | contig 15919 bp, 12 predicted proteins | sample 5400531 | NCBI WGS metagenome assembly WNEY01 (sample SAMN13153338, study PRJNA577476) | soil metagenome | isolation source: 200 cm saprolite under Douglas fir tree site 1 | place: USA:California | collected 2015-04-18
TATTTTTCGATTTTCGGACCCTCGGTGAAGACGCCGATCACCGCCACCGCGGCGCCGAGGGCGGCAAGCAGAGCGGCGAAAAGCCGCGGCGCCGTTCCGGGGCCAAAGGCAAATCCACGCTGGCCGGGCAGCTCGGCCGAGGCCACCAGGGCCAGCGCCGCCGTCACGACGAGGACGAGGCCGCCATAGAAATCCTGCGGCGCGCGGACCGGGACAAGCCCTGCCGAGGTCGCGACCCCGACCAGCGCCAGCAATATCGCAATGGTTCGCGGGACCGTGGGGCTCGATGCATAGAACGTGGATACCAACAGCCCGACCGCCATCAGGGTGATGATCACTCCGCCCCTGAAGGGACCCGGACTAAGCAACCACGAACCGAAGCCTGGAGGCTTCGGGGACGCATTGACGCCCTCGGACATGACCACTCCCCTCGGACCCGCACGATGCCGGGAAACTTCTGTCCCCTTGGCAGATTTTTTCCAGTAGCACATTCCGATGGGCGGCGGGAAGCAAGTGCGACAAATTTAAGTCAGAGCCATCCGGTCAGGCCCAGCAGCGCGGCTGCGGCAAAAATCCACAGCGGATTCAAGCGCGTCATGAAGCTCATGACCGCGGTAACGGCGATGACCAGCACTGCCATAAGATTGTGCACCGCCACCGATGCCACCACGAAGGCGCTCGCATGATGACGTTCGGTCCCGGCGTGACTTGCGAGATGGCGAACCGGAGAAATCATGTGCTACCGACGGCGGGGCCCCCTGGTCTTTCTTCGGCAACCTTTCATCCCTATATTGATGGGTGCCGGCGCAAGCCGGCTATGGCGATAAATGGCCGTCGTAATAAACCTTTCGGACCCGGGGGCAGTACCCGGCGCCTCCACCATCAGGGGACAGTGGTCAGTAATCAGTCGTCAGATCGAGCGTATTTCTGATGACTGACCACTGATTACTGATCCCTGATACGGGGGCGAAATAGGATCGACGAGGGCGTAAAGGGCGTGCTTTTGCTCGGCATGGTTCCGCCGTTATCGGGCCAATCTCATAGTTGCCAATGACAACTATGCTCCGGTTGCCCAGGCCGCGTAATGCGGTTTGGAATACCGATCTAAAGCCCTGACGGGTTAAGCTCCGTCAGGCGGGGTTCGGAGGCACCTGGCAACAGAAGCCTCCACTTTAATCAGAGGACTGACGGCAGGCGACGGATACGCGCGGTCTCGTTGCTCGTTCAGCCGGGTTTATCCGTCCTCGGGGGGGGGCCGCCCCGGATTCCACCCGAGCTGAAAGCGCGCTACCATTGCAATCAGCGAATCTGGCAGCGAGCCGAGCGAACGGATTGCCCATGGCGGTCGATCATATCCGGTATGACATTCTGGCGCAGGACGCCCTGCGCGGGGTCGTACGCACCGTGGTGCTGGATGCCGCCAAAAACGGCCTCCCGGGCGAGCACCATTTCTACATTTCCTTCGATACGCGCGCCGAGGGTGTGCGCCTGTCGCCGCGCATGCTCGCCCAATATCCCGCGGAGATGACGGTCGTTCTGCAGCACCAGTTCTGGGATCTGGTGGTGACCGAGGACGGCTTCGAGGTCGGGCTGTCGTTCGGCGGCGTGCCGGAGCGCTTGGCGGTTCCGTTCACAGCGATCAAGGCGTTCGTCGATCCATCGGTGCAATTCGCGTTGCAATTCGAGGAGATCAAAGAGGCCGGGGACGCCGGAGCCAGCGAGCCGGAGAGCACAGCTGCGCCCGACGTGAAGGATCGCGGTGCGGAGCCGTTGCGGCCGCCGGCGGAGCACAAGGGGGCGCGCCCCGCGCCGGTCGCCACCGTCCCCGCGCCCGCCAATCCGCCGCCGGCAACCGACGAGCCGGATCCCGACAAGCCGGCGGGCGGCGAGGTGGTGCGGCTGGACCGCTTCCGCAAGAAATAGAGGCGAATAGCGAATGGCGAATAGCGAGTGGTGGCGGCGGCCATTCGCTACTCGCTACCTACTATTCGCTACTCGCTATTCGTGAAGCGATGACCAAAACCCGTACCGAAACCGACACCTTCGGCCCGATCGAGGTGCCGGGCGACCGCTATTGGGGGGCGCAGACCGAACGTTCACGGCGCAATTTCCGTATCGGCGACGAACGCATGCCGATCGCGCTCATCCATGCGCTCGGCATCATCAAACGCGCGGCCGCCGAGGTGAACCACGCGCTCGGCTCGCTCGATGCCCGGCGCAGCAAGGCGATCGCGCGCGCGGCCCAGGAAGTCATCGACGGCAAGCTCGACGACCACTTTCCGCTGGCCGTGTGGCAGACCGGATCGGGCACCCAGACCAACATGAACGTCAACGAGGTGATCGCCGCGCGCGCGAACGAGTTGCTCGGCGCCGAGCCGGGCGCCAAGTCGCCGGTGCACCCGAACGATCACGTCAATATGAGCCAGTCGTCGAACGATTGCTTCCCGACTGCGATGCATATCGCGGCCGTGCAGGAGAGCGTGCATCGGCTGATCCCGGCGCTGGAGCATCTGCGGGCGGCGTTGCAGAAAAAGAGCAAGGAATTCGCCCGCATCGTGAAGATCGGCCGCACCCACACGCAAGACGCCACGCCGCTCACGCTCGGACAGGAATTCTCCGGCTATTCGGCGCAGGTGAAGAACGGGGTCGGCCGCACGCGGCTCGCGCTCAGGGAGCTCTATCCGTTGGCGCAGGGCGGCACCGCCGTGGGCACCGGCCTCAACGCCAAGCCGCAATTTGCGCGCCTCATCGCCAGGCGGATCGCCGAGCTGACGCGCCTGCCGTTCGTCAGCGCGCCCAACAAGTTCGAGGCGCTCGCCGCCCATGACGCGATCGTGTTCGTCCACGGCGCCTTGGCCTCGGCGGCGACCGGGTTGTTCAAGATCGCCAACGATATCCGGCTGTTGGGATCGGGCCCGCGTTCGGGGCTGGGCGAATTGATCCTGCCGGAGAACGAGCCGGGCTCCTCGATCATGCCCGGCAAGGTCAACCCGACCCAGGTCGAGGCGATGACCATGGTCTGCTGTCAGGTGTTCGGCAACCAAACCACCATTACGGTCGCGGCGAGCCAAGGCCATTTCGAGCTCAACGTCTACAAGCCGGTGATCGCGTACGACCTGCTGCAGTCGATCCGGCTGCTCGCCGACGCGGCGGTATCGTTCACCGACCATTGCGTCAGCGGCATTCGCGCCAACGAGCAACGCATCCGCGCGCTGATGGAAAATTCGCTGATGCTGGTCACCGCGCTGGCGCCGAAAATCGGTTACGAGCGGGCGGCGGCGATCGCCAAGGCGGCGCACGCCAACGGCACCACGCTGCGCGAGGAAGCGCTACGGCTGGGTTACGTCTCGGCCGCGGAATTCGACCGTCTGGTACGGCCCGAAAAGATGACTCGCCCGGGCTGAGCCGCTGCCGAACTTGAGCGGCGCGCGGATAATTTCGGGCAATTGCCTGTTTCCAATAACACTTTTGTGAGGAGTCGCGGCACTCGGAACCAACACGTGGAGATGTAGTTCTTCGCCACCCTATACAAGCTTAGCAAGCCGCCCGGATGTAGAATGAATTCACAGTCAAATGGATTCAAAATTCATCGTTTTTAAGAACTATAAACGAGCCGAATATCTTTAATCTTATCGTTGATGTGAGGAGCAAGTTTGCCTCCTATGCTCATGCTCGTGGTGGTTACACTCATGAACGCGATCCGATACCGCATGGAGTCGAGCCCCGCTGGCCCCAATATACGTGCGGAACCACGCCAGGCGATCCGCCGCCACGGTATGGGCGCAATTCATCCCGTACCCTTCGGATCACCACATCACCAGCTAACCGGTACGTCGAGTGAGGGGATGGGCGAAGTCGTTAAGCTACGCAAGGCACGTAAGAAAATCGAACGGCAGAACGCCGAGCAGACGGCCGCTGCCAATCGTGTTCTGCACGGCCGCAGCAAGGCGGAACGCACGCTCGACGCGCAACGCAAGGCCAAGTCCAGCCACGACCTCGACCGCCACCGGATCGAAACGGGAGACGATCGATGAAATCGCCGGTCGTTAAGCGCTCCATCGTCATCGCTGGTCACAAGACGAGTGTCAGCCTCGAGGATGCGTTCTGGAAGGGGCTCAAGGATATCGCTGGCGGGCGTGACACCACGTTGTCGGACCTGGTCGCCTCGATCGATTCCGAGCGGCGGCACGGCAACCTGTCATCGGCCATTCGCCTCTTCGTCCTCGACTACTATCGCAGCCTGGCGAGCGACGATCAGGGCGTACGGAACGGGCCACGGGAGATGGCCGCCACTCGGCTCGTCCCACAGTCCTAGCGCGCATCCCGGGTCGGACACGCTAGCGTCCCGATTCCGAAGTTCGCATGAGTTCGCAGCACGTTCGGTTGCGAACTTCGGAATCAAAGGGACACTAGCAAGTTTATGATTCTAGTGCGGTTTTGAATTTGAAGTTCCTAGACGGACTCGGCGCGAAACTGATAGGAACTTCAAATTCACCGCACTAGGGTCTGGCAAACATATCGAACCATGAGCGCGTTTCAGCCGGCGGCGGCGTGGTCGCCAACGGCTTCGGCGGTTGCGGCTGACGCGCCGTTCCCTGACGCTGGCCCGCACCGCCCTGGGTCGCCCGCGGCATGCGCGATCCAGGCGCCGGCCGGATATCGATCGGTGGCGGCAAGGCTTGATCGGCCGACGGTGCCGTTGCGGATTTCGGCTTCGGTGCGTCGGTGGCTGGCGGTTGTCCGGCAACCGCCGGCTGGGTGCGCGGGGCCGCCGGACGTGGTCGTGGCGGGGCTGCCGGCGGCGCCGGGCTGGCGGCGGATGGACCGGCATCGGGCGAGGCGACGCCAGGCGACGCGGGAGCGTTTGACGCGGGAGCGCTCGGCGCCGGCGCGGGTGCCGCGGTTGCGGGGCCGCTTGGCGCGGGCTCTCGTCCTTCGAGCACATCCAGCTTCTTCGACTGCTGCTCGACCGCGCGCAACGCGAGCCAACTGGTCAGCGCCACCACGTCGATCGACCGCTTGGGCGCATCGAGCGGCCCTTTGAAATAGATCACCACTTCGGGCCGGACGTTGGCCGGCGCGGTTGCGCCCACCGAGCCCGACAGGGTCAGCCGCGCATCGAGGGCGCCGTCGGCGAGATTGAGGATGCCGCCGGCCGCGAGATCGGCGCCCTGCGCGCGCACGACGGTATTGCCCAGACGCGCCTGACCCGCGCTGACCGCGATCGCGCCCTCCGCCAATGCAATCGGCAGCGCGCCGCCCGCGAGCGCCGCATCCATCTTGTCCCGGACGCGCGTGGCGTCGATCGGCAGGCCCTGGTCGACCGCGCGGATGACCGCGGCGAATGCCGCCGGATCGACGCGCGCCAGCCGTGCATTCTCGAGCGTGAAGCTGCCGCCGCCGCCGAGCGATCCGATCAGCGCGATCGGGCTCAGGCCGGCGCCCTCGGCGGTGAGATCGAACGTGAGCCGGCCGGTCAGCGACAGCGGGCCGTCGCCAGGAAACAATTCGGGAAGATTGGCGCCGCTGAGCCGCAGCTGGGCGCGGGCGGTCAATCCATCGGCGCGACGCAGGAACGTGAGCCCGCCGGCGATGCGGCCGCCGGCCAGCGCCCCGTCGATGCTCTGCAGCGCGAGTTCCGAGCCGTCGAAATTCAACACGCCCCGCAGGTCGCGCGCCGCGAGCTTGGGCGTGAGCGCGACGCGAGCCGCCTTGATCGCCACCTGGCCATTCAGGCCGGTCGCCAATCGCGGCTCGAACGGCTCGCCGGACCAGGGCGCCGCGCCCGCGCTCTGCGCCGGCGTCCCGATCGCCGCGGCGATCGCGGCCGGCAGCTCGATCGCACCCAGCTCGATATCGCCGTCGACTCGCATCGGCTGCTGCAGGCCGATGGCAAGCCGCCCGCCGATGCTGGTCCCCGCCACGGTGCCGGCGACATCGCTGAGCGAGACGGTGCCTTCGGCGAGCCCGAGCCGCGCAGTCAACGACGTGGGCAACAGCTCGGCCGGTTTCCCGGCCGCGGCCGGCCGCGGTGAACGAATATTGGCATTGGCAACCTTGAGATCGAGCCGCGCGGTCGGACTCTGGCCATTCGCCAGCCGCACCATCCCGTTCGCCGACATGTTGAGCGGGCCGGCGACCAGTTGACCATCGACCACCAGATTGCCGTCGAGAGCGCCGCTCACATTGAGATTGAGCCGGCCGGGTCGCTTGTCGGCCGCCAGCAGGCGGTCGAGCCTGATCAGATCCACGAGCGCGCCGCCGTCGTCGGCGTCGATGCGCGCGGCAAGCTTCACCTTGGCGGCGCCGAGCGCGGCCAGATTGTCGACCGTGAAAGCATCGCTCGCGGCGCCCGCGTCGCCTTGCAGCGCCAGCTTGAAGCCGCCGGCACGGCCGTCGATCTTGAATCTGGCGGCCGCATTGGCGCTGCCGGTTGCGCCCGACTCGACCGAGACCGATGCGCGCAGCGTCACCGGGGTCACCTGCTGCGCCGAACGGCGAAGCTGCTCCGCGGTCTGCGGCGAAAACCTGTCGATCAGCGCGACGATGCCGTCGAGCGCGCGGGCGTCGAGGTCGATCGTCAGCGCGCCGCGCGGCGATTGCGACTTCGTGTCGATGCGCCCCTTCACCGCCAGCATGGCGCCGCCGAAATCCGCGATCGTGAGCCGCTCGATGCCGAGCCCGTTGGCATCGAGCCGCATGCTGATATCCGCGCCCTTGGCCTCGATCCCGGCGACCGACGCTCGATCGATCTTGAGCGAGAGCGCGCCCTCCCGCGGCCGATCGAATTCGGTGTCGCCCAGGATCGCCTTGGCGAGGGCATGGACGCGGTCGATATTGATCTCGGGCGCCGTCAACGCGGCGTCGAGGCGCGCCGGCCGGTCGCTGTTGGTCCAGGAATAGGCGAAGCGGCCGTTGACCGTCATGCGGTCGACCTCGGCCTTGAGCCGATCGACCGCGATGGTCTCGCTGCCGAGCGCGACGTCGCCGCTCAGGCGCAGCGAGCCGGCCGCAATCGCCTGCGGATCGATGCGATCGGTCAGCCACGCCACGAAGGCGCGCGGATCGCCGGAATCGATCTTGACCGGCCCCGCGAAGGCAACGCCCTTGCTCGGGGCGCTGAAGCGGCCGCTGAGCCGCATCTGGGTGATGCCGGGAACGCGCAGGTCGAGACTCTCGATGTCCCAGCTCTCGCCGTCGCTCTTCACGTCGCCGCTCACGCGCTGCAGCGTGGCGCCGGCGAGCGTGAGCGTCTCGACGCTGAGCCCGAGCTTGACCGGGAACGGCAGCCGCTGCGCGCCGGAGAAGTTGTCGGCCAACGCCTTGATGGCGACCAGCGGCCGGCGCCGCGTCTCTTCCGGCAGCGCCAGCATGCGGTCGAGATCGAGTTGCGGCGAGGACAGCACGCCGACCAGTTGCGGCTCCTTGCCGAAGGTCAGCTTGGCGTCACCGCGCAGCTTGAGCGCACGGTCGTCCGGCCCGTATTGGAACTCGATCTGCTCGAGCACCGCCGCGGCGCTGTCGCCCTTGACGCGGCTGGTGACGCGCCACGGCTCGATGATCAGCGCCTGCCCGCCTTCGGGAGCTCGGCCGACCGCCCGCGCGAATGCAATGCTGCCTTCGAAGCGCGGCGCGCCGCGGTCGACCCAGACCGTGACATCGGCGTCGGCGGTGACCGGTCGCTCGATCGGATCGATATTGAGGCGCACCTTGACGCCGCCGTCATCGGCGATGCGGCTCATGGCGAGTCGGTATGGGTAGTGGTGACCGGCAACGACGAAGGCGCCCTCGCCCTTGGCCGGCCCGGCCAGCGAGCGCAGCTCGCCCTTGAACTCGATCTTGTCGAGCACCAGGCGCGAGCCGCTGGCGGCGTCTGCCAGGATGGCGCGGCCGTCCGCGATGTTGAGCCGCTGGATCGACACGCCTTCCGGGGCGAAGCCGATCGAGGGCACCGGCCAGGCAACGCGGCCCGCGCCGTCGAGCCCGATGGCGAATTCAGGTCTTTCGAGCCGCGCGTCGGCGATGCGCCACTCGCCGCGCACCAAGGCGCCGAGCGCGAACTCGATGTGCAAGGCGCGCGCGCGCACCTTGCTGCTGTCGCCCGGGCGGCCGAACTCGATGCCCTGCAGCATGAGGGTGGGGGTGGGCAGCAGGCGGGCATCGATCGAGCCGGTGACCCGGAACTCGAGCCCGGTCAGCCGGCTCGCGCGCGCCTCGAATTCCCCACGGTAGGCGCTCCAATCGACAAAATACGGCCCGACCAGCGCTGCCAGCAGCGCCAGGATGATCGCAATCGCAAAGCCGAGCAGCGTCGTCTGCACGCCGTCTCCATCTCAGGTCTTCCCGGGGCCTTTAGCACGGGGCGCGTGCGGAGGGCCTGGAGGCGCCTGAGCATCAATGATGGGCACGATTCGCACCACCGGCCAATGACGACCGGCGGGTATGCCCGCATCCCTGTTCGTTGCCTCGCTCCTCCCGAATTGCCCCGGAGCGACAGTCAATTGTGAAGCGAATTGACGGCAAATCTATGTCGGAAGGCCAATGACTTAGAGTCGAATGCGACTAAAATTGGTGACGTTGCGACCTAGTGCGGTGGATTTGAAGTTCCTATCAGTGCTTGCGGCGAGTCCGTTTAGGAACTTCAAATCCAAAAACCGCACTAGAATCATAACATTGCTAGTGTCCCTTTGATTCCGAAGTTCGCATCAGAATGTGCCGCAAAACTCTTGCGAACTTCGGAATCGGGACACTAGGCCAAGTCAGCCCAGTGGCACGATTTTTCCCGGATTCATGATGCCGTCCGGGTCGAGCGCGCGCTTGATCGCCGCCATGGCGGCAAGCGCGGGCGAGCCGAGCTCGGCGGCGAGATATTTCATCTTGCCCTGCCCGACCCCGTGCTCGCCGGTGCAGGTGCCGTCCATGGTCAGCGCCCGCTCGACCAGGCGCTCGCACAGCGCCTTGGCCGATTTGACCTCGGCGGCATCGGCCATGTCGACCAGCAGCGTGAGATGGAAGTTGCCGTCGCCGACATGGCCGAGGATCGGCGCCACCAGCCCACGCTCGGCGATCTCGCGCTGGGTCTCGGTCACGCATTCCGCCAGCCGCGAGATCGGCACGCAGACGTCGGTCGCCACCGCCTGCGCGCCGGGGCGCAGTCCCCGGCCCGCCCAATAGGCGTCGTGGCGCGCCTGCCAGAGCCGCGTGCGGTCCTCGGGCTTGGTCGCCCAATCGAACGGGCCGCCGCCGAGATCGCGCGCGATCTCCCCGAAGCGCTCCGACTGCTCGGCAACGCCGGCCGGCGAGCCGTGAAACTCGACGAACAGCATCGGCATTTCCGGCAGCGCGAGCTTGGAATAGAGATTGGTCGCCTTCACCTGCAACTCGTCGAGCAACTCGATGCGCGCCACCGGGATACCAGACTGGATGGTCGCGATGGCGGCGTTGCAGGCGGCTTCCACCGACGGAAACGGGCAGACCCCGCCGGCGATCGCTTCGGGGATGCCGGAGAGCTTGAGCGTGAGCTCGGTGATCACGCCCAGCGTGCCTTCCGAGCCGACCATCAGACGGGTGAGATCGTAGCCGGCCGACGACTTCTTGGCGCGCCGCGCAGTCGTCATCAGCTCGCCGCTGGGCAGCACCACCTTCAGCGCCAGCACGTTGTCCTTCATGGTGCCGTAGCGCACCGCGTTGGTGCCCGAGCAGCGCGTCGCCGCCATGCCGCCGAGCGAGGCGTCGGCGCCCGGATCGAGCGGAAAGAACAGGCCCTGGTCGCGCAGATGCTCGTTGAGCTGCTTGCGGGTGATGCCGGGCTCGACCACGCAATCGAGGTCTTGCGAATTCACCGCCAGCACCCGGTTCATGTCGCGGAAATCGATCGAGACGCCGCCGTAGGGCGCGTTGACGTGGCCTTCGAGCGAGGTGCCGGTGCCGAACGCGATCACCGGCACGCGGTGCGCGGCGCAGATGCGCACCGCGTCCTGCACGTCGTCGGTGGTTTGCGGGAACACGACCGCGTCCGGCGGCTGGTTCTCGATCCAGGTCGTGGTGTTGGCATGCTGCTCGCGCACCGCCTGCGAGGTCACCACCCGGTTGCCGAATCTGGCCGTCAGCGCCGCGACCGCCGCCTTGCTCGCCTTCGGGTCGGACCGCGCTGCTGGCTCGGGCGCTTCGGATGTCAGTGCCATCGGAGCAGGCTAGCAGAACCTGGGCGGCGCCGGCAAAGTCAGGTCGCGCTCCAGGGAAAATGCCAAAGAAGACGAGAGAGCCTGCCGACCGTAGCCCGGATGGAGCGCAGCAAAACCCGGGGTTCTCGCCCCGCGGCACCACCGCCCCGCATTGCGCTCCGCTTCATGCGGGCTACGTACTACGTACGCCGGACGCGTGCGGTCACGCCGCCTTGACCAGCTCGGCCAATTTCCTGCGCGCGTAGAACATGCGCGTCTTCACGGTCGCCTCGTTCGCGCCGACGATGTCCGCCACTTCGGCGACCGTCTTGCCGTGATAGTAGACGAGGTCGATCACCGCGCCCTGCTCCGGCGGCAAGCTCGCCAACGATCGGCGCAGCAATTCGCCCGTGCTCTTCTTCTGCATCACGACTTCCGGATCGTCCGCCGGATCCGCGATGGCCGATGCGACGTCTAAATCGAGCTCCGCCTCCCGGCGGCGCCGCAGCGCCGAGAACGCCTTGAAGCGGGCGATCGCCAAAAGCCAGGTGGAGACCGCGGAGCGCGCCTCGAACCGCGACGCCTGCCGCCATACGTCGAGAAAGACGTCGCTCAAGATGTCTTCCGCCAACGTGGCGTCTCCAACCATGCGCAGCACGAACCGGTAGAGCGCAACGCGATGCCGGGCGAACAGCGTCCGCATCGCGAGCTGGTCGCCGGCGGCGATCCGCTTGATGAGGATATCGTCCGATGATGATGCTTGACCGACCGCGCGCGCAGAAGCCGACGCTGCTGCCGAGCCGGCGCGAGTGAAAGCGAGGCGCATGGGTGATCGTCCCCTTGAGTCACGTCCCGATATAAGAACTCGCTCACCGGTCGCGTGGTTTCATCGCACCCACGATTTATTTGGTTAACGCGGCTGTCCCGAGCAAGCCCTTATCGCGCATCAGATAGTTGTGAATTCGCTCGTTGAAAGCGCCGCTGTTACGGCGCAAGCTCATTTCTCTTTCACGATGCAGGGACTTGCCGCGCCGCAGAAGGTGCCGATAACGTGATCGGGAGACGTTAATTGCTGCGCCGCGGCAAAATGCCGAGAACGTGATCGGCGAGAGATGTCCGCGGTCCGCACGCTTCAAGGGCGGCCGGCCTCGCCCTGGCCGGTGCGGCGGCGCAGCACGTTGCCGACCAGCGAGGAGACGCTCGGGACGTCGTCTTCGCGGAACGGAATCGGCCGGCACAGATCCATCACGATGATGCCGAGCCGCGCCATCCGGTAGCTGGCATAGACGGCGTCAGCCGCGCTGGTGGCGATCCGCTCGGTCAGGGCGCCGCCGAGGTGCTGCACCACGCTGGCGCTGGCGATGTCGACGGCGCCGAGCTTGCCGGCCTCGTAGACCAGGCGCCGCAGCAGATGCGCGGTGGTGGCGGCGGTCGGCCGATGTCCGTAGGAGGCGGCGATCGCGCGCACCATGCGCACGCCACACGCCAGAAAGAACGCGGCATCGCTCACCGCGGTTGGGCTGATCGCCGTGATCCCGAACGCGCGCAGCACGGCGGTGCGCACATGCGCCTCGGCACGGCGATCGAGCGGCTTCATCACCGTGCGCGAGAGCAGCTCGATCTGCTGCCGGGCGGTGTGGTGCAGCTGCACTTGCCGCTGAAACGCCTCGATCGCGGCCTCGACCTCGCGCTCGCGCGGCACCACGGCGAGTACGTCGGCGATTGCCTGGCGGGCCTCGGTCGGGGGCAGCCGGTCGAGGCCGTCGGAGAAGCGCTGGTGGATCGCCTCGACGCTCTTGAGGCGGAACAGGCTCGTCAGCTCGCGCCCGATCACCGCGCCGGCGCCGGCCACGCCGGCGCCGACCGCCGTCGCCGCCAGCAGCCCCAAGACGGTGCTGCGCTCGAACGCGCCGGAAATCCAGCCGATGGCGTCGACCATAAGCCAGCCGACGAAGAACACCGCCAGCCCTGAGAGCGCCAAGGTGACGACGCGGTCGCGGCGACGGGCCGGCGCGCCGGCAAGCGCGGGCAGGTTCGCCGGCTCGCTCGGAACGATGCGTTCGGTTCGCTCGGTGGCGATGATTTGCGGCGCCGGCTCGACCCGCAGCCGCGCCAGCTCTTCGGCGGGGTCGATCTCGATCACCCGCGGTGACTGCGGCGCGTTGCCGGGCGCGCTCGATTGATCGCTCATCGCAACCGGTCTCCCAACAGAAACTCGAGCGCCAGGTCGAGGTTGATGTGCGGTATCCCCTCGACCGGCGACGGATCGACGGCGGGCGGCTCGAACACCGGCACGTTGAGAAACGGCGACGCCCAGGCGTCGGGCCGCGGCGGCCGGATCGGCACGTTGCCGACGAAGAATTTCGCCTGCTTGTTGCTGCCGACCGGCCGGCCGACCACCACCTGCACGCGGTGGCCATCGATCTCCTGGCTGTCGTCCGCGGTCGAGATCACCGAGGCCAGCGCGGTGACCTCCATGCGGGCATTGCTGCTCACCACGTCGAGCGCCGGGAACGCCGCCATGTTGCGCAGCAAGGCCGCGAGATGGTCGCGCTGGATGTCGGGAACGTGGTCGGCCTTGGTGGCTGCGAACAGCACGCGGTCGATATGCGAGCCGAACAGCAGCTTGGAGATGATGCCGCCGTGGCCGTAGCGGAAGCTGTCGAGGATGGCGTCGAGCGCCAGCCGGGTGTCCTCGAAGGCGTCGCGGCCGGCCAGCAGCGCGCGCAGCACGTCGACCAGCACGATCTGCCGCGAGTAGTGGCGGAAGTGATCCTGGTAGAAGCGGGTGACGGCCTCGCGCTTGTAGACCTCGAAGCGTTCCTCCATCAGCGCGCCGAGCGTGTGCGGGGCGAAGCCGCTGAAGCCCTCCGCGATATCGAGCGGCGCAAACCACAGATAGGGCACCTCGCCGAGATTGCCCGGACACAGGAAGCGGCCGGGCTGCAGGTGGCTCAGGCCATGCTTGTCGCGTACCGTAATGAGGGTCGCGCGATAGAGCTCGTGCGTCTGCTTGGCGGTCTCCTCGCTCGCCGCCTCCTCGTGCGGGTGCTGGGCGATAAAACCGAGAAAGTCGCGGCCGATCTCGGCGCGCACGCCCTTGCGATAGGAGCGGACGGTCGCGCGCGACCATTCGGCGAAGCTTTGCGTCAACAGCGGCAGGTCGAGCAGCCACTCGCCGGGATAGTCGACGATGCGAATGGTGAGGGTCGCGGCGTTGCCGCTGATCTGGCCTAGCAGCCGCCCGACCGCCCCGGCCGGCACGAAGTGGACGTCGACGCCGATCTCGCTGATGTCGGTGGTGCGCTCGGGCCAGTCGGGGGCGGCCATCTTCTCGACATTGGCCGCATAGGGGAAGCGCGGCAGCCGGTTGGCCTTGGCGCCCTCGAGCTTGGCGGCGATCAGCCGGCGCTCGCCCACCACGTTGAGCAGCGGCATCCGGTTGGGATTGTGCAGCGAGCTGAGCAGATTGTGAATCAGGCTGGTGGTGAAGACGGTCTTGCCCGACCGGCTGAGCCCGGTCACTGCCAGCCAGACCGTCGAGCCTCTGGCCAGCTCGGTGAGGTTGACGGCCTTGAGGAGCCGCTCCGACGTCTCGACAACGATGGGCGGCAACCAGCGGATATTCACCATGGCCATCGATCTTCGAGCGCGCGCGGTCCGCCCGCAAGTGGGCGCGGGAGGCCGGCTCCGCAAGTGGACCGTCCACCGTCATTCCGGGGCGCGCCGTAAGGCGCGAGCCCGGAATCTAGAACCACTGGCTGGGAGTATGGATTCCGGGCTCGCGGGCTGAAGCCCGCGCCCCGGAATGACGACGGAGAGATTGGCCAAGCGCAGACTTGTGGACGCGAACTTGGCCGACATCGTAAAATAGCCCATGCTCGACCGTCTCGATCTCGAACCGGTGTTTTTTGCCCCCTTCGTCTCCTCGGTGATGCGGGTCGAGCCCGCTTGGATCGACTACAACGGCCATCTCAACATGGCCTATTACAACGTGCTGTTCGACCGCGCGGTGGACGAGGCCTTCGAGCTGCTCGGCTGCGGCATCGACTACGTGAAGACGCGGCGGCACTCGTGCTTCACAGCCGAGGTGCACGTGCGCTATCTGCGCGAGCTCAACCTCGACGATCCGGTGCGGGTGACCTTCCAGCTGCTCGATTACGACGCCAAGCGCATGCACTATTTCGAGCAGCTGTTCCACGCCTCCGAAGGCTGGGTGTCGGCCACGTCCGAGAACCTGTCGCTGCACGTCGACATGGCGGCGAAGAAGACCGCCCCGTTCCCCGCCGGTGTGGCGGCCTGCCTCGCCCGCATGCAGGCGGCGCACGCCAAGCTGCCGCGCCCGCAAGCCGCCGGGCGGCGGATCGCGATGCCGGGGAAGGCGTAGCACCAGCAAGTCAGCGGCGTCCGGCTACCGGCGGCGCATCAAGTCACGCAATCGGCGTTCGGTTTGCAGTGCGCATGCCTATATTTCTACCTTATAACGAATTTTACTTGTATTGCTACTTGGCCGAGAGCATACTTCTACATCGTTCAAATGTGAGATCGCGGAACCTTCCAAGCCGGGAGACGAGTTCATGAGTTCAACGGAGCAACATGAAGCCGCTTCGGAAAACGACGACACGTTTTTCCGAAGGCGACAATTCCTGGAGGGCCTTGCCGCAACTGGTGCTCTCGCGGCCTTGTGGCCAAGCTTGGCCGAGGCCGTCGAGGAATGGGAGGACGGCGACCCGGCGTGCCGTGTGCGCTATTCGGAGCTCCCAAAGCCTGATGGCTATGAACTCGATGCCACCTATCTCAAGAACTTTGTTGGACTGTCGGAGGCCTTGACCGGCGTTGCGCCCCTCGATCGCAACTTGGGCGGCGAATTCATGGATCGCTTCGCGAGGCACCCGAAGCTCTCGGCAACTTTGAAAAAGCTGATTGAAGCCTATCAATCGATCGCTCCCGGCGATACGCGCCCGGATGAGGCTGCTATCAAGCAACGTTTCTGGCCGCCCCCGCCGATGAGCGACGAAGCAAAACAAGTCAACGAGGGCGCCAAGCAGCTTATTTATCTCTGGTACGTGTCGGCGTTCTTCCTCCCGCGCGAGGATGATCCCACCAAGAAGGTGTGGGTTTACGGCAGTCCGGAACAATACAAGCATGCGCTGCTGTGGTCGGTCATTCAGGCGCATGCCCCCATGACTCCAGGTGGGCTACCGGGCCACTGGGCCCACGCCCCCGCCGCCTAACGTCCCGTCATGCATCTCTTGGGAGAACACCATGAGGCCGTATGTCGACGAGCCAGAGTTTGATGTCGTCATTGTTGGCTCAGGAATCGCCGGCGCCCTCGTCGCGCACCGGCTGGCAAAAGCAGGAAAGAAAGTACTGATTCTGGAGGCCGGCGGCGTTGCGCCGGAATCGCTCGGGCGATGGGCGATGGTACATAACTTCTATAACTCACCGTCCAAGTCACCGGATTCGCCATTCTGCGGCGAAGATGTGCTGCCGGTTGATCCGAAAGCCCAGCCGCTCAAGTACCGGTTCGTGCAACCGGATCCGGTGGCGAATGGGGAGAATTACTATTTTTACGACGACTCCGACCCGGCGAAGAAAAGCGACCGGTTCAAGAGCTACTACGAGCGCTTGGTCGGCGGCTCGACGTGGCATTGGCAGGGCATCTATATCCGGATGCTTCCAAACGACTTCAAAATGAAAACCCACTACAAGTTCGGCGATGATTGGCCGGTCGCCGATTGGCCCATCTCTTATCA
>WNEY01001656.1_pt1 | contig 15913 bp, 12 predicted proteins | sample 5400531 | NCBI WGS metagenome assembly WNEY01 (sample SAMN13153338, study PRJNA577476) | soil metagenome | isolation source: 200 cm saprolite under Douglas fir tree site 1 | place: USA:California | collected 2015-04-18
AAATCATGGATGAAGGGCACATATCGCTCGGGCGGCAAGCCCAGGCGTCTGAATTCCACGTAAGTAACCAGAATGCCCTTCTCGCGAAACCCTGGGTCGAGCGTCGCAAGATTTCGGAAGCTGCGCACAAACAACAGCGCGCCGACGAGCAGCACCACCGAAACGGCAATCTGCGAAACAACCAGCAGACGCTGAAACGAGAAGCGTTCGCGTCCGGCCGTAGTTCCGCGGCTTCCACCTTTCAATACGACGCCCGGCTCCGCGCGCGAAGATCGAAAGGCAGGCACGAGCGCGAAGAAAGCGCAGGTCAGAATGGCCACCGTCCCGGTGAAGAGGAGCACGCGCCAATCCAGGCTGATGTTCAGCTGAATGAGATCGGTTTGCGTGCTGAGAAACCTGACCAAGCTCCTGCTGAAGATTTCCGCAAGCGCTACGCCCAGCACCGCGCCGAGTCCGGCAATCACAAATCCTTCCGATAACAATTGGCGGATGAGCCTCCAACGCGAAGCGCCAAGCGCGAGCCGCACGGCCATTTCCCGCTCGCGCGTGCTGGCCCGGGCCAGCATGAGGTTCGCGAGATTGGCGCAGGCGATAAGCAGCACCAGTCCGGTAGTTCCGAGCAACAGCCACAGCGAAGTGTCGTAGGTTTGCCGCAGCCAACTGATGCCGTTTCCACCGGGATAGGCGGCGAGCCGGAAGTTCTTGTAGACATTGAGCGACGTGGAGCTGAAGCCGCTGGGTAAGGTGGCTTCAATAAAGCCCGGGCTCATGGCGCCGAGTTGCGAGGAGGCCTGCTCCAGCGTCCCACCCGGCTTGAGGCGGCCATCGACGCGCAGCCAGAAAAGGTCGCTGCGGGTCATGGTTTCCGCGGCCGGAAAGTAGGTGGTCAAGGAGCAGAAGGGCACAGCAAAGTCGAACGTTTTTCCAACTTCCAATCCGAAGAAGCCGCGCGGTGTGACGCCAATGACTTCCGTGGGACGACGCTCGACCATTAGCCGGCTTCCGATGGCGGAATCTTGCCCTCCAAATTCGCTCTGCCACAAGGGATAGCTGATCACCACGCCGGGCAGCCCGCAGTTTGGCTGGTCGTCCTTCTCGGTGAACACGCGTCCCCGGAGCGGGGGCACGCCTAAGACGGAAAAGATCTCGCCGCTGACCCACAGTCCCCGCGCGCGCCTTTCCTGTGCGCCTTCGCCGAGCGATACCGAGCCGGTCTGGGCCCAGGCAAAGACGCCGGAGAAGGACTGCTGGTGTAGGCGAATCTGCTCCCACATCGGATAGCTGAGCATCGTTTCGTTGTCACCGGTAGTGAATCCGAAGCCGCGCGTCCCGTTTTTGACGCGCACCGCGGCGAGCCTTGCAGGGTCGGCAACCGGCAGGTTGCGCAGGCGCACGGCATCAAGCAACTGGAAGATGGCGGTATTGGCGCCGATGCCCAGCGCGAGCGTGAGAATGGCGGTAGCCGCAAAGCCCCAGCTCTTGCGCAGCGCGCGCAGCGCAAAGCGGAGATCCTGCATCATGAATTCGGCGGAGGCCGCGCCGCGCGCCTTGCGTTCCTCGCGCAGAGGATTCGAATCGTTGAGAGACATCCGGAAGACTTACTCCGTCCCGCTGATATACAACGAGATATTCGAAAGGTCAATTAAGATGCGAGGGACGCGGTGTGGAAAGTTTCCAAGGGCGCATCGTGGCTGTGCGCTCTTACTTCAGGGCGTACGAGCGGTAAAGCGTGTCGCGCTGCGCGGGAATGAAGCCGGCGTCGGAAATGATGCGGCGTAACTCTCCCTCATTGGTGCGATTCCTGACTCCAGCGGCGAAAACGACGTTTTCTTCGATCAGAATGCTGCCGACATCATCGGCTCCAAATTGCAGCCCGACCTGGCAGACCTTGATCCCCGGAGTGAGCCAGCTGGACTGGATGTGGTCGATGTTGTCGAGATACAGGCGGCTGACGGCCAGCGTCTTCAGATAATCGACGGCGGTGGTCTCCTGGACTTTTTTGCCGAGCGCGGTGTTTTCCGCCGCGAACATCCAGGGAATAAACGCCGTGAACCCGCCGGTGTCTTCCTGAATGCGGCGCAGGCGCTCGAGGTGATTCACGCGGTGGCGCAATTCCTCGCCGCAGCCGAACATCATGGTGGCCGTGGTGCGCAGGCCCAGCGAATGCGCAATGCGGTGTACTTCCTCCCAATCATCGCTGGTGCATTTGAGCCGCGCGATCTTCGAGCGGATCTCGTCGTCGAGAATTTCCGCGCCGCCGCCGGGAATGGACTGCAGGCCCGCGTCCATCAGCCGTTGAATGGTCTCGCGGACGCTGATCTCCGACACTTCCGCGATGCACAAAATCTCCGGCGCGGAAAAGCAGTGCAGGTGCACTTGCGGGAAGCGCGCTTTCAGAGAGCACAGCAGGTTTTCGTAGTAGCCGATCTGCAAATCGGGATGCAAGCCGCCCTGCAGCAAAATTCCCGTGCCGCCGAGCTGCAGCATTTCCTCAATTTTTTCGTAAATGGTCTCGAACGAAAGGATGTAGCCATCCTTGGCGCCCAGCGGCCGGTAGAACGCGCAGAACGAACAATACTCGGTGCAGAAATTGGTGTAATTGATGTTGCGGTCGATCTGATAGGTGACCACCCGCGGATCGTTCTTCTTCAGCCGCAGTTGGTGCGCTTCCATGCCGATGCCAATCAGGTCATCGGACTCCAGCATCTCCAGCGCTTGTTCTTTGGTTATTCCCACGGCAAGCTCCTAATCGTCCCCTGGCGTCAGGGCATTTATTATGCGCCCAGAGGATTCTCTAATTCCCAAGCAAACGGACGGATCTCGGCGATCCTAGCGAAATCCCGCTTATTGGCGGTTAGGACCGTGATTCCCATACGCCCGGCACTCACCGCGATCAATGCGTCGTTCGTGAGCCGCCCCTGACCAATTTGCTCGTAATCGTACTTTGCCGCCAACAGCCCCAAGACTTTGCCACATCGAGACCAATCGCTGAGATTGGGCACAAGGATGCGTTGTGCCCGTTCGAAGTCGCGCTCGAGCCGTTCGAGGAGCCTCTGAGCCCGTGAGTCGGCACCGGCGTAAAGCTCCTCGAGGACGACCGAACTCAGCCAGAGCGATGCGCCGGAGGTAAAGCGTCTAAGCCTCAAAGCTGCATCCTGCCCCGCGCGCAAGGAAGCGATATATATCGATGAATCGTAGAGAACACGTGCCAACTATTTCGCCAGCGTGCGGTAGACGTCCGTGAGCGCGGCACCGCTCCTCAAGAATCGCTCATTGGCCTCGGCTGCCAATTGATCCCGTTCGTGCTCGGCGATGACCAGATCCAGGGCGCGCTCGATCGCCTCCGTTTCAGTACGGACACGAAGCAATCGCTGGGCCCTCTTGATTTTGGCAGCATTCAACTGGAAGTGTTTATGAGAACGGTTCCTGGCAACAGCCATGCGAAGCTCCTTAGCATGCCCTTGTGTACATAGTATCAGGATTTGTGAACATAAGCCACGGTGCTCAGGCCGGGTCCTTGGTCCTCCTTTGCGAAAGCAAAATCCATGTAGCGAACCGGCTTATTGCGAGCAGCAGCGATGGCGATGGTGCTCACAGCAGGGATCAATCCCATCCTGAAGGACTGGACAAAGTAGGCGGTGAGACCGCGCAGATTCTCTTCATCGAGAGTGAAGTCAATATTCTCCGCCAGATAGCGCTTCAATTGCGCGGCCGGAAGCGCAAGTTCGTTCGCTGCTCGCTCACTGATTTCGTCGAGGCGTTGTAGGCCCATGTCCCGGGACAATTGGAAGTCTGCAACCACGTCTTCGTTCACGATTTCCTTGCGCCCGGCCCAAAGAGCCAGGACCGCAGGCAAATTGGTCAGCTTGCGCCATTCCTCGACCACGTCGTACAGGTGAAGGGTGGGGATCTGCGGAAGGCCTATGCGGAAACCTTCACATGTGCACTCGGGACCGCCAAGCAGCGGGTTTGTACGGGCGCTCTGGAATTGCAGCGCCAGGCGCAGCGCCGGATCGCCAATCAACAAGGCCGCATCGGCATCCCGCAGCATCGCGCCCAAATCCGGATCGGCTTCCACAAAGTCCGGCGCAATCTTCCAATGCTCCGCGCACAAGATGCGCGTCAAGGCTTGCGTGCTGCGCGAACTGCGGTCCAGCGCCATCCGCCGCACTTGCTGCATCGGTTTTTTTGCCAGAAGCAGCAGGCTGCGCACGCGGCGTTTCGAGGCAATGGCCAAATCCGGCAGCACCACCAAATTTTCGATGCGCTGATACTCGATCGCGGGAATGATGGCGACGTCGGCCGCGCCGCTGCGCAGTGCCTCTGCGCACTGCGATGGCACGGTGAACGAAAGCTCGTACTTGCCGTGGAGAGAGCCATTCGTAAAGCCCCACACCAAAGGCGCGGTGTTCAGATATTGCACGATCGATATGCGGAGTTTGGCCAAGGTGTCCGTCCGAAGTCAAAGAGCCCGCTTCCGAAAGCGGGCGTTACAGGTGCATGCGGCTCGCGGGGTCAGTATAGCAGACGCGATTTTGCTCCGCACAAGCACGCTTTTGATGTAAACCTTCCGCCGCTTTGCAGCCGCTGATTTCGGAGGCGTCAAAAATGTTGAAGCGTTCGCTTTCGCTGGTGTCACTCGGTCTTTTTCTCTTGCTGCCGCGCGCGTATTCCCAATCGCACGCAGACGCGCCTCCACCATCGCCCACCATCGCCCACCATCGCCGAGAAAACCGCCTCCGCGCAAAAGCTCCCCGGATACTTCAATCTTTACTGGGACGCCAAGCAAGGCAAGCTGTGGCCTGAAATCGACAAATGGAGCAGCGAATTTCTGTATCAAAGCTCGCTGCCCGCAGGCATCGGTTCGAATGATATCGGCGTCGACCGGGGGCAGCTTGGCGGGACGCACATCGGTCGGACGCCGTCCGGATCGCTGGCTCCGAAGCTCATGTCTTCTTCGCCGCCAACCAAATCGAGCAGTTCGAGAAAGATCCCAAGCGCCTCGACCTCACGCCGCTGGCAGAACCGCCCGACAGTCCGCCCATTGGCGAACTCGGGCTGGGAGATGAATATACGTTTGAAATTTCTGGACGGAGCCCGAAAGGTGAGTCTGGTAGAGCGTCAAGTCAAGACGATTCCTGTCCAAAGCAGTCCCGGCCCGACGGAGGCCGCAAAAATGGGTCCTCTTTCGCCTCGCGGCTTCCTTGCGTGAACGTCCAGCGCCGTACTCAGGGCGACGCCACAAGTGGAGGACCCAAGGTTGCCGCAGTTCTTGGCAACCAGAGGAACTCTGTCGGCGCGTAGTTTCGCTCGCCGGAGCAAGGTAGCCACCAAACGGGGATTCGGCTGATGAAGAGCAAAGGCACTGACGGCTTCGCGTTTCACGCCTGAACTTCTTTCGAGGTCGCTCACTATTCTCTCAATCCGCTCAACGGCCGCGCGCGCTAGCGCTTGACCATCGAAATCGAGGACGATCGCAGCGTTAGCATCAGGCCGCACCCGCAAGACCGAGGAGAACGTGCCGCTGCAACTTCCAATGGACGCGCGAACGGAATAGAGCGGCGGGTCATCCTTCTCGTTGGTTCGACGCAGGACGAATGCGCTCGCGCCGTCACCAAACAAGCCACCAAACTCACCCGGCACTTTTCCGGGGCTCAGCAGACGGCTATGTACATCGGCCGACACGATCGCGATGCAACTAACAGCTCGATCAGAAAACAGCGCATTGGCGGTCACAAAGCAATTCAGCAGACCAACGCACGCCCCTCCAATATCAAGCACCCGGCAAGCGCTCGTTGCCAACAGAGTGGAGTGAAGGGAGGCCGCGAGAGACGGAAAACCCAGAAGAGTCTCGGTGGTCGTGACAATCCAATCCAAGTCCTGGGCGGAGACGCCAGCCACTTCCAGGGCCTGTTGCGCCGCAGCGGTTGCGAGAGAGATTTCGCATTCGCTTGCGGATGCCCGGCAGACGGAGTCGATTCCCGCGCGATCTTTCAGAGTGCCTTTGGGCAAATCGAATTCCTCCTCGATCTTGCCGCTTGCGACGCGCGCCGAGCCGAGAGCGAAACCCCAGCCGGCGATTCCGCATCGTCCATCTGGACCACTCTCGTTAGGCGAAGGACTCGCTTCAGTTTCCACTTCTAGGGACTGCCGGAAATTCCGGACTATTTGAGCCGCCGCCCTGGTTGTTGTAGGCGGCCCATCACTCATCCGAGAAAAGAGCCCCGGTGAAGCGAGCCGGGTTTCGATGCAGAGGAGCACATCGACATGAGCCATAGAGTCAAGCAAGCCAGTCTTTATCCAATCTTCGTCCTCGCCGGGAAGCAGCGCTTCGGGGGGAAGGACGGTCTGAAGACACTGTTCAACCATTTCCCGTGCCGGTACAGGATTTCTATCATTGGGTGTCATACTCAAATCGCCGTGAAACCGCCAAGTCAACTACTTGGCTTCGTTGAGCCATGCTGGATTGGGGAGCGGAAACAGAGTATCGAGCATCAGCCAGCAGAATCCTTCGTCATTTTTGGGGCGGGCGAGGCCGATTCTTGCAAAACGGTGGTTGCTTGAGATAATTCGCTTCTGGATGACGGAGTCAAAAAAGTGCTGCGCTTCCAGTCGTCGTTTTCGATCGTCCTGAATATGACTGGTCAGATCGTTCGCCACGCCGATCCAGCCGGCATCCACTACCGGCAAGCTCTCCAGCGTTTCACCGGATTTGAGAGCTACGGCAGCGCGAATCTTCGGCGGATAGAATCGAAATGAAAAGCTGACAGCGGCGATTTCGCATCCGCAGATGGAACGTTGCGCCTCCTTACAATCCGCGTATACCGCTTCCCCTCCTCGGGGGCTTGGGTGCACGGCGCAGCCGAACAAGTCCTTGACCGAGCCGGCCAGTTCTGCTCGCTTGAGGCACTCCAGCAATTGCGCCTCGCTCACCGAGCCCAGGAGTTGAAAGTTTCCCGCTCGTCGATCTTCGCCATGTGGGCGTAGCGCCGACATGAAGGACAACTCGAAAGCGACCCTATCCCCGCGTTGATGGCTGAATTTGGTCCAAGAGAATGAATTGCGGGGAATCGGCCGCAGCGAACGAAAGCCTGCTGGCAAACGCTCCAGACCGATGACGCAGAACCCCGCGCCCATGACGGTGATTTCGCTAACCAACAGTTCGGTGGTGCGGCGCATGGTGCCGGCGATGTTCTCGCTCTTCTCTACCGCGTGTTTTTACTTGGCCTGTTAAGTGAACGATGGGTACATTATAACCACAAACGGCCAAGGAATTGGCAAGCAGTTCAGCCACCAGCCTTCGGTGACATCGTTCAGGTCCCGGTTCCGAGCAAAGCAGCGCTACGTGACCGCCAAAATTGGCAAGTTCCAAGCTCTGCGGCACGTCGCGATCACGCATCAACTGCAGAAAAGAGGCTTCGTAGACCGTCCAGTCCTTCGTAGCGCGATACGCCTTGCGAATTTCGGGGCTCGGGGCGAGGCGCGGTTCGTACAAGTACGTTATCCCCGCGATGCGGTCCAGGAAGAATGCCAAGTCAGGATATTTTGCGAATCCGGAAAGCTGTCCTATACGATTCTCGCGAACGTCAATCAGCTTATGCACGCCCGCTTGCTGGAGGAGGGTGAAGAATTCTTCCGCGGTTTTTCCCGCAAAACCGATGGTGCAAATGGTTCTTTCCATCGGCTACTGCCAGAGTTCGAGCTCGCGAGGATCAACGCGAAATGCACATTTCTTCGATTGTTCCATGTAGGCGCTTTCCAACGCGCTCTGGCGATCCTCGGAAAACAGCGAAGCACCGGCAACGGCGGCCATTTTCTGCGTCGTAAGCAGCCGGTCCTCCGCCTCGCCCTGCGTTTCGAGGGTTTCTCCTTTGCGGATGTGACGGGGTTCGATACCCAGGGCCACAAGCTCGGGACCAATCATAAGAAACCGGTGGCAAGTCAGAGGATCTTCTTCCGCGCACAACAGAGCCAGGTCATGCCGGGTGAGTTCCTCAAGAACTCGCTCCAGACCGCGCTGAAATGAAACCGACTTTCTGCGTGCCCGGTAGTCGACCACGCCATCGCTGCGGTAAGCCTTGGGATCTTCCGGCCGGCCGCCGAGTTCTTCGCCCAGGAACAGGTACCGGATGCCACGGCTCCTGAGTGTGCCCTCCAGCTCTTCGCGGTCAAAGTGCGGGAATCGCAAACTCCGCGGACTGCTCCGGACGTCAATGACGAGATCAACGCCAAAATGCTGAAGCGTGTTCAGCAGCACGGGAGCTTGCATCGCGGAGTGTCCGAGTGTGAACAATCGGTGAGCCATGCTGTTTTTGAGCTTATCAAAGAGACCGGCCCGGTCGCTTGCCGATTGTGCACTAATTGGTGGAAGTTCATCAAGGAACTCCGGGCGCAGCTCGCTGTGCCTAGAATGTGCTCCGATAGCATTCTCGAAGCGGGCGATTATCGATCTGCTCTTATCGTTACGATGGTAAAGGCGATCTTCAGCTTATCTTTCACCTTGACCGCGCCACCGCCCACCTTCACAGGCGTGATGCCGTAGTCCGTCTGCAGGATCGAAATCTCGCCCTCGCCGCGCAGTTGCGCGCTTTCCGTTTGCACACGCAAGGGGAAGCTCACCGTTTTCTCGACGCCGTGCAGCTTCAGCTTGCCGGATATGGTCAACTCCCATCCTTCCGCGTTCTTTTTCGCGCCGGAAATTCCCGACGAAGTAAAGGTGATCTCGGGAAACTTGGCGACGTCCAGGACTTTCTCGCCTTCCATTGTCGCTTGAACGTCCCGCCGGTCTTTTTCTGACTCGCCGGGATCCACCACGGTGAGCGATTTCGTGGCGATCTGCAGCCGCACCGTCGAGTCTTCGATCTTCTGGGCATCGAGTTGCGCCTCGCCGGAGATTTCCGTCGCGGCAATCAGATGATCGTGGCCAAAGGCCTTGAACATCCCTTCCTTATACACATGGATCTCCAGCTTGCTCTGCGCGCTGGCAATCGAATACGCCGTTTTCTCTTGTGCTGCCGCCCCAAGGGCCACCAGTAGCAGCCCGGCCGCACCAGCCGCCATTCTCCATCGCATGGTTTGCCTCCCTGCCTCTATCATAAGGAGAATAAGTTCACGGTTGTCACCGTTTTGTCCCCGCGTCGCAAGACTTGGTCTCCCTGTTCGTCGCTGTTTTGTGACATTAAGCCTTTTCCTCTGTTCATCTTAGGCGGGGGGTTGCTTCGCATTCTGAATTGTCGCGACCATCAACTTTCCTACCAGACCATTGGCCCCTTCTCTCGTCTATACCGCTGGGAGGGAACCCCATGAAATTGCGCACCGTGCTCTCGATGGCCGCCGCTTTGTTCGCCTACGTTTTGCTGCTCTTACCCATGACCCGCGTCCGCGCTCAGGTCCGGCCCGCAGCTCCAACACCGCCCGCCGTGGCGGTTCCCGCCATTCCGGCGGAGCCCGCAGCTCCCGCATTACCTGCGCCGCCTGCGAAACCAGCCGAACCCGCTGCCCCCGCCGCGCCCGCCTGGGAAAGTGAGCGCTCGTGGGGCCGCTCCGCACATTGGGGAGATGAACCTGCGGCTGATTGCTCCGATTTGCATATTCGTCTGAACGACGAGAAGCCCACGATTCAATCCGAGGAGCGCACTCTCACCCGGGCGGAGGCGCCGGTTCTGCGCGTTCACGAAGTGCACAATGGCGGGATTCAGGTGCACGGCTGGGAGAAGGACACCTACTCCGTGACGGCGTGCAAGGCCGCCGTCGGCAGCGACGCGCAACGGCTTCTCTCGCAAATCAAACTTTCCGTGCAAGGAGGCGAGGTTTCCGTCAGCGGGCCGTCCGCCGACCACGACGACTGGACCGTGTTCCTGCTGATTCGCACGCCGCGCTCCGCCGACGTCGAGGTGAGCGCCCACAATGGCCCGGTCAGCTTCTACAGCGTGAACGGCAAACTCACCACGCGCGCCACGAATGGCCCCATCAGCATGAAAGACTGCTCCGGCGAAGCCGACATTTCCGCGGAGAACGGTCCGATCAGTTTCTCGGGCACCAGCGGCAAGCTGCGGCTGCACACGCAAAACGGCCCGATCACCGTATCGCTGGGCGCGAATTGGGATGGCTCCGAGCTGGTCGCCGACGCCGTCAATGGGCCGTTGACGCTGCGCGTGCCCTCCGGATTCCGCTCCAGCTTTCTGGTAGAGTCCAACGGCCATTCGCCGGTGAGCTGCCACGCCAGCATCTGCTCGGAAGCGCGCAAGACCTGGGACGATGATCATCGTCGTATCGAGTACGGCAGCGGTTCGCCGGTCATCCGGCTGTCCACGGAGAATGGGCCGATTTCGGTGGCCGACTAGATCGCAACGAAGGCCGGCTTGCCCCGAGTCTCGAGCGACGTTCTACTGGCGCACACTAGCCGCGAGCTTTGTTGTGAGAATGTCGAATTAACTGAGAATCGAGGGCGCTGGCCTATGTCGGCGCTCCCGCTAACCCCGGGCAGCGTTGGCGATGCCTAGACGACGTTCCACGTCTTGAAACCGGGGATGGGGACGCAGCACATCGAAGGCTGGACCACGAAGCAGCAAACGCACTGTGGGATCGCGTTCCTGAAAGGCTTTTTCCAAGAGGTCGAACATCGTATCAAAGTCCTCCAGACCGAAATAGACTTGTGATAGGTGAGCGGGCGAGACGTACCGTTGTTCCGCCAGTGTCAACAGCTCCCGGAGCTGCGCTAGGGCTAACTCTCTGTGTCCCGTGGAGGCCTCAAAAGCAGCCAGGACGCAGCGCATCCGAACATCACCTCCACTTAGCGTGAGACCTTTTTGGACGTGAGCGATGGCCTCTTCGCGCTTTCCGGAATTCCAATATGTCACTGCTAACCAAAAGTGGGCGTCAGGGAAGTTCGGATCCAGGTCCAGTGTCTTGCGGAATTGTTCTACAGATGCCTCGTACCGTCTCCCAAACATCAGTACAGCTCCCAGCACCGTGTTAATCAACGGTGAAAAAGGATCAATTTCAAGGGCTTGTCTTGCGGCGGCCTCGGCTTCCCCGAATCGCCCCAAGTGCAACAGAGACACGCTGTACTGTAAGAACGAGGTCGAATCGTTTGGATTGAGTTCCATGGCGCGCCGGAATTCTTTCTCACCGGCGTCGGTCTCCCAGTCGTAAATTAGGCGGATGTACGCGAGAGCGGCGTGTGCTGCGCCCAAGGACTCGTCCAGCTCAAGCGCTTTCGCAACGGCTGCTTTTGCTTTGGGAAGTCCGATGCTCGGCGCGATCACGCTGTAACCCAGGGCCGTCAGATATGCTTCGGCGATGCCTGTGTGTGCAAGCGCGTATCCAGGATCGCGCTCCACAGCCAGCTGAAAACATTCGAGACCTTTCTTGATGGACTCATCGGTGCGTCGTGCCCAATGGAATCGCCCCTGCATGTAGAACTGGTATGCCTCCGTGTCTCGGGTTTGTCGTTTGATCAGGCGTTTCCTCTGGTCGCCGGTCAACCGCACGCGCAGCTTGTCGGAAACCTCCGTGGCAATCTGCTCCTGCACCGCGAAGATGTCGGCAAGGTTGCGATTGTAGTAAGCGCTCCAGAGCTGAGCTCCATCGTCCACATCCACCAGCTCCAACCCAAGAGTCACAAGGTCACCGCGCTTCAGCAAGCGCCCGGCAATCACCGCGCGAACCTTAAGCTCACGCCCGGCGGTCTGCGGATCAATTTCCTTGCCCTTATAGCGGAAGACCGTGCTCCGAGCCATTACGCGCATGCGAGGCAACTGCGAAAGGCTCCCGATAATCGACTCCGTCACGCCATCGCTGAAATACTCGGTTTCCTCGAGGCCCGTACCGTTGACCAGCGGCAATACCGCCAGAGAGTCGATAGCTTTGGATCGGACCTTTGGCGCGCGGCCCTCTTGTACTTTGTGTTCAAAGGCAGAGCTGGCGTTCGAAGCGCGGCTCGAATCTAGATCGCGCTTCAGACGTTTCAGATCGGCGCGCATCTCGGCCGCGCTCTGGTAGCGCAATTCCCCGTCCTTCTCCAGCGCCTTGTTGATGATGCGCTCCAGCTCCGGCGGCAATTCGGGATTGATGCTCGCGGGCGAATCCGGTGTTCGGTGCAGAATGGCATCGAAGACTGCTGCCGATGTGTCCCCTGCAAACGCTCGCCTTCCGGTGGCCATCTCGTAAAGCACTAGACCAAAGGAAAAAACATCCGTGCGCCGATCCAGGGCTCGGCCCATGGCTTGTTCCGGGGACATATAGGCAACCGTGCCGATCGCTTCACCCGGGCCGGTCAGGTGCTGCTCGCGAACGGAGATTGTTTCCTCGGGGTCCCCAGACAGCGCAGTGAACTGCTGCTGTAAGTCGAGCTTGGCCAGCCCGAAATCGAGGATTTTTGCCTGACCTCGAGTGATCACAAAGATGTTTGCCGGCTTGATGTCGCGATGAACAATGCCTTTGGCGTGCGCTGCATCCAGGGCATCGGCGATGTCGATGCCAAGCGCGAGCAGGGCGTCCGGTTCAATGGGGCGGCCCGCGATGCGGTGCTTCAGCGTCGCGCCATCCAGAAACTCCATGGCAATGAACGTTTGTCCGTCCTGTTCACCGATGTCATAAATCGTGCAGATGTTGGGGTGGTTCAGGGCAGACGCGGCCTGCGCCTCGCGCTGGAACCGGGCGAGGGCATGCGGGTCTCGGGCTACGTCCACAGGCAGAAACTTGAGCGCGACGAAACGGTGGAGACGAGTATCCTCAGCTTTGTACACGACTCCCATTCCGCCGCCACCGAGCTTCTCAATGACGCGGAAATGCGAAATGGTCTGGCCGATCATGGAGCAAGCGATACTTTGGAGTGCCATGTTAGGGGCGCGGAAGGCGCGAGTCAACGGATCGGGCCGACAAACGGACGGCATCGTCAAGTGGACGCGCTTGCGCGCTTGCGGATAAGATTTCCAGCATGCTGCTGGAAGAGCGCGTCGCCAGGCCGGTCACCGAGCGGGAAGCAGTACAACTCGCGCGCGACCTCTATGGCCTGGAGGTCGCCGCAAAATCGCTGCCTGGCGAGTACGACGACAATTTTCATCTGACGCCCGTCGGCGCGGGTCCGAGCGGATCGCGTGATGGCGCGTCGCCGGAACAAGGAGACGCGGCGGGCTTCGTGCTGAAGGTGATGCACCCGGCGCGCGAGCGCTCCTTCATCGATATGCAGTGCCGCGCCTTGCAGCACCTGGCGCAGCGTGCCCCGCAGCTAACGCTGCCGCGCGTTCGCTTGAACAACAATGGCCAGCCGTTCGCGGCCATCGCGGCGCCGGACGGTTCCGAGCGCCTGGTCTGGCTGCTCACCTACGTGCCCGGCACCATGCTGGTGAAGGCGCGCCCGCATTCCCCCGAGCTATTGCAAAGCCTTGGCCATTTTCTCGGCGCGATGGACGCCGCGCTCGCCGACTTCTCGCATCCTGCTGCGCGCCGCGAGCTGAAGTGGGATTTGGCGCGCGCGGGCTGGATTCGCCAGCATCTTCACCTGATCCGCGATGGGTCACGACGCGCCCTTGTGGAGAAATTCCTGGCGCTGTATGAAGCCGAGGTGGTGCTAGCCCTGCCGAACCTGCGACGCAGCGTGGTCTACGGCGACGCCAACGATTACAACGTGTTGGTGGGCGCGCCGTTGCCGCTGCCGAGAAAAGTTGTTGGCGTCATCGATTTCGGCGACATGCACGAGGCCGTGTCCGTTTCCGAAATCGCGATCGGCGCGGCCTATGCCATTTTGGGGAAAGAGAATCCGCTGCGCGTAGCTGCGGAGGTCGTGGCCGGCTACCATCGTGCGTTTCCGCTCACCGAAGCGGAGCTGCAGATTTTGTACGCGCTAATTGGCGCGCGGCTCGCGGTGAGCGTCGTGAATTCGGCCCAGCGTGCTAGCGTCAAGCCGGACGATTCGTACGTAACCGTCAGCGAAGCGCCCGCTTGGGAAGCGCTCGCGCGGCTGGCAAAAATTCATCCGCGCTTTGCGCATTACACCTTTCGCGAGGCTTGCGGGCTCGATGCCGTTCCACAAAGCGAATCGGTGCGGAAATGGCTCATCGGCAATGGGCATTCCGCGGCCCCGGTACTCGATATGGATTTGCGAACGGCGCCAAGCATGGTCTTCGATTTCAGCGTGGGCAGCACCTTTCTCGGCGCGGATCCCGCGGCCGCTGATCCGGTGGTGCTAACCGACAAACTTTTCGCGGAACTGAAGCGCGCCGGTGCTTCCGTGGGCATCGGGCGATACGACGAAGCGCGGTCCATCTACACCTCCGCGCTATTTGGCTCGAGCGAAAATCCCACCGATGAGCGGCGCACGATTCATCTGGGAATCGATCTCCAAGTCGCTCCGGGCAGCGCGGTCCGTGCTCCCATCGACGGCGTTGTACATTCCATGGCGAACAATGCCGCGCCACTCGATTACGGGCCGGTCGTGATTTTGCGGCACTCGCTTGCAAAGCCCAGAGGCGAAGCACAAGAGTTTTTTACGCTTTACGGGCATCTCACCACGCAAACTCTGCCAGGGCTTCGCGTTGGTCAGAAAATCGCCCGCGGCGAGAAGTTCGCCGAAGTCGGAGCGACGCCCGAAAATGGCGGGTGGGCGCCGCATCTGCACTTTCAAATCATTACGGATTTACTCGATTACGGCACCGACTTTCCCGGGGTCGCTCGCGCATCAGAACGACGCGTGTGGACGAGTTTGTCTCCCGATCCGAATTTGCTCCTCGGCATTCCCGCGGATCGCTTTCCGACGCCAGAGACCAGCGCGGCGGAAACGCTGCGCGCGCGAAAATCGTTGCTGGGAAAGAACCTCGGCATTTCGTATCAACGCCCGCTGAAGATCGTTCGCGGATGGAAGCAATACCTTTACGACGATACCGGGCGCGCGTATCTGGACGTGTACAACAACGTGCCGCTGGTCGGACACAGCCATCCGCGCGTGGTGCGCGCGGTTCAGGAACAGCTCGCGCTGCTCAACACCAATACGCGCTACCTGCACGAGAATGCCATTCGCTATGCGCAGCGCCTGACGGAGCTTCTGCCGGAGCCGCTGCGCGTTTGCTACTTCTTGAATTCGGGGAGCGAAGCGAACGAGCTGGCGTTGCGGCTTGCGCGTGTGCATACCGGGCGCGAAGAAATCATCGTGCTCGAGCACGCTTATCACGGGCACACGAACACCTTGATCGACATCAGCCCCTACAAATTCAACGGGCCTGGTGGCCACGGCCGCAAACCCTGGGTGCACGTGGCGCCGATCGCGGATGATTATCGCGGGCCGTACCGCCGCGGAGATGCGCAAGCGGGCGCGAAATACGCCGCGCACGTGGGCGAAATTCTCGATCGCGTGCGCGGCGAAGGCCGTGGCGTCGCAGCCTTCATTGCCGAGACGCTGCCCAGCGTCGCGGGACAAATCGTGTTTCCGCCGAATTATTTGGCGGAGGCCTATCGCCGCGTGCGCGCTGCGGGAAGTGTCTGTATCGCGGACGAAGTGCAGGTGGGATTCGGCCGGCTCGGCACGAATTTCTGGGGATTCGAGACGCAAGGCGTGGTTCCGGACATCGTGGCGTTTGGCAAGCCGATCGGCAACGCTTTTCCGCTGGCGGCCGTCGTCACCACGCACGAGATCGCCGCATCCTTTGCGAATGGCATGGAATTTTTCAGCACGTTCGGAGGGAATCCCGTGGCGTGCGCGGCGGGCTTGGCGGTGCTCGATGTGGTGCGAGACGAAGCGTTGCAGGATCGAGCGCTGCGTGTTGGAAAGTATTGGATGACCGAATTGCGGAAGCTGCAAGAATGCCATGGGCTGATCGGCGACGTGCGCGGCTCCGGACTTTTCCTGGGCATCGATCTGGTGCGCGACCGGGAAACGCGCGAGCCCGCGGCGGAGCAAGCGGATTACGTGGTGAAC
>WNEY01001657.1_pt1 | contig 15904 bp, 11 predicted proteins | sample 5400531 | NCBI WGS metagenome assembly WNEY01 (sample SAMN13153338, study PRJNA577476) | soil metagenome | isolation source: 200 cm saprolite under Douglas fir tree site 1 | place: USA:California | collected 2015-04-18
TGACGGCGGACGTGGCGCGGGCCGTGCGCGAGGCGAAGGCAGGCAAGGTCGAGTTCCGCGTGGAGAAGGCGGGCATCGTGCACGTGCCCGTCGGGAAGGCCTCCTTCGACGCGCGGAAGCTCCTGGAGAACACGAACGCGATCCTGGAGACCATCCTGCGGGCGAGGCCCGCCACCGCGAAGGGAACGTACCTGAGGGGCGTCTCGATCAGCACCACGATGGGGCCGGGAATCCCCCTCGACGCGGCGGCCATCACGGCCGCCCACAAGTAGCCGCGAACCGAGGAAAGCGTCGGGAGGACACCGGATGAGATGATGTTGGGGGGTCCAGGGGGGAGGGACCTCCCCCTGGTGGAGGCGCCGCAGGCGCCGGATCTAGAGCGGTTGCCGGAGGTAGGGCGCAGGAGTCGAGCGAGGACGCGCGATGGAAACGCGCCGGATCTAGAGCGGCTGATCGAAGGTACAGCCGAGGAATTGGACAGGAAGGTGGGTGAACAACGGTCATGCAGCGCAACGAGAAGCAGGAGATGGTCGGCGCTCTCCACGCCAAGATGGCCAAGGCGAATTTCGCCGCGGCCGTCGGCTACACGAACATCGACGCCGAAGCCACCGTGAAGCTCCGCAGGACGTTCCGCGAGGCGAAGATCGACTACAAGGTGGTCAAGAACACCCTGGCCAGGCTCGCCGCGAAGGGTACGCCGCTCGAGCAGTTCGCGGAGCAGCTCACAGGTCCGAGCGCCCTCATCCTCGGCTACGACGACGTCGTCGTCCCGGCAAAGGTGCTCCGGGACGTGCTCAAGGAGCAGGGCGACAAGATGAGCCTCAAGGCCGGCGTGGTCCAGGGCAATCTGGTCGACGCCAAGGGCCTGAAGGCGTTGGCCGACATGCCGGGCCTGCCCGAGCTCCGGGCGATGCTGCTGGGGGTGGTCTCTGCCCCGGCGACCAAGCTCGTCCGACTGCTCAACACTCCGGGCGGCCAGCTCGCCCGGGTGCTCCAGGCGAGAAGCGAGAAGGCCGCCTAGACTGCGGCGAACGTCGTAGGCAGTTCAACCCTTTGCGTCCCACGCGACGCGTCGTTAAAAGGAACGGTTCCGATGGCAGACTTGAACCAGATCGCTGAATCGCTCAGCTCGCTGACCGTCATGCAGGCGGCCGAGCTGGTGAAAATGCTCGAGCAGAAGTGGGGCGTCTCGGCCGCCGCACCGGTGGCCGTGGCCGCCGGACCCGCGGCGGGCGGAGGCGCGGCCGCCGCGGCCAAGCCGGCCGAGGAGAAGACCGAGTTCACGCTGGTCCTCAACGCGGCGGGCGAGAAGAAGATCAATGTCATCAAGGAAGTTCGCGCGATCACGGGGCTGGGCCTGAAGGAGGCCAAGGACCTCGTCGAAGGTGCTCCCAAGACCGTGAAGGAGGGCCTGTCGAAGGAGGACGCGAACAAGTTCGTCGAGCAGCTCAAGGCTGCCGGCGCGACGGTCGAGCTGAAGTAACTGATTTGTCTACGAAATAGACCGGCTCCGGCGGGGGTTCCTTGAGATCCCCGCCGGTGCCGGAGTTTTCGCTTCGGCAGGTCCGAGGGGTGTTTCCGGCAGTCACCGGATGTCCTTAGAGCAAGGGAGCGATCGCTGACATGGCGGCCACGATCCAGAACAATTTCCGTACGCGCAAGAACTTCGCGAAGATCCAGAAGATCATCGACATCCCGAACCTGATCGACATCCAGAAGCACAGCTACGACAAGTTCCTCCAGGCCGACGCGGCGCCCGAGCAGCGCGAGGACACCGGGCTCCAGGGCGTCTTCAAAAGCGTCTTCCCCATCAAGGACTTCAACGAGACCAGCTCGCTGGAGTTCGTCTCGTACCACCTGGAGAAGCCCAAATACGACGTCGACGAGTGCCACCAGCGGGGCATGACCTACTCGGCCCCGATCAAGGTGGTGGTGCGCCTGGTGGTCTGGGACAAGGACGAGGAGACGGGCGCCCAGTCGATCCGCGACGTCAAGGAGCAGGAGGTCTACTTCGGCGAGATTCCGCTGATGACGGAGAACGGCACATTCATCATCAACGGCACCGAGCGCGTGGTGGTCTCGCAGCTGCACCGCTCCCCGGGCGCGTTCTTCGACCACGACAAGGGCAAGAGCCACTCCTCGGGCAAGCTGCTCTACAACGCCCGCATCATCCCGTACCGCGGCTCCTGGATCGACTTCGAGTTCGACCACAAGGACATCCTCTACGTGCGCATCGACCGGCGGCGGAAGCTGCCGGCGACGGTGCTGCTGCGCGCGCTGGGCGCGGTGCCGGACACCGCGAAGAAGAGCCCGATCGAGTTCAAGGGCACCCCCGAGGAGATGCTCAACTACTTCTACGCCACCGAGACCATCTCCATCGGCGAGAAGGGCAAGTACGAGAAGTCGGTCGAGCTGGAGCTCCTCCCCGGCCAGCGCGCCACCCGGGACATCAAGAACCCGAAGACCGGCGAAGTGATCGTCAAGAAGAACCGGAAGTTCACCCGCGGGGCGATCAAGAAGCTGGAGCAGGCCAAGATCCGCACGCTGCCCCTCGACGCCGAGGAGCTGGTCACCAAGATCAGCGCCCGCGACGTGGTGGACGAGAACACCGGCGAGGTCCTGCTGGAGTGCAACGAGGAGGTCACCGAGGAGAAGGTCGAGCAGCTGCACGAGCGCGGCATCGACCAGTTCCAGGTGCTCTTCATCGACAACCTGAACGTCGGCCCCTTCCTGCGCGACACCCTGATGGCGGACAAGATCGCCTCGCCGGAAGAGGCGATCATGGAGATCTACCGCCGCCTGCGTCCGGGCGATCCGCCCACGCTGGAGACGGCCACCAACCTCTTCATCAACCTGTTCTTCAACCCCGAGCGCTACGACCTGTCCAAGGTCGGCCGGCTCAAGCTGAACTACAAGTTCGCCATCGACGAGCCGCTCGAGCAGGCGGTCCTCACCAAGAAGGACGTCCTCGAGGTCGTCCGGTACCTGATCGATCTCAAGAATGGCAAGGGCCAGATCGACGACATCGACCACCTCGGCAACCGCCGCGTCCGCGCGGTGGGCGAGCTGCTCGAGAACCAGTACCGCATCGGCCTGGTCCGCATGGAGCGCGCGATCAAGGAGCGGATGAGTCTTCAAGAAATCGAGACGCTCATGCCGCACGACCTGATCAACGCCAAGCCGGTGACGGCGGTGATCAAGGAGTTCTTCGGGTCCAGCCAGCTCTCGCAGTTCATGGACCAGACGAACCCGCTCTCCGAGGTCACCCACAAGCGCCGCCTCTCGGCGCTGGGACCGGGCGGCCTGACCCGCGAGCGCGCCGGCTTCGAGGTGCGCGACGTGCACCCGACGCACTACGGCCGCATCTGCCCGATCGAGACGCCGGAAGGCCCGAACATCGGCCTCATCGCCAGCCTCTCCACCTTCGCCCGCGTGAACGAGTACGGCTTCGTCGAGACGCCCTACCGCCAGGTGGTCGAGGGGCGGGTCACCGACGAGGTGAAGTTCTACTCGGCGCTCGAGGAGGAGAAGCACGTCATCGCCCAGGCGAACGCGCTCTTCGACAAGAAGGGCCATTTCACCACCCCGCTGGTCTCCTGCCGCAAGGCGGGCGAGTTCCCCCAGGCGCGCCCCGAGGACATCTCGCTGATGGACGTGTCGCCCAACCAGCTCGTCTCGGTGGCGGCGTCGCTGATCCCCTTCCTGGAGAACGACGACGCGAACCGCGCGCTGATGGGCTCGAACATGCAGCGCCAGGCCGTGCCGCTCCTGCGCACGGCGGCGCCGCTGGTGGGCACCGGCATCGAGTCGACGGTCGCGCGCGACTCGGGCGTGTGCGTCGTGGCGCGCCGCGACGGCACGGTCGACCAGGTGGACGCGGCCCGCATCGTGGTGCGCGCCGACGTGAAGGAGAGCTCGCACGACGTGGCGAGCGAGGTCGACATCTACAACCTCACCAAGTACCAGCGCTCCAACCAGAACACCTGCATCAACCAGAAGCCGATCGTGAAGCAGGGCGACCGGGTGAGGAAGAACGACGTCATCGCCGACGGCCCGGCCACCGAGACCGGCGAGCTGGCGCTGGGCCAGAACGTGGCCGTCGCCTTCATGCCCTGGCAGGGCTACAACTTCGAGGACTCGATCCTCATCAGCGAGCGCATCGTCAAGGAGGACGTCTTCACCTCGATCCACATCGAGGAGTTCGAGTGCATCGCGCGCGACACCAAGCTGGGCAAGGAAGAGATCACGCGCGACATCCCGAACGTCGGTGAGGAGGCGCTCAAGGACCTGGACGACTCGGGCATCATCCGCATCGGCGCGGAGGTGCAGCCGGGCTCGATCCTGGTGGGCAAGATCACCCCCAAGGGCGAGACGCAGCTCTCTCCCGAGGAGAAGCTGCTCCGGGCCATCTTCGGCGAGAAGGCCGGCGACGTGCGCGACAGCTCGCTGCGGGTCCCGCCCGGCGTGCAGGGCACGGTGATCAACGCCAAGGTCTTCAGCCGCAAGGGCGTCGACAAGGACGAGCGCGCCAAGGACATCGAGAACCAGGAAGAGGCGAAGCTCCTCAAGGACCAGAACGACGAGATCAAGATCCTCAAGGACTCGGCGTACAAGCGGATCAAGCGGCTCCTGCACGGCAAGGAGACCACCGCCAAGCTGGTCGACGACAAGGGCCACGTCCTGCTCAACAAGGGCCAGGAAGTGACCGACACGCTGCTCGACGAGATCCCGGAGAAGTACTGGCCGGAGATCGCGGTCGGCGGCGCCGAGGAGAAGGTCGCCAAGATCCTGGAGAACTTCAACGAGCAGAAGGAGCTGGTGAAGCTCGTCTTCGGCGAGAAGATCTCCCGGCTCAAGAAGGGCGACGAGCTGCCCCCGGGCGTGATCAAGATGGTCAAGGTCTACGTGGCCATCAAGCGCAAGCTGGCGGTGGGCGACAAGATGGCCGGCCGGCACGGCAACAAGGGCGTCGTCTCGCGCATCATGAGCGAGGAGGACATGCCGTATCTGGAGTCCGGGCGGCCGGTGGACATCGTGCTGAACCCGCTGGGCGTGCCGTCCCGCATGAACATCGGGCAGATCCTCGAGACGCACCTCGGCTGGGCCGCGCGCGGCCTGGGCGAGCAGATCCAGGCGATGATCGACGAGAAGTGGTCGCCGGAGGCGGTCCGCAAGGACCTCAAGAAGGTCTACGACTCGAAGGAGATGCAGGAGCTGCTCGACGGGCTGCCGGACAAGGAGCTGTTCAAGCTGGCGCAGAAGCTGGTGCGTGGAGTGCACTTCGCCTCGCCCGTCTTCGACGGCGCGCGCGAGACGGAGATCCTCTCGCAGCTCGAGCACGCCAACCTGCCCCGGTCGGGCCAGATGATCCTCTTCGACGGGCGCACGGGCGAGGCCTTCGACCAGGACGTCACGGTGGGCATCATGTACATGCTCAAGCTGCACCACCTGGTCGACGAGAAGATCCACGCGCGCAGCATCGGGCCGTACTCCCTGGTCACCCAGCAGCCGCTGGGCGGCAAGGCGCAGTTCGGCGGGCAGCGCCTGGGCGAGATGGAGGTGTGGGCGATGGAGGCCTACGGCGCCGCCTACTCGCTGCAGGAGTTCCTCACCGTGAAGTCCGACGACGTGGTCGGACGCACCCGCATGTACGAGTCGATCGTCAAGGGCGAGTACGCGCTCGAGTCGGGCCTGCCCGAGTCGTTCAACGTGCTCATCAAGGAGCTGCAGTCGCTCGGCCTCGACGTCGAGCTGATGGAGACGCCGCCCGAGCAGGCCGCGGTCCCGGCCCCCAAGAAAGGAACGGCAGCAGCATGAGGCGCTCTTCCGATAGCCGAAAGCCGCCAGCCGCCAACCGAATCGTTTTGGAAGGAGAGAGGACGTGAAGGACATCTTCAATTTCTTCGAGAAGCCGAAGGATCCGCTGTCGTTCAGCGCGATCCGCATCTCGCTCGCCAGCCCGGAGAAGATCCGGCAGTGGTCGCACGGCGAGGTGAAGAAGCCGGAGACGATCAACTACCGCACCTTCAAGCCGGAGCGGGACGGGCTCTTCTGCGCGAAGATCTTCGGGCCGGTGAAGGACTACGAGTGCAACTGCGGCAAGTACAAGCGCATGAAGCACCGGGGAGTGGTCTGCGAGAAGTGCGGCGTCGAGGTGATCCAGAGCAAGGTGCGGCGCGAGCGGCTGGGCCACATCAACCTGGCCACGCCGGTGGCGCACATCTGGTTCTTGAAGTCGCTGCCTTCCCGCATCGGCAACCTGCTCGACATCACCCTCAAGGACCTGGAGAAGGTCCTCTACTGCGAGTCGTACGTCGTCATCGACCCCAAGGAGTCGCCCTTCGCCTCGGGAGAGCTTCTCAGCGAGGACAAGTACTACAAGGCGGTCGAGGAGCTGGGCGACGAGGCCTTCACCGCCGGCATGGGCGGCGAGGCCGTGCGCGAGCTGCTCAAGAAGATCGACATCGAGCAGCTCGGCGAGCAGCTGCGCAAGGACATGAAGGAGGCGACCAGCGACGCCAAGCGGAAGAAGCTGGCCAAGCGCCTCAAGGTGGTCGAGTCGTTCCGCGAGAGCGGCAACAAGCCCGAGTGGATGATGCTGGACGTGATCCCGGTGATCCCGCCCGACCTGCGCCCGCTGGTCCCGCTCGACGGCGGCCGCTTCGCCACCTCGGACCTGAACGACCTCTACCGGCGCGTGATCAACCGCAACAACCGCCTGAAGCGCCTTCAGGAATTGAACGCTCCGGACATCATCATCCGGAACGAGAAGCGCATGCTGCAGGAGGCGGTGGACGCGCTGTTCGACAACGGCCGGCGCGGCAAGACCATCACCGGCCCCAACAAGCGGCCCCTGAAGTCGCTCTCCGACATGCTCAAGGGCAAGCAGGGCCGGTTCCGCCAGAACCTGCTCGGCAAGCGCGTCGACTACTCGGGCCGCAGCGTGATCGTGGTCGGCCCCGAGCTGAAGCTGCACCAGTGCGGCCTGCCGAAGATCATGGCGCTCGAGCTGTTCAAGCCGTTCATCTACAACAAGCTCGAGGAGCGCGGGCACGTCACGACCATCAAGAGCGCCAAGAAGATGGTCGAGAAGGAGCGGCCGGAGGTCTGGGACATCCTCGAGGAGGTCATCCGCGAGCACCCCGTGCTCCTGAACCGCGCGCCGACCCTGCACCGCCTGGGCATCCAGGCCTTCGAGCCGGTGCTGATCGAGGGCAAGGCCATCCAGCTGCACCCGCTGGTCTGCTCCGCCTTCAACGCCGACTTCGACGGCGACCAGATGGCCGTGCACGTGCCGCTCTCCATCGAGGCGCAGATGGAAGCGCGCGTCCTGATGATGAGCACCAACAACATCCTCTCGCCGGCGCACGGCAAGCCCATCATCGTGCCGACGCAGGACATCGTGCTCGGGCTCTACTACCTGACGCGCGAGCGGGCGCTGGCGCACGGCGAGGGAAGGGTTTTCTCCTCGCCGGCCGAGGTGCGCGCGGCGTACGACCACCACGAGGTGGACCTGCAGGCGAAGATCACCTGCCGCATGGAGCAGTACGACGCGGAGGGCGCGCCCGCGGGCAGGCAGCGGGTCGAGACCACCGTGGGCCGCGTGCTGCTCTCGGACATCCTCCCCAGGAAGATCCCCTTCAGCGCCATCAACAAGGTGATGGACAAGAAGACGCTGGGGAACCTGATCGACATCTGCTACCGCACCAGCGGCGAGAAGGAGACGGTGCTCCTCGCCGACCGGCTGCGCAGCCTCGGGTACGGCTACGCCACCCGGGCGGGCATCTCCATCGCCATCAAGGACATGGTCATCCCCGAGCGCAAGCAGGAGCTGCTCGAGCGGGCGCAGAAGGAAGTGGCCGAGATCGAGAACCAGTACCTGGAAGGCCTGATCACCGACGGCGAGCGCTACAACAAGGTGATCGACATCTGGGCGCAGGTCACCGAGGAGGTGGCCGGCGAGATGATGGCCGAGATCGGCACCGAGACGGTGAAGAAGGGCAACACCGAGAAGAAGCAGCCCTCCTTCAACCCGATCTTCATCATGGCCGACTCGGGCGCCCGCGGCAGCGCGCAGCAGATCCGCCAGCTGGCCGGCATGCGCGGCCTGATGGCGAAGCCGTCCGGCGAGATCATCGAGACGCCCATCACGGCGAACTTCCGCGAGGGCCTCACCGTCCTGCAGTACTTCATCTCCACCCACGGCGCCCGCAAGGGCCTGGCGGACACGGCCCTCAAGACGGCCAACTCCGGCTACCTGACCCGCCGCCTGGTGGACGTGGCGCAGGACGCGATCATCACCGAGTACGACTGCGGCACCATGGACGGAATCCTCCTCGGCGCCCTCATCGAGGGCGGCGAGATCATCGAGCCGATGAGCGAGCGCATCCTGGGCCGCGTCGCGCTCGACGACGTCGAGGACCCCTTCACCCACGAGGTGATCGTCCAGTCCAACGAGGAGATCGACGAGGCCAAGGTGCGGGCCATCGAGGAGGCGGGCATCGAGAGGGTGAAGATCCGCTCGGTGCTCACCTGCCAGGCCCCGCGCGGCATCTGCGTGGAGTGCTACGGACGCGATCTGGCGCGCGGGCGGAAGGTGAACATCGGCGAGGCGGTCGGCGTCATCGCCGCGCAGTCGATCGGCGAGCCCGGCACGCAGCTCACCATGCGCACCTTCCACATCGGCGGCACCGCCACCCGGCGGGCCGAGGCCTCGACCATCGAGACCCGGCACGCCGGCACCGTCCACTTCCATAATCTGAAGACCGTGAAGCGCAAGGACGGCTCGCTGATCGTGATGAACCGCAACGGCGAGGTGGCCATCGCGGACGAGAACGGCCGCGAGCGCGAGAGGTACACGGTCATCTACGGCGCCAAGCTGAACGTCCGCGACGGCCAGAAGGTCGAGGCGGGCACCACGCTGGCGGAGTGGGACCCGTTCGCCACGCCCATCGTCGCCGAGGTGCCGGGCACCGTCCGGTTCAACGACGTCATCGAAGGCGTGACGATGAACGAGCAGCTCGACGAGGTCACCGGCCTCTCGCGCAAGTCGATCATCGAATCGCGCGACGCCGACTCGCAGCCCCGCCTGGTCATCGAGGACGACAAGGGCAACCCGAAGACGCTGCCGGGCGGCGAGCAGCCGGCGCGGTACAACCTGCCGGTGGGCGCCAACATCGTCGTCAACGACGGCGACCAGGTGGACGCCGGCGAGGTCATCGCCCGCATCCCGCGCGAGACCACCAAGACCAAGGACATCACCGGCGGTCTCCCGCGGGTGGCCGAGCTGTTCGAGGCTCGCAAGCCCAAGGAGCACGCGGTCATCAGCGAGATCGAGGGCGTGGTCTCCTTCGGCAAGGACACCAAGGGCAAGCGCAAGGTGATCGTCACGCCGGACATCGACGGCAAGCTGCGCACCGACATGGCGACCGAGTACCTGATCGGCAAGGGCAAGCACATCAACGTGCACGCCGGCGATCGGGTGAAGGCGGGCGACCCGCTGATGGACGGGGCGGCCAACCCGCACGACATCCTCAAGGTCCTCGGCGAGAAGGAGCTGGCCCGCTACATGGTGGACGAGGTGCAGGAGGTCTACCGGCTCCAGGGCGTGAAGATCAACGACAAGCACATCGAGACCATCGTGCGGCAGATGCTCCGCCGCGTGCGCGTCACCGAGGTCGGGGACACCAACTTCCTCATCGACGAGCAGGTGGAGAAGGGCCAGTTCGACGCCGAGAACGAGCGGATCGTGGCGGCGGGCGGGAAGCCGGCCACCGGCGAGCCGCTGCTGCTCGGCATCACCAAGGCGTCGCTCTCGACCGAGTCGTTCATCTCCGCGTCCTCGTTCCAGGAGACCACCAAGGTGCTCACCGAGGCGGCCATCTCCGGGCGCGTCGACTACCTGCGCGGCCTGAAGGAGAACGTGATCATGGGCCGCCTGATCCCGGCCGGCACCGGCCTCAACGCGTACAAGCACCTCGACATCGAGGTCGAGACGCCGGTGGACGAGGTGGAGGCCGCCGAGGAGGCCCTGGCCATCGCGGCGGGCGCGGAACCGCCGGCGCCGGTGGTCATGCGCGCCGAGGAGTAGGGCAGTCGGGCTCGCGGATGGTTCGCGGGGAGGGCGCTCCGGAAAGGGGCGCCCTCCGCGCTTCGGCCGTTGACGGCCACGCCGCCGCGCCCGACACTGCCCGCATGCGAATCGCCCTTGCGCTGGCCGCGGTCCTCTCCCTCTTCGGGTGCGCGCACTCCCCCGAGGCGCCGCAGCGGCCCGCCTGCCCCGACTCGGAGATGGCCTCGCAGTGCACCTCCGGCGGCCTGCAGTGCGAGGCCGACGACAAGCGCTCCTGCGAGCTGTGCCGCTGCGTGCGAATGGCCTTCTAGTCGCCGTCGCGATCGGGCGCGTCCAGGACCTGCCTGCGCTCCAGGACGCGGAACTCGACGCGGCGGTTCGCTTCGCGCCCGGTCCGGGTCACGTTGGTGGCCAGAGGCCGCGAGGGACCGAACCCTCGCGCGGCCAGTCGCGACGGGTCGATCCCGTGCGAGACCAGGTAGGCGACCACCGACTCGGCGCGCGCCTGCGCCAGCGCGGTGTTCGTGCGGGCGCTGCCGGTCGAATCGGTGTGCCCCTCGACCTGCACGCGCACCACGTCCGGGTGCGTCTTCAGCACGCTCACCACCTGGTCCAGCATGGCGAACGAGCGCGGGCGGATCCGGGCGCTGCCGGGCGTGAAGTGGACCTTCTCGAGGATGTCGATGCGGTCCTCGCGCATCGCCACCTTCTGCCGCCGCGACATCGGGCAGCCGCGGTTGATCACCGGCCCCTTCTCGGAGGGGCAGTTGTCGAGGATGTCCGGAATGCCGTCGTCGTCGCTGTCGCGCTCCTCCGCTTCGCGCAGTGCCCGGGCGCGCGCGGCTGCCTTCTCCTCCGAGTCCTTCACTCCGTCCCGGACCGCTGCGCGCGAGGCGTCGGCCGCCGCTTCCTCCTCGGCCCGGGCGAGCCCGTCGCGCAGCCCCCGCGCGGCGGCGAGCTGCTCGAGAAGGGCGTCGACGGGCGGCTCGGGCGTCGCAGCGCCCGCCGCGCAGGCCGCGGGCGCGTACCGGACGGACAGCAGGAACCGCAGGTCCGGCGCGCCGAGCGCCCCGTCGAGGCGCGTTCCCGCCGCGCCGTCGAACGCGAGCCGGCCGAGCGCGCAGGCGCGGAGGCCCAGCCGCCACTCCGCAGGCGCGGTGAGGACCGACAGGTCGCGCACCGAGGTCTGCCCCTCCAGCTCCAGGTATGCCCGCCACACCGGAGATACCGAGTAGATTCCGGCGCCGCGCAGCCCGATCTGGGTGCCCAGCCGGGCCGTGCCGAGATCGCGGGGCGGGCGGAACCGCACCAGCGCGTTGCCGATCAGCTCCACCCGATCGGAGACGCGGCGCGCCGCCGACAGCAGCGCCTCGACTCCCAGGCGGCCGTCGCCGGTCAACGCCTGCTCCTGCGAGGTGGCGAGCTCCAGCGAGACCTGCGCGGCGACGGCGAGCTCCGGCGTGGACAGGAGCGCCGCGCGCAGGCCGACGCGCAGGTCGCCCAGCCCGGCACCCGGAGAGGGCGAGCCCGGCGCACCCAGTTCGCCGTCCTCGCGCAAGGTGACGGGGATCTGTACCGACAGCGAGATGCGCGGGTCGACGCGGCCCTGCATCGAGATCCAGCCGCCCAGGCGGCGGTCGACGCGCGCCAGCGGATCCCGCACGGGCTTCAGGGCGAAATCGAGCAGGAGCTGCAGCTCGATCGGCTCCGCGCCTTCGGGGAGCGGCCTCGCTCCCTCGACCCCGAGGGTCCCGTCCGCGCCGCTCGCCGGGCGGAACAGCGACAGGTCCACCTCAGGCGCCTGTGCGCCCGCCCGCAGCGCTACCAGCAGGAGGAGCAGCGCGCCGGCCGCGCGATGGCGCATCCCGGGCAGGATACCCGCCCCTCGGGATCCGTCGAGGAAACGGCAGCGATCAGCGCGCCCCGCCGGGCACGGCGCGCCGGGCCCAGCGCAGCACCGCGAACAGCAGGAGCCCGCAGGCGAGGGTCACCAGCGCGAACCGCAGGTCCTCCCACCTCATGTCCTTGAGGAACAGGAGGCACCCGGCGGTCGCGGCGGCCGGCACCAACAGTCCGAACGGCAGCCGGAACTTCCGCGGCATGTCCGGCTGCAGCCAGCGGAGCACCGGCACCGCCAGGCAGGTGGAGAGGTACTGCGCGAAGACGGCCACGTTGCCGAGGTCGGAGAGCCGATCGAAGTCCGCCCACAGGACCAGCGCGATGGTGACCGCGGCGGTCACGATGATGGCGACGCCCGGGGTCGCGAACCTCGGATGCCGGCGCCCCAAGGCGGGAGGGAGCAGCCCGTCATCGGCGAGCGCGGAGAGGTAGCGCGGCCCGACCAGCGCGACCCCGGTACAGAAGCCGAAGGACGACACCGCGGCGCCGACAGTGAGCAGGCGCGCGGCCCACGGCCCGGCGAACGCCGCGGCGGCCTCGGCGAGCGGCTTGTCGGCGTGAGCGGGATCCGGATGCGTGCCCATGAAGACGATCTCGACGAGCGCGTACAGGAGCATGGCCCCGAGCAAGGCGCCGAGCAGCGCGAGGGGTACGTTCCGGCGCGGGTTGTCGGTCTCGCCGGCGGGGACCGGCACGTACTCGAATCCGGTGCAGGCGAAGAGCCCGGCCAGTCCTCCCAGGCGGAGCGCGGTCCAGGTCGACTCGCCGTTCGGTGGCGGCACGGCCAGGCGGTGCGGCTCGACGAAGAAGAGCCCGACCGCGACGAAGCCCAAGAGCGGCAGGAGCTTCGCGCCGCTGAAGACGTCGCTCGCCACCGCGCCCGGCTTGACGCCGCGCCAGTTGAGCAGCGCGAGCGCCGCGACCACCGCGGCCGCCAGCGCGCCCTGGGCGAGCGGCGCGGAGAGGCTGGGGGCGATGTAGGACAGGTTCCTGCCGAGGGCGCGCGCCACCGCTCCGTACGAGAGCACCACCGAGGCGAAGGCCATCCAGCCGACCGCGAATCCGACCCAGTCGCCGAAGGCGGCGCGGGCATACGCGTACGGTCCGCCGCTGCGCTCGGTCCCGGAAGCCGCCTCGCCGAAGCAGAGCCCGACCAGGAGGCACACCCCGCCCACGGCGAACCAGGAGGCCCAGGCGAGCCCGCCGGCGTGCGCGAACACGCGCGCGGGCAGCAGGAAGATGCCGCTTCCGATGATCCCGTTGATGCCGATGCCGAGGCAGTCGACCAGCGTGAGCCGGGACTTCACCCGAGCTGCTTCTTCGAGGGCCACGAGTGCATGCGGTCGATCCCTTCGTGTGTCCGCGAGCGGCCGGCAGGATACCCGGGCGGCGCCGCGGGGCGCAAAAACGGACCCGCATGCCGGCTCGCCCCGGTCCGGCTTGACACAGCGCGACTCGCCGCTATCATGGCGCGCCCTTTCGGCCCCGGTGGGGCCAGGGTCCCTTTTGTTTCCAGGCCGCCGCGGGCATTTCCCGGGGGCGGCTCGTGTGTTGAAAGGCACTGATGCCGACGATCAGCCAGCTCATCCGCAAGGGGCGCGAGAAGGTGGTCTACAAGGGCAAGGCGCCCGCGATGACCCGCTGCCCGCAGAAGCGCGGGGTGTGCACCCGCGTCTACACCACCACTCCCAAGAAGCCGAACTCGGCGCTGCGCAAGGTCGCGCGCGTGCGGCTCACCAACGGGATGGAGGTCACCAGCTACATCCCGGGCGTGGGCCACAACCTGCAGGAGCACTCGGTGGTGATGATCCGCGGCGGCCGCGTGAAGGACCTGCCGGGCGTGCGCTACCACATCATCCGCGGCACGCTCGATTCCGTCGGCGTCGCCGGCCGCAAGCAGGGCCGCAGCAAGTACGGCGCGAAGCGCCCCACCTAAGGATCGATCCCACATGCCTCGTCGCAGGGAAGTCGCCAAGCGCAAGATCCTCCCCGATCCGAAGTTCCAGGACCGGCTGCTCGCCAAGTTCATCAACGACATGATGCGCAAGGGCGAGAAGGCCGTCGCCGAGCGCGTCTGCTACCGGGCCATGGACCTGGTCCAGCAGCGGACCAGCGACGACCCGCTGAAGACGTTCAAGAAGGCGCTCGACAACGTGAAGCCGGTGCTCGAGGTGAAGAGCCGGCGCGTGGGCGGCGCGACCTACCAGGTGCCGGTCGAGGTGCGGCAGGACCGCCGGACCGCGCTGGCGATGCGCTGGCTGATCGACTTCGCCAAGGAGCGCGGCGAGAAGACGATGGACCAGAAGCTGGCCGCCGAGCTGATCGACGCTTCCAACAACCGCGGCAACGCGGTGAAGAAGCGCGAGGACACGCACAAGATGGCCGAGGCCAACAAGGCCTTCGCCCACTACCGCTGGTAACAAACACGCGCCGGGACGGCGCGTGTTCACCAGTCGTGCCGGAACGCCACGTCCCGCGGCCCCTGGACTTCGCTCTGAGGCTCGAAGGCGGTCTACGTCGCGATCCGGAGGCGCACCCGCAGCGAGAGATTGTCGATCCCCAGCCCGTGCAGCGGCACGTGGAAGGAGGCGCCGTCGCGCGTGAGCGGCGGGACGCGCAGGTGCACCGGCTCGGTGTCCTCGGCCATCCCTGTCTGCCCGCAGGCGAAGCAGGCGTACAGCCCGTCGTGGCCGTCGCCGCGGCATTCCGGGCAGGGGTAGAACACCGGCACGGCCAGCTCGAGCACCCCGCCGGACGCCGCCAGCTCCGGCGAGACGGCGATGGTCAGATCGAGGGCGTCGAGCCTTTCCGACTTGGGCACGTGCCGTCCGGTGAAGTTCCGCAGGACGCGGTCCAGCACCTCGTCCACGGACGGATCGCGCGCCTCGAAATCCCGGGTCAGCGAGAGCCTCTCGGGGACGAGCGGCTCGGGACGGGGGGCCGGACCGCCGGTCCTGCCAGCCTCGACCGGCGCGCCGCGGGTCTGGTCGTACGAGGTCCGGCGCTCCGGGTCCGAGAGCACCCGGTAGGCGTCGATCAAGTCCTCGACCGTCGTCCCCGGTGGCAGGCGACCCGGGCCGGCCGGGCGGCCCAGCATCCGTTGGCGGTAGGCGGCGCGCAATCCCTCCGAGGGCACGCCGGGCCCGATCCCGAGGAGCAGGTAGAAATCCCTTGTTTCCATGGGGGTTCTCCCTCCGAGACAGGGTGCAGCCGATCCCCTTTTGGTCCCGGAGGAAGCACCCGTCAAGGGCCGGATTCAGAAGCGGAAGGCGAGCCCCAATCCTGCGCCTCGCGCGCCCGGTCCCGGCACCGGCGCGACGCTGATCTGCGGTGCCGGCTCGGTGGAGAGCGCGGCCCAGTCGACCACCATGCCGACGGCGGATCCCGCGAGGCCCACGATGGGCAGGACGAGCGCGCTGCAGCCTTCCGCGCAGTCCTGGTTCCTTGCCACGAGCACACCAGCGGCGAGACCGAGCAATGCAGGAGCCGTTCGGATGGCGAAGCTCACGCCCGCGTCGTGGGCCGACCCGTGCGCCAGATGGAGCAGCGGCGGCACGAGCAGGAAGGTGGCGACGCCCAGCGAGCCCAGGACGACCGGCGCGGGCCCGTCGCCGATCTTCGCCGCCGCCGAGATGAGGCTGATCGCCGCGAGGTCCGACGCAATCAACTGCCACCCGTACCAGCGGGAAGCCTGCGGCGCCTCCCGAGCGAGGTTCAGCTGGGGCTCGCGCTCCTGCGCTCGGAGCGCGGGCGCCACGAGGAGCGCCGGGACGAGAACCAGGGCGCTTGGCAGCCCGCATGGTGGGCCTCCTGCTACTTGACGCATCGCGCCACCAGGCGGCCACACGGGCTGCCGTTCACTTGACACAGCGCTCCGGAGCCGATACAAACCCCCGCTTTCGCCTCTGAGAAGTCAGATCTTTCTCAGGCCGT
>WNEY01001658.1_pt1 | contig 15897 bp, 15 predicted proteins | sample 5400531 | NCBI WGS metagenome assembly WNEY01 (sample SAMN13153338, study PRJNA577476) | soil metagenome | isolation source: 200 cm saprolite under Douglas fir tree site 1 | place: USA:California | collected 2015-04-18
CCAATGACCAGACTGGCGGCGGCGTTGATGCTCGCCAGTGGAGCGATCCACCTCGCGTTGGTGCCGGGCCATGCCGGGATCACCGGCGTCCTGTTCGTCATTGATGGGCTGGGGTTCATCGCTCTCGGTGTCGCGGCGTTTCTCACGTCGTGGTGGCGCCGTCCGGCGGTACTCTGGCTGGTGGCGACAATCGTCGCCTACGTCGTTTGGATCATCGCCGGTTGGGAGACCCCCGACCAGATCGGGATCGCCTGCAAGCTCATCGAGCTCGTCGCGCTGGGCCTCGTCATGCGGCTGGCCCAGCCGGGACGGCGCACCTGGCCGCGCCGCATCTGGCGAGCCGTTGCCTTTCCAGTGCTGGCCAGCCTGGCGACTTTCGGAATCTGGGTTGGCGGCCTGGCTCACCCCGATGCCCTGCACGCCCATGCCGGCGCCCTCCTCCAGCCGGTCGCGGCGGTGGCGACCCCCGAACAGCGCGAGGCCGCCGCTCGCCTGCTCAGCGATACCAGGGCGAGTATCGCGCGCTACCGGGACCCGGCGGCCGCCATCGCCGCGGGGTTCAAGCCAGGCCCGGTGTCGAGTGCCGAGCCACTCCGCCATTTCGAGAAACAGGCGAACGCGAATGCCGTCCTCGACCCCGAGCGCCCGCAGGCCCTCGTCTATGCGCAGACGAAACACGGACTCCAGCTGATCGGCGCCATGTACCAGATGAAGCGTGCCGGGCAGTGGGGTCCCGACCCGGGCGGGCCGCTGACGCAGTGGCACCAGCACGAGGGCATCTGCTTCTCCCCCTTCGGCTTCGAATTCAGCTTCGAGACCCCGTTCTGGACCTGCCCGGTCGGCTCGACCAGCATCACGACGCCGCCGATGCTGCATGTGTGGATCATCGACAACGGAAAGGAAGGACCCTTCGCGGCGGACCTCGACAAGACCGTCCAAAAGCAACTGCAAGGGAGTTGATCGGTCAATGAGCATCAAATCACCCGCCGTCGCCGCAAACACTGCCCCCAGCGCTCCGGAGATCGCCTCCGTGCTGGTCGTCACCCAGGCGAGTTTCTCGCTGGTCGCCGGGCTGAGTGCGATCCCGTTTGGCATCGTCGAGCCGGGCTTCCGCGCCCTGAGTCTGATCACTATCCTGATTGCGATCGGGATGTTCTGGCTGGCGCGCAACCTCCGCCGCCAGCGGCGCTGGGCTCGCCGCTGGGTCATCGCCCTGGAGGTGCTCAGCCTGACGGCGTCACTCCTGCTGATGCTGCTCCCCATCGGCGCAATGCGTGGACCGGTGCCGGTCCTTGTGAACCTCGTGATGCCGGCATCAGTCCTCTGGCTGCTCTGGTCCCGTTCGGGCCGAGCGGCCTTCAAAAAGGCGGCTTGACGCGATCAGACCCGCGCGGCGCTGCCTGAGGTGGCGCTCCTGCGGGAGAGGGCGTCGATCGTCACCGCAAAGATCAGGACCAGACCGGTCACGATGAACTGCCACTTGACGTCGATCGCGAGGAGGTACATGCCGTTGTAGATGCCGCCGATGACCAGGCCACCGAGGACACCGTGCAGCATCTTGCCCCTCCCGCCGAAAAGGCTCGTCCCTCCGATGACCGCGGCCGCGATGGCGTAGAGGACGAGCTGACCACCGTTGAAGTTGTTCGACATCCCCCCGAGGTATGAGGCATAGAGCAGCCCGCCGATGCCGGCGGTGAAGGCGCAGAGAACAAAGCACCAGGTCCGGATGGTCGCCAGGTTGACGCCGGCCCGCCGCGCCGCCTCCGGATTGCCCCCGATCGCGTACACATAGCGCCCGAAGCGGGTTCGCTGGATCAGTACCAGCCAAACCCCCAGAATGGCAAGGACGATGGGGATGACCCACGGCACGCCCTCGAGCGTCCCCAGGGCTGCTCGGTTGATGTTGCAGATCGCCACGACCACGATGCCGACGACCGCGATCATCGCGATCTTGATGAGAGTGAGGCCCACGGGTGGCGCCACCAGCCCACTGCGACGCCGTCGTGAGTCGCTCGTCCAGAGCAGGAGACCGATCGCGGCGACGACCACGGCCATGGCGATCCAGCTCACGACGGGATCGATCGTGCCCCACATCAACTTATAGAGAGTCACGATATTCGGGTTTTGTCCGAGGAGGCTGGGGTAGCCGGAGAATGGGCCCAGTCCGAGCAGAATCAGCATCACGCCGTTCAGGATCAGCGAGCCCGCAAGCGTCACGATCAAGGACGAGAGCCGGAGGCGAGTGATCAACGTGCCCTGCAACGCGCCGATCAGGGCGCAAACCAGCAGCGCCGCCACGATCGCTCCCCACCATGGCCACTTCGTGGTGACCGGCTGCACGAGCTGCACCGCGATGACGCCACCGACGCCGGCCGTGAAGCCAGTCGAGAGATCGATCTCACCGAGCAGCAGGACGAAGATCTCGGCCATCGCCAGCACCATGAAGACGGCACTCTGCTGAAACAGGTTGACCAGGTTACCCGCCGACAGGAAAAGGTTGTTCGGGCTGATGGCGGTGAAGACGATGGAGATGAGCACCAGGCCAAGGACCACCGGAAGCACGCCACTCTGGCCCGCGCGCAGCCGGGCAATCCAGGCGCCGAACCATTCGCCCAGGGATTGGGCGACGATCTCCGGCGGGACGACGATGGCCGCTTCGGCGGAGGCAGTCGGATCGGTACGAGACTCGGGTGCTTCAGCTTGTGCCATGCTGCCCCTTTCCATTGCCGGCCTGCGCCGCGCGACCGAAGGTCCCGGTCGTCATGTACTCAACCGCGCTCTGGCGGTCAAAGGTCGAGGCGCGATCTTGCGCCACCATCCGCCCCAGGTGCAAGATCGCCATCCGGTCGGCGACCTCGAACACATCGTTGAGGTTGTGCGAGATCATCATCACGGCGAGGCCTCGACCGCGCAAGCGCCGGACCAGGTCGAGCACCATCCGCGTTTGCACCACACCCAGCGCGGCGGTTGGCTCGTCGAGCATCACCAGCTTGGAGTTCCACATCACGGCTTTGGCAACCGCCACCGACTGCCGCTGGCCGCCCGACAGCGAGGCCACCGGCTGCCGGATCGACCGCACCGTCGTGACGCGCAAGTTGGCGAGCGTCTGGCTGGCCGCGCGCTCCATGTCGTCCTCATTGAGGAAGCCGTTTAGGAGGCGCTCCCGGCCCAGGAACATGTTCTGCACGATGTCGAGGTTGTCGGCCAGGGCCAGGTCCTGATAGACGGTCTCGATGCCGAGCCTGGCGGCATCACGCGGGCTGTGGATCTGAACGGGGCGGCCCTCCCAGAAGAACTGACCATGATCGATCGCGTAGATACCGGCAATGCACTTGGTGAGGACCGACTTGCCCGCGCCATTGTCCCCAACGAGGGCGGTGACCTGTCCGGCCGGGAGGTCGAGGTCGACGTTATACAGCGCCTGGACCGGACCAAAGTGCTTCTCGACACCGCGGAGCTTGAGTAATGGCTCCGGGCCAAGGGGCGAATCTCTGATCACCTGCGCCACCCTTTCACTTTAGCGCGGGATGGGAGGAGGCGCCGCCGCGCAAGGCGGCGGCGCCATCGTGATCTAGCTGATGCCGGCTGCCGCGCAGGCGGCCGCCCCGGCGGCGGTGCACAGCGCGTTCTTGTCGACGAAGTTGTCCTTGATGACAGTGTCTTTCATGTTCGAGACGTTCACCCAGATGGGCACCAGCAGTGACGCAGGCTGCTGGGTCCCCGCGGTTCCCGACGGCGGCGAGGTCGTGCCGTTGAGCAAGTCGGTCGGAGGCGTTAAGCCTGCACGCAGGATGGTTGCGAGGGCAACGGCATCCTGAGCCTCGAGATAGACCGCCTTATAGACCGATCCACACTGAAAGTTCGTGAGGACGTTGGCCATTCCGTCCGGAGTCGCATCCTGTCCGGTGGTCGGAATTTTCTTTGCCGGGACGTTCTTGCTCTTGAGGACCTGGATGACGGCGTTAGCGAGCCCGTCATTGGCCTCGACGGTGGCGTTGATGTTCGCGTGCGCGGTGAACTGCTGCTGGAAGATCGTCCCACCGGTGGCGTTCACCCAGTTGGCCGCGATCTGGTCGCCGACCAGCTTGTAGCCCTTGTCGTTGGTCGTGCCGGCCGGCAACGGCGTGTCTGTCTTTCCCCAGATGACAGAGTTGTATCCCTGGGCGAAGGAGACCGCGTTCGGGTCCGAGTTCTCTCCGCCATCGAGCTCGAAGACCTGCGGACTGGGGACATTCCAGGCCGTGATGCAGTCCATGAAACCCTGGCCGATCAGCTTGCCCACCTGGACATTGTCGAAGCTGACGTAGTAGACGTTGGTTCCCTGGAACGTCGCTCGGTCGTAGCTGATGGTCTTGACGCCATGAGACTGAGCGTACGACTGAATCGAGGCACCGACCGTGCCGTTCAGAGGATCGAAAATCAGGACGGTCGCGCCGGCGGTGATGTCCGCCTGAGCAAGCGCGAGCTCAGTGGCGTCGTTGCCCTCGGCGTTATCGATCTTGTACTGCGATGACGTGTATCCGGCGGTGTCGAAGGCTTTCTTCAAGTACGGCAGGTCGAAGTTGACGTACCGCGTCGATGAGGTGGTGTCGGGAAGGATCACCCCGACCTTGCCTTTACCCGCCGCGGTCAAGCTCTTCAGCTGGGCCATGACCGAGAACGACGCGTCGAACGACTTCACGCCGAGCCCCGCCGGTACGGTTGCGCTCGGCGAGGTTGTCGCGGTTGAGTTACCGCACGCCGCCACGACGAGAGCGAGCGCGCCGGCGCACGCAAAAATGGTCAGTGATCTAAGTTCGCGCAATTGTGCTTCCCCTCCTGATGATCTTGTGCTACTGGGAACCATATTCTGGGGGCTCGAGCATGGAATCCGCAAGCGAGAAGCGCGTTTTCCTAACACTCTCTAAAGAACTGTGCGGGATGCCTAACCTTTGAGTGACCCGGCCAGCAGCCCCCGGACGAAGTAACGACCCAGCAAGATGTAGACCAATAGGGTTGGCGCAGCAGCCAGCAACGCGCCGGCCATCTGCACCTGGTACTGGGACAGGAGGCTCCCCGCCAGGTTCTGCAGCGCCACCGTGATCGGCCGCTGGGTTGGGTCCTGCGCGATCGTGACCGCGAACAGGAACTCGTTCCAGATGCTGGTGAACTGCCAGATCATGACGACCACGAAGCCGGGGATCGAGATCGGCAGCATGATGTGGCGGAAGATGCCGAGGACGCTGGCGCCGTCCATGCGTGCCGCCTCCAGCAGCTCGCGCGGGACGGTCGCAAAGTAATTCCGAAAGATCAGGGTGCAGATCGGGATGCCGTAGACGACGTGGACGAGGATGAGGCCAGGGATGCCTCCATAGAGACCGACGGCACTCAGGAACTGGAACAGCGGGATGAGGATGCTCTGATATGGGATGAACATGCCGAACAGGAGCAGGGCGAAGATGACGTTGGCGCCGCGGAACTTCCACTTCGAGAGCACATAGCCGTTCAGCGAGCCCAGCAGCGCCGACAGGACGGTCGCCGGCACGACCAATAGGACCGAGTTGAGGAAAGACGGCGCCAGCACGTCGAACGCGGACCCAAAGGCGTCCAGGGTCGGAGCCTTGGGCAGCTCCCAGAGCGTTGAGCGAGAGACCTCGTTGAAGGACTTGAGGGACGTCACCACGATGGCGAACATGGGAAGGAGATAGAAGACGGCCAGCGCGAGCAGCAGCGCATAGGCGACGACGGTCGACGGCCGCCAGCGCGTCGCGGGCCGCGGTGCCGCGACCAGCACGCTCATCGCTCGGTCTCCCCTCGCAAGTTCCAGATGAGGTAGGGCACGATCAGGAGCGCGACCATGAGCAGCAGGACGGTCGCAATGGCGGCGCCGCGGGCGAAGAGATCCTGGCGGAACGTGGTGATGAACATGTTCAAGCCCGGCATGTCGGTCGAGTATCCTGGACCGCCAAACGTCATGACGAAGACGAGGTCGAAGATCTTCAGCGAGATGTGGCCGAGGATGATCACGGCTGACAGCGTGATGGGCCGGAGCAGCGGGAAGACGACGTAGCGAAATGACTGAAACTCCGACGCGCCGTCGACCCGGGCCGCCTCCCGCAGCTCCTCCGGGATGCCGCGCAATCCAGCGAGGAACATGGCCATGCAGAAGCCGCTCATCTGCCAGACCGCCGCGATCGTCAGCGAATTCAGGGCGGTGCTCGGGCTCGTCAGCCAGCCGGACTGCAGAAAGTCCAGGTGCAGGTTATGGAAGAGGACGTTGAGGCCGTAGTTCGGGTTGAAGATCCAACGCCACACCGTGCCCGTCACGATGAACGAGATCGCCAGCGGGAACATGAAGACGTTCTGAAAGAGGATGCTGCCGCGAAGTTTCTGGTCGAGGAGAACCGCGGCGCCGAGCCCGAGAACCAGGCAGCCGGCGAGGAAGAAGGCGGTGAAGTGGATGGTGTTGACGATGTCGGCCTGGAACTTCTCCGTCTGGAACAGCCGCTCGTAGTTCCGCAGACCCACGAAGGTGTAGTCCGGCACCACCCCGCGCCACGCGGTGAGCGACGTGTAGGCGGTCCGCCCGATGAACCCGTAGACGAAGATCGCGATCAGCACGACCGAGGGAGCGATCATCAGGATCGGCATAACCCGATCCCACGAGAGCGGAGTGAGGGAGCGGCTCCGAGGGAGCCGCTCCACCATGATTGGCGGCGCGGTGGCCGTCGCCATCAGCGATTCTTGAGGACTACTTCAGGAATTCGTCGGAGAGCTTCTGCAGGTTGCTTGCGGTCTTGTTGACGTCTTTGTTGATCACGAACTGGCCCATCTCGTCGTTGACGCCCGACGCGAACGCATCGGGGGTGGCCGAGCCGTGCGCCGAGCTGGGGACGAGCGCGTCCGTCTTGAACTCGGCGATGAACTGCTGGGCGATGGGGTCGAAGATGCTGGCCGACACGTCTGTCCGGGCGGGAATCGATCCCTTCTTGGGATTGAAGGCCGCCTGGCCCTCCTGCGAGCCGCAGACCTTGAGCCAGTTGATCGCGTTGGCGCGGTTCGGCGCGCCCTTCGGCAGCCCGAAGGTGTCGCAGACGATCACGTACTTGCCCGTTGTCCCTGGAGAGGGAGCCGCGCCGAAGTCTTTGTTGGGGACCCAGTTGGCGGCGGTGAAATAGCCCTTGGCCCAGTCACCCATGATGTTGAAGGCCGAGGTCCCGTTGATCAGCCGCTTGTCGGCATCGTCCCAACCCAGCGTCGGGTGGTCGGAGTTGACGTAGTTGAGCATCGATTTGATCCAGGTGAGCGCTTGCTTGACGTTGGCGTCGGTGAAGGACGCCTTGCCCGAAAAGACCTGCTTGTAGAAGTCAGGCCCACCCGCGGCGAGGATGTTGTTCTCGAGCAGCATCTGCACCTGCCAGTTGCCACTCGATCCGAGCGCCAGCGGGCCGGTTGGCAACTTTGCCTTGAGCTTGCCGAGCGCCGAAAGGAAGTCGTCCATGTTGGTCGGCGGGGTGATGCTGTTGTCGTCGAGGATCTTTTTGTTGTACCAGAGCGCATTACCGCGGTGGACGTTGACCGGGACCGACCAGACGTCGCCGTTCGAGCTGACGATGTCCTTGAGGTCCTTGGGGATCGTGTTGTCCCACCCTTCGCTCTTCCAGACACTGGTGATCGGCTCCATCTTCCCGGCCTTCACCCAGGTGCTGATCAACTCCTGTCCGGCGTGGACCTGGAAACTATCGGGTGGCTTGCCACCCTCCATCCGCGTCTTCAGCACGGCCTTGGCGTTGGTCCCCGCGCCGCCCGCGACCGTGGCGTTGACGATTTCCACGCCCGCGTAATTCTTCTTGTAGATCTTGAACATCTCGGCGAGCCCATCGGCTTCGCCGCCCGCGGTCCACCAGCTGAAGATCTCCAGCTTTCCGCCCCCGGCTGCCGGCGCGTTTGACGCTCCGCAGGCCGCCAGAAAATCGGCGAAGCCGAGGCCCAGCACAACGCCCCCGGCCGTCTTGCCGGCACGGCTGACGAATTGACGGCGACTCCAACGCTCGTTCCCCATGTTCTCCTCCTCCCTTGAATAGGCACCGCCCTGTCCCCAGAAAGGCGGCAGCGAGAGTGTACGTCGAAGACGCGCCCAATTACAAGGAGAACGGGACTGTCGCTAAAGCACGGGAGGCCCGAGCGTCTGCGCCGCCCGGACCCCCATCGAGGTCGTCGACCGCGGTTAGTGTCGCCAGCTGCGAGCGAAGCCGCCGCCCGCCACCAGGCTGAACAGAAAGACCACGACCGCCGCACCGAGGATCGCCGAAAGCACCGGAATTCCCTCCAGCGACAGCTCCGGCGCCAGCACGATATGGAGGACGTCGACCATCAACCAGGCGCCGACGAGGCCCGCGATGATCGCTCCGATCAACCCGCCCGGCATGCCGCGACCGACCAGGCGCTCCCCGATCAGCCCGGCGATGGCCCCCACCAGGAGCAGGACGAGCAGATGCATTAGCGTCATACCATACCTCCAAATATGATTTAGTCTCGCTATCAGGAATTATAGGCGCCAGCAGGCGCTTTTGCCAAGCGTGTAGAGTCAAACAGCGAGGGGAACTGTTTGGCTTCCAGCCCGACCAAACGACCGTTGATTCCGTCATCGAGAAAGGCGCCCACGCCGGCCGGGGCACCGAAGCCCTTCTGGCGCAGCCGCGGGTTCTGGATCTATCTCGTCGTCCTCCTGGCCATCAACTACCTGATCAGCATCGTGTTCACGAGCGGGCCATCACGGATCACGGTGCCCTACACCTCCTTCATCCAGCAGGTGAATGCCGACAACGTCAAGGACATCACCGCCCAGTCCAACTCCATCCAGGGCGACTTCATCAAGTCCGTGACCACTGGGTCGGCGAGCGGCACGCTCTTCCAGACTGAGCGTCCGGTCTTCGCCACCGACAACCTCGAAGCCCTGCTCGAGCAACACAATGTCCCGATCACCGCGACGCCGCCCGGCTCCGGGGGATCGCCACTGCTGAACCTGCTGCTCAGCTTCGGGCCGGCCCTGCTCCTGATCGGCGGCTTTCTCTATCTGAGCCGGCGGATGTCCGCAGCAGGTCCGGGCGGCATTCTCGGAGCCTTCGGCCAGAGCAAGGCCACGCTCTACACCGCCGACTCGGGGACAGGCATCACGTTCGACGACGTGGCCGGGATCGACGAGGCCAAGCAGGACCTGGCCGAGGTCGTCGATTTTCTCAAGACACCGGAAAAGTACCAGCGGCTCGGGGCGCAGATCCCGCACGGCATCCTTCTGGTGGGAGCGCCCGGCACGGGCAAGACGTTGCTCGCGCGCGCCGTCGCGGGTGAATCGAACCGCCCGTTCTTCAGCCTCTCCGCCTCGGAATTCGTCGAGGCGATCGTCGGCGTGGGCGCGGCCCGCGTCCGCGACCTCTTCGCCAAGGCGAAGGCCGCCGCTCCGAGCATCATCTTCATCGACGAGCTGGACGCGATCGGACGCTCGCGGGCTTCTTCCGCCAGCTTCGGTGCCAACGACGAACGTGAGCAGACCCTCAACCAGATCCTGACGGAGATGGACGGCTTCACGCCCAGCCAGAACGTGGTCGTCCTGGCCGCCACGAATCGTCCCGAGGTCCTGGACCCAGCGCTGCTTCGCCCCGGCCGGTTCGATCGTCGGGTCACGGTCTCCGCACCGGACAGGGCGGGACGCGAGGCGATCCTTAAGATTCACACCCGCAACGTCTCCCTCGCTCCCGGCGTGGACCTCGGCGACATCGCGGGCGCGACCGCCGGTTTCGTCGGGGCCGACCTGCACAACATCGTCAACGAAGCCGCCCTGATCGCCGCCCGCAAGGGAGAGACCGCCGTCACCCGCGAAGACTTCGACGAGGCCATCGAGCGCTCGGTGCTGGGCCTCCGCCGGCCGATCGTGCTCGGGCCTGACGACAAACGGCTGATCGCCTACCACGAGTCCGGGCATGCGCTGATGGGTCTCCTGATCCCGGGCGCGGATCCGGTGAAGAAGCTGACGATCGTGCCGCGCGGGCTTTCGCTCGGCTCGACCTATAGCCAGCCGATCGACGACCGTTACAATTATCCGGAGAGCTACCTGCGCGGCCAGATCACGCTCGCGCTCGGTGGCCGGGCGGCCGAGGAGGTCGCCTATGGCGCCGTTACGACGGGCGCAGAGAGCGACCTCCAGCAGGTCAACCAAATCGCGCGCTCGATGGTGGCGCGCTTCGGGATGTCACCGAAGCTCGGGCCGTTGAACCTGACCCAACCCGGCGACGGGGCGGCGACCACCCAACACTTCAGCGAAGAGACGGCGAAACTGCTCGACGAAGAGGTCCGCCGAATCGTTGATGAGTGTCATCGCGAATCGGTGCGGCTGCTGACGGAGAACCGCGATCGTCTCGATCGCCTGGCGGAGGCGGTGCTGAAGAAGGACACGCTCGACCAGGACGAGATCTACGCGGCCGCCGGCATCAACAAGCCGCGGTCACCCCGTCCGGTGATCGCTCCGGCACTTCCCGCCAACGGCTCGTCGCACGACGGCGACCTGGCGAAAGACGAGGTCGGCTCCGAGATCCATCGCGCCTAAGTCCGACCCTCAGGCCGTGGTGCCGAAGAGCGTCCGCAGCAACGATTCCGTCTCGTCCGAGGGCGAGACGGACAGCTCGTCGGCGAGCCGCTGGCGGCACTGCTGGTAGACCCGCACCGCCTCAGCGCGATCGCCACGCCTGACAAGCACCTGCATCAGCCGGCGATAGCCTGACTCGCGAAACGGCTCCAGATCGACCGCGGCGCGCGCCTGGTGCTGGGCGAGGGCGAGCTCGCCGTTCCAGAGGAGCGCCTCGACGCGGCAGTCGAGCGCTCGAACCAGGATGTCGCGCAGGCGCTCCCGTCGCGTCATCACCCAGGGAGCATCCTCCCCCACGAGGAACGGACGGCGGGCAATCGTAGTCGCGATCAGCGCGGGCCCATACGCGGCCGCAGGCTGATTCGCGAGCACGGCGCCCTCGGCCTGGTGCACGGCGTCGGCCGCTGCCTCGAGGTCGATCCAGGTCTCGGCCGGTGGCCGGAACTGGTAGCAGCGAAAGGCATTGGCGATGATCCGATCGCGATCGAGCCCCAGGGTGCCCAGCTTCTGGCGGAGCTTGCTGATCACCGCACTCAGCGCCACCGGCCACGACTGTGGAAGCGAGTCGGGCCAGAGCAGCTCGGCGAGCTCGGACTGGGACACCGCCCGCTCCCGTTCCGACACGAGATAGACCAGGGCGAGGCGCCCCTGGCGGCCGGCGAGATCGGCGTCCTTAAGTAATTCCTCACCGCGCTCGACGGCCACCTCACCGGTCAGGTAGATGCGAAGCAATGGCCCTCCAAACATTCGCCAAAGGCGTCCAGCGATGATCTTAAGGACCCGGGTCGAATGTCTCGAGGAGGTGCGGAATGCAAAAACGCGTCGAATGTGAATGCGGCTGGTCGCTCCAGACTGACGACGAGGCGAAGCTGGTGGCCGGGGTCCAGCAGCACGCCAAGCAGGTCCACAACATGGAGGGTGTCACCAAAGACCAGGTGCTCGCCCAGGCCAGGCCGGCCTAAGCCACGGAACACAAGGAGAGGACATGAAATTTCTGTACTTGCTCTACGCCGACGAATCGAAGATGCCCGCCCCGGATAGCGCGCAGATGCAGCAGCAAGAGGCCGCCTTCGGCCGCTACTACGAGGAACTTTCCGGGCGCGGAATGTTCAAGGCCGGCGACCCGGTCCAGCCGTCAAAGACGGCGACGACCGTCCGCGTCCGCAACGGCTCGACGAAAACCGCGCCAGGCCCCGCGACCACCGGAAGCGAGCAGGTGATCGGCTTCTACGTCATCGAGGCGAAGAACCAGGATGAGGCGATCGCCTACGCGGCCAAGGTGCCGTCGGCCGCCGTCGGCGCGATCGAGGTTCGACCGATTATCGGATCGGCCTAAACGTCGCAAAGCGGGAGGGTCAGCGTGAGATCGACTGGCCTTCCCGCAGCTTGAACGCATCCAGGCAGCCGGCGCCGCAAAAGTAATGCGTTGTCTCCCCCACCCTGAGCGTGTGCATGGCGCCCTTCACCTCGACCCGCATGCCGCAGATCGGATCGATGGCGGTCTCCGGCAACGGAATGGCGTAGCGGCGCTGATGCGCCTGGCGCTCGGCGGCGATCTCGGCGAGCGTCGCCAGGGCAATCTCTTCCTGGGAGCCGCCTACCGAGCTGTCGGCGGCGCGCCGCACGCGTTCCAGGCCGGTGACACCTCGTCCGGTAAGCACGTCGAGAACGGTGGCGGCCCGGCGCCGGCTGGCGACCAGGCCGATGTAGGCGACGTCATAGCGTAGGAGCGCCTCGATCGCATCCTCGTCGTAGTGGCCCATCGTGGCGACAACGGACCAGGTGCTCGCGTTGGGCTGAACGGGCGCGAGGTCGAGCGAGCCGACGACCCGGTCCGCCTCGGGGAAGTCAGTCGAAAGCGCGCCCGGGTGCACTGCACAGGTCGTGTATCCAATCGTGGCGCCCAGCCTGATCAGCGTGTGGGCCGCCGGCGTATCGCCAACGACGAGCAGCAACGGTCGTGGGAGTTGCGGATCGATGAAGACGTCGAGCGAGCCGGCGCTCGGGCAGGTACTGAGATGCGAGACGACGCCGGGTAAATGCTCGGGCGACTCATCGGGCGCGATCTTGACGAGTCGCGGCTGGGCGTCGCCCATCGCGACCAGGGCCTCGCGCCGCACCAGCCCTTCGGAGCAGCTACCGCCCACCCAGCCCCACAGCTTGCCGTCGGCGGTGATCAATGCCTTGTCGCCGGCCTGCGCCGACGTCGGCGGCTCGACCCGGACGACGGTCGCGACGACGAAAGTTTCGCCGCGCCGCCGCAGCTCCGCCGCCCGGTCCAGCACGTCATCAGCGAGTGACATCTCAGCTACTCCGCCGCGCCCTTTTCCTTCAACGCGGCCCAGACCTTGTCGGACGTGACCGGCATATCGATGTTCGTGATGCCCAGGTGGGCGACCGCATCGATCACGGCGTTGACGTAGGCCGCCGGCGACCCGACCGTGGCTGATTCACCGACACCCTTGGCGCCGATCGGATGATGCGGTGAGGGCGTCACCGTCTCGAAGGTTTCGAACTTGGGCGTCTCCCAGGAGGTCGGCAACAGGTAGTCGGTGAAGTTGGACCCGAGACAGTTGCCCTCTTCGTCGAAGGTGATCAATTGCATGAACGCGATCCCGAAGCCCTCGGTGAGGCCGCCATGGATCTGGCCCTCGACCACCATCGGGTTGATCCGCACCCCGCAGTCGTCGACCGCCACCATCCGGCGAACCTTGACCTGGCCGGTGCCACGGTCGATGTCCACGACGACCAGGTAGGTGCCGAACGGATACGTCATGTTGGGCGGATCGTAATAGGTCACACCCTCCAGGCCGGCCTCCAGCCCATCGGGCAGGTTTGTATAGGCGGCGAACGCCACATCCTGGATGGTCTTGGACTTCGAGGGCGAGCCGCGGACGAAGAACTTGCCGTGGTCGAACTCGATATCGGCCTCGGAGGCCTCGAGCAGGTGGGCCGCGATCTTCTTCGCCTTGTCGCGCAGCTTTCGCGAGACCATCGCCGTGGCCGCTCCGCCGACCGGGGTGCTGCGACTCGCGTAGGTGCCGAGCCCATACGGCGTGTTGTCGGTGTCGCCCTCCTGGACTTCGATGTCGGCGGCTGGGATGCCGAGCTCCTCGGTCACGATCTGCGCAAAGGTCGTTTCGTGCCCCTGACCCTGGCTCTTGACGCCGAGCTTGAGGATCGCCTTGCCGGTGGGATGCACGCGCAACTCCGCGGAGTCGAACATCCGCAGCCCGGCGATGTCATAGTGCTTGCCGGGGCCGGCGCCGACGACTTCCGTGAAGCTGGCGATCCCGATCCCCATCAATTCGCCCTTCTTCCGCTTTTCCGCCTGCTCCTTGCGGAGCTCCTGGTAGCCGATCTTGTCGAGTGCCAGCTGCATCGCCCGGGGGTAATCGCCACTGTCGTACTCGAAGCCGGTGGCGGACTTGTAGGGGAACTGTTCGGGCTTGATGAAGTTCTTGAGCCGGAGGTCGGCCGGGTCCATCTTCATTTCGACCGCGACATTCTCGACCAGGCGCTCGATCAGGTAGGAGGCTTCGGTGACGCGGAAGGAGCAGCGATAGGCGACCCCGCCCGGCGCCTTGTTCGTGTAGGCGCCGTCCGCCTCGACGTGGGCCGCCGGGACATCGTACGAGCCGGTGACGATATGGAAGAGCCCGGCCTTGAACTTCGTCGGTTGCGCATCCGCGTAGAAGGCGCCGTTGTCACTGAGCAGCTTGACCCGCAACCCAAGGATGCGCCCGTCGTTGCGCATCGCCATCTCGCCCTTCATATGAAAGTCGCGGGCGAACCCGGTCGAGATCAGGTTCTCGCTGCGGTCCTCGACCCACTTCACCGGCTTGCCGATGAGCAGGGAAGCCGCCGTCGCAACGACGTAGCCGGGATAGATCGGCACTTTGTTGCCGAAGCCGCCGCCGATATCGGGCGAGATGATCCGGATGTTCTGCTCCGGCAAGCCGGCGACGATCGCGAACAGTGTGCGGTGGGCATGCGGCGCCTGCGAGGTCATGTATAAGGTGGCGTGGCCGGTGGCGGCGTTGACGTCGGCGACGATGCCACAGGTCTCCAGCGGCGATGGGTGACAGCGTGGGTAGAAGCTCTCGAGTGCGACGATTCGGTCGGCCTTGCGAAACGCCTCGTCGGTGGCGGCTTTGTCGCCGGCCTCCCAGTGGTAGATGTGGTTGGAGGTCTGTCCCTCTTTCTCATCGCGGATGAGGGGCGCGCCCGGATCGAGTGCCTTCTTTGGATCGACAACGGCCGGCAGCACCTCATAGTCGACCTCGATCAGCGCCGCGGCGTCGCGGGCGACGTACGGATCCGTGGCAATGACACAGGCGACCTCCTGACCCTGGAAGCGCACTTTGTCGGTGGCCAGCACTGCCTGGGTGTCGCCTGACAGCGTCGGCATCCACGCGAGCTTGTGCTGGGCCAGCAGCGCTCCCGTCACCACCGCGACCACACCGGGCACCCCCTGGGCGGCGTCCGTGTTGATGGACTTGATCCGGGCGTGGGCAAAGGGGCTGCGGTGGATGGCCATGTGCAGCATGCCGGGGAGGACGACGTCGTCCAGGTAGTTGCCCTTGCCCCGAATGAACCGGTCGTCTTCCTTGCGCTTGATGCTGTCGCCGATGTTTCCCTTGAGCGGTGTCTCAACAGCCATGGCTTAGCTCCTCGCGGCGGCCGTCTCCGCCGGTACCGCCGCCGCTGCACGCATCTGGGCGGCCGCGCTCTTCACTGCCTTGACGATGTTCATGTAGCCGGTGCATCGGCAAATGTTGCCCGATAGCGCCCAGCGGATCTCGTCGTCGGTCGGGTCCTGCTTGTCCTTCAGCAGGGCGACGCTGGTCATCATCATGCCGGGCGTGCAGAAGCCGCATTGGAGCCCGTGTTCTTGCTTGAACGCCGCCTGGATCGGATGCAGCGTGCCGCCGGCGGCCAGCGCCTCCACGGTGGTCACCTGCTGGCCATCGGCCTGGACGGCGAGCATGGTGCAGGACTTCACTGGCACCCCTTCGAGCAACACGGTACAGGCACCGCAGTGGGTCGTATCGCATCCGATGTGGGTCCCGGTCAGTCGGAGCGTTTCCCGGAGGAAGTGCACGAGGAGGAGCCGTGGCTCGACCTCCGCGCTTTTCTTTTCGCCGTTGACCGTGACGGTGATCGACTGGCCCATGTTCATCCACCTCCCCTGGCGCGCTCATAGGCGCGCTTCAGTCCACGCTGGGTAAAGATTCGGACGATGTTGCGTTTGTACTCGACGGAACCGCGATGGT
>WNEY01001661.1_pt1 | contig 15892 bp, 16 predicted proteins | sample 5400531 | NCBI WGS metagenome assembly WNEY01 (sample SAMN13153338, study PRJNA577476) | soil metagenome | isolation source: 200 cm saprolite under Douglas fir tree site 1 | place: USA:California | collected 2015-04-18
TGGTGGGTAGTTTGACTGGGGCGGTCGCCTCCCAAAAAGTAACGGAGGCGCCCAAAGGTTCCCTCAGCCTGGGCGGAAATCAGGCGCAGAGTGCAATGGCATAAGGGAGCTTGACTGTGAGACAAACTAGTCGAGCAGGTACGAAAGTAGGGCATAGTGATCCGACGGCTCGGTGTGGAATGGCCGTCGCTCAACGGATAAAAGTTACCCCGGGGATAACAGGCTTATCGGGCCCAAGAGTTCACATCGACGGCCCGGTTTGGCACCTCAATTTGGGGTGAAACGGCAGAGATGCCGTAAAGGAATCGGCTTATAACGGTGAACCCCTCACCCTCGCGACTTTGGCGAGGGCGGGCGATACCGTGGGAAGTCTGTCGGAAGCGCGACCAACAACGGAAAATCGCTTCCGCAAGTGACCCCGTAACGACTGTGGCTGACGCCACGGTGACAGCCCGTGCCAAGTGGCAAATTCATGACTGTCACAACACGCCGGCCCCTCGCTCTTGGTCGAGCAGGGTGGAGATATAGTCTGCGCCGCTGGAAACAGCGGAGAAACGTGCGATGTCGGCTCGTCGCATCCTGGGGCTGGAGTCGGTCCCAAGGGTTGGGCTGTTCGCCCATTAAAGCGGTACGCGAGCTGGGTTTAGAACGTCGTGAGACAGTAAGGGAATTGCTGTCTATAAATCTGGCCAAATGCTGGAAACTCCGTGAATCCCTCACTACTAAGGTGGCGCTGTTAAGACGCAATTGTTGCGACCGAAGCGCTGAACTAAGGTGACAATGTGCAGGGTGCGGACGATCAGCAGGAAAGGCTGGATGGCTACATCGCCGGCTACGTAGACGGCGAGGGAAGCTTCTCTGTCACCGTCAATCGCAATCAATCGTCGCGTTTCAAGTTGCAACTGGTTCCCGAATTCCATGTCAGCCAGAACGGCGACAGGCGGGAGGTGTTGGACGAGATACAAAGGCGGCTCGATTGCGGGTATATCAAACGGAATGGCAGAAAGGACCGGGTGATGGTCTACGTCGTCAGAAGACGATCGGACTTGCTCACAAAGGTCATCCCATTCTTCGAACGCAATCCGCTCATCTCATCGAAACAACGCGAGTTCGAGACATTCGCCAAGGTCGTCAAAGCGATGGCCGTTGGGAATCATCTCGCAGAAAGTGGTTTCAGTCAGTTGCTGGAACTCGGACTGTCCATGAATGGTCATGGCCGGTACCGACAGGTGAGATGGCGGTCGTTAGTGAGCCATCCAGAATCCTCAGAGACTGTACGCCGGACGGAGTGAGACTCCGAAGATACAGTCCGAGCTGCATGGCGACATGCAGAGCCGGGCAGAAATGACTCGGCCTCGTGGTGGGAGCCATCGCGAGTAACAGAACTGTCGGTCCCTATCCGCCGTGGGCGCAGGAGACTTGAGGAGAGTTGACCCTAGTACGAGAGGACCGGGTTGAACGGCCCGCTAGTGTACCGGTTGTCACGCCAGTGGCAGCGCCGGGTAGCCATGGCCGGTTCGGATAAGCGCTGAAAGCATCTAAGTGCGAAGCCGACTCCAAGATAAGGTCTCCCACCGGGTTAACCGGGTAAGGGCCCTGGTAGACAACCAGGTTGATAGGCCGGAGGTGTAAGAAGAGCAATCTTTTGAGCTGACCGGTACTAATAGCCCGAGGGCTTGTTCACCTATAACTCACTCTTCACTTGCTGAGGAGTACAGATGGATCCAGCGTTGCTGAAAGCAAACTGGAGATTCTCATAGACCTGATTCGGTTGTTGATACTTACGCGCAATGGATGATGACGAGCGTTGGATGACGCGGGCCATCGAGCTCGCGCGCAGCGCCGACTATCGCACCAGCCCCAACCCAATGGTCGGGGCCGTTGTCTTGAACACGGACGGGATGGTCGCCGGCGAGGGCTTCCACGCGGCCAAAGGCAGCGCCCATGCGGAGGAGCTGGCCCTGGCCGCGGCGGGCCCAAAGGCCGAGGGCGGGACGATCTACGTCAACCTCGAGCCTTGCACTCACGGCCACCGTTCAACCCCATGTGCGGACGCGATCGTGGCAGCGGGCATCAGACGGGTCGTGGTCGCGATGAAGGACCCAGACGAGCGTGTGCGTGGTGCGGGAATCGAGCGCCTGAGGTCCGCCGGCCTACAGGTGGACGTCGGCATATGCGCCGCTGCCGCCGAGCGGCTCAACGAGTACTACGTCATTCAGCGCATCACCGGTCGACCATTCGTGTCGTTGAAGTTCGCCATGTCGCTCGACGGCAAAATCGCCACCCGAACCGGCGAATCGCGCTGGATCACAGGTGAGCAGGCGCGCAGTCACGGGCACCAGCTGCGCCACATGCACGACGCGATATTGGTCGGCGTCAACACCGTGATCAAGGACGATCCTCAGCTCACCACTCGCATCGAAGGCCGCGAGGTGCGTCAGCCCGTACGCGTGGTGCTCGACAGTCACCTTCGCACCCCCAAGACTGCGCGCGTGCTCGGAGAGCGAACGCTGATCGCGACATCTTCGGCCGGCGACATGGAGTGTGCTGAATTGCTCAGACTGCCGCCGGGGCCTGACGGGCGGGTTCCGATTGAGGCGTTGCTCGACCAGCTGGGACAGCGAGGCATCCTGAGCCTTCTCGTCGAAGGTGGTGCCCAGACGCACGCCTCATTTGTGGCCGCGGGGCTTGTCGACAAGGTCTACGCCTACATCGCCCCCAGGCTGATAGGTGGCAGCGAGGCTCCCGGTCCAGTCGGCGGAGGCGGAATCGAGCGCTTGAGCGAGGCCCTCAGGTTGCGCGACACCGACGTCATGTCGCTTGGGGATGACATCCTGATCAGCGGATACGTGGATGTTCACCGGGATCGTTAGCGCCGTCTCCAAGGTGGTCGCCGTCGAACGCGGCCGCATTGGCATCGACCATGCGGGGATCGCGCGGCATTTGAAGGTTGGCGGCAGCGTGGCCGTCAATGGCTGCTGCCTTACGGTGGTGAAGAAAAGAGGGCCCGTCTTCTACGCAGACGTCGTGCCGGAGACGCTCCGCAGGACCAACCTCGGTGCGCTGAAAGCGGGCACGGAGGTCAACCTGGAGCTTCCTCTCAACGCGAGCTCATTGCTGGACGGTCATCTGGTTCAGGGCCATGTGGATACCACCGCTGTGGTCAGGTCGGTGTCGACCGCCGCCTCCGGTAAGGAGGTGACATTCGAGCTGCCCTCCTCGATCGCTCGATTCGTGGCGCTCAAGGGCTCAATCGCGGTCGACGGCGTCAGCCTCACCGTGGCCACGGTGGACAAGCCGCCCGGCACATTCAAAGTGGCCCTCATCCCGCACACGCTCGGGGTCACGATCGCGGGAGGCTATCGCGCCGGGAGCGTGGTCAACGTCGAGGCGGACGTGGTGGCGCGCTACGTGGCCCGCAACCTGCGCCAGTAATATCAGGTACCGAATGGGGCTCGCCACAGTACCCGAAGCGATCTCGGATTTTGCCGCGGGCAAGTTCGTGATCGTCGTCGACGACGAAGACCGAGAGAACGAGGGCGATCTCGTCGTGGCCGCGGAGCTGGTCACGCCGGAGCACATCAGCTTCATGACGCGCCATGGGTCAGGACTGGTTTGTATGCCGGTGCTGGCCCGGCGCCTGGACGAGCTCGGCATCGCGCCGATGGTCGATCGCAACACGAGCCGGCTCGGAACCGCGTTCAGCGTCAGCATCGACGCCAAGGACCTCACCACAACCGGCGCGTCGGCGTACGACCGCGCCGCCACCATCAGGAAGGTGCTCGATCCGGGCGCGCGTGCTTCCGATTTCTCGATGCCGGGTCACACGTTTCCACTGCGTGCGGCCGAGGGTGGCGTACTGACCCGGGCTGGGCAAACCGAGGCAGCTGTCGACCTCGCCGTCCTGGCCGGACTCTTTCCCGCCGGCGTCATCACCGAGGTCATGAAGACCGACGGCACGATGGCCCGCATGCCGGACCTCGAGCGGTTCGCCGCCGAACACGACATCAAGCTCATCACGGTTGAGCAGCTCATCGCCTTCCGGCGGCGCAACGAGAAGCTGGTGGCGAGGCGTGTGGAGGCGACGATCCCGATCGGCGGCTCGAAGACGCAGTTGTGGAAGCTCTACGCATACGAAGACGTATTGCGTCATGAGAACCATCTGGCGCTTGTGCTCGGGGAGATCGACCCAGAAAAGCCGGTCCTTCTGAGGGCGCACTCCGAGTGCCTGACCGGCGACATCTTCGGCAGCCTTCGCTGCGACTGCGGGGCCCAGCTTCACGCCGCCATGGACGCGATCGCTGAAGAGGGCACAGGGGTGGTCCTCTACATCCGCCACCAGGAGGGCCGGGGCATCGGGCTTCTAGACAAGCTCCACGCCTACAACCTGCAGGACCTCGGCATGGACACCGTCGAGGCCAACGAGGCGCTCGGCCACCCGCCCGACAAGCGCGACTACGGAATCGGGAGCCAGATCCTTTACGACCTCGGCGTGAGGAAGATCCGCCTCCTGACGAACAACCCGAAGAAAATCTACGGTCTCGAAGGATTTGGACTCGAGGTGGTCGAGCGTGTGCCGATCCGCGTGCAGTCGAATCCGCACAACGAGCGGTACCTGCGCACGAAGAAGGACAAGCTCGGGCATCTGCTGTAGGGGCGAGTGACGGTGGGCGAGAAGGGATCGACGCCTGACCTGCAGGGAGAGGACCTCACCATCGCTGTGGTGGTCTCGCGGTACAACGAGGACGTCTCGAAGCGTTTGCTCCGCGGGGCGCTGGCGGCGCTCGAAGAGCGCGGGGTGGCGGATCCGGACGTGTTCTGGGTGCCAGGTGCGCTGGAGCTCCCCGTTACCGCATTGGCTTTGGCCGAGAAGGGCGGTCATGACGCGATCGTCTGCCTTGGCTGCGTCATAAGGGGCGAGACGTACCACTTCGAGGTCGTAGCCAATCAGTCATCCGCCGGCTTGATGCAGGTGATGCTCGACACCGGTGTACCGATCGCGTTTGGCGTGCTCACGACTGAAGATCGCGATCAGGCGCAGGCGCGCTCGGGCCCAAAGAGCAACAAAGGCGCGGAGGCGGCGCTTGCCGCCATCGAGATGGCAAACCTGCTGCGCACGATCCAGGGCTAGCGCCCGATCTTAACAACCGGGGTTGTCACGACCGTCTGAGTTTGAATACCGTTGGCTCCGGGCTGGCTGGAGCGGGGGAGGGGTTCCAGCGGGAGAGGGAGGGCCCCGAAAGGGGTGGGCCGGTGCCGGGCACGAGGATGTCCCGCTCATCGTGGAATTTCGGAGCGGTCCAGCGGCATGTAGGGTAGCGCAGCGCCCGACGACGGGCATGGTGGCAAGAGCGACACGCCTCGTCCATGAGGAATGAGTGTTTCGGTGACTCTGTAGTTCGCTTTGACCGCGCACCTAGGCCAGGATTGGGTGCGGCCCAGAATCATGCTGAACTATCCCTTTGCTCGACACGTCAATCCGGACCTACAATGGCGCCATGACAACGTTCGGGAACGCCATGGGTACGTTCGGCATCGTGATGGGCGCATTCGGCATCGCGATGGGGCTTATTGGCCTGGCGATAGCGGCGCTCACGCGATCAAGCAGAAGGAGTTAGGCGGACCCGAACCTAGCCCACTTCCCGAGCGCATAACGGCAGTGGGGATGTATCGCTCGTCGTGAATTTCCGGACGATCCAGCCGCAGGTAGGGTAGTGCAGCGCTCGACGACGGTCATGGTGGCAAGAGCGACGAGCTCGTCCTTGAGGACTGGGTGTTTCGGTGACTCTGAAGGTCGTTTGACGAGGTCGGTCAAAAAAGGCGAGGGCCTGGGAGCCACCAGGAAGCCCCCAATGAAGCGACCCTGACTCCCAGGGCCTCGCCGATTCGATCGACGCGACGGTCAGACGACGGCAGCGGTTCCGATGGGTTCTCGGTAGGCCTCAAGTGCGATGTGGAGGAGCTGCAAATCTCGGAATCCGTTGATGCGCCGGAACTGCTTCTCCGCCTCCAAGATGCCGGCCGCTGTCCAGCGCACGATCATGGTGCCGTCCCGCCAACGTTTGACGTTGCCGGTCACCGTCCTCGCCACTGAGATCATGGACTCGATCGGGTTGGTCGACTTCAAAGTGCGCAGCAGGCTGGGGCTGAGGTTGAGTCTGCTCACGGTCAGCGTCTCCTCCAGACCCTCGCGCAGACTGGCCGCAGCCCCGGGATGATCGGCCTGGAGTTGGGTGGCGAACGTGCGCAGATCGGACAGGGCGTGGTCGGCATCGGCCTCTCGCCAGGCCCGGTCCAACTTGCGACCAATGAAGGTGCGCTGGTCTTGGGGCAAGTGGTCGAGAACATTCCGCCGTTTGTGCGAGCGGCATCTTTGGATCAAGGCGTGCTTGCCGAAACTGGCCTTGACCGCTGAGCGGATGCCCTTCCCGCCGTCGATCACGACCAAGCGTGGCCGCTCGGGATCCAGTCCGCGCTGGATCAGGTCGTTGAGCAACGCCTGACAGACGGCGCGGTTCTCGGTGCTGCCCTCGACCAGGCCGAGCGGATGCTTGTGGCCCTGGGCATCGATGCCGAGCGCGACCACGATCGTGTGCTCGTCGGTCTCGATCCCGTCCAAGAACAACACCAGCAGATCCAGCTGGCTGAGGTCCCGGCTCATCAGGTCCTTCAGCTTGCGGACGGTGCCAGCCACGAAGCGGCGTGAGATCGCGGACTTGCCGGTGGCCAACGGCGGCAGATCACCGACCGGCTCTAGACACCTGCGGTAGCGCCGGGTGCTCAGCCCGTTCAGCACCCGGTCGAGCGCAGCATTGGTGAGCAGGTCACGGCCGGCGAACAGCCGATAGCTCTCGAGCTCTACCTCCTCGCCGCGCTTGGTCCGGGCGCGCGGCTTCATCACCTGCACCCGACGTCCTCCAGCGTCAGCTGACGAGGCTCTTCACCGTGTCGATAGGCCTGCCGCGTTCGATCGTGCCGCCCCCGCGGGCCGACCAGCTCAGTGACTTCGGCATCGAAGATCTCGTCGACGACGGCGAGCCCAACTCCGACCGAGAGTGCCAGCAGCCCCTGCCTGACAGCACCCGCCAACTCGCCAAGCGCGATCGTCACGCGCTCTGGAAGATTGATCGCGGCCTCCTCGGCCGGACTGACGACGTGCAAACGACGGGGTATGGTTGCCATGAGCGGTCTCCTCCATTTGCTTGGTCGCCCCTTCCCTACCACATGGCAGGGCGGGGTGGAGGACCGCTCTTCAATTTCTACGAACTACGGGACAACCTCCCGGGCGCGGGCCTCAGGCGGTGGCCACGGCCACGATTTTGTTACCCGCGGGGACGACGACGTAGCCCTCGGTTGCCGCAGGCGTGTTGAAGTGCTGTCCGCCGTTGAGCCGCAGCTGGTAAAGGACGGCACCGGAAGCGGGACTCAGCGCGAACAGCGTCGTCGTGGTGACGTCGATCGCCCACACCGCGCCGCCTGCCACGATCGGCGACGCGAGCCGAGCCTGTCCGAACCGCCACGCCACCGAGAACGAGCTCGGCGTCACCGAAACCGCTACGAGAGCGTCGGCGCAGGGCAGGAAGACAGTCGAGCCCAGCCGTGCGGTGCCGCCCCACGCGCCGTTGCACACGCGTCGCGCCGCGATCTGCCCGCCGATCCCACCTGGCCTCGAGGCGTCAAGCAGATAGACGACGCCCTCCTTGCCGATAGAGATGAGGCGTCCGATGTCGGGCAGCACCGTCACGCCGACCGAGCCGAGGTCCGTGTCGGTGGCGTCCAGGGAGGCCCAGTTGGACGGAGCGAAGAAAGCCTGCAGCTTGAGGTCCGGCGACAACTGAACGACCGAGTTGCTGTAGGCGAACGACGACGTTTCGGAGCCGTTGCCGGTCGTCACGTACACCGTTCCCGAGTCCGTGACAGTCGCCCCCATGGCGCTCCAGATCCCTGACTCACGCGCGCTCGGTGTCCGGTAAACGACGTTCGCGCCGCCCGCCAATGGCACCCCGACCACATAGCCGTGATACGGACCGCAATCGCCATACAGTCCGCCGAACGGTATGTACACGTAGCCAGAGCCCAGGGACAGCGCACCGCGCTCCTGCTCCACGGCAGGGTTCGAGCCCGCAGGATCCACGACCTGCTGACTCAGCACCGAGCCGTCGATTGCATCCAGCGTGAACAGCTTGTGAACCGGCCCCGCCAGAAATGCGACCACGTAAATGCGACCCGACTGCGGATCGATCACAGGCGTGCCCGTGATGCCGGTGATCGGCTTGATGTTGCCGCACGGAAGCGCGTACCCGTTCACCGGCGTGCCCAGATGAACCGTCCAGAAGACCGTACCCCTGTCGAGATTGATCGAGTACAGCGTGTTGTTCTCGGTGGCCACGATCACCCGACCGTTGAAGATCAATGGAGACGCGTACACAGCCGCGTCGACGGGCACGCTCCAGGCTTGCCGCGGGTTGGAAACGGCGGGCGTGCTCGGGCCCTGCCCGATGCGCGCTGAGGTGCCGTGGTACTCGAGCCAGTCCGAGACCTTGCCGAGCGAAGATGGAGACGCGGACGGGGATGGCGAAAGCGGCGATGGCGTTCGCGCAGCCGAACTCGAGCCGCATGCGGGCGACAGCAGCAGCAGAACGACGAGCAGGACCAAGGCTGCGTGCCGGTTCACAGACCCCAGGAGAACTTGCGCTCGGGCGTCAGACGAGCGCGCTCGTGCCCGATCACCTCGGTGCGCCCCTGCACGGCGACGCCGCGTTTGGGCGACCCGTCGACGACCAGCGCCGCCCGCGGCTCCGCGGTGATGTTGCGCAGCTTGACGCCGTCTGCGTCGAACTCGAATGTGCCCGCGTCGGTCAGCTTGTACATGACCGGCACGACATGCGGCCAGCCTGTCGGGCCGACTGTGGCGAGCCGCGCGAGGCGCTGCGAGCGCAGGAACTCCTGCTCAGCCTCGGTGAACAGCATCGTCGTCCATCGTAGCCCGAGCCGGCAACTGGACCTCTCTAGACTGCTCGATTGATGTCCGAAGCAACGAAGAAGGGCGTGGGCACGATCGGCGGCTACAAGATTCTCAGACGCGAGCCGTTGGAGCGGCTCGAAGGCGAGTTCATCCAGCTCGAGCACGAACGCACAGGCGCGCGCCACATCCACATCGAGTGCGCGGACGACAACAACGGGTTCACGGTCCTCTTTCGGACCCCACCGCGCGACTCGACCGGAGTCGCGCACATCCTCGAGCACGCCGTCCTGGCGGGATCGCAGCGATTCCCGGTGCACGATCCGTTCTTCAGCATGACGCGACGCTCGCTCGCGACATTCATGAATGCGTTCACCAGCGCCGACTGGACCGCGTACCCATTCAGCACCCGCAACGCTAAGGACTTCTCGAACCTGCTCGACGTCTACCTCGACGCGACCTTCTTCCCGCGACTGGAGCAGGACGCGTTCATGCAGGAAGGCATCCGATTCGAGTTCGAGATACCTGACGACCCTCGCAGCGGCCTGCGCTACAAGGGCGTCGTCTTCAACGAGATGAAGGGCGCGCTTGCGTCGCCCGCGGCCGCGATGCAGCGCGCGACGGGCAAGGCGCTCTTCGCCGGACTCACGTACGAGCACGTCTCTGGCGGCGACCCCGAGCACATCCCCGAGCTGACCTGGCAGAAGTTGCGGGAGTTCCACGCGTCGCATTACCACCCGAGCAACGCGTACTTCTACACCTACGGCGACCGCCCGCTCGAATCCACGCTCGACGCCATCGAGCGCAACGTTCTGTCTCGATTCGAGCGCATCAGCGTCGACTCGTCGATTCCTGACGTCATGCGAGGCTCTCGACCGGCGGGAATCACCGAGCCCTATCCGGCCGTTGCGGGCGAGGACAACTCGCGGCGCTCGCAGGCGCTGACGGCATGGGTCACAGTCCCCAGCTCCGACTCGTTCCGGCTGCTGTCGATGAAGGTGCTCACCGAGGCTCTGCTAGGTCACCCGGGATCGCCTCTGCGCAAGGCGCTCATCGACTCCAAGCTGGGTACGGCCATGGCGGACGGCACCGGCCTGCAGGACGATTACAAGGAGAGCGTCTTCGGCGCTGGGCTCAAGGACATCAGGACCGAGGACGCAAGCAAAGTGCAGGACGTTGTCCTCGGCGCGCTGACGAAGCTTGCGAAGGACGGTCTTGACGCGGCGCAGGTGGACGCCGTCATCCATCGCCTCGAGTTCGAGAAGCGCGAGCGTTCCAACGCCGGATTCCCCTACGCGCTGAAGGTCATGTTCAGCTGCCTTCCCGCCTACAACTACGGCGGGGACCCGTACGCATCCATGAACTTCGACGCCGACCTCGATCGGCTGCAGCAGGAGAGAAAGAACGGGGGCTGGTTCGAGAACGTCATCCGTACCGAGCTGCTCGACAACACGCACCGAGCTCTGCTCACGATCGTGCCCGACCCCGACCTCGAGGAGCGAAAGCGCAAGACGGAGCTGGAGCGCCTCGCCCTCATCGAGGCCACTTTGTCCGAGCCGGACCGCAACAAGATCGTCGAGGACGCGCTGAGGCTGAAAGCCGCGCAGGACGCCAAGCAGGACCTGTCGGTGCTGCCGACTCTCGAGCTCACGGACATCCCGATGAAGTTCGAGGCGCTGGCGCCGAGGTCGACGGCCATCGGTGGCGCAGCCGTCGACTTCTACATCCTGCCGACCAACGGGGTCACGTACCTCGACATCCGGTCCGACTTCTCGGTGCTCACGCAGGAGGAGCTGGACCTGCTGCCGCTGTTCGGCCGCGCGCTCACCCAATCGGGCGCCGCGGGTCAGGACTACGTGCAGATCGCTCAGCGAATCGCCGCATACACCGGCGGTGTGGGCGCAGCCGCGCAGGTCCAGTCGCTCGCGGTGGTCGAAGACTTCGTGCAGTCCTTCATCGTGTCGGGCAGGGCCCTCGATCGCAACGTCAAGCCGTTCGTCGAGATCCTCTCCGACCTGACCTCGCGGCTGGAGATCGACCCGGCCCGGCTCAAGGAGATCATCGCGGAGACGGCGACCAGGCTCGAGAGCTCGCTGGCGAACCTGGGATTCCAGTTCGCGATCCTCCTCGCGCAGTCCAAGCTCACCTCCGAGGGCGCGCTCAACGAGAGGCTGCAGGGAATCCAGATGCTCCACTCCATGCGCGAGCTGGCGAAGCTCGACGAGCAGCAGCTCGGTCCGGTCATCGACACGCTCCAGGCGATTCGCACGAAGCTCTTTCGGGCCGAGGCGATCCAGGTCGTCGTCACATGCGAGGAAGCCACGGCGGCGACCGTCAGCGAGCACCTGGCGTCGCTCGTCGAATCCTTGCCCGCAAAGAAAGAAATGACGCGAAGCCCGAAACCGCCGGCCCACGACCCCGTCCCCGAAGCGCGCGTCGCTCCCGTGCCTGTGGCCTTCAACGTGCGCACCTTCAAAACGGTGCGCTACACGAACGCCGACGCGCCCGCGCTGCTGGTGCTCGCCAACTACCTGAGGGACACGTTCCTGCACAAAGAGCTGCGCGAGAAGGGCGGGGCATACGGCGGTTACGCGCAGGCCAGCACGGGCGCCGGTCTCTTCATGCTCGGCTCGTACCGCGATCCGAACATCATCAGGACCTACACCGTGTACGACCAGGCGGTTCGGTGGGTCCTCGACTCGCCCATCGAGGCGGAGCAGGTCAAGGAGGCGATCCTCGGCGCATGCGGCGACGTGGACCCGCTGGAGTCACCGGACATCAAGGGACGGCGCGAGGCCGTCAACAGGCTGACCGGATTCACACTGCAGGAGCGCGAGAGATTCAAGCAGCGCCTGCTGCAGGTGACCGCGGAGGACCTGCGGCGCGTGACCTCACGCTATCTCGCCAACGGGTCGAGCGTGCAGGTGACGGTGGCCGGCGCGGACCTGATCGAGGCCGCGCGCAAGGAGCACCCCGAACTTTTCGCGGTAGTCGAGCCGGTCTAGAATCGGGCGACATGAGGTGGCGCAGGGAGTACTTCTGGCCCGCGGCCCTGGTCCTGATCGGAGTCTATTTCCTGCTCAACAACCTCGGCTTCCTCGACCGGCTGCGGTTCGACATCGTCTGGCCCGTGCTTCTCATCCTGCTCGGCGCCTGGCTGATCATCAGGCGCCAGCGCCAGTAGGTTCGCCTTGAGCACGCAGACCCCCGGTTATCGGTTCCGGGGCCTGGTCTGGCCCGCCGCGCTGATCCTGCTCGGCGGGGTGGCCCTGCTCATAAACACCAACATCGTCTCCGCCGATCGGCTGTATCGCCTCGGCGACCTGTGGCCGCTCCTGCTGATCGTCATAGGGCTCGAGCTTCTGGTCACGCGAATGCCCATCTCGGCGAACGCGTCGGCGGTCGCGGCCGTTCTCATCCTGCTCGTGGCGCTCGGCGGCTCGATCGCGTATGTCGCGGCGGGCCCCAAGGTGCCCATTGGAACGCAGACCATCGACCGGTCCGCGTCCGCAGGCAACCTCACCCAGGCGTCCCTGGAGGTCGACGTCGGGGCGGCGACGATCAACGTGAGTGGAGCGGAACTAAAAGGTGACCTGTTCCGAGCTCATATCGAGTACACGGGGCCGGCGCCCGATGTGAGCGTCGATCGCTCGACGGGCACGGTCAACATATCGCAGAACAACAGCTTTCATTTGTTTGGGCCGCAGCGTTTCGTCCTCAATCTCCAGGTGAGCTCGAGTGTCCAATGGGCGATTACGATCCACAGTGGGGCGGCGGCCGACTCCTACCTGCTGACGTCGGTGAAGCTCACGTCGCTGGAGGTTGACACCGGGGCCAGTCGCGAGGAGATAGCGCTGGGGATGCCGAGCGGCAGCGTGCCGATCACGATCAATGGAGGCGCGCTCACCGTCCACATGCACAGGCCTTCTGGTGTCGCGGCCCAGGTGAGCGTGTCGGGCGGTGCCGTGAACCTCGATTTCGACGGGCGACATCACAGCGCAGTGGGCACGGTGTCCGACTCGTCGGGCAGCGCGTCTGACATGTTCAACGTCCAGATCGACGGCGGCGCCTGCACCGTCACCATGGACCCGAACTCGCAAGGGGGCTAGGCGAGCCGGCGTTCGAGGGCCGCGAGACGCTCGGAATATTTCGACCGGGTGGGCTCACTGACCGCCTCGCGCAGGCCGCGCGCCGCCAGATGGGCCATCGATTGGAGCTCGCCGTCGAGCAGCCCCGCCGCCTGGAGCACGGGCGGCATTGCCGCACAGCGCTCGGCGCCGGCGAGCAGGTCCTCTTGTGACGAACCGAGAGAGGCCATGCTCTCGGCCTCCCTGGCGAGCCCCTGACCCAGCGCCGCAAGCTCGTCGCCTCCTGACTGCCGGGCGCGGCGGGCGCCTTCTCGCGCCACCGCTCCGCCGATGCGTGCTTCCAGGATGCGCCCGGAAGCGGCTTTGCCGGCGGCCACCGCCGGGCAGAGGCCGACCACCTGTTGATCGCCCACATGGACGCCGCGACGGCGAAGCTCCTGGATGACCGCCTCCGGCGGGGACTCGTCGACGCGAAAGAGATTCATCGAGAGCTGGATACGGCCGCCAGGGAGCTCGAACACCAGAGCCTGCACACCGCGAACGCCGCCCGTGGACTCACGCAGGGATCTCGCCACGCGTCGGGCTTCACCGACCGTCGTGTGCGGGAGCAAGACGTTGAAGGCGACCAGCGGCTGGCGCGCGCCGACGCACACGGCCCCGGCGGTGGGGTGGAGGTCGGGTCCGCCGAGGTCTGGCTGGGCGCGTCCCGCGCGAATGTCCGCGAGCGACCACTCCTCGCCGTATCCATAGAAGAAGACGGGGATGTGGAGGCCGGACCAGATGCGCCGGCCGACCTCGTGCGCAACATCGCGACACGCGTCGATGGTGGCCGCGCCCATCGGCACGATCGGCACCACGTCTGCGGCGCCAACGCGTGGATGGACGCCGGCATGCTTGCGCAGGTCGATGCGCTCCGCTGCGGCGGCGACCGACCCGAGAAGGGCCTCGATCAGCCGCTCGCGCAGCGCCAGCAGCGACACGACGACGCGGTGGTGGTCGGGATCGGGGTCGACGTCGAGCACGTGCGCCGCTTCGGCGGCGGAGGCGATGGAATCGATCACCGCGCGGTCCTGGCCCTCGGAGAAATTGGGTACCGATTCGAACAGCTCGACCGCTTCCACGGGGTCCCCGCGAATTCGCGGCGGCGGGGTGCGGAATTCGCGGGGTGTTTCCACGCCCTGCTAGGTTAGCTGGGCGCCATGTCAGGACCGGTGACGCTCGTTTACGGCGATGAGCTGATGAAGCATCACCTCTCCGACCAGCATCCGTTGCAGCCCATCCGCGTCAAGCTGACGATGGAGCTGATCACATCGACCGGGCTCATCGAGCACTGCCACCTCGTGCCGCCTCGCGCGGCGACCATCGAGGAGCTCGAGCTCGTCCATTCGCCGGAGTACGTCGATCTGGTGCGGACGCTGAGCGATCCCGCCTTGCGCAAGAGGGTCCCTCGTCAGCGCGTCATCGACGCGGGATTCGACTCCGCGGACAACCCCATCTCGAATCACCTGCACGATGGCACCGCGCTTGTTGCGGGAGCCACCATGGTGGCCGCGCAGGCGGTCGAGAGCGGCGCGGCGCTGCACGCGTTCAGCCCCGCAGGCGGTCTCCACCACGCGCACCGCGCGCGAGCTTCCGGGTTCTGCACCTACGACGACCCCGCAATCGCGTGCCGCTGGCTCAAGAACCAGGGCCATCGAGTCGCGTACATCGACGTCGATGTGCACCACGGCGATGGCGTCGAGGAGATCTTCTATAGCGAGCCCGACGTGCTCACCATCTCGCTGCACGAGAGCGGCCGTTTTCTTTTTCCGGGCACTGGTTTTCCCGAGGACACCGGCAGCGGCGCCGGCCGAGGCTCGGCCGTGAACCTACCGTACGTGCCGTTCACATGGGACGAGCCGTGGCTGGAAGGTTTCAACCGCGTGGTGCCGCCGGTGCTCAGGAAGTTCAGGCCGACGGTGCTCGTTACCCAGGATGGCTGCGACACGCACCACCTCGACCCGCTCGCGCACCTGGCCGGAACGACGCGCATCTGGCCGCACGTGGGACGGGTGTTTCACGAGCTGGCGCACGAGTTGTGCGACGGGAGATGGGTCGCGCTAGGTGGCGGTGGCTACGCGGTGCGCGAGGTCGTGCCGCGTGCGTGGACGATCTTCTTCGCCGAGATTGTCGAGCGTCCGGACCTTGCGGCGGATCTCAACGACCGCGAAAGCGTGATGCCGGGGCCCGAAGCGCAGGAGCGCGTCTGGGCCGCGCTGCACCGGGACATCGCCAGCCTTGGCGAGGTCCACGGCATGAACTTCTAGCGGCGGCCGGCCCGAAGAATCGAGACCACGGCCAGCTGAAGAGGAAGCGCCGCGCCGATGACGGCGCCGACAGCGGGCGCCGCCCAGGCAATGCCATGCAGGTGCCTCGACGCCATCACCGCGACGTAGGCGCCGGTCGCGAGCAGGACGAGCGTCTGAAATACCAGAACCGTCTTCACCCAGCGCCCGATCGCCGGTCGCGCGAGCTCGAGATCGGGGAGCCGCAGAGCGCGCTGCAACATCGATTGGTACAAGCCGAACTGGACGGCGGCGGCCGCGAGGAAGCCGACAAGTCCCAGGACGAGGTAGGTGCTGTCGCTCAGGCGGGCGAGGCTAAGCGGCGTACGTGCGCAGGCAGCGGGTGCAGACCCTGGCCCGCACGGGCCGCCCGGCGATGGTCACGCGGCCCATCTGGAGGTTGGGTTCGAACCTCCGGTTGACCCGGTTCTTGGCGTGACTCACGTGGTGTCCGTATTGCGGCTCTTTGCCGCAGATCGCGCAGCGTTTGGCCATGAAAAACCTTCCGGTGGGAGAGA
>WNEY01001662.1_pt1 | contig 15890 bp, 17 predicted proteins | sample 5400531 | NCBI WGS metagenome assembly WNEY01 (sample SAMN13153338, study PRJNA577476) | soil metagenome | isolation source: 200 cm saprolite under Douglas fir tree site 1 | place: USA:California | collected 2015-04-18
TCCTCTGGCGACGGTGCCACGGACGACAGCGCTGCCGCGCAGGTACGCTTGGAGCGCCGCAGCACGGGGCTATAGCTCAGCTGGAAGAGCACCTGCTTTGCAAGCAGGGGGTCAGGGGTTCGAGTCCCCTTAGCTCCACGCAGAGGTCTTCACGTTTGACCTGGCTTTATGTTCACGTTTGGGTCTGACATTCTCGCCGCCCGGGGCTGGGGTGCTCTGCCGGGTGGTGCTTGTCCGGGTGGGTTGGCGGCGGCGGCCGGGTTCTGGTCCTGTGGCGGCATCGGGTGCCGTTCCGGGTCAGTCTTCAGCTGCTGCCGGCGTGGCTGAGGCGATGCGGGACGTTGCGGTGGTGCCTGGGATGGTGATGGCGGGCCTGGCTGCTTGTTTATGGTCCGGCGGCGAGGGTGGCGAGTGTCTTGCGGCGCCTGCGGCGGGTTTTCGGCGGGAGGCCGGCGGCGGCCCGGCGGGCGTTTTCGGCCTGGCGTGCGTCGTGGGCGTCGAGGATCCGCTGGTTGCGGGTGATGATCAGGGCGGCGGCGAAGAGCGTGATGGCGGTGACGCCGGTGAGCCGGCACCAGCCGCGGCTGATGTTGTTGCTGGCGGGGTCCTTGGCGGTGGAGAAGGTCCGTTCGGCGGCGGTGCGGCGGGCGTAGGAGCGGCGGTGCGCTTTTGAGGGGTAGTCGTGTTTCTGCGCGGTCTTGGCGTGCACGCCGGGCGGGACGGTGATGGTCTGCTGCGTGCAGCACGCCGGGCTGGGCCCGGGCGGGTCAAGGATCTCGGGTCGCTGGTAGTCCAGGGCCATTGATGCTGGCCGGAGCGGGCAGCGGAGTTTTCCCATCACGGCGGGGCACATGACCCGGTGGTAGCCGTCTTCATCGCCGGCGGTGATCTTGCCGAGCTTGTAGCGGGCCGTCTCCGCGGTCTGCTCGTCGTGAGCGGCAGTCGCCTCGGGTGTGGCGTCGCGGGCGAGCGGGCCGAGCTCGAGCAGCGGCCGTGGCGTGGCGGGGCAGTACAGGTTGCCGTTGGAGATGATGGCGCCGGCGTGAGTGCCCTTGGGGCCGCGGTCGTGGGGGTGCAGGTCCTGGATGAGGGCGGCGCCGGCGGCGCGCAGGGGCATGGCCCAGTGCTGCGGGGCGCGGTGGGCGTAGCCGGAGTCGTCGAGAATGTCGCCGAGCGGGACGCCGGCTGCGGGGAGGCGCTGCAGCGCCGGGGCCAGCGCTTGCGCCGGGTCGTGGCGGCAGGAGGTGAGGGTGATGCGGCGGGCGAGCTCAGGGGCGGGCGGCCCGGTCTCCTCGCGGACCATGGTGCCGGCTGACAGGTAGTAGCCGTAGAACAGCTCGTCTTTCTGCCCGGGGCTGTCGCCGCGGCGGTGTCCCCAGGAGGCTTCGGGGTCGGCGCAGCCGCTGGTCCCGCGGGACGGCGGGCGGGAGAAGGTTTCCAGGTCGGTCCAGTCGACAGCCAGGGATCTGGTCGTTTCCTTGTGCTCGGGGGGGATGCTGGCTTCCAGCAGCGCGTCGCAGGTCCCGGCGAGTGCCGCGGAGGGCGTGCCGTCGGGGTGCTCTTTGTCCAGGGCGGTGACGACGAGGCCGTAGGTGCGCTCGGTCTGCCGGTAGGTGAGCAGGTGCGGGCCGTTCTTCCAGGCGGCGGTCACGCCGAGCCGGAGGCGGTCCCGCTCGGGGAGCGCGGTGAGTGCCTGGTGGACCCTGGTCAGGTGCGCGGGCCGGTGGTCGGCCAGGGCCAGCAGCATGCCCAGCAGCAGGGTGCGGACCCGCAGCTGCCGCGGGCGAGCGCCGATGGGCAGGAGCGCCTCGATCCGCGCGGCGGCGCGGGAGCGGTCGATGATCGCCTCCAGGCGGGCGAGCGGGAACGCCATGCTCACCGTGTCCCGCCGAGCAGTGCCACGGCCCCGGTCTCGTCCGCGGGATCCAGCGTGGCGGCGATGTCGCCGAGGCGCTGGGAGCAGGTGATCCCGGCGGCGTGCAGGAACGTGGCCAGCCCGAGCCGCCCGGCGCAGTCCCGCAGCCAGGTGGCCCGCAGCCGCCCGGTATCGAGGCGGGGCAGGTCGGTCCCGCCGGACAGCGCCGTTATCAGCGGCGTGGTCACGTTGCGGCGGGCCGGGTCGCGCCCGCCGGTGACCAGGCCATCCCCGGCGAACGCTGCGGAGGCCAGCAGCGGGCCGTGGTAGCGGCCCAGGACCGGCACCACCCGCGGCCGGCGGCCGCGGACCTCCGCGATCACGCCGCCTGACCGGCAGGCGATGTCGCTGCCCCGGACCTGCCGCAGGTCAGTCCCGGTCAGCCCGGCGCCCGCCCCGAGGCAGATCAGCCCGGCCGCCCGCATCCTGCGTGCCCGCGTCGGCTGCGCGCCGGCCAGCGCCAGGTAGGCCGCGATCTCCGCGTCCCCGTAAGGGGCCTTGGACAGCTCGCGGGGCAGCGGCGCCGGCGCGGGCCCGAGTTCCGGGACGACACGCCGGGCCAGGAAACGCAGGTTCGTGCGCAGCGTCCGCCGCGCCGCCCCGGACAAGCCGGGCGCGCCGGCGGCGAACCGCTCGATCACCGACGGGTGCAGCAGCACCTCCGGGACCGGCTCCAGGCCCAGCGGGATCGCGAAATCGGCGAGCTTCGCCGCGGCCCACAGCAGGTTCTTCGCCCGCTCCCGGCCGTGCGGTGCCGCCCGCGTGACGGCCGCCCGGGCAAAGCACGCCGCCTCCCGGGACACCGAGGACGGCCGCCAGCGGGCGATGCGGGCGGCTACCCCCGGATCCAGCGCTGTCATGCCGCCTCCATAAGCAGATGTCCGCAGTAATATACTGCGGACATCCGGGAAGGCCGCGGATCTGAGACGGTGTGTCGCATGGAAGTCACCGCAGCCCAGCAGGCGGCCCGCGACAAGATCGCCGCCGGGCTCGCCGCCGCCGGCTTCGCCCTGCCCGGCACCCTCACCATCCGCGCCTACCGCTGCGGCAAGCCGAACTGCCGCTGCCACGCCGACCCGCCCCGGCTGCACGGCCCCTACGCCGAATGGACCCGCAAGATCGACGGCAAGACCGTCACCCGCCGCCTCACCGACGCCGAGCTCGCCGACTACCAGCCCCTGTTCGACAACGCCCGCAAACTCCGCGCCCTGCTCGCCGAACTGCAGGACCTCACGCTCGCGATCATCGAGGCAGAGCCGGCCGGCGTGCCCGGCCCCGGCAGCCCCTGACACCCAGCCGCGGGCCCAGAATCATGTGGGCCAAGCCCGCTTAACCTGTGGGTGAGCCCCGGATCAACCGCACTTCGGCCAGGTCACGCCCAAACGTGATGCGATGAAGGAGCGGAGCCTCCCGCTCCCCGGCGGATGCTGGAAGTTGCAAGGTATCCGTCTCTACCAGGCATAGGGAGGCCCCCAATGGAGACAGCGTATGACGGCCGGCAGATCGTCGGCATGGACCTGCACCGCCGGCGCAGCGTGCTGGTCCGGATGACCGAGGACGGCAGGCGGCTGGGCACGGCCAGGATCACCAACAGCCCGCAGGAACTGCGCCGGGAGATCGCCCGGGCGGGCAAGCACCCCAGGGTCGTGCTGGAGGCGACGTACGGGTGGTACTGGGCCGCGGACACGCTGGAAGAGGCTGGCGCGGAGGTGCACCTGGCGCATCCGCTGGGGGTGAAGGGGTTCAGCTACCGGCGGGTCAAGAACGACGAGAGAGACTCTGCTGATCTTGCTGACTTGCTGCGGATGGGCCGGCTGCCGGAGGCGTGGATCGCCCCGCGAGAGGTGCGGGAGCTCAGGGAGCTGACGCGGTACCGGCACAAGCTGGTGAGCCTGCGGACCAGCTGCAAGGACCAGGTGCACGCCGTGCTGGCCAAGCTCGGCATCCCGGTGACCTGCTCGGATATCTTCGGCAAGGCCGGGTCGGCGTGGCTGGACGGCCTGGGCCTGCCCCAGCCGTATGCCGGGAAGGTGACCTCGCTGCGGCAGCTGACCGGCGAGCTCACGACCGAGATCACGATGCTCACCCAGGTGATCGCGGACCTGCTGGCCGGTGACCGCGGCTACCAGGTGATCCAGCAGCTGCCCGGCATCGGCCCGGTGCTCGCCGCGGTCATCGTCGCCGAGATCGGGGACGTGACCCGGTTCCGCAACGCCGGGCAGCTGTGCTCGTGGGCCGGGCTGACTCCACGGCACCGCGAGTCCGACACCAAGGTGACCCGCGGGCGTGTCACCAAGCAGGGATCCCGGATGCTGCGCTGGGCGCTGATCGAGGGCGTCCAGCGGGCCGGCGGCGACTGCGTGACCGGTGCCGTCCGGGACGCCATCATCGCCCGCCGCGGGAAGGAAACCCGCAACATCGCGAAGGTCGCCGCCGCCCGCCGGCTCCTCACCCTGGTCTACTACGGCCTGCGCGACGGCCAGATCCGCTGCCTGCCCGCGCCCACCCCAGAACCGCCCGAGACCATGCCAGCGCGGGCGGCATGAACAGCTCCTCCTGGCCAGCGGCCAGGCGCGAGGTCGCCAGGTCTTCTGCCCCGCCGCAATCACCCGGCGGCGCGGGCGCCAAACGTGATTGACCCCGCCTGACCGCCCCTCTGACGCGGACCCGCCCCATGCCCCCCGGCCCCCGGCCGGGGACACGCGAAGGGATGAATGCAGCCAGCGGCACTGCCCGCACCGGATGACCATGGGACGGACCTGGAAAACAACCGAACACCCCAGCACGGCCCCCGGCTCCCGTTTCCCGCCGCCAGATCATCGGGCTCCCGGCCGGTCACCTCAAGGACGCCTCCGGCGCCGCCTGCGGCGGCCGGGCTCCGCCCGGTCCTTGACCCGCCCGGCCGCTCGCCACGGACATGGCAGCTACCAGGAAACAGCAGACGCCAGTCACGCACGCCCGCGACACCGCCAGAACCCCTCAAACCCCCCTTGACACGGCCCCGCTTCTTCAGGGATGAAGACCTCTCCGCGACGTCTCACGTTTCAGCAGACTCCATGTTCACGTTTGCCTCTGATATCCCTGCGGGGACCCCGTTCCGGGGTGAAATCGGGGGTTGCCCGCCGGTGCCGGAGCCCCATGGTCGCTGGGCGCTCAGGAAGCTGAGCGGCCAATCGTCACCACGCCCTTGCCGGGGAGCAGCGGCAGCCTGAGCATTGATCGAGTCCGGCTGGCCGCAGCCTGCGCCAGATAGACCGGGCACAGTCGGTTGCTCGGCGTAGTCGGGCAACCGGATCTAGCCAGGAAGAAGGTCTCCATGCCAACCGGATTCATTAACAATCTCCCGGGCGGGATCGAGGTCGTCCACCGGCCGGCGGAGCAGCAATTCGGCGACGTCGACCTTAACAGTCCACCGAAGGGATGCGGGCACACGACGGAGGGGACGAGCCTTCCCTCCTATGGGCCAGGCCAGACAGATGCGCCGACATTCACGGTCGGCACCGACAAGGTGTGGCAGCACAGGGGCCTGGAAAAGGTCTGCGGCACACTGCAGAACCTTGCTGGGGGCGTCGAAACGAACCGGCTGATCCGGATTCAGTTCGAGCTGATCGGCTTCACGTCGGTCCGGCCGTGGCTACCGGCAGGGCAATTCCAGCGTGACGCGCTCGCGGCGATCAAGGAATTAGCTCACGACGAACTTGGCGTTCCCCCGGAGCATGTCTGGCGAGACAAACAGGATGACGGAATCCTCGCAACACCCGCCTATCACCGGCGACATTCGAAGTTCCCGGCGGTTCCCGGCTGGTACGGACACGTCGAGATTCCCGAGAACGACCACTTTGACTGGGGGTCACTGAGATGGAACGACCTGGACCCCGGGCCCGCGATGGTCGACGCGCTGGCATTCGTGGAGCGGTTCAAGAATGACCGCGGGCAGTGGCGGACCCGCGAGATTTCTCCGTTCTTCTCCAGCAAGGCGGCGCTGCGTGACTGGGCGGTCGTGCCCGACAGACCGGGCGACGTCGACAGCGAGGACGAGTTGCGCCGCTCTTTGTTCGACGCACTGTGCGAGAACCGCGTCTGGGTCGCAACCCGAAAAGTCCTGCAGGAGAATGTACACGGCTAACCTCAATGTTTCGTGATCTTGGGTGGCTGGCGTGAGGCTGCGGCCAGGGATCGTTTCCCGGTTGGGGTCAGCGTTTATGCCCGGCTGTCGTGCCGGGTAGGCGGGGTTCCAGGGCCCGGGTTGTCCTTTCTCGTCGATGGGATGGCTGGGGCTGGTCAGGCAGGTGCGAGGGCCTGCAGCCGGGCGATACCGGCGGTGATCTCGCCGGCCCAGGGCCACCGGGCGGCGAGGCGGAGCCGGAGGCGCCGGCTGCCAGGACGATGCGCCCGGCGGCGGTGAAGAGGCGCAGCCGCAGCTTCCCGGGTTCTCAGCGGCGGGCGGGGCCGCGCAGGGCGAGCATCTGGGTCCAGGCGAGCAGGTCGCAGGCGAGCGCTGGCGCCGGACAAGATCGGTGATCTCGGTCAGGCAAGACAGCTGAGGTTAAACGACAAGCTCAACGGCTGCTGCGGCATAGCGCTTCCACGCATGTGGCGGTGATCTCCAGGGGCATCCCCGCGGGTCCGGCCGCTTCGGTGCGCCCGGGCCCGCGCGTGCGGCGGACACTGCCATCCAGGGCGCAGAAGAGCTAGTTACAGAAAATGACATTTGGCCCTAAAAGTGAGACTATGGGCTCTATTGACTGGGCAACATGTGGTCGCGCAGACTCCGTGGTACGCCCGCGGGCCGGCCCATGCTAGGGGGCAAGATGACGATCTCGGCAAACGGGCTCATTGCCGGAACCGATGGAGCGAACGGCCTTGGGCTAGCTGACAGCGCCTCCTACTACTACCGTGAGATAGATGCCAGTCAGCGAAGGAAAATCCACGCCGCGGGCAGGCGATTCGCGGAACTGACCGGCGGCAGTCCCTGCCTTGCCTTAATCGGTCGGCTTATCGGCATGGGCGATCCAGGGGACCCAACGGAACGCCGGGTACAGCGCTCCTGCCAGGAGCGCTTCGGATTCCCGACGAAGCCAGCCGAGGAAACGATCAACGTCATACTCGACTCGCCGGGTGGCGCACTCGACAGCGCATTCAGGACAGTCTTGTTCCTCTCCAGATACGCTGAAAATCTCAATGTCTATGTCCCACGCAAAGCTAAGAGCGCCAGTACGCTGATCGCCGTCGGGGCAAATGCGATATTTATGTCACCGTTCGGTGAGCTGGGCCCGCTTGATACGCAAATCAGGGATCCGAGGAACCCTACAGACTACATATCGGCCCTCGATTGCTACCAGAGTGTCGATTACGTGCGGGAATTCGGTTTCAGCACGCTGTCGCAGGCACTCAAGCAGCTTGCCGCGGTGACACAGGGCAAGCTGCTGCTCACTGACTCGCTCAACGCGGCCGCTCAGTTCGCGATAGGCAGCATTACGCCGATGCTTTCGCAGACCAAGTCGCTTGACTTCGGCGCGTGGGGGCGCAGCCTTAAGATGGGCGAAAGGTATGCCCAGATACTCATCGCCCGCCGCGCCCCGGTGGACCAGGCGAGGCCGGAAAGGATCGCTTACCGGCTGGTTTACGGTTACACGCACCACCTCTTCCCTATCGATATAACCGAAGCCAAAGATATAGGTCTTAATCCGCAGGAAATGTCCGAAGAGCAATACGATAGCGCGATGGAGATCGTCAGTACCTGCACCGACAATCAGGTCTGCGTCGAATTCGTCGACGAACGTGCAGAGCTGGCGGAAAGGGCCGCGAGCTCCGCAGCTGGGGCAGTGCCGGAGTCGGCCGTGCCTCTGGAGGCGTAAGACGTTGTCGCTGGCGTAGCTATCGGGGGAATCGGGGGATAAGAGAATTGAGGTGGACAGTAATGTCCCGGGTGCTGTGTCTGGAACCTGGCTGCAACGAGACGGTAGAACTTCCAGGGGACGTGCCGATAGCGGTCATTGAGGAATACTTGCCGCCGCCGGAGCGCGAGATCGAGGTCGTGTGCCCCAAGGGGCACCGTAAGATCTATGTGCTAAGGCCCTGACTTCGTCCGTGCTCAGTCATGGCGTCTGCCAGCTCAAATGCCATGGCTCGGTGCCTGGGCAGAGGCCGGGTCTTGGGCGGATGAATGTGCCAGCATGCCGCCTCCACGGGCTATTGCAGAATTGGCTTCCCTGCCGGGCGCATCTTTCGTCCATATTATGATCTTTTAGATAATTGATGCATGGCGAAGCTGTACCGTCCCGGTTGTCCGAGACCAGGCGTTCCTGTCCCGCCGGATATGCGGGACTGGCTCCCGCCGGGTCACCCGGTGTGGCTGGTGATCACGGTCGTGGAAGACCACATGACACCTCCGTGTCCCACGCCGCGAGGCGCACCGGCGGGGGCGGGCCCCGCGGGCTATGACCCCGACGCGCGGTTGAGGCCGGTCCACGGCGGCAAGCCCAAGGCGGCCGCTGCGGCCCAGGACACGCCCGCCGCGGACGGTACCGTGATATCCGGCACCCAGGCGATTTCCGCAACAGCCCGTCCAGCCGGTACGGTGCCGCATTCATTCCGCTTTAGTGGCGCCAGGCTCCGTAAGCTCAGCTTCGCTGTAGCACGCGTGCGGCCGCTGCGAACACCGTGGCGCCGAGAATCCAGCCGGAGATCACAAGGGTCGATGCGGCCACCTCGTCCATTCCACTAGTGGATTGCCATACTTGCCGCTCCTGTAGCGCGCTTGTTGGCAGCAGCATATCGAGAGTGTAACTCACCGAGTCGCTGAGCGTGAAGCCACGGTGCGAATTGGTTATCGAATGCGGCTGAGCGCCGTAGCGAAACAGCAACACCCCGAGCACGAATAGCCCGAGCAGCCAGATGAGAGCGCGCAGCGGAGCATAACCGTAGCCGATCACGCCGTCCTGAAGTATGTTCCATAGTTTGCTGTACCAACGGCGCCATTTTGTCACGCGATTACGCTGCCGATATTTGGCAAGCTGGATGCGGCGGGCGGCGTGATCGTCACCGGCACGCCGGTACGCCTCGGCAAGCTGCTCGTATGGCTGGGGCAGATATCCGTCGTGGTCCCCGCCGGGTTTCCGCTTGCTTGCCGCCATTGCGCGGCGCAGCCACTGCTCGCGCTGCTTGACCGTTACCCAGGTCATCTGGATTGAGGTGTACTCGAATTCGTCGAGAACGATATTGCCGCCTTGCCGATGCGCTGGACCATCGTTGAAGAAATCGGCCTTTACTTTGGTGAAATCGAGACGCCCGGCTGGTGGGTCGCCGCTAATCACGAGCGTGCTGAAACGGCCATTTGTGAGGTCTGCGGCCGTCGGATATCCCTTTAGTTCGGTGGTGAGGAGTCTGAACTCCCCGGCTACCGACGACCTGGCCAGGTCGATCGTGCCGTAAACAACGAACCCGGCCCAGCAACCAAGATCTCCGTCGATTCTCGTGCGCACCAAGCGCAGCGCGACTCCTGTCCTGGCTGGGCCTCCCGCGCCGGAGGCCGGCATTGACCTGCCGAGTTCCGCGTTATTGAAGTAGACGCTGCCCTTGACATGGGCGCCGATCGCGCCCACTTCTCCGATGGCGGTAAAACCGTTGTCGCAATAGAAACTGCTCGAGATTTCGGCTCGGTCGAGTCGCAGCGCGGCGCCACCGGCGTTAGTCAGCTTGGCGCCGCGAAGCTCGAGGGTGCTCGCGATGCTGACATCGACGAGCCTGACCTCGCCTTCTGCCTTGAGACCCTGGGCATTGAAGTCGTGGCCAATCGTCATTCCGTCGCCGTAGAACGCGATCTTCTCGCCGTCAGCAGTGATCTTAGCGCCGTCTAGCCGCACGGCCCCGTTTACCCGGGCACGTGCCATGCTGACGGTACCCGAGGCCTCGAAACCACCGTGACAAGCCAAGCTGCCGTCCACGACCATTTGATCCGCGGCGAGCGCGACCTCCTCATCCTGCCCGTGGCGCAGGCGCGCCCCCTGCAGCCGAAGATCGCGATGGAAGCGAGCACCGGTGAGATTCACCGTCCGGGAGGACGAGACCTGCCTGAGCCCGAGATCGCCGTCAAGCTCGAGGTTCGGCGCGTCGATTCCCGGAAAGCTAGAGCCGTCGAGGGTCAATGCGCCGAGCCGGGCTCCGGCAAGGACGATGGGCTGGTCGAAGACGCATTCTCGCAAGATGATGGGATGCTCGATCCGCGCGTAACTCAGGTCTAGCCGCCCGATGACATGGGCGCCGCGGAGCGCGAGGCGCGTGTTGTTGCGAGGGCCGGATTCGGCGCGCAGGATCGCGGCGATCATATCGGCCCGCACCACTGCTGAGCGCGTGGCGAAACGCCCATTGTGGCCAGGCTTCCCGTTCGGACGCAGATCGATTTGCCGTCCGGCGCGGAAAGCGTTCCACAGCTTCTTCTCTGTTCGCGTAGGCGCGAACTGCCGCCGTAAGAACTCGGGTTCGCCGTCGACCCGCCGGACCGGAGAATCGTGAATCATTGGCCCCCTTGACAATCATTACGGCCGGTTGCCTTTGCTGGGTCAGCCCCGTCAATGTCCTGCCACCGCACTGGCGGTCTTGCCGACCACCGGGCCCCGGACCTCCATGCTCCCTCGCCCGGAGGATCTGGGCAAGGTGCAGAAGATGACCCACGGCGACTTCCTCGAGCTCGTCCTGGCCGACGAGGTCACCCGCCGCGAAGCCAAATCCGCCTCCCGGCCCGCACCGGCGCTCGCCGCCCTGTGGCCGAGATCCTTCAATCCGAAACTGCCTGATCCTGGCACCGACGGTTCGGCGCTGACTTTGCAGCGATACAGGGCGGGCGGCCAGGGTGCTGGTTTGCTGGCTGCTGGAGGATGAAGGGAGACGTGATCATCTAGCATCTCTACGGACGCGCGTGCGGGCGCAGGCGCCGCCGGGTACTGCGGCGCGGTTGCTTCCGCTATCACGGCGCGGCCGGTCTCTTTGCCACCATCGGAGTTAGGACTTGCCATGACAGGCGCAGCGCCAGAGGAAATCATGTGGGATCACGTCAGGCGCCTGCATGAGCATCACGGCGATGTCCCGGTCGAGATGCGGCTGCTGAAGCTGACCGAAGAGGTCGGCGAGGCGGCGGAGGCGTTTATCGGGCTGCGGGGCCTGAATGCCCGCAAGGGTGTGTGCCGCAGCCGTGAGGATCTGCTTGCTGAGCTGGCCGACGTCATCATCACCGCGGCCGTCGCCATGAGCGCGGTCACCGGTGGGGACGTTGGTGAGGCCCGGGGGCATCTCGAACGGCGGCTTACGGTAGTGACAGCGCGTGCCGGGCTCTGACAGGCTTGCCGACGCCCGCGGAACTGTCCGGCCGGCCATCGGCCCGCTGTGGATCTGTTCCATGTCCGTCTCCTTCGGCGCATGTCGGGACTAGTACCCCGTGTTTTGAGGTTTCTGGACGCTTCGCCTTGGCCAGGATGTCTTCGGCGGTCTTGGTCCAGGTGAACGCCGTCGAACAGGAAGATTCCGATCTGTCGTGCCGTTGCGCCGGGTCTGTCCGTGAGTGGTGATCTCGTCGAGGATGCTGTGGGTCAGCGAGTCGGCTGCCCGATGGCAAGCAGATTGCCTTCGCTGTCGCGGAACCAGGCGGCTTGTTCGCCTGTGCCCTTGCTCGGATAGTTGCCTTCGACCCGCGCCACACCGTCGGTCGTCGTGAGTTCCGGCGTGTCGTACTCCACGAACGTGACGCCGCGCGCAACGAGGACCGCAATTTCACCGGCGATGTCATCGACGGTGAAGGCGAGTTGGGTGAACGACCCGTCCGATCGTCCGGCCGATTGATAAACCGCGAACTCGCTGTCCCTGACGACGTACCGCAGGCCGCCTGACCGTTCCTCGACCGGATCGAGGCCGAGCTTGTCTGAATACCACCGCCTGGCCCGATCCAGGTCTTGAGCCGGAATGCGTGCTGACACGTGCGCCACGTTGAGGGTCATCTCGTCCTCTCTTCATGCGAAGCTGGTGACGCGAGCAACGGCGGGCTGTTGGCCATCGCCTTGGCCATGTTGGGTATGCCGCCGAGTTGTCGCTGTGCCAGCGCGAACAGTTCGGTGAGCGCCGGGTCAGCGGCAGCGGTCTCGATCAGGTGCAGCGTGGACATGGTGATTCCTTCCATCAATGGTGGGATGGCTTTCAGCGTGGGCCGAATCGTGCGTCAGGCGAAAGCGTCAGGCGTCAGGCGTCGGCGTTGGTGGACTGGGCCAGGGGTGGCTGGTGGTTGTCGGCGTCGAGTCGTTCGAGGGCGTCGATGGTGGCCCGGAGCTGCTGCAGGTAGCGGGTGCAGCCGTCGCAGTCGTCCAGGTGATGGTCGATGCCGACGTTCCAGCTCGCCGGCAGGACGCCGTCGAGGTATTCGGTGACCAGTGACATCAGTTCGCGGCAGGCCAGATCGGTCGGCGGGTCGGTCCGGTCTTCCGGCAGTTGAGGCGCATTGCCGGTCACCGCAGGCGTCGCCTGCCGGGTTCGGGCTGACGCGGCGAGTAGCAGTGCGAGGAGGGCGACGACGCCGACCAGCGCCCAGCCTGCCCACTGCACTCCGTGTGCGCGGGCGAGCAAACCGAGTAGGAGCGAGAAGGGCAGGAACAACACCCAGGACAAGGTGCCGACGCCGGACGACACCCCGGCCCGGATCGCGGAGGGCACGGCGTCGTGCAGGAGCAGTCCGGCGTGGATGCCGATGATCGTCAGCACCAGTTGCAAGGCAACCTGCGCAACGACAACGGCAAGCACCAGGTGGCTTGTTGCGAGCAGAACGGGGGTCGCGGTCAACACGATAGCGAGCACGAGAACCGGCCGGGTGCGCTTGAGGTGCAGCTTGCTGGTGAGATATCCGCCGAGCCCCAGGGTGGCCACCAGCGCCGCCCAGTACGGCCCGAACACGGCGGTTGGGGCATGCAGCGACACCAGCCACAGGGGCCCGAACTCGAACACCGCCTGGGACAGCAGCGCGGTGAGTGCGGCGAGCAGCATCACCCGGCGGACCTGCGGGATGCGGGTCATCGCGTTGAAGGTCGTGGCGACATGGCGGCGCAACACGACCGATTCGGCGGCGCGGTGCAGCCGTGGCTCGTCGAAACGCAGGAACGCGACAATCGAGGCCAGCGCAAAGGGAACGGAAACGAAGTACGTCAGTCGCGGCGAGGTCCAGCCCGCGAGGACGCCGCCAGCGAGCGCGCCGGCCGCGAACGCTGCGCTTTCGACCATCCGGACGCGGCCGATCCACTTCTCGTAGACGGCGCTCGATCCGGTCTCCTCGAGCACCGTGTCGTAGACGATGCTGTCGACCGTGCCGGAGTTCATGGCGAAGTAGATGCCGAGGATCATGGCCGCGACGACATAGGTCGCGACGTTGGTGCTCAGGCCGCCAAGAAGCGAGCTGGCCGCCAACGCGGCGCTGGACAGCACCAGAATCCCGTTGCGGCTCCACCGATCGGCGAGGATGCCCGACGGCACTTCCAGCAGCGGCACGACGGCGGCGTAGGCGGCCGCCATGACGCCGATGGATGCGGCGTCGAAACCGATCTGCGTCTGGAACAATTTCTCGATCGCCACCCACAGCATGAAGCCCTGCAACCCCACTCCGACCTGCAAAAGCAGCAGGCGGCGCCCCAAGGTGCGCGGGGCGCGCTGCGTGCTCTGGGTGACGTCGACGGCGGTCATCCGCGAGTTCCCCGGCTGAATAGATTCGCAAGCTGGTCGCGCAGCGCTGCCCGGGCCATGGTGCGGATGCTGCGCTGCTGCGCGACGGTGATCCCCAGCTCGCGTGCGACGTCCTCGCCGGACTGACCTGCAAGGTCGCGCCGGCGTATGACCGCACGCCACGTGGCGGGTAGCTCATTCAGCGCTTCGCGCAGGCGCCGCCGTACGCCGGCGTCTGCGGCAAAGGCCGCTGGCCACGGTTCGGGGAAGTGACGCCAGTGATCGGGAAACGGCTCGCCGGGACCCTGGAACTCGCTGTCCGGGGCGAGGCTGCTGCGGCGAAACCACCGGCTCCACCGGGCGATCCTGGTCTGCCCATCGCCGCGCAACACCGTGCTAGCCACGGCGCGAGCCAGCCACGCCTTCATCGCTGCACCGCCTCATCAGTGGGCGCTCCCGGGCCGGCCTCACCGGACAAGACCCGGTCGAGGTTGTCGAAAGACGCGTGCCAGCCCTCGAGGTGGGATTGGACGTCGGCCTCGGTAAGTCCTCGGTTGATCAGCACGACGGTCGTGGTCAAGTCCTGATTTTCGGTGAACGTGACCTCCACTAGCTGCGCGGCCGTGCCGAGATCGGCTGTGTCCCATTGCCAGGTGAACACCAGGCGGGTCGGCGGGGTGATCTCGACGTATTGACCTTCGCCGCCGAACTCGGCAAGTTCGGGGCTGCGCATCACTAGCTTCAGCCGGCCTCCGACGCGAACGTCGACCTCGGCGACGGTGGTTACCCAATCCGGTCCGGCCGGCCACCACCGGCGCAGCATGCCCGCGCTCGTCCAGGCGTCGAACACAACCGCCGCTGGCGCTGTGAAGGTCCGCTCGATCCGCAGCGGCGCCCCGCTTGGCGGCATGTTTGTCATCCCCGGCTCCCGCGTGTGTGCTCGCGCTGATGGCCGGCCGGCAGGGATGGATATCCAGCCGTTCGGGGTCTCGTAGTCTGCGCCGCGGGTGAGTTCCGCTGGGTTGACAGGTGGTCTTCGACGGCGTCGAACATCCGGTCCCATACAGCTCGCTGGCGATCGAGCCAGTCGATGGTTTCGGTCAGCGCGGCGGTGTTGAGTTCCAGGCGGTGCGTGCGCCCTTCGACGGTGCGTACCACCACCTCGGCGTCCTCGAGCACCTTCAGATGCCGGGAGATGGCTGGTTTCGACACGTTGAATTCGCTGGTCGCTGCGCCGACGGTCGCTGACCCACGTGCGAGTCGCTCTACGATGCCGCGCCGAATTGGGTGCGCGAGCGCACTGAACGGATCGTTAACCATAACGCTAACAATAGCTGATCGCGCTGGGCAGGGAACCCTCGATCAGGTTGTCGAACGTGCGATGCCGGTCGAGCCCTTCTGAGGCCTCGGTGTGAGGGGGACCGCTGGCGCGCGGTGTGGTAGGAGCCCGATGGCTCACGGGCCCAGTCGGCGGTGGATTGGTCCCGGCCGGGCGTGTTCCCTGTGGCAAGTGCGTGCCAGCCGCCGGCCTGGTTCATCAGGGCCGGTAAAGCCTTGGCAGCTGCCTTCAGGCGGTGCTTGGCCGGGAGGGGTCACTGGTCATGGCTGCCGCCAGTTGCGTGCGCTCGGCCTGGCTGAACGGAACCGGCTTGTGGTGGCCGGCATCCCAGCGAACCGTGACGACGCGCGCCTCGGCCGCCGCCTCCTTTGATGGCGTAAGGATCGTTTCGCGGGTGGTAAGACTCGTCGTTCCCAGGCGCTCGACCTCTATTCGCACCGTCACCCGCCGGTCCGGGTAGCGGACCTCCGCGCGCAGGTCAACCTCAAGCCGGACAACCACGTAGAGCGGATCACCGCCAAGGGTCTGCGAGAAGAAGGCGTCCCGGCCCTCCTCAAGGTAGGTCAGGAACACCGCGTGATTGACATGACCCAAGGCATCCACGTCACGCCACCTGACATCGACTGGATGCTCAAAGATCGCGGCCATGCGCTCACTCCTTTGAACAGCACTCGGGAACATCGGGCACACCCGGCATCGTGCCAGTCGCCCTCGTCCTGCTGCGGGCCGGCTAGGCGCAGGCTGGCGTGGCCTGAGCCGAGGGCCGACGCCGGCCTGATGGCCGCGAGCCGCTGGCGGGCCGGGCGGTGTGCCGGGCAGTGTGCCGGGCACTGGCCATAGCACGGGCGTGCGCCCGCCACCTGGACCGCTGCCAGTGGTGCGGCGAGGCTGTTCAGCGCAGCTGGCTGAGATTTCTCACGAGCTTGGAAATCTTGTTGCGTGGCC
>WNEY01003084.1_pt1 | contig 15884 bp, 13 predicted proteins | sample 5400531 | NCBI WGS metagenome assembly WNEY01 (sample SAMN13153338, study PRJNA577476) | soil metagenome | isolation source: 200 cm saprolite under Douglas fir tree site 1 | place: USA:California | collected 2015-04-18
CCCTTTGTATTGAATCGGTTACCTCGAAGATGCTGTCTCTTTGGCTACCAGTACGCCGGTACGCTTGCTTCCGGAAAATCCTGTAGAACATAATCACAAGTACTTTGATTTGTGTTCGGGCGCGACCTTCCTGCGTCGCCGCACGACTGTCCTCTCGTGCGCGTAGCGGGGTTGCGGGTACACAGCTGAACACGAGGGACTTTTGCGCCTTCGTGACTTACGGAATGTCGTCCGCGATGCGAGCGGAGAATCGATTGCGTTCCTGATGCCTCAGAGTTTTATTTCATTGGCGCTGCTGATCGCCACCACTTTGGTGGCGGGCTTCTTCGCGTACATCCACAGCATCAAGCGCCAGACGTATTTGTTGCTATGGACTGCGGCGTGGGCCGTATTCGGACTTCATTACGTGGGGCCGACACTGGCTCCCAATATGGCGTCGAGCCCAGTGCAGAGTGCGCTGAACCATTGGTTGTTCGCGCTTTCCGGGGTGCTCTTTTTTATAGGGGCACAGCTTTACTCCCAACGGAAACCCTGGAAAATTGCCGCGCTCATTGCGGCCGTACTCTTCGGACTCTGGGCCGCAGCCAACCTCATCAACACGATTTCGGTTTCCGTGCTGGTTCCCGCTTCCTTGCTTTACGTTGGCGTGGCGGTGGTGTTCTGGCAAGAAAGCCGGCGACAGGAAACGCTAGCCGACCGATTGCTGGGTCTTTCCTTCGCTTGCTGGGGAGTCCTATGGATGGCGCTCTATATTCTGAATGCGACGCCGGAACTCCAGGGCGCAGGCATGAGCGTGGTTGCCGCCGCTCCGTGCGCGTTCGTCGCCATGCTCATGGTCATGGCGCTGTACGAAGAAGAAAAGCGCCGCATCGAACGCAACATGCTGGCGCTTTCGAATCTCAATCTGGCGACCTCCAGTTTCGTGGGCGGCGAGATTCAGCGCATGCTGTCGCAAGCGCTCGACCGCGTGCTGGGTGTCGTGCGCCTGCCTGCCGGTGCGCTCTTTCTTCACCACGGTGATCCCCAGGGCCCCACTTCCGTCGTGGCCGTGGGCTTGACTGATGAGTTCTGCCGCGCCGCTCAGGATGAAGGCCTGGATGACTATCTGGTGAGCCTCGTGGCGCGCCTTGGCGGCTTGCTTGGTTTTCGCGACCTGCGCGACGACTCTCTCTCCGCGCTCGAAAAAGAAAAATCCATCCGCCGGTTCCGCGAACTGGCGCTCGCGCAGGGTCTCCGCAGCGTGGTGGCCATCAGTCTGCAAGCCAAAGAACAAGCCTTCGGCGTGCTCCTTCTCGGGACACCGGACAGCCGGCGCTTCACACCTGCGGAACTACGGCTTCTCCTTGCGCTCGGGCATCAAATCGGCATGGCCGTGGAGAACAGCTATTTGATTCAGCAGACTTCGCGGCGCACCGAAGAGCTTCACGTGCTGAACGAAATCGGCCGCGCGCTCAGCTCGACGCTGAACAAGGAAGACCTGACAAGGAAAGTGTGGGAGGAGCTGCGGCGGCTCTTTGACGTGGAAAATTTCTACATCGCGGAGCTGGATCCTTTGCGCGACGAAATTCAATTCGATCTCGAGATCGTGGATGGCGCGCGCCTGCCGAAGCGCGCACGCCCTGCCGGGAACCACATCACCGAGTTCATCATTCGAACGCGGCAGCCGGTGCTCATCCGCGACAATTACGTGGCGGAGATGAAAAAGCTGGGCGTCGAGCCTCTGCGCACAACAGGGTGCTTCTGCGGCGTGCCGCTGGTCGCCTACGATCATTCCATCGGCGCGATGGCGGTGTACTCCGACCACGAGCGCGTGTTTGACGAAGGGCACCTGGAGCTTCTGCGCGTCCTCGCTAGCGAAGCGAGTATCGCGATTGAAAACGCCCGGCTATTCAGCGAGGAGCGCACCAAGGCGCGGCACCTCTCGCTGCTTAACACGATTTCGCGCAACGCCATCGCCACACTTAATCCGGATGAGATGCTCGCCAAAATCACCGAACAACTCGAAGCCGGGCTGACCTACGATCACATCGGAATCGGCGTCTTGGACTACGCGACTCGCGAAGTCGTCATCCAAGCCGAAGCCGGAAAACGCCGCGGGACGCTGGGGCAGCGCATTTCCCTTGGCGCGGGGCTGATCGGCCACGTCGCGCGCAATGGCCACATGGCGGCATACCGTGCCGCTTCTCCAGCCGATGGTGCATTGAAGCCGCAATTACCGGATACCGTGGCGGCCATCGCCTTGCCGGTTTTTTACGCCGAACAGCTCCACGGCATTCTGTACATCGAGTCATCCATACCGGTGGACTTCTCCGAGGAAGAAGTGCTCCTGCTGCGCACACTGGCAGACCTCATCGCCGGCGCGCTGCACAACGCGCTTTCCTTCCAAAAAGCGCAGGAGCAGGCCATCACCGACGGACTCACCGGCGTTAAGACTCACCGTTTTTTTATGGAAGCTTTGTCCGCGGAGTGGAAGCGGTCCACTCGAGCCGGCCGCTCCTTTGCGCTGGTGCTCATGGACCTCGACCGCTTCAAATTCGTCAACGATTTCTACGGGCATCTCGAGGGCGACCTGGTTCTGCAGCGCGTCGGGCAGATACTGGAGACCAATTGCCGGCGCTCCGACGTTGTCGCGCGGTATGGCGGAGACGAATTCGTCATTCTGATGCCGGAAACCGCCATGGAACATGCGCGGCAACTGGCGGGCAAGCTCCGCGGCTGGGTTTCCGCCGATCCGCTGCTGCGCGAGAAAAACATCAGCGCCAGCTTCGGCATCGCGTGTTATCCGCTGCACGGCTCGTCTCCGCAAGAGCTCATCCAAGTGGCCGACGCTTCGATGTATCTTTCGAAACATCAGGGCGGCAACGCCGTCTCCACCGCCGATCACTTCGATCCCAATGAAGCGAAAAAATGGAAGCGCGACGTCCTCGAAGCGTATCTGGGTGTGACCCTCAAGCGGCTTTTCTCGACGGGACCCGAGGCGTTTGAGGAAATTTACCAGCGCTTGCGGCAATTCACCGAATCGCTGGCCGCCACCGAGCCGAATCACGGCAAACCCGCGGCGGCCACGGCGCAGGGCCCGCAAGCACTGCCGCAAGCTGTTCTGGACACGGTCACATCGCTGGCGTTTGCGATCGACGCCAAGGATCACTACACCCAAGGCCATTCGCAGAAAGTCTCTGCCTACGCCGCGCTGATCGCCGAGGCGATGGGGATGAAAGACCCCGAAGTCGAGGAGATACGCCTGGGTGCCGTGCTCCACGACATCGGCAAGGTTGGCATCCCGGAAAATATTCTAAACAAGAACGGCCCGCTCAATCCTGAAGAGTGGGAAACCATGAAATCACACGTGAAGTTTGGCGCGAAGATCCTCGACCCGCTCACGCCGCTCGCGCGCATCCGCGATATGGTACTGCACCACCACGAATTCTTCGATGGTTCGGGCTATCCAGAGGCATTGACCGGGGAGAAAATCCCCCTGGGTGCTCGCATCATTGCCATCGCCGACGCCTACGATACGATCACCAGCGACCGTACGTACAAGAAGGCCCGAACTGCGACAGACGCTCTCGCCGAGCTGGAGCGTTGCGCGAATGCGCAATTTGACGGAGCCATCGTAAAACTCTTCGTCCACACCATGCGCGCGCTGCCGAACCCCATCATTGAAGTTGTCGCCGCCACCGGCCCGGTGCGCGGCAACTGACCCCGCCTCTCCTGCACGGGACGTGATTGGTCGGGATAGAGCTGCTTGATCAGAACGGAGCTGTCAAAATTGTCGTTGGCGACCGCTGCGCTCTTGAAGACGATAGTAACGCGGTAGTCCCAACGGCCGTCTTCGGTGGTGTGATAGCGCGGAACGGTCATGCTGACCTTCAGCATGCGTCCCAGTTCGATCTCTTTTTTCAATACCGGGTAATGGTTCTTCTTGAAGAGCGCCAGGAATTCTTCCGCGTGGCCCCATTTCGCTTTGTAGTAGTACTCGATCACGTTGGGTTGTTCTTTTCCTTCGGCCGCCATTGCGCTCTGCTGCGTGCGCACTCCTGGATACGCCGCGCCCAGCAACGCAATGAGCGCGAAAACCACGATCACTGGAAAAAACAGCCAGTGTGAAGCTCGTTTTTGCATATTCTTTCTCCTCTAGATCAGCGCGTCAAAATGACTCGTTCCTCCCTGCAATGCAAGCAAAATTTGCAGTGAGGCGAGCCGCGGCCGCCTAGAAAAATCGGAGCGTAACTTTGAGAGAAAATAACAGAGGCGGGCGTTGCTGTTCGCGCCTCTCGAAAGTGACAGGACCTTAACGAGCGGCCCGATGCTTACGGAAGGACTTGAATCGAGGGACCGGTGTTGCCGTGCTTCGCGGTGAACTGAAACTTGACCGCGCCGGTGTTGTTGGTATAGTCGGATTCGGGCAAAATAAGATCGGGATTCACATGCATTTCCAAGACGTAGGTGCCATCCACAAGGCCGTCGATTTGCGCGAACTGGCACGGGATTTGGGGCGGATACTGATCCTCCCAGCCAACCGACAGTCCCTGAGTCGTATCACAGTTTTGATAGGTAGCAGGCCCGGCCGTGGAAAGGTACCGCACGTCATCCGTGATGCAAAATCCTTGCTTGCGGGTGGACATCAATTCCCCGCTAGACAGGGCCAGGGCGATCAGCTGAGCATTGATGCCCGCATCCGCGGAGATGGTGAGATCTCTGTTGGCGACCCATGCGTTGTATCCATCTAGGGTCCAAACGCGGTAGACCGCAAACTGCTGGAAGTGGTAGTGCTGATGACAGTCATCAAAAATGAACAGGTTTCCGCAGCTCCCGGGATTTCCAATGACGAGATCCGCCTTGCCCACGTTTGCAGTGCTCCCATTGAAACGCAGGAGGAGATGCTTTCCCGGCGAGGTGACACAGTTTTCTTTAACGGTGCAAGTGCTGTTCCCGAATGATTCCTCAGTAACAAACATCTGGGCGCCCAACACTGCCTGATCCACAATCAGGTCCGGCATTTTGGGGCCGATTTGCGTTGCGCACGATCCTTGCTGAGCGCGCACGGGAGGGCCGATCGGAGGGCAAAGCACTACGACAAGCAAGGCGACCAGAAATACCTTTAGTCCTGAAATTTTCATGGTTGTTCGTTATCCTCTTCTCGCGATGACATGCTAGATCACGACACTTTGCGAGGTGTCGCGAAATACCGTCTCCTAAGCTGCAAAAAACGAGAAGGAGGCCGACCATGCCAATGGTCGGCCGCACCTCCCTCGAATTGAAATTCCTCTCCCCGTCCCCCATGCACGCGCGCCTCGACTCGTATCGCCGCGCCTCTGAGAGTTGCGGGGACACTGTCCGGTTACGGCCCGGTCTGGAAGTTGCCGAAGAACACATCATGACGAAGGTCCGTGCTCTTGAATGTGACGGTGATCTGTGTGTCTACAGGGTTTTGATTCTTGTCATCGACTGTATTGGTGGTCACAACGAACGTGCCCGTACCGTTGGTGGCATCCTCAATGATCGTGTACTTGCCCGGTACCAAGTTGAACAGGCCGGGAAAGCAGTCCTTTAAGTGGGCTATCGTGAACATCTTGCCGTCGATTTGAGCGCCGAGGGGGTCAATAACGATGAAACCCCATCCTCCGAAGTGAATTTCACCCAAAGCCGGTTCACGAATGCCATTGTCATTCGCGTCGATGAACTTGGAGACGGACATGCAAGCAACGGCTTCCGTGCCCTTGACCTTGAAGTTGTCCACCTTGGAGAAGGCGGGAACGAAGCCATGGAAACAGCCATTGCCGCAAGCATTGTCTACCTTCGTTGGGTCTCCAAGAAACTGGCCGACCGGCGTTACCCAGGCTTTGTACACTCCGCCGTTGTTCGGGGTATCGTTGAATGGGCAGAGTTCAACGGTGACTCCACCACTGCCGCCAGTATTTGGGAAAGTCGGATGGGTAAAAGCCGAAGTTATCAGTCCACCTGACACGGTCAATACCCGGAACTGCACGGCATCGGTGCTGAGCAGGGTTTTCCCGCTGGGATCGGTCACCTGAAAGTAGTAATCCCCATCGAGGAGTCCAGCAGCAGTTGCAGGAGCGCTTGGCCCCGGCCCCCCGTCGAGATACACGCCTGAGGGGCCGCATTTCGCGCTGTAGCTGTTTTGGTTGACGACTCCGCCAGTAATGTCCGTGGTGAAAATTGCACCCGGAAGCGGCGGGGATGCGGCGATCACCGGAGTCTTAGGGATCGAGACCAACAGCGCAGCGAAAACTAGTGAGAAGGCTATTACTGCCAACCATTTCCTATTCGAACGATCCATGCTCATGTATCCCTCCATGCGAAATTGAGTGAGATGAAACTTCGTGGTCCCCCAAAGTGCGGCATTGCAGAAACAAGTGGACAGATCTTGATTTGAAACGGCAACTGAACCGAATAGCGAGCACTTCGAGCTCCATGATGGATGCGTTCCCCCGCTCATGGCTGCGACTAGGTCATGTATTATCAGAGACATGAAAGAAGGCTTCTTGTCTCTTTCTTGGATTGCCAGGGTTTCGGAATATGGATGCCAAGTGCGTGCGCATTAGCGGCATGGAAATTCCATATTTTTACCTGCCGGTCGGAAGCTTCGCCGCTGCGGCCAGCGGCAAGGAATCCATCGTGCAGACGTGAGAGCATACCCGATTTAAGGAACCTTCCTCGGAGGCAGCTGGATGCAAACCGGAACCGTAGAGTGGATTGGCGAGCAGAAATTTGTTGCAACGAGTCCGTCCGGGCACGCGATAACCATCGATTCCGACCGTGCGTCGAACAAGGCGCCCGGCCCGATGGAGCTGGTGCTGCTGGCCCTGGGGGCCTGCACCGCCACCGACGTGGTCATCATCCTGGAAAAGAAGCGGCAGAAACTCGAATCGCTGGAAGTGATCTGTTCGGGAGAACGTGCGGCGGAGCCACCCACCGTCTGGACCAAGCTGGAAATGCTCTATCGTCTCCGCGGCCAACTCGACGACGCAGCCGTGAAACACGCCATCCAGCTCAGCGAGGACAAATATTGCAGCGTCGCGGCCATGCTTAGGAAAACCGCATCGCTCAGTTGGCGTTACGAGATTCTCCCCGCGGCCACTTAGGCGGCAATTTCAACCTGGAGCTAGACGTCATTTCATGGGCCGCAGTTATGCAGTTCTCGCCGAGAGGTCCTGCGAGGTGGTTGTGCGCATGGCTTCGGGCCCTAAGAGCAAGAACCTCGCGCCCAGCGCCGCCAGGATGATGATCACCGGGTCGATCAGGTGCCGGTAGCGAATCTCTGGATGTGTGAAATAAAAGATCAACGGATAAACTCCCAGGACAAACAGATACGGAACCGCGGTTTCGCGAGCCTTCCGGAACGCTTGCAGGAGGCCTACGAGCATCAGCACCGTCGAGACGACAGTCAGGAAAACATTGCCGGGGTAGTGGAACTCGACGTCCAGATTGGACGGGTCGAGGTTCCAGAACGCGGTCCACATATAGGCAAGTCTTCGTATGCTCATCGCGACGAAAAACCCCGGATGGTGGCCGATGAAGCCCAGGGCCTCGCGCCGCTTCTTTTGCATAAATGGGATTTCCCCGAGGTGCACGTATTCATCCAGCGCGGATTGATTTATGGAAGGATGAACCGCATCATCTGACTGGCTTTGGGTAAAACCGTCATTGCCAACCCAAACCTCGAGCCAGAAATTGTCGCGAAGCGGGATGAGCTTATGAAAAGTACGGTAATTGCGCACTTGCCACGGCAGAAGCAGGATTACAAACCCAAGCGCCACCAGGGCTGCGGCGGTGAGCCACGTCCGACGGCTTCTCCACAGCGGATACATCGCCCAGCCAACAAGAAAAGGGAAAAGAGACAGCACAGTTGCATTCGACAGCGCTGCAAAGCCCCACACCGCGCCGAAGCCCAGCCATTCCCAGGTGCTGCCCGGCTGCTCCTTGAGCTTGAGCGTCCAGAGGAAAAGAACCGCCAGCAGCAGGGCGGTCAGGCATGTCTCCCAGACGAACGAACTCGAAATGTAAATGGAATAAGGTAGCAGAGCCCACATCCAGCAGGCCACGACAGCCACGCTCCGCCCAAAGCTGCGTTGCGCGATTAAGAATACCGGAATGCAAAGGAGCGAGGAAAACAGGCCGTTCAAGCCCAGAATGACGAGAGCGGAGGTTCTGCTGTAAATCCCGAATAGCTTGAAGACGCCAGCGAGCAGGTAGGGATATACGGGCGTCATCCAGGCTGTCGGCCCGGTTTGGGCGGAAAAAGGATTGCCATAGCCATGTCCCGCGGCGATTGAGCGCGCAATTCGCCCAATTTCAAAGCCGAATAATAAGTGGTCTCGGAAATCGTTCCACGTAGCGCGGTAGAGCAAGGCGACGAAGATGAGTCGCACTGCCAAAGCCAGGAGTGTAATCGCTGGAAGCGATTGCCAGAGGCGCTTTTTTTCCGCCGCATCCTTCATGATTCTTCTGCTTCCGGCGCCGTGCTCTGTGAGCTGGCAGACAGTCCGTGCGGAGGCGATTCTACCCGGAATTTCTTTTTTCGCATTGAAAGTATCCGATGATGGGCGTACCCGTCGTGTAAAGCAAATGTATTCTCTTCACGCGTCAGAACTCTGGAGGTTTCCTGCACTTGCGACCCATACCCTCTCTCGATTCTCGTTCCATAACCGGCGGCGCTCGCTCGTCGGAAAACTCTTCACAAATACTTCTCCCTCGACTGCCCTTCGTTCTTCTTTTATTCGGGTTGATCCGAATCCCAAGGAAAATTCAAATTGAAAATCCGGCTTCTGACGATTCGACACAGTACAACTATTACTGTTGCAGGAGATTTTATTATACGTTATATAAAGATATCCCAAATGGGGCCCGTCATCCGGAATTGTTTCCTTGGGATTCTCGTCCTTTGCGCCGCGGCGACGCGTGTCTCCGCGCAGGCCACGGTGGCACCCCCTCCAAATGAGGCAAAGATTCCGCTTTCGAAGATCCCACATGTGCATCACGCGCCCAAACTGCAAGATTTCCTGGAAAACCATCCGCGCGAAGCCGAACTTACGGTTACCGATTTCCGCCAGAACTCTCCCGGCGACGGTACGCCTGCGACGGAGCCCACAACCGCTTACCTCTCCTACGACAACAAGAATCTCTATGTCGCCTTTGTTTGCCATGATGAAGCGGGCATGGTCCGAGCGCATCTTTCCAAGCGCGAGGCCACCGATCAGGACGACGGCGTGGGCCTGCTGCTGGACACCTATCGGGATTTTCACCGCGCGTATTATTTTTTCTCGAATCCCCTCGGGGTGCAGACCGATGCGATCTACACCGAAGGGCAAGGGTACGACTTCAGCTTCGACACGTTGTGGGATAACGCGGGTCGAGTCACCAGCGACGGCTACATTGTCTTCTTTTCGATTCCGTTCAAGAGCCTGCGGTTCTCCAGCGCTCCGGAGCAGACCTGGGGAGTGGCGCTGTATCGCGTGATTCTTCGGAAAAGTGAATACGACTACTGGCCGTACGTGACCCAGCGCGTCGAAGGGCTCACGCAGCAATTTGCGCCGGTGGGCGGCTTGGAAAATGTGTCGCCGGGACGCAACATTCAGCTCATTCCGTACGGACTGCTCGCCAATGATCACTTCCTGAATCAACCGAGCGGCGGTCCTCCCGGGTTCGTGGATAAATTCGAGCATCGCGCCGGGCTCGACGCGAAATTTGTCGCCAGGGATTCGTTGACGTTCGACGTCACCCTGAATCCGGATTTCAGCCAGGTGGAATCGGACGACCCGCAGGTCACCATCAACCAGCGATTCGCTGTTTTTTTCCCGGAGAAGCGGCCTTTCTTCATCGAGAACGCCGGATTTTTCATGACCCCGGTCAATCTCTTTTTTCCCCGCCAAATCGCCGACCCCCAGTTCGGCAGCCGCATGACAGGAAAGCTGGGAAAGTGGACGCTCGGCGCCCTGATCATCGACGACCGCCAGCCGGGACAGAGATTCACTAGCGGTCCTTACAATACGCGGGCGGCGGACGGCGTGGTACGAATTACACGTGAGTTCGGCAATCAGTCCTACATTGGCGGTTTTTTTTCGAGCCGCGATTTTGCGGACACCAGCAATCGCGTGGCTTCGCTCGATGCACGTTTGAAATTTTCAAAGAACTGGGTCGTGGATGTTCAAGCCGTGCACACGTGGACGCGGCAAAACCTCAATGCAGGATTCGATTGTTTGTCGTTTGCGGATTTCTCGAAAGGCGTGGGTTCACAGCAGGGCAACGCGCTGTGGATCGACGCATCGTACAGCGGACGGCATGTCAGTTTTTCCACCATCTACAACGATTTCTCGCCAAATTTCTGCACCGAACTGGGATTCGTCAATCGTATCGACATCCGGCAAAACTTCGCGTTCGGCGGCTATTTCTGGAGGCCGAATAAAAGCAAGATCATCGACTTCGGGCCCAGCGTCAGTGAGACCGTGGACTGGAATCACAACAATATTTTGCAGGACTGGAGCGCGGCGCTCGGCTTTCAAGTCGATTTCACCAAGCAGACGACCATCAACATCAGTCGCGGGGAGGCCTACGAACTGTTCGACAATATCGGGTTCCGCAAGCACAGCACGTCATTACTGGTGTCCACGCAGCCGTATAACTGGATCTCCTTCTCCGCGCGATACACACAGGGAATCGGAGAAAATTTTTTTCCCGCTCCCGGTCTTTTGCCATTCTTGGCAAACACGAGGCGCGTGAATTTCGGGCTGACGCTGCGGCCCTCCGCGCGCTTCCGATTTGATGAGACGCTGATTTATTACCGCTTGGGAACGCGCGCAGGCTGGGTAACCCCGCCGTTTTCGCCCGGGCAAAGCGTTTTCAATAATTACCTCAATCGCGCGAAGCTGAATTACCAGTTCACGAAAGAATTGTCGCTGCGGCTGATTCTGGACTACAACGCCACAATCGCCAACACCAGCCTGCTGGATCTGCAGACCAACCTCGGCAGTTTCGACGGAGGGCCCATCGCGCCCACTAAGCAATTTACGACCGATGTGCTTTTGACATATCTGCTGCATCCCGGAACGGCCGTGTATCTTGGCTATAACAATGGTTACAGCGACCTCACGCTGCATCCCGGGGCTTCACCTTTTGTAACGGCACAGGGCGCGCCAAACAATTCCACGAGCCGGCTGTTCTTCATCAAATTGAGCTACCTCCTGCGATTCTGAAGAGCACCGGACTGCGCCTTGTAACGCCACGGCGCAATCGCATAAAATTCAGGTTCTTTTGCTTCGGGAAGCAATTTGCGAGGAGCGTTATGTCCCACCGCATCGCGGCAAAAATCTCCGGTGTTGCCGGCTACGTTCCGCCAAAGGTGATGACCAACGCGGACCTGGAGAAAATCGTCGCGACCAACGACGAATGGATCCGCACGCGCACCGGCATCCGGGAACGCCACATCGTGGAAGAGGGCACGGCCACCTCGCACATGGCCACGGAAGCCGCGAAGGCGGTGCTCGCGCAAACCAACACGGATCCCGCGGAGATCGACCTGATCGTGCTCGCCAGTGTTACCCCGGACATGTTTTTTCCCGCCACCGCCTGCCTGGTGCAGGAGCGCATCGGCGCGAAGAAGGCTTGGGGCTTCGACCTCTCCGCGGCCTGCTCCGGCTTCGCCTACGCCCTGACGGTCGGAGCCCAGTTCGTCGGAGCGGGCACGCACAAGAAAGTGCTGGTCATCGGCAGCGATACCATGACTTCCGTTCTGGACTACAAGGATCGCGCGACGTGCGTGTTGTTCGGAGATGGCGCGGGGGCAGTGATGGTCGAAGCCGCAAGCCCGAACGAAGGCATCCTCGATTTCGAGCACGACGTGGATGGCTCGGGGGGAGCATTTCTCTACATGCCGGGCGGAGGGTCGCTCCATCCCTCCAGCCAGGATACCGTCGAGAAGCGTATGCACTATGTCCACCAGGAAGGTTCTCAGGTGTTCAAGTACGCCGTGCGCCGCATGGCGGAGATGTCAGCGCATTTACTCGAGAAAAATGGCTTCACAAAGGACGATCTGAAGTTGCTGGTGCCCCATCAGGCCAACCTGCGCATTATTCGAGCGATGCAGGAGCGCCTGGGCATCGAAGATTCCAAAGTGATGGTGAACATCGACCGGTATGGGAACACGACGGCAGGGACGATTCCCCTGGGGTTGCGCGACGCCGTGGAACAGGGCCGCCTGCACAAGGGCGACTTGGTGTTGATTGTCACCGTGGGCGCGGGGTACACGACGGGGGGCGTGCTGCTGCGCTGGGCGTATTAACGGTCGCGGAACCAAATTGAGGTTATTGCGAGTGAGTGTAGCGGCTGAATCAGCAGGAGCGCAGCGAGGCCGCGAGGTCGAGGTTGGCCTGCAGGCGGCGATCCACCTGGACGGCGGCGTAGCGGGCGCAGATGATGCGCTCGCTCTCACTCCAGGCGGCCAGCGCAGGAATCTTCTTGCCAAGGAACGCGTCGAGGCCTCCGATAATCCGGTAATAGAGGCGTACCAAACCTAATCCGCTGTGATTGGGATAGAGATCGGGTGTCAAGTCATGCAGGCCGGCCAAGGTCGGGAAATGCTTTGGCGTAAGACGCCCATTTTCCACTTGGGCAGCAACCAGCACCCGGTCAGAAACCGGCTGGGCTGCAACGCCCGCCAGGACCGCCCGCCAATAGTAGAGGGCGAACTGGGACAGGGCTACGATGGAGATCGCGAGTAGCATGGCGCTATACATCCCTCAGCCTCTAAAGGGATTCTGGCAGGCAGGAAAATAGATACCAATAGCACCGAAGTACCAGCGGGCTGGAACTATCGGATGTAACCCTCTGGAATCATTCGGCTTACGGGAAAGTGCGGCGTCGGCAAGGAAGGCTTGCCGGGGAGGCGGTCCCTCGCCTATCCTCCCTGTACACAACGGTTTGCAAAGGAGAGCGGGCATGCGAAAGATTCCTCACTGGGCATTAATGGCACTTGCAACGGCGGTGGGTGTTCTCCTCTTCGTCCAAGGGCGACTGCTGGCCATACCCACCGATGAGCGCAAGGCCGACCGGGAAGCCATCAGCAAAGTCCTAAGCGAGCAGCAAAGCGCGTGGAACCGCGGCGACGTGGAGGCGTTTCTGGTGGGATATTGGCGTTCGCCGGAGTTGACGTTTTCCGGGACCAGCGGCGTGGCGCGCGGCTGGGAGGGCGTGCTGGCAAGATACAGGAAGAACTACCCCGATCGGGCCACGATGGGACAGTTGGATTTTTCGGAGTTGGAGTTTCGGTTTTTGGGGCCGGAGGCAGCGCTCGTCCTGGGCCGCTGGCATTTGAAGCGCGAGAAAGATGACCTCGGAGGCGTGTTTACCCTGGTTTGGCAACGCTTCCCGGATGGATGGAAGATCATTCACGACCACACAAGCACCGTGGCGCCGCAGAAAACAAGCCCGTAGCCGCGCTAGAGAATTTCCACGATTTCTTCATAGCGCTTGAACGGCGGAATCAAGTACGCGCCAGCGAGTTCGGTGCGGGCCCAAGCAAGCATTTTGCGGGCAACTTCGAAGCCGCGATCGCGGGCGGCGGCGCCGGCGGCTTCCAGCGATTTCAGCAGCGCCTCGGGGATGACCATGCCGGGGACTTCGTTGTTTAGGCGCAGCGCCTGCTTGTAGCTGTTGAGCGGCCAGATGCCGATCAACACCGGGATCGCTGGTTTTCCGCCGAGTTTTTTCAGGAACGCTTGCCAGTGTTCAGGATCGAAGAGCGGCTGAGTCATGGCGAAATGCGCGCCGGCTTCGACCTTGGCATGGAAGCGCTCGATTTCGTTGTCGAGATCGTCAGCAACGGGATTCACAGCCACGCCAATCGTAAAATTCGTCGCGCCACCGAGAGTTTTTCCGGCCCAGTCCGTGCCTTGATTCAGACGATGCAACACTTTGACGAGGCCGACAGAATCAACCTCATAAACGCCGCTCGTTTCCGGATAGTCGCCGACAGATGGCGGATCGCCTGTAATGGCGAGCACATTGCGAACTCCGCCGACGGTCCATGCACCAAGCAGCGCAGCTTGCAGGCCGATGATGTTCTGGTCACGCGTCGTGAGATGAGGAACGGTTTCGACGCCGCGGGCTTCCAGCGCACCGGCCACGATCAGCGCGTCCATGCCGACGCGGGCCATCGCGCCGCTGTTGATGTCGATGGCGTCCACTTTATTCGAGGCCATGACTTTGTCGACCTGCTCGTAGATGCGCTCGAGCGAGAGCCCCTTGGGCGGATCGATTTCCACGCAGACGGTGAATTCTTTTTTCTGAAGCTTTTTCCAGAATCTGCTCTCGGGCTCGCGATCGGCAACCGGCGCTGGTCTTAAGACCGTCTCGACGGAGTGCGCGACAGGATGGGATTTCGCGGGGCGAAGCGATTTAACTGCTTCAGCCATGGCGCGGATGTGCGCTGGCGTCGTGCCGCAGCAGCCGCCGAGCATCCGCACCCCGAGTGCAGCTGCTTCCCGCGCGAAGAGCGCAAAATATTCGGGAGAAGATTTCGGATAAACGATGCGGTCGCCTTCGCGCTTGGGAAATCCGGCGTTGGGCATGCCGCTGACGCGAAGGCCGTCAACGGCGGCAAGCTCCTGCAGAATCGGAAGAAGCGCTTGCGGGCCAAGCGTGCAATTCGCGCCGACCACCTGGACGTTTTTGCTTTTCAATTGCGCCGCGGCATCGGAGGGGCGGACATCGCCGTACGTTGTGCCTTCTTCCGCGTATGTGAGCTGCGCCACGATGGGCAAGCCGGAAAACGAGCGAATGGCTTCGATGGCGAGGAGCAATTCTTCGATATAGGAAAACGTTTCGAGGATATAGAAGTCCACGCCGCGCTCTTCGAGCGCCAGCGCCTGCTCGTGAAAAGTATCCTGGATCTCTTCCGGAGCGGGATGGCGCGACTGCACGCCGAGGCCCAGCGGCCCGATAGAGCCCGCTATCAGGACTTCCCGCGACGCGGATTCGCGCGCTTCGCGGGCGATTTTCACGCCGCGGCTGTTGAGCCGCTGCACTTCTTCGCCGAGGCCGAGAGGCGCGAGCTTGAAGCGATTCGCCCCAAACGTGTTGGTCTCGATGATCTGTGCGCCCGCTTCGATGTACGCTTGGTGGACACGGAATACCGCTTCCGGCTCGGTAGAGTTCAGCTCATCGAAGCAGCGCCGCGAACCCACGGCTTCGTGCAGCATCGATCCCATCGCGCCATCGGCGATGAGTATCGAGTCTCTCAGCCGCTCATTGAAATCAAGAATTTTCATCTTATTGTATTAGCAGAGGTCACGCGCGCTCAACAGAACGGAACTTGACCGGGTGAGATAATAGCCAGCCCGAATCCTGGCAAGTCCAAGAGACAGGACCACACGGCTCCTAAGGCTGCGTAGGTCCATAACTTGGACTTGAGCAAGCCAATTTGCTTCGTAAAAAGATAGATGACCAGCGCCCAAACTAAAACACGCAAAGCATATATGAACGCATACATGCTGCTGAAGATCACGAAATCCGAATTCATTTGGGGGAAAAAATGTGCCATGACATATGCCAGTCCGATGGTGAGAGGAGGACCAATTACGATGCCCAATCCAGTCCGCGTGCCTGCGATTTTCAGGGCGCTGGCGGTGACGGCAGGCTGCCACTTTCGTAGCGCGAGGCCGGCGATGAAGTAGCCGCCGAATTTCACTCCAGCGAATGCGATGAATCCCGGAATTCCTGGCAAGTGTCCTGGCATGAGCGTCCTTAGCGTTTTTGTTCCATGAGGCTGGCGACGGTGCTCATCAAATCGTATTTGGTGAGGATCTCGAAATGCGCATTTCCCATATCAACAAACACCGCGGGATTCTCGTGGCTGAGGATCTGGGTAA
>WNEY01001760.1_pt1 | contig 15880 bp, 9 predicted proteins | sample 5400531 | NCBI WGS metagenome assembly WNEY01 (sample SAMN13153338, study PRJNA577476) | soil metagenome | isolation source: 200 cm saprolite under Douglas fir tree site 1 | place: USA:California | collected 2015-04-18
GACCGGTTTGCCGCCGACCTGCACCTCTTCGCGGGCTGAGCCCGGCCCGGCTGCCTGAGCCGAGATGGCGGACCGGTTTGCCGCCGACCTGCACCTCTTCGCGGGCTGAGCCAGAGTCCTGACCAGCCACTTTGACGTGGCACGACCGGCCGCACACATCGGCCGGACCTTGGCGCAGCGGGTGGCGGCGGTCGGCCGATCTTGACCGCGAGTCCCTGCGTAAGCCTGCGCCCAGTTCGAACATTCCCGGTATTTGCCCAGGTCAGCCGCCTCGCTTGGCGGTCTGAGGCGGAGCCTCACTGGCCCGCCTGCCGGCCTTTTGACAACGTCAGCACTGCACGTGTAGCTCAAGCAACATGTGCAGTGCCAGAATGCAGCGGATGATCATAGCCGGATCGCCGTCATCATGCCTTGTCGGCCTCGGCACGGCGCTGCAGGATGATGACGGAGCGCCCGGCGACGAGCAGCGTCGACGAACTCGCGAAGGCGTCGCCCTCGCGGCCGGGACCCGACGTGTCGAGCACCGTCTTCCACCACTCGCCCCACTGCTTGGGCAGTGTCCAGTATCGCCTCGCCGTTCAGGAAGAGGCCGACCGAGCTGGGGAATCCCGCATCCCAGTCGTCGTCGCCCATCTCGGCGCCGTCGGGCTTGAACCAGCCGAGGTCGACCGATCCCCGGATGGGCAGGCCCTGGAACCAGCGGCGCCTGCGCAGCACCGGGTGCTCCCGCCGCAGCGCGATCAGGCGGCGGGTGAACTCAAGCAGGTCCTCGTCGACGTTGTCCCAGTCATGCCAGGAGGTTTCGTTGTCCTGGCAGTAGGCATTGTTGTTCCCGTGCTGGGTGCGTCCGGCCTCGTCCCCGCCGAGCAGCATCGTGACCCCCTGGGAGAGCAGCAGGGTAGCCAGGAAATTGCGCTGCTGCCCGCCGCGTAGCGCCAGCACCTGCGGGTCGTCGGTGTCGCCTTCCACGCCGCAGTTCCATGACCGGTTGTAGCTCTCCCCGTCTGCCCCGCCCTCACCGTTGGCCTCGTTGTGCTTCTCGTTATAGGAGACCAGGTCGCGCAGGGTGAAGCCGTCGTGCGCGGTGACGAAGTTGACGCTTGCCCCTGGATGCCGCGCGTCGGCCTGGTAGAGATCCGAGCTGCCGGTCAGGCGGGAGGCGAACTCGCCGAGAGTGGCCGGCTCGCCGCGCCAGAAATCGCGCACCGTGTCCCGGTAGCGGCCGTTCCACTCCGACCACAGGGCGGGGAAGTTGCCCACCTGATAGCCGCCCTCGCCGATGTCCCACGGCTCGGCGATGAGCTTGACCTGCGAGACGACCGGGTCCTGCTGGATCAGGTCGAAGAACGCGGACAGGCGGTCGACCTCGTGGAACTGGCGGGCCAGGCTGGCAGCCAGGTCGAAGCGGAACCCGTCCACATGCATGTCGGTCACCCAGTAGCGCAGCGAGTCCATGATCAGCTGCAGGGTGTGCGGGTGCCGCACGTTGAGGCTGTTGCCGGTCCCCGTCGTGTCGTAGTAGAACCGCGGGTTCTCGGCCACCAGCCGGTAGTACGCCGCGTTGTCGATGCCCTTCATCGACAGCATCGGGCCGAGCTGGTTGCCCTCGGCGGTGTGGTTGTAGACGACGTCGAGTATCACCTCGATCCCGGCCTGGTGCAGCGCCCGGACCATCGCCTTGAACTCGGCGACCTGCTCGCCGCGCTGGCCGCCGGCCGCGTACTCGTTGTGCGGCGCGAGGAAGCCGATCGAGTTGTAGCCCCAGTAGTTCCGCAGCCCGCGTCCCACCAGGTGCGCGTCATGCACGAACTGATGCACCGGCAGCAGTTCCACTGCGGTGACGCCGAGCCCGGTCAGGTACTCGATCGCAGCCGGATGGGCCAGGCCGGCGTAGGTGCCGCGCTGCGCGCCGGGGATCTCGGGATGCCGGACGGTGAAGCCCTTCACGTGCACCTCGTAGATGACCGACTCATTCAGCCGGATGTCAGGCGGCCGGTCGTTGCCCCAGTCGAAGTACGGATTGTGCACCACTGACCTGGGCACGTAGGCGGCGCTGTCGTCGTCGTTGCGCGAGTTCTCGTCGCCGAAGGTGTACGGGAAGCAGGCCGGGTTCCAGTCGACCTGGCCCTCGATGGCCTTGGCGTACGGGTCGATGAGCAGCTTGGCCGGGTTGCACCGCTGGCCCGCTTCCGGTGCCCATGGCCCGCGCACCCGGTAGCCGTAGCGCTGCCCAGGCATCACCGACGGCAGGTAGGCGTGCCAGCAGGAGGCATCGACCTCCTCCAGGACGACCCGCTGCTCGCCGCCGTCTTCGCCGAAGAGGCAGAGTTCGACCCCCTCGGCGACATCGGAGAACAGCGAGAAGTTGGTGCCGCCGCCGTCGTAGGCGGCGCCCAGCGGATAGGGCCGACCCGGCCAGGTCTCGATGGCCTCGACCATGGGCTGCTGCGTCCTTTCTTCGGTGGTTTCGGCGCTTTTCGCTTGCGGCCGCCTGTCCCGGTGGCGCTGGAAGGCGCGCCCCGCCGCATAAGTCATGGTGCACCGGATCCGTCAGGATGGCATCGCATCGAGCAGGATGGCCGCGGTATCGGGCGGCAGCACGACCCCCCGGCCGGCCGGCCGCACGCCGGGATCGGAGGCCGCGAGCAACTCCGCGGACGGCGCTGCCGGGCAGGTCCAGCTGCCGGTGCCGAGGTTCGCCGCGACGGTGACCGGGCCACGGCGGACGACCAGCCACCCGGCGCCGGAGTCGCAGTCGGCCGCGACGCGGTCCAGCCGGGGGTCGGTCAGCGCCGGGACCTGCCGCCGCACGGCGATCAGCTTCCGGTACCAGGCCAGCAGGCCGGCGTGCGGAGCATGCAACCGCTGCGCCCAGTCAAGCCTGGACCGCTCGAACGTCGCCGGATCCTGGGGATCGGGCACGTCGGCAGGATCCCAGCCGAAGCTGGCGAACTCCTGCCTTCGGCCGTCGCTGACCGCCCGCGCGAGCGCGGGATCGGAATGGCTGGTGAAGTACTGGAACGGCGTGCTCGCGCCCCATTCCTCGCCCTGGAAAAGCATCGGCACGAACGGCGCGGTGAGCAGTAGCGCAGCGGCCACCCGGAGCCTGCCCTCGCTGATCAGGGCGGCGGTCCGCTGGCCGGCGGCGCGGTTGCCGACCTGGTCGTGGTTCTGCGCGGCGATCACGAACTGGCCGCCGTCCAGCCCTGCGGGAGACCGGCCATGCACTCGCCGGCGGTACGGCGAGTAGACGCCGTCGTACACCCACGCCTGCCGCATCGCCTTGGCTAGCAGGCGAAGCGGCCCGAAGTCTGCGTAATAGCCGGTCTTCTCGCCAGTAAGGACGGCATGCAGTGCGTGATGCCATTCGTCAGCCCAGGATGCGTCCAGGCCGTACCCGCCTGCCGCGCGGTCGCGGACGTAGCGGGGATCGTTCCTGTCGCTCTCCGCGATGAGGAACAGCGGCCGGCCCGTGTGCGCGGCGAGCGCGGCTACCTCGGCGGCCAGTTCCTCCAGGATATGGATCGCCGAGTCGTCCACGACGGCGTGCACGGCGTCCAGGCGGAGCCCGTCGCAGTGGTAGTCGCGCAGCCACATCAGCGCGTTGTCGATGACGAAGCGGCGGACCTCGTCGCTGCCCGGCCCGTCGAAGTTGACCGCCGCGCCCCAGTTGGTCCGGTGCCGCGCCGAGAAGTACGGGCCGAATTCCGGCAGGTAGTTCCCGTCCGGGCCGAGGTGGTTGTAGACGACGTCCATGACCACGCCGAGCCCGCGGGCGTGCGCGGCGTCGACCAGGCGGTTCAGCCCGTCCGGTCCGCCGTAGGCGTGGTGCGGCGCGAACAGGCTGGTGCCGTCGTAACCCCAGCCCCGGCTGCCGGGAAACTCGGCCACCGGCATCAGATCGATGGCGTCGACGCCGAGGTCGGCCAGGTGGATCAGGTGCTCCATCGCGCCGTCGAAGGTGCCGTCGGCGGAGAAGGTGCCGATATGGCATTCGTACAGCACAGACCCGGCCAGCGGCCGGCCGCGCCAGCCGCCGTCGGACCAGGTGAACGCGGCCTGGTCGATCACCCTGGACGGGCCGTGCACCCCGTGGGGCTGGCAGGCCGAGCGCGGGTCGGGCCGCGGTGGGCCGCCGTCCAGGCTGAATGCGTATTCGCTGCCCGGCCCGGCGTCCGCGGCGCGAGCCGCCCACCAGCCTCGGCCGGCCCGGTCCATCGTCAGCCGCCGCTCGCCGCGTCCTGCCGCGCCGCTGTCGGCCGCGCCGCTGTCAGCCGCGCCGGGACCGGCCGCGCCGAGGACGACCTCGGCGCGGCCGGCCCGCGGCGCCCAGACCCGGAACTCATGCATCACGCCGCCCCGTCCCTGGCCAGCACGGCGGCCGGGAACCTGCGAGTCAGGGCAGCCGCGCTCACCTCGCCACCATCGACCTTGTCGCCGGTCAGCACGCTCGCCCAGGCGCCGCCGGGCAACGCGACCTTGGTGTCCGCCCAGCCGTCTGCCAGGCCGGTGAGCAGCCGGGGCACCAGCACCGCCAGCCCGCCGGCCCGGCTGAACGCCACCGCGTGCGACGCCTTGCGCCCGGCAACGCGGAGCGGCTGGTAGCCCGAGGCCGGGCCGTATGCGCCGGGCTGGCGGCGGCGGTGCCTTAGCAGGCGGTGGATCAGCCAGAGCTTCGGCCCGCCCTCGTCGGCGCGGGCCAGCGCCGCCTCCGGTCCCGCGCCGTCGAGGTCAGCCAGCAAGCTCCGGCGGGCCGCGTAATCCACCGGCCGGCGGTTGTCCGGGTCCACCAGCGACAGGTCCCACACCTCGGTGCCCTGGTACAGGTCGGGCACGCCGGGACAGGTCAGCAGCAGCGCCGTCTGGGCCAGCGAGCTGACCCGGCCCAGCTCGACGACCCTGTGCTCGGCGAGGAACCCAGCAAGGTCGGCAACGAAATCCCGGTCGGCGAGGACGGCGGTGACGAACGCGCCGAGGGCCTCGTCGTACTCGGCGGACGGCTCAGTCCAGGAGGTATGCACCTTGGCCTCCCTGGCCGCCTTGGCCATGAAGGCGCTGGCCCGCGCCGCGCCGATCGGCCAGGCGCCGACCAGCGTCTGGTAGAGCAGGTACTCCGCGTTCCGGTCCGGCCAGCAACCGTGCCTGTGCCGATCGTTGCGGTTAGCCCAGCGGGTAACTGCGCGTTCCCATTCCTGCGGCAACTCGGACAGCAGGCTGATCCGCGCCCGCACGTCCCCGCTCCGCTTCGTGTCGTGCGTGGAGAGGGTAAGCATGGTTTCCGGCCAGTGCCGCGCGATGTGCGCCATCGCCCGGTGGAAGTCGGCAAGCGGACCGTCGGCCTGACCCGGCCGGCCGGCCGGCGCTGGGTCGCGAGTCGAGCCTGCCCGCCCGCCCGTCCCGGGGTCGCCGGTCAAGCCTGGCTGGCCGGCCGGCGCTGGGTGGCGGGTCGAGCCTGGCCGCCCGCCTGGCCCTGGGTCGCCGGTCAAGCCTGGCTGGCCGGCCGGCGCTGGGTGGCGGGTCGAGCCTGGCTGGCCGCCCGGTGCTGGGTCGCCGGTCAAGCCTGGCTGGCGGGCTGCCGGGCCCGCGAAGCGGCCAGGGTCGCCGCCCACCTCGTTCAGGGAGATCAGCGGCTGATAGCGGTAGAACGCGGTGTCCTCCACCCCCTTGGCCATGACCGGCGAGCTCAGCTGGGCGAAGCGCACGGCGAACTCGTTCTCCGCCACGCCGGGATGGCCGCCGTTGAGCAGTTCGCCGATGAATCCCGCCAGCTCGTCGTCGATGTCCGGCCTGCGGCGGCGGAGCGCGGCTACCGCGGCGTCTACATGTGCCCGGTCGGCGGGACTGGCGGCGGCCGGGCCCGGCTGCCCAGACCGTCCGGGCACTGCGGGCCGTCCCGGCTGTCCAGGCACTCCGGGCTGTCCGGGTCGTCCCGGCTGTCCGGTCTGTTCGGTCTGTCCGGGCCTGGGGTAGATCCGGTAGACGCCGAACGCGGCGATTACCTCGCGCAGCACGTCGCGCAGTTCCCGGCGGGTGTGATCGCGCTGGCGGCGGTGGCCCGCGCAGACGTCAGCGAGCAGGCCAGTGAGGCGCTCCACCTCGGCGGCGAGGTCATCGTGCATGATCTGCAGCTTGGCCGCGTGCACGACCTCGGCGTACGCCGTGTCCTCGCCGGTGAAGCGGGCGTAGCCGGCCTTGACGGCGGCCTGGTGGCGCGGGTCGACGAAGAGCCTGCCGACCCGGTTCAGGAAGTCGTAGCCGGTCGTGCCCGCGGTCGGCCAGGAGGCAGGCAGCTGCTCGTCTGCCGCGAGAATCTTCTCCACCACGACATATGCGCCCCCGGTGGCGTCGTTCAACCTGGCCAGGTAGCCCTCGGGGTCAGCGAGCCCGTCCACGTGGTCGACCCGCAGCCCGTCGACTATCCCGTCGGCAACCAGGCGTAGCACGAGGCGGTGCGTATCTGTGAACACGGTGTCGTCTTCCACCCGCAGCCCGGCCAGCGTCGGGATGTCGAAGAACCGCCGGTAAGACAGCTCCTCGGCGGCCGTGCGCCAGTAGGCAAGCCGGTAGTTCTGCTGGTTGAGCAGCTCGTCAAGGGCGTCCGGGTCGTGGTTCAGCGCCCCGATCTCGACGTCGATCGCGGCCGCCACGGCCGGCCGGGCCGCGCAGAGCGCGGCCAGCCTGGCGCGCAGCAACTCCTTGTCGCGATGCCGCTCGGCCACCGCGCCCGCGTCGGTGCGCGTGGCCAGCGGCAGCCTGCCGAAGGCAGCAGCGAGATTCCCCAGCTTGCTGGAGTCGGCCCGCGCCGCCGCCCGGGCCAGCAGGCCATCCAGCGCGCGGGGCGACAGCGGTGCCTCATACTCGTGGTAGCGGACGGTGAATGATCCGCCCTCGCGTGCCACGGTCAGCTCGCCGGCCTCAAGCACCCGGCCGTACTGGTCGCCGAGGACCGGCATGAGCACGGTGGAGGCCAGCTTGTGCTCCGGCGGATCCCAGTCGATGTCGAAGTAGCGCGCGTACGGGCTCGACGCGCCGTTCTCCAGCACGTCCCACCACCAGGCGTTGGACCGCCCGGCGAGTGCCATGTGGTTGGGCACGATGTCGAGTATCTGGCCGAGGTCGGCCTCGGCCAGCCGTCTAGCCAGCCGGCCGTGCCCCGCAGTGCCGCCGAGCTCGGCATTCAGCCTGCCGTGATCGACAACGTCGTAGCCGTGCGTGCTGCCCGGCGCGGCCTGCAGGTACGGCGAGCAGTACAGGTGGCTGACGCCAAGCTCGGCGAGATACCCGGCGATGGCGGCAGCATCGTCGAAGGTGAAGCCTGCGTGCAGCTGGACGCGATAGGTCGCCGCCCGCTGGCGGGGTTGCTGCCTCGGCGTGGCGAGCATGGTGCGGCGCTCCAGGTGAGTGAAGGGGCTGGGGCTGGCGCGGTGTGTCTTCGGTCCGGCCAGCCAACGCTGTACCCGTTATGGTCAGGGAAACACAAGATCGTATACAACGTGCCCAGCCCGCGGCCCGCACCAGCCCGGCCGCGTCCCTCGCCCGGCCGCGTCTTCCGCCCGGCCCGGCCGCGTCCCTCGGTTCGCCGTATCCGGCCTTCCGTGCTGCGGCAGGGTCGGGCGGCGCTGCGTGATCCGGGCCAGGGCGGGTAGAGGCGCGGCAGTGAACAAGTCCACCCTGCGCACTGTGCTGACCGCGGGCGCGGCCAACCTGGTGATCGCCCTGTGCAAGCTGGTTGCCGGGCTGGTCAGCGGATCCAGCGCGATGCTCGCCGAGTCCGCCCACTCGGTCGCGGACACCGTGAACCAGGTCTTCCTGCTGACCTCGCTCCGGACTGGCGCGCGCCCCGCCGACGCGGAGCATCCCTTCGGCTACGGCCAGGAGCGCTACTTCTGGTCGCTGCTCGCCGCCGTCGGCATCTTCGTGGCCGGCGCCGGGTTCTCGATCTTCGATGGCGTGCTCGCCATCACCAGCGGAGAGCGCAGCGGCAGCACCGGGATCGCCTACGTGGTGCTGGCCATCTCCTTCATCGCCGAGGGAACGTCGCTGACCCGGGCGGCGCGCCAGATGAGCGGGGAGGCCCGCCAGCGGCGGCGCCCTTTGTTCGATCATGTCCGCCGGAGCCCGGACACGACGGTCAAGGCGGCGCTGTTCGAGGACGCCGCCGCGCTGGCAGGGCTGATGCTTGCCGCCGCTGGCCTCAGCCTTGAGGCCGTCACCGGCTCGCCCGTCTGGGACGGCAGCGCTTCGATCGCCATCGGGTTGCTGCTGGTCGTGGTGGCCTACCGGCTCGGCAGGGACAGCAGGGACGGGCTGATCGGGCATGCGATCGATCCAGATGAGCAACGGATGATCGCGGACGAGATCCGGTCCACCCCTGGCATCGACAATGTCGTCGAGCTCCGCACGATGCACCTTGGCCCGGAAAGCGTGATCGTCGCGGCCCGGGTTGCCTTCAGCGACGACATCAGCGCCGACCGGGCCGAGGATATCGCCGGGGATATCGACCGGCGGCTCGGCGAGCGCATGTCCGTCATGCCGCATGTATTCATCGATCCGACTCAAACGTAGTGGCCGGACTGCCGCCCGCCGCTGCAAGTACGGGCTCCCGGCGGTCGGCTCAGGCGGCCAGCCTGAGTTCGCGCCCGCTGCACAACGACCCCTTCTTCTGCTCAGCCTTGACCTCGGGACCGCAGCCGGCCCCGGTGAACAGGACCGGCCGGGCCGCCGGAACTCGTCGCTCGCGGCTGACTGTCAGACGGTCCCGGTACGATGAATGCCAGTGACTACCTATCGCGACGCCACTGGTGCCGGGTCCCAGACGGTCGATCTTGAGCTTGAGCTCGAGACGCACCGCCGTGAACTCACCGGCTACTGCTACCGCATGCTCGGCTCGGGCTTCGAGGCCGAGGATGCGGTGCAGGAGACAATGATCCGGGCCTGGCGTGCCATCGACACCTTCGAGGGCCGTGCGTCCCTGCGGTCGTGGCTGTACCGCATCGCCACCAACGTGTGCCTCGACATGGTCCAGGGACCGCAGCGGCGGGCCAGGCCGATGGACCTGGGACCGGCATCAACGGCAGCCACGGTGATTCCCGATTCCCTGCCTCAGACATCCTGGCTGCTGCCCGTTCCCGACGCCACGGCCGGTCCCGCTGGCAGCGACCCGGGCGAGGTCGCGGCTTACCGCGACTCGATCCGGCTGGCCTTCGTGGCGGCGCTGCAACACCTGCCGCCCCGGCAGCGGGCGATCCTGATCCTGCGCGAGGTGCTGCGCTGGCAGGCCAGCGAGGTGGCCGAGTTGCTCGACACGACGGTCGTCTCCGTCAACAGCGCGCTGCAGCGGGCCCGGGCGACTCTCGGCGCCGCGGGCGTCAGCATCGACGCCAGCGAAGCCGGCGTTCTGGACGCGGAGCAGCAGGAACTGCTGGCCAGGTACGTGGACGCGTTCGAGCGCTACGACATCACCGCCTTCGTGTCATTGCTGCACGAGGATGCAACGTTCTCGATGCCGCCGCACCCGATGTGGCTGCGCGGTCCCGCCGAGGTCGGCCAGTGGCTTCTCGGCCAGGGCATCGGCTGCCGCGGCTCCCGGCTGGTGGCCACGGCGGCCAACGGGTGCGCGGCGTTCGGCAGCTACCGCCCGGCCGGGCCCGGCGCACACGAGCCGTTCGCCCTGCAGGTGATCGAGACCTCCGGCGGGCGGGTCACGGCGATCCACAACTTCCTATTCCCCGAGATATTCGCTGCCTTCGGGCTGCCGCCCAGGCTGGAGCAGTAGCCGGGTCTGCTGAAGGCCGGCCGGTGAGTTCCGGGGGCCTGCCGGTGAGTTCCGCGGGCGGCCGGCCGGTGAGTTCCGGGGGCCGGCCTGCCGATGACTTCCGCGGGTGGCCGCCGACAGTGGCGGTGCCATAGCCGAACCGCACGCGTTCGGGGGGCGGAAACGGCGGGGGAACTGGCCGCCAGGGCCCGGCATGACTACATTCGTGCCCATGTTCGAATCGGCGAGCTGGCTCGAAAAACTGAACGACGAGCAGCGGCGCGCCGCCATGCACCCGGACGGTCCGCTGCTCGTGCTGGCAGGCGCCGGGACCGGAAAGACCGGAACCCTGGTGGCACGGGCAGCCTGGCTACGATCGCAGGGCGTGCAAGCTGGCCGGATACTTCTCCTGACGTTCACCCGTCGCGCTGCCGATGACATACTCGCCCGGGTGGCGCCCGGGCCGGTGACCGCGGATGAGCGGATCTGCGGCGGGACGTTTCACGCCATCGCGCACCGGATCATCCGCGCGCATGCGGAATCATTCTCGCTGCCGCCCGAGTTCAGCGTGATCGACCCGGCAGACGTCGCAGACGTGCTTGACACACTCCGGGCGGATCATGACCTGGTGGCCGCCAGGCGGCGGGCCCCGCGGGCTGCCGTCTGCGCTGACATCTACACCCGCTGCGTGAACACGCATACCACGGTAGCCGACGTCGTGCAGGGCACCTTTCCCTGGTGCGCCGACTTCACCACCCAGCTCTCCGGCCTCTTCCGTGCCTACGTGGCGCACAAGCGCCGTCACGGCCTCGTCGACTTCGACGACCTGCTGCTGCTGTGGCAGGCGGCGCTGGCCGATCCGTCCGCGGGGCCGGTCCTGCGCGGCCTGTTCGACGCGGTCCTCGTCGACGAGTACCAGGACGTCAACGCGGTGCAAGCCGAGATCGTGCGGCTGCTAGCGCCCGACGGCCGTGGCCTGACCTGCGTCGGCGATGATGCCCAGGCTGTGTACGGCTTCCGCGGCGCGGATCCGGCGCACCTCCGGGCGCTTGCCGATACCTACGAAGGCCTCGACGTGATCCGGCTGACCACGAACTATCGGTCCAGGGCGTCTGTGCTGCAGCTGGCGAACGTGGTCCGGCCGCAGTCCCAGGGCCTTGAGCTCGCGCTCACCGCGGACAGAGGCGGCGGGCAGCCGCCCGTGCTGGTGCGCTGCCACGACGAGGCAACCCAGGCGCGCGAGATCTGCACCCGGGTGCTTGCGGCGCATGAGTCCGGCCTGGACCTGCGCGAGCAGGCGGTGCTCGTCCGGGCCGCGCACCATAGTGATGTGCTTGAGGTCGAACTGTCCGCCCGCGGCATCCCGTTCGTGAAATACGGCGGGCTGAAGTTCACCGAGGCGGCGCACGTCAAGGATTTCCTGGCAGCAGCCCGGGTGGTGGCCAACCCGTCCGACGATCTCGCCTGGTTCCGGCTGCTCCGCCTGCATGAGGGCATCGGGCCTGTGCACGCGCGGCGGATGATCGACGCCCTGCAACTGGCAGTTCCGTCGCCGCTCGGCCGCTGGCAGGAAGCGCTCGGCGCCGTTCCGCAGCGGTCCCGGCCAGCAGTGGCCGCGACGATCGCCGGGCTTGCTGCCGCTGCCGATCTCGAACAGGCCGCGGACCGGGCCGGCGCCATCCTGGCGGCCATGCTCGACCCGGTCCGGGCCCGCTATCGGGACGCCGCGGTGCGCATCGCCGACCTGGAGCGGCTGGCCGATGCGGCGGCAAGCAGGCCGTCGCTGCACGATGCGCTGGTCGAGATCGCGCTCGATCCGCCCGTTTCCACTGCCGACCTGGCCGGGCCGCCGCGGCTCGATGACGACTACCTGGTGATCTCCACGATGCATTCAGCCAAGGGACTTGAATGGCCCGTCGTGCACCTTCCGCACCTGGTGGACGGCGCCGTGCCGAGTGACATGGCGCTCGCCACCCCGGCCGGGCTGGACGAGGAGAGACGGCTGTTCTACGTGGCTGTCACCCGGGCCCGCGACCAGCTCTATCTGTACGCGCCGCTGCGGATGCATCACCACCGGATGGCCAGGGACGACCGGCACAGCTACGCGCCGCTGACCCGCTTCCTTGACGCCGAGGCCCTCGCACAGTGCGCGATTACGGAGGCGGCCCCGGCCGGGCTGGTCATGCCGCGGGTCGCTGCGCTCGCCGGGACGGTCGATGCGGCGCTCGATTCGCTCTGGACCTGAACCCGGCGGAGCCACGCTGCGGCGCTCAAGCTGTGCCTTAGCCTCGCCGACCGCGGTGAGCTCGACCGGGCCGGCCACCCCCCAGCCGGCTGCCGCGACGATGGCGTCGATCCGCCCGTGCGCGGCGATGATCCCCCGGACGCCGTCTCGCACCGAATCGTCGTCATCCACGTCCATCACGCGCCCGGCCCAGCCGCCCGCCGCCGCAGCGGGCGCCCTGACGGCCGGGCCCGCCGGTGCGCCGCCGCCGGTTCCCCGTCGGCTGGCGCCGATGACGGCCCGTCCCGCCGCGTGCAGAAGATCGGCGCAAGCCAGCCCGATTCCCGCCGACGCGCCGGTGACAAGCACGACCCTCGGCTTACCGGTCATCGCGGCCCTCCCGTCATCCGCGCAGCGACCTGCCCACCCTATGCAGCAGCGAGCCGCCCAGATGTTCCGGCCCGGTGGCTACGGCCTCGCCGTGGCGGCCTTGACGGAATGCCGCAGCATCAGCGCGCCCACGATCTGCAGCAGGCCCATGACGGCGAACCAGATGCCGAGCAGGGCGGCGAGGAAGGTAAGCGAGGACGCGGGGATGGCGACTACCACGATCCCCGCGATGATGCTGAGCAGGCCGAACGCTATCCACCAGGCCCGGCCCTGCCGCGACCCCCCGGACACTCCTGCGACCAGCGATACCACGCCCTGCACTATCCACACGGTTCCGACGAACAGGCCGATGATTGCCTTGGTCAGGTGCAGGTGCCGGATCAGGACCACGCCGGCGACGATGAACAGCAGGCCGGCGATGCCCAGCCAGATCCGGTGCGGTTCATCCGCGTCGAACATCCGGCTGAGGTGGAAGATCCCGGAGATGAGCATGAGGACGCCAAGCAGAACCGCGACCACGTTGAGCGATCCCGCCGGGTGGAAGCTTACGATGACCCCGAGGATCAGCGTCGCCGCGCCGAGAAACAGCGACGTCTGCCACGCTCCGGCCAGCAGGCTGGCCGGTGCTTCCGCCGTGACCGGCTGCTGGGTCTGTGTATGCATGGTTGGCCTCCCTCCCCATTGCGCGGTCTGGTGTCCGCGCTCCGGCGTGACCCGATTTTCGGCGACCGGCGCCGTGGCTGTCCTCACCCGCAGCAGGTGATAGCACCGGGCCAGCCGACGGCTCGCGACGGCGGAAATGACCGGCCAGCCAGCGTGGGCAGGCGGCCCGATAACCCCGCGGGCAGCGCCAGCGGGCCGCGGCCCCCCGGCGCCTGCGGGGCGGCCGCAGCCACCGACGGGTAGACATCAAGCACCCGGTCCATGCCCGTCATCCTCAGCAGCCTGATCACCGCCCGCGGCACGGCGGCAAGCGCGAGCGAGGCGCCGTCGCGAGTGCTTGCTTTCCGCGCCATGGCGAAGACGGACAGGCCGGCCGCATCACAGAACCGCAGGCCGGCCAGATCGAGAATGAGATGAGCTGGCCGGCGGCCGAGTGCGAACCCGACATGGTCGCGCAGCATCGGCGCGCTGGCCACATCGAGCTCGCCGCTGACGGCGAGGACGATCGCATCTGGCCGGTATTGCGTCACCACTTGCAGGTCCGGCGGGTCCGGGCTGCCCGGGGGAACCAGCCCGCCTGGCCGGGCCGATTCGTGAGCCCCTCTGATTATCAAGTTCCCCCCTGATCACGCCAGTACCGTCGTGTACAGGGTAGCCAAGTCCACCGGGGAGCAGTCCGTGTGATGACGTTGTGGCATTGATGTGAAGTTCGTTCCTGCCCGAGCGTTACGGCACTAGCGCCCGGCGGCTGCGTAAAATGCCTGCTTCGTGGTGATCAGCCACGTCCGGCCGCCGGCCGTCATCGGGACGGCTGCCGGCAGCGGCGAGGCGGCCCCGTCCCGGCATGCCGCTTTGCCTGATCACCGGCGCAGGTCCTAGGTTTCGCTGCATGCACACCGTGGATGCAACGACTGAGCAGATGATCCGGTCCGTCCTCGCCTATGCGGAGCAGCGGCTGCGGCTGGATCCGGTGCCGCTGGACGGCGGCCCGCGGGATCCGGCCGAACTCGGCGCTGCGCTGCGCGGCCTGCTGACCGCCGAGGGCAACGACCCGGACAAGGTGCTCGGGATCTACGCGGATACTCTCGCGCCCGCCGTGATCTCGGCGGACAGCCCGCGGTTCCTTGGCTTCATACCGGCCGCTCCGACGAAGGCGGCGCTGCTGTTCGACATGCTCATCTCCTGCGCGTCCATCCAGGGCACCTCCTGGCTGGAGGCGGCGGGCGCGATCCAGGCCGAGAACCAGGTGCTCAGCCTGATCGCCGACCGGGCCGGACTGCCCGCCTCGGCCGGGGGATGCTTCGTCTCCGGCGGTTCGGCAGGCAACCTCTCGGCCCTCGTCGTGGCCCGCGAGATGGCCACCCGCAACGCGGGGCCTGCCGCCGCGGGCCGGCGCTGGCGGGTGGCAGTCGGCGCGGACGCCCACTCGTCGGTGATCAGCACGCTCCGGATCCTGGGGATGGACGCGCTCACCGTCCGCACCGACGATCACCGGGTCACCGGCGAAGCGCTCCGGGCCGCGCTCGATACGGACGGCGACCCGTCCTCCGTCGCCGCGGTGGCGGCGACCGCAGGCACCACGAACGCCGGCATCATCGACGACCTGGCCGGCATCGCGGCCGTGGCGAAGGCCCGCGGCCTCTGGTTCCATGTGGACGGCGCCTACGGCGGGGCCGGCCTGTTCGCGCCGAGCGTCCGCCCGGCCTTCGCCGGCATCTCCCGCGCCGACTCGCTCGTCGTCGATCCGCACAAGTGGCTGTTCGCCCCGTTCGACTGCGCTGCGCTGATCTACCGCGATCCGCCGCTGGCCCGGTCGGTGCACAAGCAGGACGCGTCCTACCTCGACGTCATTCACGACAACCCAGACGAGTGGAATCCGGCCGACTACGCGTATCACCTGACCAGGCGGGCCAGGGGAATGCCGCTGTGGTTCTCGCTGGCCGTGCACGGCACCGCGGCGTACACCCGCGCCATCGAGGCGGCGATCGGCCTGGCCAGGGAGACCGCGGCGGACATCCGCGGCCGGGACTACCTGGAGCTGATCCGCGAGCCGGACTTGTCCGTGGTGCTCTTCCGCCGCCGCGGCTGGAGTCCTGCCCAGTACACGCTGTGGGCGGACCAGCTGCTCAGCGACCAGGTGGCGTTCCTGCCGCCGTCGGCCTGGGAGGGCGAGACGGTGGCCAGGCTGGCGTTCCTGCATCCGCATACGCCGATGAGCCTGGTCCGGCAGGTCCTGGACCGGATGGCATGACTACCGCCAGGCCGCGGCATACGCTGACGGCTGACCTGGCGCCGGAACTTGCACCGGCGCTGGCCGCCGGGATCATCAGGAGGCCGAGATATCCGAGATGTCCGAGATGAGCAGCAAGCCGGCCGGGCCGCCCGGCCCGGGCGCGCCCCGGGACGCTGCCCGGGACGCCCTCGGGCAGATGACCATCCCCGGCCATGTCGATGTCGCCCTGCGCTCGTTCGGGCAGCCGAACTCGGCCCTGCGGCAATTCGACTTCATGGACGAGAGCTACGAGTGGCGGCGGGTCTTTTCCGAACTGTTCGGGACCTTCCTGCTCGTCCTCGCCGCGGCGGGCGGCGGCATGGTGAACGCCAGGTTCGGCGGTCATGTCACCGGCAGCGCCGCGCTCGTGGTGGCGCCCGCACTGACCGTGGCCGCAGTCATCCTGTTCATGGGCGCCGTGTCGGGAGCGCACCTGAACCCGGCGGTCAGCTTCGCCTTCGCGCTGCGCGGCAACTTCCCGTGGAAGCGGGTCCCCGCCTACATAGCGGCCCAGGCCGCCGGCGCGGTGCTGGCGACCCTGCTGCTGTGGGCGCTGGTCGGCAGGCATGGCAGCGCG
>WNEY01001666.1_pt1 | contig 15870 bp, 20 predicted proteins | sample 5400531 | NCBI WGS metagenome assembly WNEY01 (sample SAMN13153338, study PRJNA577476) | soil metagenome | isolation source: 200 cm saprolite under Douglas fir tree site 1 | place: USA:California | collected 2015-04-18
ATCTCGCTCGGCCTCAGACCTTCGCTCCCAGGCCAGGATCTCGTCGATCTTGGTCAGCACGAACAGGGCCCGCTTGCGATTGAGCTTGCGCAGCATGGGCGGGATCCTAGTATGTAAGCTCGTCAAGCCAACCAAGGTCTTCTGCTCCCGGGCGCCGCACCAGCGCCGTTTCGGTCAGATCCTGTCGCCCCAGACAGAGCCCGATGTAGCGACAACTGGTGCAGGGGTTCTGGGGAAAGCGGATGCCACTGTGGGGCAGAAACTCGGCGGCTTCGATCCGTCGGATCGAGTCCTCGACCAGTCGCCCGAATTCTTCGCGTTGGTCGTCGTTGATCGTGGTCCGGAAGTATTGAATCTCGACCAGCCGCTTGCGGACGAAAACCACCTGAGCCACGTCGGCAATACCTGTGACCCAGGAATAGCAAACCAGCTGAGGGTCAAGAGCCAGCAACCCAGCTGGTTCCTCCGGATATCGGCTGGCCGTGGTCTTCCATTCCAACAGGCAGCGAGTGCCGTCCAGATCGCCGATGGCATCCACATAGGCTACGAAGTCGTTCTGGCCACCCAGGGGCTTGGTGAATTTGACCTGCAAGTTGCTACGAGGCTGGCGGATGCGAACCCGATCGTCCTGCGCAAAGCGATCAAGCAGTTGCACCCCCGACTGCAGCATGCGGTCCCAGCTATCGCGCTCGGAGTAGTGAAGTGCCGCTCTCCCGGTAAGATGCCCATTCCCGGTAGAGCACCGCAGCAGCATCCTGCCGCTGGAAGTAGGCAGCCACCGCTTGCTCAAACGCCCGGCCGAACATCATAGCTGCCCGGGTGTCCTTCTCCTTCCAGCCATCGAGGTAGCGATGCTTATAGCGACGTGGGCAGGACAGATACTGGCTGATCTGGGTATAGCTGAAGATCATGAGGACACCTCCGACCCACGCTGATCGCTGTCGCTAAAGACTGAGAGTTCTTCCCATCGCGCCGCCGGCGCGAAGCCGTCGAAGTTAAGGACCGAGATGCCGTGTATTGCGACTTGGCTGATCTTTACCACACCCCACAGGTCGATCAGCGCTTTGTCGTCGATCTCGTTCTTTCCTAGCAGCTCAGCGTCATAGCCGAAATCCCTCAAGAATCAACTCAGCTTCCACATCGCCCTAGGTGTGCAATATAGCCGGCCAGTCATGAAGTAGCCGGTCAGATGCTTGGGTTTGAGGACGGCGAAGCGGATCTCGTAGTAAGGCTTTTGCTTGTGCCAGCGATACTGGGCTCGATCCACCCGGACCAGGAATAGCCCGTCCGGAACCGAGTGAATGGCCGACACATCCGTCGGACGGAGGGACTCGAAATAGCGCCTTATGCTGCACCTTCCTTGCGGCCGAGATAGCTGTTGAGCTGGCAGAGCAGTGCGTTTCGATCTTTCTCGGCCCAGTCGGCCAGGTGCGCAACAAATCCTTCGACCTGCTCGCGGGAGGCTTCGCGGAGGGTTTTGGTCCCGCAGAAATCGACGGCGTAGGACTTGACGAGGTTGGCATCGAGTTGGTGCTGGCGGATCAACTGGCAGAGGCGGTCACGGACCTTGGGGCCGCCGTAGTTCCCATTGACCGGCTGGGCCGGGACCTTCTTCGACGCCCGAGGAGACGGAGCCGGCTCGGCAAATGAACCGATTTCCTCGACCGAGCAGATGCCGATCCCGTAGGCCTTGCGCAGGGCCCGGTTGACCGCGCGGGTCTCGGCCACCCGCATCTCGGCGCCATGAACCAGGGGCTGCGCGAGCTTCAACATGAGTTGCTTCCCGTCGGTCTTAGAGAAGAGTTTCTGGTTAAATCGGTCGCATTGGAGATGGTAAGGCTGGAGCGAGCAAGGCGTTTGGAAGCTGAGTTCATCACGGAGGTACTAAATCCGCCTATTCATGAGCCTGGCCCTTTTGCAGCGCTGGACCATTTGGACGAGGGGCCTCTTGTCGACGATGCGTTACGAAGGTGTTCAGCTACTTGTCAGTACTTTTCAGCGCTACATTTCCACCATCTCGCTGAGTTTATTTCGTAACCAGCACGAACTTGAGCGAGTCCAACGCATGAGGAAGGGTGAGCACGTACCAGCACCTGCCGCTGTCGACGTCACGGTCACGACCCGCACCAGCAAAGCGGATGAACCTGCTGAGAAAGTGATTTTGGAGGGTTCTCTATCCTCACAGCCGGACAAACAAGGCGAGGCTGATCCAGGAACTGCTACCGAGGAAGACGAAGCGGCAGGCCCGCCGGTAGACCCGCCCGTAGAACATTGATGAGGGAGTTGGCTTCAGGCTGTCGCGAGTCCGCGCCGTAGGTTGCTTTCGCCTGTGGCGCGGACCTCGCCGTTCTGTGTTTCCGTGGCTGGCCTCACCACTACCGCATTTCAGAAATCGATTCGGCGGGGGGCGCATCGACTACGAAACGAAGCCAACAAGTCTTGTCTTATCACTAAAAGAACTTCAGTTGAATGGTTCAGCGTGACGATTACGAGGGGGCCGGCCGTTTCGGAAAGAAATCCTCGACGAAACGGTAGTCTCGATCAAGGTGAAATCGCGGGAGGCTGGTTGTTTGTCGGGAAGCGAGCGCTTGTGGCCGGTTTACCAAACGAAGCCAACAAGTACTCCTGTTTTCAAATAGATGATATGCGCGTAGATGCCAAGAACCAGGTTTCGAAGCATCTCCGCTGGGAAGGATAGGGTTTAATAGAGGTTGAAATCCGCGCCAGAACTATCTCTCCACCATGTAACGCGGCAAGGTGGAGATTGGGCGGAGATCATGCTTCGATGCCAAAGATGCGACAGGAACAAGAATTGGCGAGTGGCCAAATTGCTCAGGAAACGATGGAGAGTCTGGGTGATTTCGGTATGATATGGCGGTCTGATAGAGAGTCCCCCATAATGGATCGCTTATTCGTTTGCCGCCTCATCCCTTTTTTCCTGCTCTTGGTCATTTCGGCAACGCCGGCGGCGCGCGTGGAGCGCGTAATCGATCTCACGGCTTCCGATGGCCTGAAGCTCAAGGCAACCTACTTTGCCGCTGAGAAACCAGGACCGGGCGTTCTCCTGCTGCACCAGTGCAATCGGCAGCGCAGAGTTTGGGATGACCTTGCCCGCCAGCTCGCCTCGGCAGGAATTAATGTTCTGACGCTCGATTACCGCGGCTATGGGGATAGTGAGGGAGAGCGGTTCGACAAGCTTCCGCCCGAAGCGATTCCGCAAGTGCGTGCCAAGTGGCCGGACGACATTGATGCGGCGTTCCAGTACCTGCTCTCGCAGCCCGGCGTGATACGCGACGACATCGGAGTGGGCGGGGCGAGTTGCGGCGTGGACAATTCCGTTCAAACGGCGCGACGGCATCCGGAGGTGAAGTCTCTGGTACTCCTTTCCGGGAATACCGACCTGAATGGCCGGCTGTTTCTGCGTAACTCACCCAAGTTGCCAGTCTTTACTGCGCTGGCCGATGATGATGAATTCCCAACATCCATCTTGGCGATTGAGTGGATCTATAGCCTAACGGCAAGCCCGGAGAAGAAATTGGTTCATCTCGCCAACGGCGGTCATGGGGCGGACATGTTCCACGCGCATCCCGAGCTTCGAGACCAGATCGTGGATTGGTACGTGGCCACGCTTGCCAAGACGACAGGGCGAAGACCAGTTTCAAATGAAACTCTGGCCATGCCGCCAGAAGTGCGGATTCTCGATCTGATGGATCAGCCCGGAGGCGCGGCCAAGGTTGGGAGAATGCTCGAAGAGGCGCGCCGAAACAATCCCACAGCTAATCTGTTTCCGGAAGCAGCGGTCAACTTCATTGGATATGAACACCTGCAGTCCGGAGACAAGCAACGAGCGATAGAGATTTTCAAGCTCAACGCGGTGGCATATCCGCACTCGCCCAACGTTTATGACAGCCTGTCGGACGCGTTTCTGGCGGACGGACAGAAGGATTTTGCGCGGCAGAATGCCAGGCGAGCGCTGGAGTTGCTGCCTTCCGATACAGCCGATACCGAGGAACGACGCAAGGGCATTAAGGCGAGCGCTGAGCAAAAGCTGAAGCAGTTTGGGGAGACGCCGGAGTAGGGACCTTCGCCCATCCCACCTCCTTCAGGTCCCTTCTGGACTGCGGCGGCGAGTGCTCATGGATTGATATCAGACGCCTTCCGCCGGGACTCCACTGCGCCAGAAAATCGTCGAAGGCCTTCAGTTTCTCAGGAATATCAGAGCTGCACAACGGCAAGACCGGGGATACGCTGGAAGTCACGGAGATTGCCGGTCAACACCTGGTAGCCGAGCGACAGCGCCGTGGCTCCTATCAGCAGGTCTCCGAACGGAATCACCACGCCCCGGCTCTGCTGCTCGCCGTCGAGCTTCCCGGCTAGCATCGCGGTCTCTTTCGTGTACGGGTACACGGTGAGGTCGGCCAACAGTTCGTTGAGAAACGTTTCCCGACGTAGGCGCATTTCCGGCGTCCGGGCACGATAGATGCCGTGGATGAGTTCGGTCAGGCCGATGGCAGAGAGCGCCGCTTCTTGGTCACCAGTCCGGTTTACGATTTGTTCGATCAGCTGCTCGACGGTATCGCCGCGCCGCTCGGCGGCAATCACCACGCTGGAGTCGAGGATCAGTCCCATGCGGGCGGGTTCAGCGGTTCACGATGGCTGTTGATGACTTCTTCCAGATCGCGGGCAAAGTCCTCATCAAGCGTGGCGGTGGAGGCGTGCTCTTTGGCCAGTCGGAGCGACTCCGAGAGCCATCGAACATGCGGCTCGGCGGGACGAACCACGGCCACGGGCCGCGCGTCGTCTTCGATGACGATTTCGGCACCGGCGCGCACCCGCGCCAGCACGGCAGCGAAGTCGCTGGCGGCTTCTGCTTCCGAGATGTGGATGATGTTCTTCGCCATAGCCAGCATTATATCGCTACTCCTCTTCCTCTCCATCCGCTTCCGAGATGTGGATCCCATGGTCAGCCACACCGCAATTATACGGTCATTCCCCGTGTTCAGATTCTGCCATTCTGCCCGTAGCGCCGCACAGATCATCTCCAGGCAGTAGCCTCGCGACTTGTCCGTGCCCAGCATCAAAGCCGCCGTTCGTCTTCCGTCGTTCGATTAGGGTTCCGTCGCTCGGGATACGTGCCGCTTTGAGCAGGCATTTTCGGAAGATGGAGGCAAGACTTGGGAAGTCAACTGGATCGCGACAGACACGCGGGTGAAAGACGAATCTGATGAAGCGCATTGAACTCCGCGGCAGACCAAGCCGGGGATCGCGCGACTGGGAGACGACCAAACTGCGTCTTGAACACTTTGGAAGGTTGGTATGCAGGATGTGATTTCCGAAACCACGAACGCGGAGGCAAAGCAGTTTGATTTTCTCGAAGGCGAGTGGAACGCCATCTGCCGCTTTCCTCTGCTCGATGGATCCTGGGGCGAGGGACCCGGCTCGCTGACGGCAAGCAAAGTCCTGGATGGCTGCGTTTCCCTGGAATTCTTCGAGGGACCGTATCAAGGAACGATGATCAAGGGCCTCGGTCTCCGCGCCTTCAATCCGCAAACCTCCCAGTGGGAGCATACCTGGACGGACACGTCCGCGCCGGGTGGCTTCCCGGTCTGGCGCGGACGATTTGAAGGCAACGCCATCGATCTTCACGGCCGGTGGAAAGATGAGGCTGGGCACCACGTCCTCTCGCGGCTCACCTGGTCTCACATCGCCGAGCGGTCTGCCCACTGGGAGAGTCACCGCTCTATGGATGGCGGCAAAACCTGGACCAAACACTGGGTGATTGATTTCACGCGCAAGACCACGAGCTAACTTCAGATTTCGCCAAAGCATAAGGATTGACAGACCAATTAACGGAGGCGGTGATGAACATCAAACACATTCGGACTTATCTTATGGCGTGCAGCTTGGTTGTTGCCGTTCAACCCCTTCAGGGACTTGCGCAGCAGAATTCAGATGCAGCGAAAACTAGCGTTCAACACACTCCCACGGAACAGTGGACAACCGACTTTGATTTCGAGATCGGCACATGGACAATTCACTTGAAGCGCCTCGATCATCGCTTAACCGGCTCCACTACCTGGGTCGAATTTGACGGTACCTCTGTTACCCGAAAGGTTTGGGATGGCCGCGCCGACCTGGAGGAGTTCGAAGTTGACAGCCCGACAGGTCACATCGAAGGTATGACCCTGCGTCTATACGATCCCCAAACCCACCAGTGGAGCCTCTATTGGGCCACCAGCAAGAGCGGTGTCATGGGCCCGCCCACGATCGGCGAATTCAAGAATGGACGCGGCGAGTTTTTCGACACGGAACCATCCGGCCCCAATGGCAGAGCCATCCTGGTTCGATTTGTTTGGTCGGACATCACCCCGAATTCGGCCCACTTTGAGCAGTCGTTCTCGGATGATGGGGGCAAGACCTGGGAAGTCAACTGGATCACGGACCAGACACGGGTGAAAGATGAATCTGTCAAAGCGCACTGAACTCCGCCGCATCCCCGATAGAGGATCGCACGACTGGGCAACGATCAACCAAATTTTGGACGCGGGCTTTCTCGCGCACGTCGGATTTTGCTTGGATAGCCAGCCGTTTGTCATTCCGACGCTGTATGGCCGGGATGGAGAAAGACTCTATTTGCACGGTTCAGCGGCCAGTCGCATGCTACGGGAACCTGAAACCGGCATCCCGGCCTGTGTAACGGTGACTCTCGTGGATGGATTGGTCTTATCGCGGTCTGCCTTCGATCATTCCATGAACTACCGCTCCATCGTCGCATTTGGAACCGCGCGGAAGGTCGTGGATCCAGAGCAGAAAGTCAAGTCTTTGCGCGTTATCTCCGAACATCTCATCGCCGGCCGATGGGCGGATGTCCGCGGACCCAGCGAGAAGGAATTGAAAGCGACAACGGTGCTTGAATTCTCGATCGAAGAGGCTTCATCAAAGGTGCGAAATGGACCGCCGCTGGACGACGAGAGCGACTACGGGTTGCCGGTATGGGCTGGGGTATTGCCGCTTGAGATTAAATCTCGCCCGCCTATACCAGATGACAAATTAGTCGAAGGTATCACTCTTCCGGACTATGTCCGGCGCTATGACACTCGGCTCGCCGGCCACTCACAGATAAGGGATTTCCCGATTCCGGACTGAGTGGTCGGCAACACAACCCAGATCGGGAACGGGTTGCGCGTGACACGGGCACAATCCCGAGAGTAGAACGATTCTAACCCGCCTGCGGCAGGCCCACAGCTTCAAAGTCCTCTTGGCTGTGGATCCAACCTTCCAGGCCGTCGATGCGGACCTTGATCCATACGTCTCCGTTTACGCTGAAAGAGATCGCTTTAGCATCCTCATTCCAGCTGACTGGTGTGCGGGCTTCGAGGTACTCGATCTTGCTCCGCGGCTGCACGATTACGTGCTTAGGCGTGAAGCCATCATCGGCTTCGGGAAAGAGGCGCACAAACGTGGGTTGGTTATCGCGGCGTGCTTCAACCGTGATCGGATAGGAGCAGCGTTGGACCTGTCCCTTCGAGGTCGTCTCAATGCAGCGCCAAGCCGGTTGCAGGCTGCCGGTGATCCAATTGATCAGCACCGGATAAACGATGTTGAAGTTTCCCGTCCACACTCGGAACTTTAGGACATCATTCATCACTGTAGTCGTTGCTCCTCCAAAAGAAGTTGGAGTGGGGCGAAACGAATCAGTGCCGATGTCGAGAAATTCCCCATCGATAAATATTGGCGGGCCAAACGGGCCGAAGAGGCTTTCATCCGCGGCATATTTGTCGCGGCCGTATTTGAACCCGAATACCTGTACCCAGCCTCCGCTGTCCGGAGCCGAGGGCAGATCCATTCCGTGAACCAATATGCCGCTACCCTGCTTGGTGGTGAACGAGTTGGCGCTGATTCCAACGGTGTTCTCGAACATGCCATTCTCAAAAGCCACCGGGTATGACTCGCGATAAACTACATGCTCTTTCGCATCGCGCAACTCCCACCATTCCACCGTCTCGTCGGTTGTCCCTTCAATGTTTTGCACGTGAGTAAGCAAGCGGAACATTTGCTGCGCGACTATCAGAGTCTGGCTGCGGTCTGAAACCACCACCTTCGGAGGAGGCGCGTCGGACTTCGGCGCGGCAATTGGCAGGGAAGGCGAAGCAGATGATGGGGGAGAGCTTGGTATCGTCGGCGCCGCTTGGGCGGACGCGGATGGTTGCGGCTTCTGCGGTGCAGGCTGCGTTGCAACACCTGTCACCGCTTGGGCAGACTTCATTCCCTGGATATGATTGCATGCGGTGAAAGACACTGCGACTGCCACCAGAGCGACTACAGCCACACTGCTGCCTTGCTCTTTCATGGCTAACGTATACCGCGTTTATATGCGCAGGTTAAGGAACGAAAGGATGCGAACTTCCGGCCGATTCGCTAGGCTAAAACGATAGGCTGTATCTCACTCAAACGTCCCATAAACGCACCGCTGGCCCGCTTCGGGTGATTCATTTCCATGGGATGAGTGTTATACGAATAGGTCAGGCAGCGTTCTCCTACCCGATAGAAGGCTCGTACTTAAGGGAGTGAGCTGGTCAATCTTAAAGATATCGGCTGGCGCGGAAAAACTGCTGAACTGGAAAGGCCAAACATTCCCTCGAAGATATAGTTGCCACGGCTTGGAAGTGGGCTGAACGGGCTGAGGCAAAAAAGCAGTAATCTCGATCAGAAATTCGTCGGCGTAAAAAGCAAAGCGCTACCGACCCAGCGTCCAGGAGGCAGAGGGAACGCTACGATAGCGCTGCCTGTGATTGACCCGAACTGTGGAGAAGCTTAGGCCGAAGCGACCGCCAATCCTAGTGCACTGTCTGATTCCTCGACCGTCGCAACTCGCGAGGCAGCTCGGGTCGTCCTTCGTGATCCTTGTTGTCCTTCTCGGTTCACGCCTTTGTTTGAGCCTGGGACTTTAGATTGTTAGCGGCCTTTGTTAAAGCGCTTTGCAGCTCAAGCAAGTGCCTTTCCTCGGTCAGATAGCTGATAACCATCATGCGCAGGACGCTCTCGCCCTTGACGAGGGTTTCTGAAATCCAGCGGCTGCCATCGCGCGTGACTTCGTCCACGATATTGGCGTGAGTGGCGGCTTGCTGCTGGGTATCGAGTCCGCCAGGCTTGAACCTAAAAGTCACAATGGGAAGTGTCGGCGGCACGGCCAGCTCGAAATTGTTCGATGCTTTCACCCACGCCGCGAAGCTCGTCATCGCCCACGAACTTTCGGCAGTTCCGCCCCGGGCTGTTAGGCTCTCAGGAAAGCGGCGTACCCCATGCATCCGAATGCGATCCTGCACGAAATTCGGCAGCTCTACAATGTGAGTGACCGCCTTGACTCGCTGGCGGAACAACATCCCCTCCTCTCAGACGCACTCATCGGCATCTCGGGAAGCGTTCGTAACACGGCCACGCTGCTGGAGGTGGTGGTCGCGATGAAAATGCCGCTGCTCTCCGGCTTAGATCCGGCAAATGCCTGACTTGCTCGTTGTCGGCGCGGAAGCTAGTCGTTGAGCACGAGGTTGAGAAGTGAGCTGTGGACTTGCGATCCGCCATTGTAGTGAATAAAGCCCAATTTCCTGAACCGGTTCATGAAAAAGCTGGCCCGCGTTTGCTGCGGGGAACCTCGCAGCTTTGTCGGCCCCGTCGACACTCAGACTAACGGGGATCGCTTCGTTCGCCACACCCCAACTATAACGGCGATGAGGAGTGTCTTCAGGAGCCAGTCACCGGAATGGATGGCGGCGATTTGCCATGGGGTCTTCTCCCACATAATGGCGCCCACCCACATCATGGCTGAGAATCCAAACCACAACCAAAGTGCAAGACGTACTGCTCCTTTCCAGTCACTGCCTCCCAGAAGCACTATTAGGCGCGCGAGCACATAAGTGATGACGAGGGTCCGAACAATCTCACCGACCACCTTCCCTATCGACGGTGTCGTACCCGCCGTGCGGCCGGGGTCCACAGCACGCCACACATTGCCCAACAACAACGGACTGTAGTACAGCGAACTCATTACAAACGCCGCCAGGGCCGCTACCACAACGGCCCAATAGTTTATTTTGAGCACAAAGTTTCTCCTCGCCCTTCCTTCCCGCTCGGAATCTCCGGGAGTCAACAACCTCCAACCAAAAACCCATGAAAGCCCATCCGTTCGCGTGTCTCGATGCGTCGGCTAGGGCTGGAGGTCAAAGGCGGGCCGCAAGCTACCATCCATGTAAAAGGGCACGGACGTGTGCTCGTGGACGATCCGCCAGACGCCCCCATCTCGATGCAGGCACACTGTTGCGCGCATCCAGAAACTGATCGGGCGGCCAGCCGCCTTGGGAGTTCCGCTGAGCCGGTAGAAGCCATGGCAGAAGGCAAAGTCGCCGCTCAAGGTAATCTCGAAATCGCGCGATTCACGATCTATTGGGCCTTCCCACGTGTCGAGCCACGCCTGCTTTGATTCGCGATCCTGTCCATGATGGGAAAGTGGCGGCGCGAGATCACATACGACTGCGTCTTGCGCATATGGCGAGACGATCGTTGCGGCATCCTTGTTGTGATGCGCCTTGTGAATGCCTTCGATGAGCGCCCGGATATCAGTTTCATCTTTCGGGGACTGGTTTTTCATTGTTGCGGCTGACATGATGTTTTCTCCTTTGCTTTGAGTTGGCTGTAAAAGCATCTACAGACATTGGTTGGAGATGACACACAGGGTCCCTCGTACCACTGCACTGCGTTCACTTGTCGCGGCCCTACGCCGTTACCTACGCGGGGCGCTCCATTAGCGGCCGGATTTCGACGCCGCCCGTGGGCCCACCTGGAATTCGCGCGGCTATAGCGATCGCCGCGTCAAGATCCTTGACCTCAATGATGTAGTAGCCCAGGAGTTGCTCGCGTGTCTCGGCGAACGGACCGTCGGTCACGAGGCGTTTGCCGCTGCGTGCCCTGACGCTTGTGGCTGCAGACGTTGGGTGCAACTGGGAGCTGCTTACATACTGTTCAGCCGACTGCAGTTGTTGCGTGAATTGCAGGTATTCCCCCATGGCTTGTTGGCGTTGGATCTCGCTGAGCTTGGCCCAGCCCTTTTCGTCGTCGTAAATGAGCAACATGTATTTCACAGTGATCCTCCAGAAGTGAATCGAACAGGGACTGCCCAAATCGACAGCTCGGCCCAGAAATCTTTATGATTGGGCATGCCCCAGGATGTTACCTCCGCTTTGGACGCGCTCTATCGCTCCGACTGGGGCCGGATCGTTGCCGCCCTGATTCGGCTCTTCGGCGACTTCGATGCGGCCGAAGAGGCAGCCCAGGAAGCCTTTGCGGCCGCCGTGGACCAATGGCCAGTTTCCGGGGTTCCCGAATTCCCACGAGCGTGGATCATTCAGACGGCCCGCCACAAGACCATCGACCGTCTGCGACGGCAAACCCGGTTTCAGGAAAACCAGGAGTCATACGTGTCCGGTTTGGGCGGGACCTCGGAGGAACCGGACTACGACACGGAGGAGATCCCCGACGATCGGCTTCGTCTGATCTTCACCTGCTGTCACCCAGCGCTTGCTCTGGATGCGCAGGTCGCGCTGACCCTGCGCACGTTGTGCGGCCTAGACACCGACGAGATCGCGCGGGCGTTTCTCGTTCCCGGCCCGACTATGGCACAGCGACTGGTGAGAGCGAAGCGCAAGATCCGCGATGCGGGCATCCCGTACATGGTGCCAGAGACGAGTGATCTACCCGAACGGCTCGATGCCGTGCTGACGGTAATCTATCTGGTTTTCAATGAAGGGTACGCGGCCACGCGGGGCGGGCCTCTCGTGCGGGCCGATCTCTGTGCCGAGGCGATCCGTCTCGGCGGTCTCGTGCGAACCCTGTTAGGACCGCGGCCGCCTTCGGAAGTGGTCGGGCTCGTCGCCCTCATGTTGCTCCATGATTCGCGGCGGGATGCCCGTTCAGACGATCGCGGCAATCTCATCGCCCTAGAAGACCAGGATCGCAGTCGATGGAATCGGCAGCAAATTGCCGAAGCGCTCCCCCTTGTGGAGCAAGCGCTGCGCGGCGGGGCAGGGCCGTTCGCGGTGGAAGCAGCGATCGCCGCGCTCCATTGTGAGGCGGCTCGGGCAGAAGACACGGACTGGCGTCAGATCGTGCGTCTATACGATGTACTCGAACGCCTGCAGCCATCGCCGATCGTGTCGCTCAATCGGGCTGTGGCTGTCGCGATGTTGGAGGGCCCGCGGCCGGCGCTCGCGCTGATCGACGCGCTGGCAGCAGCTGGAGACCTCGACAGTTACCACCTGCTGCACGCCACCCGCGCGGATCTTTTGCGGCGGCTGCGGATGTCAGCGGACGCCGCGGTCAGCTACCGGCGCGCACTCACGCTGGTGAGCAATGAAAGCGAGCGTCGTTTCCTTGAGCGACGACTGCGCGAAATGCAAGCTCTCGATCCGGTACAGAGCCACCATCATCCAGGGCGACAGGCGCCGCCTCACTAAATGTGTTTCTGGAGCATGCACAACAAACTGCTCTGCCACAGGAATCGCGCCTCAGGCTACTGCCGCTGCAGAGCAATTCATTCGCATGGAATCCTCACCGTCGATTCAGCATCAGCCGCAAATGGGAATACCCCAGTCCCCCGCAGCCGGACCAGGGATTTCCGGAAAGGAGGATGCGTCATGGTGAAACAAACAAGTTGCCTAATGTGCTCCGCCGGACACAATTTCGCACGAAAATGAAGGAAGTACAAAGTAACCATTTTCCCAATTTGCACAGTAAAGACCGACATTCTCGCGTTACGGCGGCTTATTTCGATGACTAGCTGGATAAATCCGACGGTGCTCCATTACCATACGCAGCCGAGGGTATTGAGTAGATGGGCCAGCGTCGTGAACCGCGAAAACCAATCGACGTGCCGCTTCGCATTTTTGGGACTGACTCCGGAGGCAAAATATTCTCCGAGAATGTGACCACGGTCGATGTCAGTCAGAACGGCGCGAAGCTGGGTGGCGTTCGAGCTCGCGTCAAGGTGGACGAAATCATCGGAGCGGCGTATGGAAAGAACAAGGTCCACTTTTCGGGTGAAGTGGGCGGGTGAGCCTGGATCGCCGAAGGACGGCCAAATTGGACTGCTCAATCTGACCCCGGAAAAGCCGTTCTGGGACTTTCCTTTGCCGTCCGGGGTGATTGACAACTTTCGCTTTGCAGACAAGGACCGGCGCCAATCCGCCCGGGCGAAGTGCTCCATCGCTGCGGAATTGCACCCGGTGGGACAGCCAGTGATATGGTGCAAGGTTTCGGATTTGAGCCTGGGCGGCTGCTTCGTAGAAATGCCCATTCCGCTGCGGGTGGACACCGAATTCGAAGTCGCATTGTGGTTGGGAGAAACCAAGTTGCGATTGAAGGGCGAGGTTGCGAGCACTTCGCCAGGATTCGGAATTGGCGTGCGCTTCAAGAATGTCTCGCCCGAGAACCAGGAATTTTTGCGCCGCCACATCCAGGTCATTGCCTGAAACCGTGCGCCCGAGCTCGGCGATGTGACCGAAGAGCGAGGGAGGAGTTTTGTTGTGACTCATTCACCGTGAATCAGATGCGCGCAACCGTCCGGCGAAAATCTAGGGGGGAAAGGTACACCTCAGGTTGTGAGCATGATGCCACTTCGCGATTGACGGCGCGCTTCGTGCGGCATGATTCGACGGAGGAGAATCTGGAACAGCTGCGACACTATGTGGAGCAGCATGGGAGGCCGGTAGCGGTATACACCGACAAGGCCGGCTTGTTTCAGATTACGCCCCGCGGCATCCATCACCGGGACGCTCCCGAGCAGCAGCTGAGCCAGATCGGACGGGCGCTCGCGGAGCTGAACATTGAGTGGATCGCGGCCCATTCGCCGCAAGCCAAGGGGTGCATTGAGCGCTCGTTCAAAACGGCCCAGGACCGGCTGGTGAAGGGATTACGACGAGTCGGAGCGAAGGACCTAGAAACGGCCAATGCGTATCTCCAGCAAGTATTTATGCCTCTGTGGAACGAACGCTTTCGTTGCCAGCCGCAACTAGCCGGCGACGCCCACCGTGCTCTGCCGCCAAGAACGAATCTGGATTCGGTGCTGAGCATACGGGAGAGCCGTACGGTGACGGCGGACTACACGGTTCGCTGGGAGGGCGTGATCTATCGGGTCGAACGTGAACAAATTATGGCGGGCATGCGCGGAGCGCGCGTGCAACTGGAGCGATGGCGCGATGGAAGCAGGTGGATGCGGTGGCGAAACCGAACCGTAGCCCTCGAACCCTGTGAAACCACACCACGCGTGCCTGCCGAGCGTCCTGTCAAGCGTGGGGTTACCGCGGTGAGATCGGCGGAGGAGAAAGCGCGAGCGAAACAGCGGCGTCTGGACGGCCAGCGAGATTGGAGAGAAAGCTACAACCAGCTTCGCAATCGACCAATCTGGGAGGCGGTGAGAGATTCTCCGCTGCGAGCGCCCGGGCTTCGATAGCGATGGCGAGAGGCAAGGGATTCAAACGCCATCCCTTGCCCCTCGTGCACCCCCATCCCGGCTTCAAAAAGCGGAACTTTCTATCTTGCGGAGAAGCAGAACTTTCTACTTTGCGTTGACAGTCGGTCGATTTGATCCGTTCTGCTGGGAAATGATTCGTCTTGAACATGGAACTACTACACTTTTACTACAGTCCGGCGAATAGGCAGTCAGGGTAGGAGTCGCTTTTGGAGTGGCGATTGGCATTTCATCTCACTGGTTAATGCGACAACGCGGTCAAAAGTTCACGGCCATCGAGGTGGTGTCCTGCCTCAGTTGAAAATGGAGAAAGCGTTCTCCCGTTAAGATAATCGGGAGAATGTATGAAAAACGAGCGCAAGCATTACACTGCGGAAGAGAAAGTCGCCATCCTGAGACGTCACCTTTTGGACAAGGTACCGGTTTCCGAACGTGCCCGATGCGCAGTGAACTGCATCAGCGCCAACTCAGCGTTGGAACTTTGCTGGGCTGCCGCCTTCTGCAGCCACTTCACGGCTTCATTTTCGTTCACCGGCACTCCGTCACCATCGCGATAGCGGACGCCAAGATTGTACTGAGCCGCAGCGTTGCCGTCACCAGCCGCTCTTGCGACCCACTGGGCGGCGGTTGTGCAGCTCTGTCGGACCCCGTGTCCGATCTCGTAAGCCATTCCCATCTGGAACGCCGCAGAATCATCTCCGTATACTGCCCGGCGACGTAATCCGGCAAGCTCGTAGCGGCTCAAAGTCCGTACCGCGTCCTCGGTCGTGCGGTCGGTTATTAGCATGTGGCTCTCTTGCAACGGAGCAGACTTGCCGAACTGCTCGGCCACGTGTGCCTCTGGAGTGCCCGCCATCGCGACGCCATTGCTTCGCGCAGTTTCGCGATCCCCTGTACTGTCGGCGCTGAGCGGAACGGTGTTCTCTTGCGCGGCTGTCCGCGAGCTGGACGCTGTGGTTTGCGCAGTATTGTGGAGACTCGCCTTCAGAATCAGGAGCGTGATTATGATTACCAGTATTGCCAGGACGGGAGCCGCTCTGCGGGGCGCACGCAGGCTCGACCGGGACTGGAGAAGCATCTGAAGCCAACTATTGGCGCTCTTCAAGGCATTCAGAAACGAATGCTGGGCGTGGCGCAGGCCTGGCTGCATAAGCACTTTGGGCGGGGCGGAAAGACTCCGCTTCGATTGGACTGTGGGCAAATTTGGTCTGTATTTCGTGGCGGCCCAAAGTCGATTTCTAGCGCTCTTCACTGTGCTCGAGATCGATGACTTCACCCGGCGCAAGCCGCGATACGCAGCTTTTGTTAGCAGTGGCAGAGAATCAGAGAGGTAACGAAGGGTGCGCCAAACC
>WNEY01002567.1_pt1 | contig 15863 bp, 16 predicted proteins | sample 5400531 | NCBI WGS metagenome assembly WNEY01 (sample SAMN13153338, study PRJNA577476) | soil metagenome | isolation source: 200 cm saprolite under Douglas fir tree site 1 | place: USA:California | collected 2015-04-18
GACGGCACCGGTCACGCGGCCTATCGGGTGATCCGCCAGATGCTCGACAAGGGCCGCACCTGGGTGAAGCTCAGCGGCGCCTATTTGGACACCAAGGTCGGCCCGCCGGCCTATGCGGACGCCGTCAAGGTCGCGGAAACCTATTTCAAGGCCGCACCCGAGCGCATGGTGTGGGGCAGCGACTGGCCGCACCCGACCGAGAAGGACAAGCCGAACGACGCTGTGCTGTTCGATCTCGTGGCCGAATGGGCGCCCGACGAATCCGCGCGCCGGCGCGTGCTGGTGGACAATCCGGCGGCGCTCTACGGCTTTGCCAAGACGAGCTGACGGGAGCCTCACGCCCCCAATCCGCCCTTCGTCTCGATGAAATTCGCGATCTCGGCGACGCCCGCGCCGCTGCGCAGGTTGGTGAAGACGAACGGGCGCTGGCCGCGCATGCGCCTGGCGTCGCGCTCCATCACCTCGAGCGAGGCGCCGACGTGTGGCGCGAGGTCGACCTTGTTGATGACGAGGAGATCGGAGCGGGTGATGCCCGGTCCGCCCTTCGACGGGATCTTGTCGCCGGCCGCGACGTCGATGACGTAGATGGTCAGGTCGGCGAGCTCGGGCGAGAACGTCGCCGCCAGATTGTCGCCGCCCGACTCGATGAGCACCAGGTCGAGATCGGGAAATTTTGCCCGCATGTCGGCGACCGCCGCGAGGTTGATCGACGCGTCCTCGCGGATCGCCGTGTGCGGGCAGCCGCCGGTCTCGACGCCGGCGATCCGCTCGGGTGCGAGCGCGCCCGAGCGCACCAGATATTCGGCGTCCCACTTGGTGTAGATGTCGTTGGTGATGGCGGCGATCTCGAAGCGCCCGCGCAGCCGCTTGCACAAGTGATCCATCAGCGCGGTCTTGCCCGATCCGACCGGGCCGCCGACGCCGACGCGAAGCGGGCCGTGCACGCTGCTCATGGCGCCGTTTACCCTCTTGCGGCTCGCCGCTTTACGCCAGCCTTGGAAACGCCGAAATTGTCCGGCGACGTATGCGAGCATGATAACAAATCCCGCGGCCCATATGGCAACGCGCATGCGCGCCGTCGCGCGCAGGGAACTCCTCGCCGATGGGGTCATTCACATGGTCGGCATCGCCGCCGGCCTCGTCGGCGCCGGTACGCTGGTGATTGCCGCGGCGCTTCGCGGCAGCCCGCTCGAGCTTGCCGCGATCGTCACCTATGCGGGCGGCCTGCTGGCGATGCTCGGCTGCTCGGCCGCGTATAATCTGCTGCGGTCGAGCCGGCGCCGCGAGCTGCTGCACTGCTTCGACCATTCGGCCATATTCCTGATGATCGCCGGCACCTACACGCCGTTCACGGTGTTGCGCCTGGCGACCCCTTGGGCCGTCGCCCTCACCGCAGTCGTGTGGACGACCGCGGCGTTCGGCATTGCGCTGCGGTTTGTGCGCCCGGACCTGTTCCGGCGGCTGTCGATCGGCTTCTATCTGGCGCTCGGCTGGGCCGGGCTCGCCGGCATCCACCAGCTCGTCCCCTCGGTGCAGCCATCGACCTTCGTGCTGCTGGCTGCCGGGGGACTGCTCTACACCGTCGGCGTCGCCTTTCACGTCTGGGACCGGCTGCCGTTCCAGAACGCGATCTGGCACGGCTTCGTCCTGGTCGCGGCGGCGGCGCATTACCTCGCCGTTTTCGACGAGATCGTCCTCTTCCATGCGAGCGTCTGACGGCAAACGCCGCAAAACGGGAACCCGGCGCAGTCCCCGGGCGTTGCGAAACGGCCGTTGCAATGGCTTTGCGAATGGGTAGAGTGCCATCGACTCGCGCAATGACTCCGGCACATGCCGTGGTCAATGGGGACCGCGGCCTGCCGCGGAGAGAAAGCGTCGGGCCGTGCACAGCGATGGCGCCTAGCAATCAGTTCCGATCTGCCGGGGGGGCGAGGCGTTTCGGATCCGCGCGCGTGCTGGGCGGCGGGATCGCGCTTGCGGCAGCCCTCGCCATGGTCGCGATCGGCGGCCAGGCGGCCGAGGCCAAAGGGCACCCGCGGCCGCACAAGCGGGCCGTCCACGGCGCCAGCTACCATCCGCCCTATGCGGCCATCGTGGTCGACGACAATTCCGGTCAGATCCTGCACGAGAGCGACCCGGACAGTCCGCGCCACCCCGCCTCGCTGACCAAGGTGATGACGCTCTATCTGCTGTTCGGCGAGATCGAGGCCGGCCGGCTGCAGCTCGATTCGCAACTGCCGGTGTCCGCCCACGCGGCGATCCAGAACCCGACCAAGCTCGGCCTCAAGGCGGGTCAGACCATCAAGGTCGATGACGCGATCAGGGGGATCGTCACCAAGTCGGCCAACGACGCGGCCGTGGTGGTGGCCGAGGCGATCGGCGGCACGGAGGCCGAGTTCGCCGCCATGATGACGCGCAAGGCCCGCGCGCTCGGCATGGCCAACACGACCTACGTCAACGCGTCGGGCCTGCCCGCCGAGGAGCAGATCACCACCGCGCGCGACCAGGCCACGCTCGGCCGCGCCATTCAGCACCGCTTCCCGGTCTACTACGGCTATTTCGCGCTCCCGAGCTTCGCGTATCGCGGACGCGCGATGAGCAACCACAATTCGCTGTTGCGCACGGTCGAGGGCGTCGACGGCATCAAGACCGGCTACACCGAGGCGTCGGGCTACAACCTCGTGTCCTCGATGCGCCGCGGCTTGCGCCGCATCGTCGGCGTCGTGCTGGGCGAGCGGTCGAACGGCACGCGCGAACCGGATGTTGCCGCGCTCCCGGTGGCCGGCACGGACCTCGCCACCGTGGTTGATGCGGAGCCGCCGCCCGCCGTAGTGCCGGCCCTCGGCCGGGAGGTCGCGGCCCTGCCGGTCGCAAACTACAGCCTGCAGTCGGCCGCTGCCGCGCCGGCCCGCTCCGCATTCGAAAACGTCCCGTGACGTTCTCCTGACGCGCGGCGTCAGATCACGTCCTCGCGCGCGACGGCGCGGCAATCCATCTCATATTCGAGCTCGCGCACCGGCGGCCGGGCGAAGTGCCAGGTCAGGCCGCCGCGCGCGGCGCCGCGGCGCACGATCTCCTCGCCGAGGAACGGAAAGATGTCGCGCACCGTATAGACCTGCGTCGCCGTCGTGTCGGCCCAGCCGAAGCCGATGAGGCCGAGCCGCCGCTCCATCTCGCCCAGCACAAAGCGCGCCTTCTCTTGCATCGCCTCGGCGCCGCTCTCGCCGCGCCGCACGATGTGCGCGGCGTAGCTCCCCCGCCCCTCCGGGGCCTCGCCGCTGCCGGCAATGACGAAGCTCGGCACGGCGCGCGGCGCCGCGACCGTGAACGAGAAGGCGTGGAACGATGGTTCCGACGGCGGATCGATCTGCGGGCACACGTTGCTGCGCGCGACCGGGTTGGTCCGGCCGTCGAACAGGCCCCATTGGGCGAGCGTCGCGACATAGACCTCGTTGAAGGCGCGAAAGCCGTCCTCGGTGAACGGCGCCGGCGAACGAAGCTCGCAGGCGCACAATGACGTGAGCGGCCGGCCGGCGGCGCCGATTATGGTCGCGATGCGCTCGAACCCTTGCGCCAGGGGTACGGGATTCCTGAACCGGACGCGGCGGATTGCGTAATCGGGCAACGCCGCGACGCCCGCCGAGTATTGGAACACGCCGGGGATGAAGCGGTAGTTGCCCGACAGGAAATCGACTGTCGTGGTCATGCTGCGGCTCTCATTCGAGTCCCTGGTAGCCCGGATGGAGCGAAGCGAAATCCGGGGATCCCGCATTCCGCTACGCTCCATGCGGGCTACATGACTTTGCCGCGGATCGCTGTGGCATGCCACTTGCTCCCGTTTGCCCGACGGGAGATGGTAGGCGCCGGAGCGTGGCAGCGCCCGGGGCGAAGGGCTTTCGGCCCAATAATTCGGCAGACTGGCGCAAGGCTGGGCGGCCCGGCGGAACAGGGAGATTGGTGATGAAGAAGGTCGATCGCAGAACTCTGCTCAAGGCCGCGGCCGGCGCCGCTGCGCTTGCCTCAACCGGCCGGCTGTGCGCGCCGGCGCTGGCGCAGGGGGCCGCGCGCACGCTGCGCTTCGTGCCGCAGGCGAACCTCGCCAATTTCGATCCGGTGTGGGGCACCCAGTACGTGGTGCGCAACGCCGCGGTGCTGGTGTGGGACACCCTCTACGGCATCGACGACAAGCTCGAGCCGCAGCGCCAGATGATCGAGGCCGAGGAGGTCTCGAGCGACGGCCTCACCTGGACGTTCCGCCTGCGCGCCGGCCTCAAGTGGCACGACGGCGAGCCGGTGCTGGCCAGGGACGCGGTGGCGAGCCTGACCCGCTGGACCGCCCGCGATTCCATGGGCCAGATGCTCAAGGCGATCCAGAACGAGCTGGTCGCGGTCGACGACCGCACCTTCCGCTGGGTGCTCAAGAAGCCCTACCCGAAGATGCAGTTCGCCCTCGCCAAGAACGCGACGCCGTGCGCATTCATGATGCCGGAGCGCCTCGCCAAGACCGACCCGTTCCAGCAGGTCGCCGAATACATCGGCAGCGGGCCGATGAAATTCGTGCGCAACGAATGGGTGCCGGGCGCCAAGGCGGTGTTCGAAAAATTCCCCGACTACGTGCCGCGACGCGAGCCGGCCTCCTGGCTCGCCGGCGGCAAGGTGATGCTGGTCGACCGCATCGAATGGGTGATCATGCCCGACCCCGGCACCGCCTCGGCGGCGCTGCAGAACGGCGAGATCGACTGGTGGGAGAACCCGATCTCCGACCTGGTGCCGGTGCTCAAGCGCAACCGCAACGTCGCGGTCGACATCGCCGATCCGCTCGGCAACATCGGCAGCTTCCGCATGAACCACCTGCATCCGCCGTTCAACGACGTGCGGGCGCGGCGCGCGGTGCTGATGGCGATGAGCCAGGAAGACTACATGCGCGCGCTGGTCGGCGACGACCCCAATCTGTGGAAGCCGCTGCCCGGCTACTTCACGCCCGGCACCCCGCTCTACACCGAGGAGGGCGGCGAGATATTCAAAGGCCCGCGCAACCTCGACGCTGCCAAGCGCCTGCTGGCGGAAAGCGGCTACAGCAATCAACCGGTCACCTGCCTGGTGGCGCAGGACCAGCCGATCACCAAGGCGCAGGGCGACGTCACCGCCGACCTGCTCAAGCGGCTCGGCATGAACGTGGACTTCGCGGCGATCGATTGGGGCACGGTCGGCGCGCGCCGCGCGCAGAAGGCGGCGCCCGGCCAGGGCGGCTGGCAGATGTTCCACACCTGGCACGCCGGCTCCGACTGCATCAATCCGGCGCCCTACATCGCCATCCGCGCCACCGGCGAGAGCGCCTGGTTCGGCTGGCCGAAGAGCGACAGGGTCGAGGCGGAAGTGACGAACTGGTTCGAGGCCAAGAACCTGGAGGAAGAGAAGGCCGCCATCCGCCGCCTCAACAAGGCGGCGATCGAGGACGTGGTCTACGCGCCGACCGGCTTCTTCCTCAGCTACCAGGCTTGGCGCAAGAACGTCTCCGGCATCGTCAAGGGCCCCCTGCCGTTCTTCTGGAACGTCAGCAAGGCGAGCGCATGATCGCGACGCGACGCGGCGCGCGACTCCCTCGCCCCGCTTGCGGGGAGAGGTAAAGCGCGCACCATGTTCGCCTACATCGTCCGGCGCATCCTCGCGACCGTCCCGGTCATGGCGGTGGTGGCGCTGTTCGTGTTCAGCCTGCTCTACATCGCGCCGGGCGATCCGGCGGCGGTGATCGCCGGCGACCAGGCGACCCCCGCCGACGTCGAGCGCATCCGCCAGAGCCTCGGTCTCGACCGCCCGTTCCTGGTCCAGTTCGGCGAGTGGGTATGGAACATCCTGCACGCCAATCTCGGCACCTCGATCTTCACCAACCTGCCGGTCACCGCCATGATCGCGCAGCGGATCGAGCCGACGCTCTCCCTGATGGCGGTCACGCTGGTGTTTGCCGTATCGGTCGCGGTGCCGCTCGGCGTGGTGGCGGCGTGGCGGGCCGGCACCTTCGTCGATCGCGCCGTGATGGCGTTTGCGGTGTTCGGCTTCTCGGTGCCGGTGTTCGTGGTCGGCTATCTGCTCGCCTTCGTGTTCGCGCTCGAGCTCGAATGGCTGCCGGTGCAGGGCTACACGCCGTTGTCCGAGGGCCCGTGGCCGTGGCTCGAGAATCTGATCCTGCCGGCGATCGCGCTCGGCTGCGTGTACATCGCGCTGATCGCGCGCATCACCCGCGCCGCCATGCTCGAGGTGCTGCAGCAGGATTACATCCGCACCGCCCGCGCCAAGGGCATCGGACAGCGCGGCATCCTGTTCGTCCATGCGCTCAAGAACGCGTCGGTGCCGATCGTCACGGTGATCGGCATCGGCATCGCGCTGCTGATCGGCGGCGCCGTGGTGACCGAGAGCGTGTTCGTGATCCCGGGCCTCGGGCGGCTGACCATCGACGCGATCCTGCGGCGCGACTACCCGGTCATCCAGGGCGTGGTGCTGCTGTTCAGCTTCGTCTACGTGCTGGTCAATCTGATGATCGACCTCCTCTACACCGTGCTCGATCCGAGGATCCGCTATTGAGCGTCGAGGCCCTCACCGGCGTTCCCCTGCCGGACGGCGTCGCGGTCGCGCCGCCGCTGCCGGACGTGCTGCCGCCGGTCAAAGTTCGCCGCGGCGTCGCCCGCTTCGTCCGCCGGCATCCGACGGTGACGATCGGCGGCGCGCTGCTCGTCCTGCTGATCCTGATGGCGCTGCTGGCGCCGTTCCTCGGCACGGTCGACCCGACCGCGCTGGCGCCGGCGCGGCGCACGCGCGCGCCTTCGCCCGAGTTCTGGTTCGGCACCGACATGCTCGGCCGCGACGTCTACTCGCGCGTGGTCTACGGCGCGCGGGTGTCGCTCGTCGTCGGCTTCTCGGTCGCCCTCCTCGCCTCGCTCGCCGGTCTCGCCATCGGGCTCGTCTCCGGATTCCTGCGCTGGGCCGACGGCTTCATCATGCGGGTGATGGACGGGCTGATGTCGATTCCGCCGATCCTGCTTGCGGTCGCGCTGATGGCGCTCACCCGCGGCAGCGTCGGCAACGTGATCATGGCGATCACCATCGCCGAGATCCCGCGCGTCTCGCGCCTCGTGCGCGGCGTGGTGCTGTCGCTGCGCGAGCAGCCCTACGTCGACGCCGCGGTCGCGGCCGGCACCCGCACGCCGCTGATCATCCTGCGCCACATCCTGCCCAACACGCTCGCGCCGATGACCGTGCAGGCGACCTTCATCTGCGCCAGTGCCATGATCATCGAGGCGATCCTCTCCTTCATCGGCGCCGGCACGCCGCCCACCATCCCGTCGTGGGGCAACATCATGGCCGAGGGCCGCGCGCTGTGGCAGGTCAAGCCGTTCATCATCTTTTTTCCCGCCGTGTTCCTCTCCGGCACCGTGCTGGCGGTGAACCTGCTGGGCGACGGGCTGCGCGACGCGCTCGACCCGCGCATGGCCAAGGAGCTGTGAGCGGATGGCGCTGCTCGAGGTCGAGAACCTGCAGACCCATTTCCGCACGCCCGACGGCGTCAACCGCGCGGTCGACGGGGTGTCGTTCCAGGTGGCGGAGGGCGAGACCTTGGCGCTGGTCGGCGAAAGCGGCTGCGGCAAGTCGGTCACCGCGAACTCGATCCTGCGCCTGATCCCCGAGCCGCCCGGCAGGATCGCCGGCGCGGTCCGCTTCCAGGGCACCGATCTGCTGAAACTGTCCGACCGCGCCATGCGCGACATCCGCGGCAACGACATCAGCATGATCTTCCAGGAACCGATGACGAGCCTCAACCCGGTGCTCAGCGTCGGGCGGCAGCTCGGCGAGACGCTGCGCCTGCACCAGGGGCTCGACAAGCGGGCGGCCGAGGAGCGCTCGATCGAGATGCTCGCCCTGGTCGGCATTCCGGAGCCGCGCCGGCGCCTGCGCGAATATCCGCACCAGCTCTCCGGCGGCATGCGCCAGCGCGTGATGATCGCCATGGCGCTCGCGTGCAAGCCGAAACTCCTGATCGCCGACGAGCCGACCACCGCGCTCGACGTGACGATCCAGGCACAGATCCTCGAGCTGATGGCCGACCTCAAGCGCAAGGTCGGCGCCGCCATCATCCTGATCACCCACGATCTCGGCATCGTGGCGGAGGTCGCCGAGCGGGTGATGGTGATGTATGCGGGGCGCAAGGTGGAGGAGGCGCCGGTCGGAAAACTGTTCCGCTCGCCGCGCCATCCCTATACGCAGGGCCTGCTCGGCGCGGTGCCGAAACTCGGCTCGTCGCTCGCCGGCACCGCCAGCAAGCTCGCGGAAATCCCCGGCCTGGTGCCGAACCTCAAAGAGCGCATCCCCGGCTGCGTGTTCGCGAGCCGCTGTGCGCTCGCGACCGATCTGTGCCGGCAGTTTCCCCCCGCGCTCGAGACCAAGGCGCCCGGCCACGTCGCCGCCTGCCACTATGCGGCGAAGGAGGCGGTTGCCGCATGAACGCGCCGCTGCTCGAGGTCAACGATCTCAAGAAGCATTTCGCGGTCGGCGGCGGGCTGCTGCGCAAGCGTGCGTTCGTCTACGCGGTCGACGGGGTGTCGTTCACGATCGGGCGCGGCGAGACCCTGGCGCTGGTCGGCGAGTCCGGCTGCGGCAAGTCCACCGTCGGCCGGGCGATCCTGCGCCTGTTCGACATCACCGACGGCCAGGTGATCCTCGACGGCCAGCGCATCGACGACCTCTCGGCCGCGGCGCTGCGGCCGATGCGGCGGCGGGTGCAGGTCGTGTTCCAGGATCCGTTCTCGAGCCTCAACCCGCGCATGCGCGTGCGCGACATCCTGGCCGAGCCGATGCGCAATTTCGGGCTCGCCGCGGATGCCGCCGACATCGAGGCGCGGGTCGAGGCGCTGCTCGACAAGGTGCGGCTGCCGCGCGACGCCGGCAGCCGTTGGCCGCACGAGTTCTCCGGCGGCCAGCGCCAGCGCATCGGCATTGCCCGCGCGCTCGCCGCCGAGCCGGAGCTGATCGTGTGCGACGAGGCGGTGTCCGCGCTCGACGTGTCGGTCAAGGCGCAGATCGTCAACCTGCTGCAGGACCTGCAGCAGGAACTCGGCCTTGCGCTGCTGTTCATCAGCCACGACCTCGCCATCGTCGAGCACATGACCCACCGCGTGGCGGTGATGTATCTCGGCAAGATCGTCGAAGTGGCGCCGAAGCGGCAGATTTTCGCCGCGCCCCGGCATCCCTATACGCAGGCGCTGCTCTCCGCCGTGCCGGTGCCCGAGCCGGGCGCGGCGCGCAAACGCATCATCCTCAAGGGCGACGTGCCGAGCCCGATCAATCCGCCCAAGGGCTGCCGCTTCCACACCCGCTGCCCCTACGTATTCGACCGCTGCCGCAGCGAGGAGCCGGCGCTGCGCCTGACCGAGGCGGGGCATCTCGCGGCGTGCCACCTGCACGACCTGCCGGCGGAACGGAATCCGCTGGCGGCAGAGGAATAGACACGCTGATTTCGATAGACATCTTGACAAACTACGGTTAATCCGTAGTACCATGGAAGGTGATGTCTTTGAATGGGATGAAGCCAAGGCCGCCGATAATTATGCGAGGCATGGCGTCACCTTTGACCAGGCCAAAAGGGTTTTTGCCGATCCATTTGCGGTCGAGCGTCTCGATGATCGCGAAGACTACGGCGAAGACCGCTTCAGTATCTTAGGGATGGTCGACGGTCGGCTCCTCTACGTCGCCTACACCTTGCGCAACGGTACCATTCGCATCATCTCGGCGCGCGGAGCAGAAGCTTATGAAAAACGCGAATACCACGAAGACAACGCGTGATCGCGCCAAGCCGTCCAAGACGGATTGGCGCCGGTTCGACGCCATGACCGAGGCGCAGCGCCATGCGGCGGCCCTCGACGATCCGGACGCGCAGCCGCTCAGCGACGAAGACTTCAGGCGGATGAAGCGCACGCCGCGGGCGAAAATCATCCGCCGCGCCCTCGGACTAAGCCAGGAGGACTTTGCGGCGCGATACCGAATTCCGATCGGCACGCTTCGCGATTGGGAGCAGGGCCGTGTCGAGCCTGACCAAGCCGCGCGCGCATACCTCACAGTCATCGCCCACGATCCGGAGGGCGTGCGCAAGGCGCTCGCGCCGCACCGGCGAAGCGCGTGAGATTCACGCGACGCGCTTCGCTCGCGCCCCAGGGTGAGGGTTATTTGCTCGGCGCTGTTGATAAGACTACGACCGCCGTCCCGGCCGCATCAGCTTCGGCGGCTGGCGCTCCATCGTCTGCCGCCCGCGCTTGAACGCCGCCACCGGATTGCGGATTTCGGCGATCGCCTGCTCCGGCGTCTCCGTGTCGAACGCCACGATGTCGGCCGGGTTGCCGACCGCAAGGCCGTAATCCGTCAGGTTTAGGAGCCGCGCCGAGCGCTCGGTCAGCATGGCGAAGCATTCGCGCAGCTTCGCCGGGTGGCGCACCTGCAGGACATTGGCGTGCAGATTGGCCATGCGGATCAGCGAGCAGTCGCCGTAGGGCGTGGCCGGATTGAGCACGTTGTTGCTGGAGAGCGAGCAATTGACGCCGTGCTCGAGCAGCAGGTTGGCGTCGGCGACGCCGCGCCGCACATTGTGGTCCTGGTCGCGCCCCATCAGGTAGAGGTCGGTCGCCGGCAGCACGCTGACGGCGACGCCCACGTCCGCCATCCGCCGCGCCACCTCTTTCATGCGCTCCGGCGGCATGGTCGAGAGCTTCGCCATGTGACCGGCGACGACGCGCCCGCCGCGCCGGTACTTTTCCGTCAGCTCGCAGACTTGGTGGACGTACATTTGATCGGCCGTGGGTCCGACGTCGAGATGGATGTCGATGTCGACGTCGAACTCGCGCGCCAGCTCGAAGATGCGGCGGATCTGCGCCGGTCCGTCGGTGTCGTAGCGCGGCGCCCCGCCGATCAGTTTCGCGCCGCGCTTGAGCCCCTCGACCAGAAGCTCGTCGGTGCCGGGATAATTGGTCAGGCCCTCCTGCGGAAACACGCACATCTCGATGTCGATCGCCCATTTGTATTCGGCGGCCAGGGCGGACACCGCCTCGAACCCGCGCATGCCGATCGCGGGGTCGACCTCGACCTGGGTGCGCATGCGCGTTGCCCCGTGCCGGATGCATTCTTCCAGCGTCCGCGCGGCCCGCGCGTGAACATCCTCGACCGTGAACGTGCACTTCAGCGGCGCGATGCTCTTGACCGGGCTGACCTCGCGCCCTTCCTCGGGCGGGCAGCGGTCGATGATGCGCGACTTGTCGAGATGGATGTGGGTCTCGATCAATCCGGCGCAGACGATGCCGCCGCCGACATCGTAGGTCGTGGCATCCGCCGCGAGCGCGCGCTCGATCGCGACGATGCGGCCGTTCTCGACGCCGATGTCCACCGGCTCATCGCCCGGCCTGGTGCTCAAGCGCGCGTTGCGAACGATCAGGTCCATGGCCGCTTCCTCATTGCTTCGTCACCTGGCGGCAGAGTGAAGAGTGCTGAGTCAGCGATATCAAATAAGCTCGTTGAATTGTTCAACGGTCAGGCCGGATTGCCGAATGATTCCGCGAAGCGTTCCTGGTTTCAGATCTCGGCCTGAATGACAGGGAACGGTCACGGCTCGCCGTGGGTCGGCGGGATGTCTGAGGACATGATGGCTACCAACGATGCGGTCCACAACAAAACCCGCCCTCCTCAGGGCTCGAACGGCGCGCTGACCGGTGACGGCGGGCAGCCGCGCAGCCGCCATGCTAAGCAGCCACGGTCACGCGGCGGACTTGAGGCGAAGAGTCTGCAGGGATCGGGATGCCATGAACGCGCCGATATCCGAGCACTGCGCGGATCGCTTCCTCGGCGTTTGCGAGCGCCTCGCGCTCGCTGTCCCCCTCCGTGACTACTTCCGGAAGTGCCGGAACAAGCACCGTAAAGCCGCCGCCCTCCTGTGGCTCAAGAATGACTGAGAAACTATAGCTGTCCGGCATTGCATGCTCCCTTTGCTCAACGGCATTATGGCAAAGCGTCCCGTCTTGGCCAGGACAACGGACACGAGACGATTTGGCCGCCCCGTGATTATTTGATCACCGTCGCCGGCGCGCTGCGATAGCGCTCCACCACCGCCAGGTCGGGATCGCAGCCGAGGCCGGGGCCGTCGGGCACCCTCACCTTGCCGCCGTGGGCGTCGAGCCACGCGCCGAACGGGCTTGCCTCCAGCTTGACGTAGAGCCGCTCGAACGGTGCCTCGGGCGCGAGCACCGACGAGGCATGCAGCGAGGCGAGGAAGCCCGGGCCGAAGTACGCGCAGTGCGGCACGAGCCGCACGCCGGACGCCTGCGCCAGCGCCGCGATCTTGCGCATCTCGCCGATGCCGCCGATTTTCGTTACGCTCGGCTGGGCGATATCGACGGCGCCCGCCTCGAACATGTGGCGGAAGTCGTGCACGCCCGCCGCGTTCTCGCCCGCCGCGACCGTTGCACCCGCCTTGCGCACCTGCGCCAAGCCGGCATGGTCCTCCGGCGGCCACACCGGCTCCTCCAGCCAATGGAGGTTGAACGACGCGAGCGCCTTGGCCATCTCGATCGCCTGCGGCACCGACCACGGGCAATTGGTGTCGCACATGAGCGCCACGTCCGGCCCGATCGCCTCGCGCGCCGCCTTCACCTGCGGCACCTCGATCTCGTGCAGCTTGATGAAGCGATAGCCCTCGGCCGCCGCGGCTGCCGCCATGCGGCCGACCGTATCGGGCGCGCCGTAGCGCAGGAGGCTCGCATAGGCGGTCAACTCGTTTCCTTTCTTGCCGCCGAGCAACTGGTGCACCGGCCGCCCCGCCCGCTTGCCGGCGATGTCCCACAGCGCAATGTCGATCCCCGAGAGCGCATAGACGACCGGCCCGTTGCGGCCGAAAATATGCAGGCGCTGGAACATCTCGCCCATCAGGCCGGCAACGTCGCTCGGGTCGCGGCCGATGAAATGCGCCGCTACCATGGTGTCGAGGGTCGCCTTGGTGGCCGGCGCGATCGCATGGCCGAAGGCTTCGCCCCATCCGGTGACGCCTTCGTCGGTGTCGACGCGCACCAGCAGGATCGCCATGCGGCTCCAGCTTTGCCCCGCGAGCTTTGTCGGCGCGCCCGCCTCGTAGGGAATGTGCATCAGGATGGTCGAGATGGCGGTGATTTTCATCATCAGCTCCGGAACAGCCGCGTGTACTGCGTCTCATGGTGCAGGCTCGCGAGATCGGCGCGGAACGCCGCGCTGCCGACCTCCTCCAGCGGGGTCGCAAGCGCGCGCGCCGCCGCGTCGGCGATGACCGATTCGAGCGCGGCGAGCACGCGCTGGCCGTCGGTCTGGCCGATCGGAATGAGGCGCACGCCGGCCGAGATGAGGTTGGCGGCGAGCGCATGCAGGAAGGCGGCGAGCGCCGGCGCGAGCGCGATGCGGTGGCCGGCCGCTGCCGCACCCACCGCGACCGGGTAGGCGCACGGGCCCGGCCACGCGGCGATCAGCCGATCGAGCGCGGCGCAAGGCCAGGCCGCGCGCGTGGCGCTGAGGAACGCGGCGCCCTGCGCCGTGGTCTCGAGGTGACGCTCCTTCGACGGCGCAAAGGCGGCCGCCAGCTCGGCGACCGCCGCGAGCGCCCGGTCGTCCGCCGTTTCGATCGCGCGCCAGGCATGCACGAAAAAGACCGCGTCGCAGAACGCGCCGCCTGCGGCCAGCACCACGGCGATCCATCTTTGCAGCGAGCCGGCATCGACGACGTCCTTTGCCTCGACCGCCCACTCGAGCCCGCCGGAGAAGGAAAACGCCCCGACCGGATAGGCGGGCGACAGCCATGCTTGCAGCCGGTAGAGCGCGGCGGAGGGCAGGCTTTCCTGTTCTTTCGCGTCATTGCTCGCCGGCGCAGGCCTATGATCCGCGTCGTGATCATGCGCCCCGGCGCTTGCTTCCGGATTGAACGCAGCCTCGATCGGCGTGACGCTCGCGCCGAGACCGGCCGCCATCTCCTCCAGCACGTGGTCGCGCCGCACCCGCATGGCGCCGCGCGCGAACTCCACGTCCGCATGCCGGTTGCCGAGATGCCAGGCGAGCCGCACGAAATCGAGCGGCGTCGCGGCCTTGATCTCGGCGAGCGCCTCGGCAAGGCCGGCAACGCGCACGATCGCCCCGTCGTCGAGCAGGAGCCCGTCGCCGTCCTTGAGCGACGCCGCCTGCGGCAGATCGAGCAGAAACGTGGTGCCCCCCTCCCCGGTCAGCACGATGCGCCGGCGGTTGCGGTCGTCCGCGTCGAGCGCCACGCGGTCGCGCGCCAGGGCCGGATCGAACTCGCCGGCGCGGAGGATGGAGGCGGCGCGGAGCATGGCACGGGTTCAAGGTCGAGACCTGATCGACAGTATAAGGACACGCCACGCGCCCTGTCGCCAGGCCAACGGCATCCCGACGCGCAACCTGGACGTTCGGGCCGTTCGTCCCCACATAGGGCCTTCCGATCACGCAAGCCCGAGAACCCACATGTCCATTCGACCCGTCAAGCGGATCGTCGAGTCGCGCCCCACGATGGAGGGCGCCGGGGTGAAGCTGCACCGCGCCTTCGGGTTCGGCGACACCGGCGAGTTCGATCCGTTCCTGCTGTTCGACGACTTTCGCAACGATCGCCCGGACGACTACCGCGCGGGCTTCCCCTGGCATCCGCACCGCGGCATCGAGACCATCACCTACGTGCTGGCCGGCAGCGTCGAGCACGGCGACAGCCTGGGCAACAAGGGAACGCTCGGCGCCGGCGACGTGCAGTGGATGACGGCCGGAAGCGGGATTCTCCACCAGGAAATGCCGCAGGGCGATCCGCGCGGGCGCATGCACGGCTTCCAGCTGTGGGCGAACCTGCCGTCCTCGCTCAAGATGACGTCGCCGCGCTACCAGGACATCCCGGGGCTCGAGATTCCCGAAGTCGTCGACGACGACGGCACCCGCGTGCGCATCGTGTGCGGCGATTTTTGGGGCAAGCGCGGTCCGGTGGAAGGGGTCGCGGCCGATCCGCGCTACGTCGACATCTCGGTCCCGGCCGGAAGGCGCAAGACCCTGCCGGTGGAGACCGACCGGCACGCCTTCGCCTACGTGTTCGAAGGATCGGGGACGTTCCGCGATGCGTCGCGCCCGTTCGGCGTGCTGACCGAAAAGGACGGCGCCGACGGAGCGACGCTGGTGCGGGAACGCACCGGCAACCGCTCGCTCGTCCTGTTCGACCGCGGCGACGAGGTGACGGTCGAGGCCGGCGAGGACGGCATCCGCTTCCTCTTGGTCTCGGGCAAGCCGATCGAGGAACCGGTCGCCTGGTACGGGCCGATCGTGATGAACACGGATGCCGAGCTGCAGCAGGCCGTCAGCGAACTGCGCAACGGCACGTTCATCAAGCACGGGTGAATATACTCCGAACCTCATCCTGAGGAGGCCGCGAAGCGGCCGTCTCGAAGGATGGACGGAGGCACGGCCTCGATCATCCTTCGAGACGCGCGCCTTCGGCGCGCTCCTCAGGATGAGGGGGGAAGAGTCGCTCACGGCAAAAAGTCGGGATCGAGCACCTGATCAATCGTATAAGGGCATGACTTCGCGAACGTCGTCAGTGCAAGACCGCTTTCCGCTGCCGCCCGCTCGCGCGCAAGCGCATATTCCTCTTTGCGGACCTCGCGTGGATAGTTGCGCAGGCTCGGACTCTCCTGCAGCCGTTTGAGCAGGCGCGCCCGCTGCTCGATGATGGTCGACTGCCAGCCGCCCGACCGTTGCGCCGGCTGGAACTGCCACTTGAGCAGATGGACGAGCAGCACGCCGAGGCGGTTCTCGATCTCGCGTTTCTC
>WNEY01001669.1_pt1 | contig 15860 bp, 12 predicted proteins | sample 5400531 | NCBI WGS metagenome assembly WNEY01 (sample SAMN13153338, study PRJNA577476) | soil metagenome | isolation source: 200 cm saprolite under Douglas fir tree site 1 | place: USA:California | collected 2015-04-18
ACCGACGGGCTGGACGGGCTCGCCACCGGCGCTACCATCCTTGTGCTCGCGGCCTATGTGCTGATTTCTAACTGGCAGTTGCGCAACGACTGCACCGTTCAGCTGGCACCTAACTGTTATCTGGTTCGAGATCCGCTCGATCTCGCGGTCGTTGCGGCGGCCGTTCTCGGGGCGTGTTTCGGGTTCCTGTGGTGGAATGCGCCCCCGGCCAAGATCTTCATGGGCGACACCGGGTCGCTCGCGCTCGGCGGCGTGCTGGCCGGCCTCGCGATCTGCACCCAGACTCAGCTACTCCTCGTCATACTCGGCGGGCTGTTCGTGATCATCACGCTGTCGGTGATGATCCAGGTCGGGTCGTTCAAGCTGACCGGCAAACGGGTGTTCAAGATGGCACCGCTGCAGCATCACTTTGAGCTGATCGGCTGGGCCGAGACGACGATCGTGATCAGGTTCTGGCTGATCGCAGGGCTATTCGTCGCTCTCGGCCTTGGCTTGTTCTATATCGAGTGGCTGCAATGGCTGCCGAGCTAGCGCTGCGCGGGCTGCCAGTCTGCGTGGCTGGCCTTGGGGTGTCTGGGCCGCCCGCAGCGCGGGTGCTGGCCGGCCTCGGCGCCCTGGTCACGGCCGTTGACTCGCGCGACGATACCGAGCGGCAGAAGGTCGCCAGCGAGCTGATCGACCTCGGGATTGACGTGCGGCTCGGCGGCGCCGCTTCAGCGACGATACCGAGCGGGACCGGCCTGGTCGTAACTTCACCTGGCTGGCAGCCGGACTCGCCGCTGCTGGTCGCGGCCGCCGACGCCGGGATCGACGTGATCGGTGACGTCGAGCTGGCCTGGCGGCTGCGGCCCGAGTTGCCTGGCGGCGGCCGGCAGCGCTGGCTCGCCGTGACCGGCACCAACGGCAAGACGACGACCGTGCGGATGCTCGCGCTGATGCTCGACGCCGCCGGGTACCGCAGCATCGCCGCCGGGAACGTCGGCACCTCGCTGGTCGAGGTCGTCACCGACCCTGAGCCGTATGGGGTTGTGGCGGTCGAACTGTCTAGCTTCCAGCTGTACTGGAGTTCGACGATCGAGCCGGCCGCGGCCGCGCTGCTGAACATCGCCGCGCATCACCTGGACTGGCATGGCACCTTCGACGCGTATGCGGCCGCCAAGGCGAAGATCTTCACGCCGGGCGCGACCGCGATCGGGAATCTTGATGACGAATGGTCGGCTCGGCTGACCGCGGTGGCCGAGGGCGGGGTTGGCCGGGAAGGCGGGGCTGGGCGGGAGGGCGGGGCTGGGCGGGAGGGCGGGGTTAGGCGGGGAGAAAGAGGCGGGGCTGGGCGAGTCGTGATGTTCTCGCTGAGTGAGCCTGGTGCGGGTGAGCTCGGGGTGGCCGGCGGGATGCTGGTGGATCGGGCGTTCGGCGCTGCGGGCGAGTCAGTTGAGCTCGCGGCGGTCACTGATCTGGCTTGGACCGGCCCCGAGGGTGACCGGGCTCTGGTTGCCGACGGGCCGCAGGCCCCGGGCACAAATCTTTCTTCCTCGAATCTTTCTTACTCGAAAAAGAGGGTGGCGGCGCCGCACATCATTACCGACGCGCTGGCGGCCGCTGCGCTCGCGAGGTCTTACGGGGCGCCGCCGGAGGCGGTGCGGGCCGGGCTCGCCGCGTTCCGGCCGGATCCGCACCGGATCACGCTGGTCGCGACCGTGGGCGGGGTCGACTACGTGGACGACTCCAAGGCGACCAACCCGCACGCCGCCGCGGCCTCGCTGGCGGCCTACCGGCCGGTGGTGTGGGTGGCCGGCGGGCTGCTGAAGGGCGCCGACGACGACCTCGATCGACTGGTCGCGTCATCCGCGCCCAGGCTGCGTGGGGTGGTGCTGCTTGGTGCCGATCGCGCCAAGATTGCGGCGGCTCTTGGCCGACACGCACCGGATGTACCGGTCGTAGCGGTCACCGGACCTGACACTGGGATCATGGAACTGGTGGTCAGGGCCGCAGCGAAGCTAGCCCAACCAGGGGATACGGTGCTGCTGGCGCCGGCCGCGCAGTCGTTCGACATGTTCCGCGACTACCCGGCGCGAGGCGACGCGTTCGCTGGCGCGGTTAGACGGCTGGCGGCCCGAAGGTGACTACACAGCGGGCCGGGGGGGTTGAAAAAAAGAAGGCACAGCCGGCCGTGGCGGTCGAAGTTCAGAAGGAGTCACGGCGGCTGCTGCCGAAGCTCGCGGTGCTTGACCGGCCGCTCACGTCGTATCACCTGATCATCGGGACCACCGGGCTGCTGCTGGCGATCGGCCTGGTGATGGTGCTGTCCACGTCGTCGGCGACCCAGCTGTCTCACGGCGGGTCGCCCTACAGCGTGTTCGCCAAGCAGTTGATCGGTGCGCTGGCCGGACTGCCAATGATCTGGCTGCTGTCCAGGACGCCGCCGCGGCTGCTCCGGTCGATCGCCAAGCCGGTCTTCGTGGCGGCTATCTGCGGCCTGGTGCTGGTCTTGGCGTTCGGCACGAGCGCCAATGGCGCGGAACGCTGGATCTCGATCGCCGGCATCCTGGTTCAGCCCTCGGAGTTCGCCAAGCTGGCGCTGCTGATCTGGGGCGCCGACCTGCTGGCCCGCAAGGACGAGCTGAAGCAGCTCAACGACTGGCGGGCGCTGCTCGTGCCGCTGCTGCCCGGCTCGGCCATGCTGGCGATGCTGGTGATGCTGGGCGATGACCTCGGGACGACGTTCGTGCTGCTGGTGATCTTGCTGACCCTGCTCTGGGTAATAGGTACGCCGGGGCGACTGTTCGCCTGCATGCTCGGGTTGATCGTGTTCGCGCTGCTGGTCCTGATCGTAGTTGAGCCGTACCGGGCCAGCCGGTTCACGGAATTCCTCAACCAGGGCGGCAGCGCGGTCGGCCAGAATATGCAGCCGATTCAGGGGAAGCTCGCGATCGGCTCCGGCGGGTTGTTCGGCGTCGGACTCGGCGAGAGCATGCAGAAATGGGGATGGGTGCCGAACGCGAGCAGCGACTTCATCTTCGCGATCCTCGGTGAGGAACTCGGCTTGATCGGCACGACGATCGTGGTGTTCCTGTACGGCGGGCTGGCCTATGCGGGCTTGCGGGTGGCCCGGCGGATGACCTCGCCGTTCATGCGGCTCGCGGCGGCCGGGATCACCGTGTGGATCGTGGTTCAGGCGCTGGTCAACATCTGCGCGGTGGTCGGCCTCGTGCCCATCACCGGGGTGCCGCTGCCGCTGATCTCGCAGGGGTTGTCCTCGCTGCTGGTCACGATGGCGGCTATAGGCGTGCTGCTGTCGCTGGCGCGGCGAGAACCAGGGGCCAGGGAGGCGCTGGCGTCCGCCGGGCGGAGCTTGCCTGCTCGGCTGGTGCGGTCGTTCCGTTCTTCGCCTCCGGCGGGGAGCAAACCAGCTCAAGTGCCGACAAGGGCACCGGCCGGGCCCGCGCGGCCTAGGCTGGCTGATCGAGGCGGCAGCCGGCCAAGGCAACCGGCGGCGCAGGGCTGGCCAAGGGGGGCGACCCCCTGTGAACCTCCGCCCAAAGGCTGACGTGGACGAGGAGCAACGGTGCGCAGCGTAGTCATCGCAGGTGGCGGTAGCGGCGGGCACATCGAGCCGGCTATGGCGCTGGCCGACGAATTGCGTCGAGCCGATCCGCAGATTCAGATCACCTGCCTGGGAACCGCGCGCGGGCTTGAGACCAGAGTGATCCCGGCGCGCGGCTATCAGCTCGAGCTGATCCCGCCGGTGCCGCTGCCCCGTAAGCCGAGCAAGGACCTGTTTTCTGTTCCTGGCCGGATGATGGGAGCGGTCAATGCGGCCGCCACGGTGATCGACCGGGCTCGGGCGGACGTGCTGGTCGGGTTCGGCGGTTATGTCTCGACGCCGGGGTACCTGGCCGCGCGGCGCCGCGGCGTGCAGATCGTGGTGCACGAGGCGAACCCCCGGCCGGGACTGGCCAACCGGATCGGCTCGCGGCTGACCAAGAACGTGTTCATCGGGCAGGCCGGGACCAAGCTTCCGCACGCCACGCTCATCGGCATCCCGATCAGGCGCGAGATCGCCAGCCTTGACCGGCTGGCGATGGCTGACAAGGCCCGGGTTCATTTCAACCTGAGGCCCGACCTGCCCGTGCTGCTGGTGACCGGCGGGTCGCAGGGGGCCGCGTCGCTGAACAACGCGGTGATCGGCGCCGCCCCGATGATCCTCGCGAGCGGTGTCCAGGTGCTGCACATCGTCGGGCCGAAGTCGGGCACGGTGGTCGACGTGCCGGGCAGCGAGGTGCCTTACGTGGTCGTCGAGTACCTGGACCGGATGGACCTGGCCTACGCGGCGGCCGACTTCGCGCTCTGCCGGGCCGGGGCGATGACGTGCGCCGAGCTGACTGCGGTCGGGTTGCCGGCCGCCTACGTGCCGCTCCCGCACGGCAACGGCGAGCAGCGCCTGAACGCGCTGCCGGTCGAGCGGGCCGGTGGCGGGCTGATCGTGGACGACGCGCTGCTCAATTCGAAGTGGATCAGGAACGTGCTGTTGCCCGTGCTGCTCGACCACGATCAGGTCGCGTCGATGTCGCGGGCGGCGGCCAGCATCGGGCATCCGAACGCCGACCAGGCGCTGACGCTGCGAGTGCTGCGGATCATCGATGCGGCCGGGGCGCGGCGGACCAGTGTGCGGGTTGCTCCGTATCCGCCTGGGCCACCTGGGCCGGCTGGGCCTGCTGGGCCTGCTGGGCCGGCCGGGGCGCCTCGCGCGGCGAAGCATCGGGGGTCGCACCGGGCCGGGTGAGGGTGGTCTGGCTGGTTTGGCTTTTCTATCCGTACCGATCGGGGAGGACTGCGGCGAATGGGGCTGGTGACACCGGTCGAGCCGGTTCCGCTCACTGCGCTTGGCCGGGTGCACTTCGCGGCCATCGGCGGCGCGGGGATGTCCGGGGTGGCGCGCATCATGCTCGCTCGGGGGGCGGAGGTGTCCGGCTGCGACTCCGCGGCGTCCGCTCAGCTGGAGGAGCTGGCCGAACTCGGCGCTCGGGTGTCGGTGGGGCACAGCGCCGATCATGTGGCCGGAATCGACACGCTGGTTGTTTCATCGGCGATCCGGGCCGACAACCCTGAGCTCGTGGCGGCTCGAGAGGCCGGGAAGCTGGTGCTGCACCGGGCGGCGGCGCTAGCGTCGGTGATGCTCGGCCGTCAGTCGATCGTGATCGCCGGAACCCACGGGAAGACCACGACGACATCGATGATCACGACCGTGTTGCGGGCGTGCGGCGCCGATCCTTCTTACGCGATCGGCGGCGTGCTGGCCGAGACCGGGGTCGGCGCTGGCGACGGTTCCGGTGCCGCGTTCGTGGCCGAGGCCGATGAGAGCGACGGGTCGTTCTTGATGTTCAGGCCGGATGCGGCCGTGGTTACCTGCGTCGAGGCCGATCATCTCGACAACTACGAGAACCTGGCGCGGATCGAGGACGCGTTCTTGGCGTTCGTCGGCAATATCTCCGCCGGCGGGCTGCTGGTGATTGACGCGGACGATCCAGGTGCGCGGAAGCTGGCGCGGGTTATTGAGTCCGGACGGCCGGTGCGGCTGGTGCGGTACGGGGAGTCGGAGCAGGCTGACTACCGGATTACCGGGATCTGGCCGGATGGCATGTCGACGGACTTCGAGCTGGCCGCTCGCGGCGGACCGGTCCGGCTGCGGGTGGCGGTCCCCGGCCGGCACAATGCGCGGAATGCGGCGGCGGCTTATGCGATCGCGGTTGAGCTGGGCTTTGAGCCGGCGCAGGTAGCGGCCGGGCTGGCCCGGTACGGCGGGGCCAAGCGGCGGATGGAGGTCAAGGGCGAGGTCAGGGGAGTGCGGGTGCTGGACAGCTACGCGCACCATCCGACCGAGCTGGCGGCCGATCTTGCCGCGGCCAGGGACATCGCCCCCGGGGGGCGGGTGATTGCGATCTTTCAGCCGCATCTGTTCAGCCGGACCAGGTTCTTCGCCGATCAGTTCGCCGCCGCGCTCGACCAGGCCGACGAGGTGTTCGTGCTCGACATCTACGCGGCGAGGGAGGACCCGGAGCCTGGGGTGACCGGTGCGCTGGTGGCCGACGCCGTGCCCGGCGGACGGGCCGTGTTCGTCCGCGACAACTCCGAATTGCCGGAGGCTGTCGCGGACCTCGCCAAGCCGGGGGATGTGGTGCTGACCATGGGGGCGGGTGACGTGACGATGTTCGGGCCGCTGATTGTGGCTGAGCTTCGTCGCCGGGACGGTGAGGTTTCGTGAGTACGACTGTCGGCCGTTCGCCTGCTGGCAGTTCGCCGGAAGTTGAGGCTGAGCCTGCTGAGCCTGCTGAGCTGGACTCGGCGGCGGCGAAGCCTGCGCGCGCCGGGCGGGTGCGGACTGGGCGGGCGCGGCCTGGCCGGGCGCGGGGTCGGGGCGGGCGGCCTGACCGGTGGAAGACGGCGTTCTTCCTGCTGGCGGCGGTTGCCCTGATCGGGGGAGTGACCTGGGCGCTGCTTGGCTCGAGCTTGTTCGTGGTGCGGTCGGTGCAGGTCTACGACTCGGGCAATTCGAGCATGGGCCTGCCTGGCTTCTCTCCGATGCCGGTGGCCAGGCACCAGGTGCGGGTCGCGAGCGGCATCAAGATCGGCACGCCGCTGATCCGGGTAGACACCGCCGCGGTGCGGCAGCGGGTGGCGGCGATCACCGCGGTGCAGTCGGTTACCGTGCGCCGCTCCTGGCCAGATGCGGTCGTGATCTCGGTTGTGCCCAGGACCGCGGTGTTCACCGCGCGGGTCAGCCAGGGTTTCGACGTGGTCGACTCCTACGGGGTGGTGCTGGGGCAGGATGCGCATCGCCCGGCGGGGCTGTTGCCATTGAAGGCGTCGGCCGATCCGACTCAGATGCGGCGCAGCCTGGCCGTACTCGCGGCGGGAGCGGTGGTGCGCCAGTTGCCTTCGTGGCTGCGGGACATCGTCGGCGAGGTCAAGGCGGTCCAGGCTGGCCGCGTGATCTTGGTGCTGCGGGGCGGGATTACGGTCGTCTGGGGTGGGCAGAACCGGGCAACGGCGAAGGCCAAGGAGACTGCGATCTTGCTCCGCACCAACGCGCGGTACTTCGACGTGAGCGACCCGAAGATGGCGACGGCCGGTCGTGGTTAGTGAGCTGCCGCCGGCGTGGGGCGGGGTTCGTGGCGGCGTGGTCGTGATGGGGTGGTCGTGATGGGGTGGTCGTGATGGGTACTGTGCGTGCTTTTGGAATTACCTATGGCAAGAAGGTTAGGGAGGTCACGGCGAGGTTAGTTGACCACCCAGGCCAGGCAACTCTACTGTCCCTATCAATTGACAGCTTGACATAACTCTAAATCTCAACTTGAGGGTGAGACCTGAAGGCGAGAACCGCAGCGGTGAATCGCGGCATTGCCGTGCCTTTCTTTCCGGGGGGCCAGCGGGGATCACCTGACTTGCACACTGAGCCTGGCCGGTGCGACCTGGCGCTCGCCGGGAGACATCAGCGATAGGCAATCGAACGGGAAGGTCCCTCCGTGGCAGCACCGCAGAACTATCTAGCGGTCATCAAGGTCGTCGGCATTGGTGGCGGCGGTGTCAATGCCGTCAACCGAATGATCGAAGAGGGCCTCAAGGGCGTTGAGTTCATCGCGATAAATACCGATGCACAGGCGCTGCTGATGAGCGACGCCGACGTCAAGCTAGATGTCGGCCGGGAACTCACCAGGGGTCTTGGCGCAGGCGCGAATCCCGATGTCGGCCACAAGGCGGCCGAAGATCATCGCGAGGAGATCGAAGAGGTACTCAAGGGCGCCGACATGGTGTTCGTCACCGCTGGTGAAGGTGGCGGCACCGGCACAGGCGGCGCACCCGTGGTCGCGCAGGTCGCTCGCTCGCTGGGTGCGCTCACGATTGGCGTCGTGACCAGGCCGTTCGGTTTCGAGGGCAAGCGCCGGGCCGCGCAGGCGGACGCGGGCATCGATCGGTTGCGCAGCGAGGTCGACACGCTGATCGTCATTCCGAACGACCGGCTGCTTTCGATCTCCGATCGTCATGTCAGCGTGCTGGATGCATTCAAGGCTGCCGATCAGGTGCTGCTGTCCGGTGTTCAGGGCATCACGGACCTCATCACCACGCCCGGCCTGATCAACCTGGACTTCGCCGACGTCAAGTCGGTGATGTCGGGTGCCGGTTCGGCGCTGATGGGGATCGGTTCTTCCCGTGGCGATGACCGGGCCGTGGCGGCTGCTGAGATGGCGATCTCCAGCCCGTTGCTTGAGGCGAGCATCGATGGCGCGCACGGCGTGCTGTTGTCCATCCAGGGCGGGTCGGACCTCGGCCTGTTCGAGATCAATGAAGCCGCCCAGCTGGTGGCCAACTCGGCCGCACCCGACGCCAACATCATCTTCGGCGCGGTTATCGACGACGCGCTCGGCGATGAGGTGCGGGTCACAGTGATCGCGGCCGGCTTCGACGAGACGCAAAATGGCCGGTCCACGTCCAGCCGGCCGGCCTCGGCCTACCAGCCATCGCAGGGTTCAGACGCGTTCGGTGCTCCGTGGCGGCCGATGACCTTGCCGTCGATCAAGGAGCCAGGCGTGCCTGCCAGCGGATCGGCTGGAGCCGGTGATTCGGCTGGGTCGACTGGCTCTGGTGCCGGGGCGGCCAGCGGTCTATCTGGCAGCCATTTCGACTCCGAGCTGACCGGATACAGCGGGACGGCTGAGGCCAGCAGCCCTAGCTCGGAGTCGGCCAGCGATATCGGGGCGAGCAACGGCACCGAAGGTGTGGTCTCAGGTGGCGGCTCGGTGTTCGAACCAGCGCCTCCGGCCGCTGATGCGGGCGGCTTGCCCGTCGGCGGTGACTATGCCAGCGGGCCGGTCGTGCACGAGCGTGATCCCGCCGCGTACCCGGTTCGGGGAGATGTCCCGAATACCCGGCGCCGGTCGGTGGTGTTCGAAGAGGACGACGAACTCGACGTGCCCGACTTCCTTAAGTGACCGCCGTCCCTAGTAAATCGGCCGAGTCCGTCCGGCGGGTTGAGCTGTGTGCCGGTGTCGGTGCGTTGTTCACCAGTCGGTACGGCGGCCAGAGCCGTGATCCCTACGGGGAGCTGAATCTCAGCCTGCTGGTCGGTGAGGACCCGGAAGTAGTGCGCGCGAACCGGGCGGAGGTGCTTGGTGCCGTCGTCGCCATCGCACCCGGCCCGGTTCGGCTGGCCGCGATGCGCCAGGTCCACGGCGCCGAAGTCGCGTACGCGGTGAAGCAGGGCGGCGGTGCCGAACCTGTGGCCGATGCCATCTTTGCCGACTCGCCGGACGTGGCGCTGGTGGTGCTGGCGGCCGACTGCGTGCCGGTCCTCCTGGCCGATCCGGTCGCCCGCTTGGTGGGAGCGGCTCATGCCGGTCGGCCTGGCCTGGCCGCTGGGGTGGTGCCCGCGCTTGTGGCCGCGATGACGAAGGCGGGCGCGGACCCGGCGCGGATGCAGGCCGTAGTCGGGCCGTCGGTCTGCGGTGCCTGCTATGAGGTGCCCGCGCAAATGCGCGACGAGGTCGCCGCCGTAGTGCCCGCTTCGTGGTGCGTGACCAGGAAGGGTACGCCTGGTCTTGATCTGCGAGCCGGGTTGCACGCTCAGCTAGCCGTCGTTGGCGTGAGCGTCACGGACGACGGTAGGTGCACGGCCGAGTCGACCGAGCTTTACTCCTACCGCCGTGACGGTAAGACCGGGCGGTTCGCCGGGGTGATCTGGCTCGCGTCATGATGATGCCGTGACGAGCCAGGCGCAAGAACCCGAGCGGCGCGAGCAGCTTCGCCGCCAGCTGGAGGCCGTACAGATTAGAATCGCGGCCGCCTGCGCGGCCGCCGGTCGCCCGGCCGACGCAGTGACGCTGATCGCGATTACAAAGACGTTTCCGGCCTCAGATGTCGCCCATCTCGCCGCGCTGGGCCTAGCCGACTTCGGCGAGAACCGGGATCAGGAAGCGGCGCCTAAGGCCGCCCAGTGCGCGGCGCTTGGGCTGAACCCGAGATGGCACTTCGTCGGGCAGCTTCAGGTCAACAAGTCCGCGAGCGTGGCCAGGTACGCCCAGTTCGTGCATTCGGTCGACCGGAGCAGGCTGGTCCGGGCGCTCGGTTCGCACGCGGTCAAGACCGGGCGTCAGCTGACGTGCCTGATTCAGGTGAACCTGGACGAAGCCGCCGTCGACTCTGATCGCGGTGGTGCCTTTCCCGCTGACGTTCCGGCCCTTGCCGCAGAGCTCGCCGCCCAAGATGGGCTCGCCCTCGGCGGCGTAATGGCGGTCGCTCCGCTCGATGCACCACCCAGGCCGGCTTTCGCCCGGCTTAGGCAGGTGGCAGAGCTGGTCAGGTCTTCCCATCAGGGCGCAACGATGATTTCCGCGGGCATGAGTGGCGATATGGACGACGCCATTGCAGAAGGCGCGACACATGTGCGTGTCGGTACGGCGTTGCTCGGCGGCCGGCCGCTCTTCGTCAGGTAATGTCCGACGCGTAGTACGCGGCGTGAACTGGGCTGCGCGTGTTTGCTGCTACCCGGGTTTGCAAGCGACCCAGGTTCGAATGCGACCCGGCAGCATGACGGAGGACTGACGATGGCCAGCGCAATGCGCAAGATGGCGGTCTATCTCGGCCTGGTGGAGGACGACCATCGCTATGACGACTCCTATCCAGCCGAGTATGCCGACGGCGACGACTATGCGGATTATGTAGTCGACTACACCGAGCCCGCCGATCCGAACGAGGGACAGGCTAGCTACGGGGGCGACAACGGGCATGATGGGCATGACGGGCGGACGCGAGTGGAGCACCGAGCCGTAGCCGAGCCGGTCCAGGCCACAGACCTGGCCAGGATCACCACGTTGCATCCGCGTACCTACAATGAAGCCCGCACGATCGGTGAGCATTTCCGCGAAGGCACACCCGTGATCATGAACCTGACCGAGATGGTCGACAGCGACGCCAAGCGGCTCGTCGACTTCTCCGCCGGGCTTATATTCGGGCTGCGTGGCTCCATCGAACGAGTCACCAACAAGGTGTTCCTGCTCTCCCCGGCGAACGTCGAGGTGACCGCCGAGGACAAGGCAAGGATCGCGGAACGGGATTTTTTTAACCAAAGTTAGGCAGATGCGAATTTTGCGACAAAGCTTGACACCGAACTGGACGGCACCGAACTTGATGGCACTGAGCTGGCGGGTGCCTGACCCGCTGGGTTGGTAGGGCCGGGCCGTGTTCGTACTGAAGACCGTGCTCTACTACGTGCTGGCCCTCTACCTGCTGTTGCTGGTCGGCCGCCTGATCATCGATGTTCTGCAGTCCTACAGCAGATCTTGGACCCCGGCGGGTCTGCTGGCGAGGGTCGCAGAGCTTATCTTCATCACAACTGATCCTCCGCTGAGATTGCTAAGGCGCTACCTTCGGCCGTTGCGGCTAGGTAGTGTTGCCCTAGACCTCAGCTACCCGCTGTTGTTTCTAGTGATCGTTGTGTTGCTTTCGGTCGTGGGCAGATTGTGATCGATGTAGCCTGCCTAGGGGATCTAAGCGCCAAGGAGACGTAGACATGCCACTGACGCCCGCGGATGTGCGGAACAAGCAGTTCAGCACGACGAGGCTGCGGCCTGGTTACGACGAGGAAGAGGTGGATGCCTTCCTGGATGAGGTCGAGGCTGAGCTTGATCGGCTGATCCAGGAGAACGAGGAGCTTCGGGCCAAGCTGGCCGAAGTTCTCCGTGGTGGCAAGATGGCAAGCCCGCTCAACTCGCCGCGCATGGACGGCCCCGAGTTGATGCCGAGCGAGCCGCTGCGCGTTGAGCCAGAGCGTCGGCCTGAGCCCCAGCCAATGACTCCGGTGAGGTCGTCGGCTGAGGACCACATGGACACGGCCGCTCGGGTGCTCGCACGGGCGCAGCAAACTGACGACCAGGCGATCGCGGACGCCCGTCGCGAGGCTGATGAGACCTTGAGCCGCGCGAGGCGTGAGGCCGACGACTTGCTCACCAAGGCCCGCAGGCAGTCTGAGCAGATCACCAGTGACGCCAGGGCCAGGGCCGAGAGCCTAGAGCGGGATGCCCAGGAGCGGCATCGCCAGGCGATGGGTTCGCTGGTCACCTCGCGCGAGGAGCTTGAGCGGCGCGTTGATGACCTGCGTGCGTTCGAGCGCGAGTACCGCAGCCGGTTGAAGGCCTACCTGGAAGGTCAGCTCCGTGACCTCGAGGCGGGTGCGGCCGACAGCGGCGTGTTCCCGGCGGTGGCCGTCACCGGTCCGCAGCCAGCGATCCCGGCCGGCATGGGTCGGATGGACATGCGCAACAATGACATGCGTACGGACATGCGGAACGATATGCGTACGGACATGCGGAACGATATGCGTAGTGGCGGCGTGTCCACGCCGACCGGTTCGTTCGCGGGCATGCCGGAGCCAGTCGTCCACAATGGTGGCTACCACCCGGCCGACACGGGCCAGCACGACCGTCGCTAATCGGCGATCGGCCTCCTAGTCAGGCTGGTCTCTTAGTCAGGCGAGTGGAGTTCGCGCGTGGTCAGGTTCGGCATCGTTCTTTCGGTCGTGCTGATCGCAATCGGGCTGCTGGCGACGGGAGTCGTTGCCGGCAGCCTGTTGCTTGTCGTGGTATCGATCGGCGTGGCGTCGCTAGCGGCTTTGCTGCTGGTGACCTTCGTGGTGATATGGCGCCACGAGATCTTTGTTTCACCTGCGGCCGCCCCGCAGCGGGTTGGTGTCGGCCTGGTTGGTGTCGGGTCGCTCCCGATTGGCGCCGACGCGCCTGCGATCGAGAAGGTAGCCGAGCCGGTAGGCGCCGGAGCGCCGCTGCGCGGCGCCGAGCAGCGGTCGGAGGCGGGAGCTGCGACCCCGGATTCTGGGGTGCCAAAAGCGTCAGCGACTGCTATTAGAGCTCCGGCGACTCATGCGGCTGGTCCGAGTCGCAGCCGTACCGCCAGGCATGGCTCCAGTCCGGCTGGTGTCGCGAGTCCTGGCGGTGGAACGGGGCCAGGCCAGGGCGGAGGGCATCGTGCCGCGGGACGGGGTCGGCCAATAGGGCCGGAGCACCCGGTCGCTGAGCCGGCTGGTTCCGGGGTCGGAGCTGAGTCGGGCGCAACTGGGTCGGGCGCAGCAGGGGCTGCCGACGCCGATTCTGGGGCTGGCGCACCGAAGGAGTCGAAGGCCGCCGAGTTGGCTGCGGCCGGTGCGACGGCGGCGTCTGGATCGTCGGAGGCGCAGGCTAAGGCGGCGAAGGCGGTTGAAGGGCAGACCGCCGGAACGCAGAGCGCCGGAGCGCAGCCCGCCGGAGCGCAGCCCGCCGGAGCGCAGGCGGACGTGGCGGCAGAACGTGTCGCGCAACCCACCCGAGCTGCGCGCGCCGACCAGGGATCGGGTGTGGCGGCGACCAAGGCTCCGGCCTCGGGTGCTGCTGCCTCGGGTGCGGCAGCTGAGCAGGGCGCGTCCAGGCCTGACGCAGCTTCCTCGAAGGCCGCCGAGTCGGCTGCTCCCGGCGCTGGTGTGAAGGATCGAGCCCGCGAAGGTGACCGAGCCGACCGGCCCTCGGAGGCGGCTAGCGGAAGTCGTCGACGGCCAGGTCACGCCGCCCCGAGCCATGGTGGGCTCGGACGGCTCGGCGCCGAACTCACTGGGGCCGGCCGCTTCGGCGGAGATCGCAGCGCGGCCGAGCGGATTGGCCTCGGACGGTTCGGCCCTGGACGGCCCAGCGGGGAGCAAGACAAGGCGGAGCAGCCCGGTGCTGACCGGGCAGCGACTGGACGCTCAGCGTCGACTCGGGCTGGAGACGAGCGAGCGGCTGCCGCGACCGAGAAGCCGGTCACTGCACCTACGGCGTCGAGCGACGCCGGGACGCCGTCGCCGCCCGCCAAGGACACCTCGTCCGAGACCAGGCCGGCGTCGGGCGCCGGCTCGGCGGGATCGGACAACCAGGGTGGACGCACTCCGTCCCGACCGTCCGGCGCGCGCGACGCACTCGGCCAGCAGGCGCGGCCGGACCCGCTTCGGGGTGATGACTTGTGGTCACAGGCATCCAGGCGACCCCGCTTCGAGCCAGCGCGACCCGCTACCTCCAAAACTGAGACGAGTCGACCGGCTTCCGAACCAAGCCGCTCGGACTCGACTCGTTCCGATGCGAGCCGGTCCGATGCGAGCCGGTCCGATGCGAGCCGGTCCGATGCGAGCCGGTCCGATGCGAGCCGGTCCGACGGCGGCCGATCTGATGTCGGCCGACCGGACACCTCGCGGTCTGATCCGTTGCAGCCGGGCGGTCGGTCGCGGGCCGAATCGGAGTCGTCGCGGTCTGAGGCTTCGCGGCCGGAGGCCTCGCGGTCGGGTTCGCGGGATGAGCCGGGCCGTGGAGAGCCGCCTGGCAGTTCGCGGCCGGGTTCGTTGCGGCCGGATGCGGGTCGGTCCCAGCAGGCGCGGCCGGAGTCGTCGCGATCTGAGGCGCTGCGGCCGGGTGCGCAGGACGAGTCGAGCCGTGGAAAGTTGCCAGACAGTTCGCGGTCTGATCCGTTGAAGCCGGGCGGTCGGTCGCGGGCCGAGTCGGAGTCGTCGCAGTCTGAGGTGTCGCGGTCGGGTTCGCGGGATGAGGCGGGCCGTGGTGAGTCGCCCAGCGGCACGCGGTCGAATTCGTCGCGGTCGGAATCGTCGAGGCTCGATGTGTTCCGTCCAAGCTCGCGGTCAGAGTCTGCGCGTGCCGATACACCGGATGACCCGCTGCGGGCAGGCAGCAGTTGGTCCCAGTCGTCGTCCAGGCGGACCGATGAGTCGAAGTCTGACGCCCCGCGATCCGAGTCGTCCCGATCCGAGTCGTCCCGGCCCGAGTCGTCCCGGCCCGAGTCGTCCCGGCCCGAGTCGTCCCGATCCGAGTCGTCCCGGTCTGAGTCGTCCCGGTCTGAGTCGTCCCGGTCTGAGTCGTCCCGGTCTGAGTCGTCCCGGTCTGAGTCGTCCCGAGTAGGGTCGCCCCGAGCGGATGAGGCTAAGCCCGAGACAACGCGGGCCGAGTCCACTCGGCCGGACCGAACCCAGGGCGAACGACCCGCTGCCGACGAATCCCGGACCAGTGAGCGAGTCGGCCAGGCGCGCCCAACTCCGTCCAGCCCGGCCAGCACAGGCACCGTCAAGTCGACCAGCGGGGAAATGCCGCCGCCATCGGCCGAATCCGTGGCCGGTTCCGCCGAAAAGGACAAAGCGGCCAAGCCGACTGCAGCCGAGTCGGCCGAGGCTTCCAAGACCGGAGCGAAGCCCGGCGGCGCGACCCCGGCCAAGGCGACGGGTAGCGTCGACACCTCGTCGATCATGGTGCGGATCGTCCCGGGTATCACCAGGTACCACAAGGAAGACTGCCTGCTGATCAGATTCCTCGCGGCGGACGATCTTGAGGTTATGAGCTTGAAGTCGGCGACGGACGAGGGCTACTTCGCCTGCAAGGCCTGCAAGCCCGACCAGATCGCGGCCGACGCAGCCACCTAGCCGCACGACCCTCCCAACGCTCCATTCGGCAAGCCAGAAACCGTCCGCTCGGTGGCTCGGGCTGGCGCCGGAGTGGCAGCTTGACCACGGGATCTGTGGCTGCTGTTGCGGATGAGTCAGAAGGTGGCGTTGAGATTTCGCCCGCAGTGGGCCCGACAAGATGATCCGCGTATTCACCCCTCAGAGTAAGAATTCCAAAATAACGTGCGTTTTGGGCGTGTCGGGCGCCGGGACTGCGGTAGGGGGGCGGGCGGAGAGTTGCTGACGGTCCCGGATGACCTTGCGGCCGGCCGGGCGCCGGCACGCGGCGAGGGCTGCGACCTCGGTGCCTACCTGATGCTGTTGCGTCCCGGGAAGCTACCGCCTC
>WNEY01001671.1_pt1 | contig 15854 bp, 11 predicted proteins | sample 5400531 | NCBI WGS metagenome assembly WNEY01 (sample SAMN13153338, study PRJNA577476) | soil metagenome | isolation source: 200 cm saprolite under Douglas fir tree site 1 | place: USA:California | collected 2015-04-18
GAGAAGCGCTACTTCAACGAGGTCGAATTTCGGCGCGACGTCGTCCGGCTGATTCTGGTCTACCGCCAGAGCGGCTACATGAACGCGGTCGTCGACACGTCGGTGCGGCGGACGGCGCGGGACGTGTACGCCACGTTCCAGATTCACGAAGGCGACCCGGTACGCGTGGTGCGACTCGATGTGCGAGGTCTGGACGGCATCTTCGACGTCGAGAAACTAAAACGCGACCTGCCGCTGCAAATCGGAGATCCTTTCAATCGCTTTCTCATGCAGGCGTCGGCCGATACGATTGTCGCGCGGCTGCGCAACAACGGATTCCCCTACGCCGAAGTGCTGCGAAACTTCGATTCCGAGGCGGGAATCCTGAAGGCGGAAGTCGAGCTGGACGCGCAACCCGGCCCGCGCATGCGCATCGGGGAGGTCATGATTCGCGGGCTGCACGACGTGGATACAGGCACGGTCCGGCGGGTCACGTCGGTGCGGCCGGGTCAGGGGTTCAAGCAAGAGGCGCTGTACCAGACGCAACGCGATCTGTACGGGATGGGCGTCTTCAGCTCAGTCAACGTCGCGCTCATCGATTCGCTGCCGCCGCAGCGAACCACGCCGGGCGACTCGACCGTGCGCGTGTTGATTCAGCTCCTCGAGGGGCCGCGTCACCAGGTGCGGTTCGGCGGCGGCTACGGCAGCGTGGAGTGTTTCCGCGTGCAGAGCGGCTGGGCGGCGCACAACTTTTTGGGCGGGGCACGGACACTCGATCTCTCGGCCCGCGTGGCGAAGCTCGGCGGCACGGCAAAGGGATCGACCGGGTTCGATCAGTTCTGCAACCCGTTCGCGGGTAAATGGACGTTCGATACCCTCAACTACAGCCTTGGCCTCACGCTCCGGCAGCCCGCCTTCCTGTCGCGGGCCCACGTCGGATCGTTGGGATTCGTGCTCGAGCGGCACTCGGAATTCAACATCTACACGCGTGAGGCGATCGGCGGGAATGCCGACCTCACGCTGAATGCGCGCGGCCGGCTCCCGGTGACGATTGGCTACAGCTACTCGTACGGACGGACGCAGGCGAGCGCGGGCGTATACTGCAGCCTGTTCCGTCTGTGCGATGCCACGAGCCAGGACTTTCTGCGGCGCAAGCGCGGGTTCGGCGCGGCGACGGTCACGATCGTGGGCGACCGGGTGAACAACATTCTGGACCCCTCCGAGGGCAGCGTCTCGACGATTGCGCTGCTGCACGCTTCGCGGCTCGTCGGCTCGGACCCGACGTACGAATTCAATCGCGGCGAGCTGGAGCTGGCCAAGTACTATCCGATTAGCCGCCGCACCGTGTTCGCGTGGCGGGTGCGGGGCGGCACGATCCTACCGCGCAACATCCAGCTGGGGGGCCAGAAGGTGGGGTACGTTCCGCCCGATCAGCGCTTCTACGGTGGCGGGCCGAACTCCGTGCGCGGCTACGGGCGGAACGAGCTGGGACCGCGCGTTTACGTCCTGGTTGGCGCCGATACGATTTCGCCGGCGGCTGTCGATACGGCCGCAACCAGGCGTGCGGGCGGCGAGAAGGTATTCCGCACCGTGCAGACGCGGCCGACGGGCGGGAACACCGCCATCATTCTCAGCGCCGAGCTACGGCTGCCATCGCCGATCCTGGCTTCGCGGATGCGCCTCGGCGTGTTCGTCGATGCCGGCCAGGTTTGGGAGCGCGGCGAGGAAATCGTCTCGCTCAGCGGCATGCGGGTGACGCCCGGCGTCGGTGTCCGCTTCAGCACGCCCCTGGGGCCGGTGCGCATCGACGCCGCCTACAACGGTTATCCGACCGAGCGCGGGCCGCTGCTGTACCAGACGAGCGATACGGCCAGCACGATCACGCAGATCCGCCCCTCGTACCCGCCTGTGCGAGCCCCCAAGACGTTCTGGCAAAAAGTCGTGGTGCAGTTCGCCGTGGGACAGGCGTTCTAGATGCGTCGCTCCCTGGGTGTCGCGCTCTGGTCTCTGGTGGGGCTGCTCGCCTGCTTCCTCGGCGCGCTCAACGCGCTGGTCGGGACGCACGCGGGCCGCACGCTGCTCGCGCGCGTGGCCAGCACGATGGTCGAAGGCGCGGTAAACGGCTCGATCGAGGTGGGCGAGGTGCGCGGGTCGCTGCTCACCGGCGTCGTGCTTACCGATGTGCGGTTCCTCGATCCCGATTCCACGCTGGTCGCCTTCCTGCCGCATGCCGAGCTGGGCTACAACCCGATCGACTTCGCTGCGGGCCGCGTCGTGTTCATGGAAGTGCGGCTCGATCGACCGGTCATCAACATCGTGCAGCACGCCAACGGCAGGACGAACTTTGACGAGCTGCTGCGCCTCGGTGAAAAAGACACCGTCACGGTGAAGCCACTCGGTCCCGCGGGACCGCGCTCACTCATTCTCCTCCGCAACGTGCAGATCCAGGATGGCTCGCTGACGCTGCGGCTGCAAAAGCACGGCGACGGGAGGAGCGCCAACGAAGAGATCGAGAATTCCGGCGAAGACGGCCGCTACCGCGTCCGCCGGTTCGAACATCTCAACGCCCGGCTCGCGGCACTGCGCATCCAGGCGCCACGCGAAAAGGGCATCCGCATCGACGTGCTGCGGCTCGCGACCGAGAGCAGCGATCCGAAGTTGTCCATCGCCGACGTGGTCGGCCGGGTGACGATCGACGGCCGCACGCTCGACGTCGATCTGTCGCGCCTGCGCTTCCCCGGCACCCAGTTCAGCGCGCGCGGCACGGTCCAATGGCCGCGCGACACGCTGCTCTGGAACCTCGTCATGCGGGCCGACTCGGCGACGCTGACCGACATCCGCTTTCTCGACCCGCGCTTTCCCGGGAACGCGGTGCTGCACGGCGGCGTGACGCTCGCCTCGCATGGGGGCCGGGTGCTCGAGATTCAACTGCGGCCGCTCGACCTCACGTTCGGTCAGGGCCGGCTCACCGGACACGTCACCGCGTTCAGCGCCGCCGACTCGGGACTCGTGGCGCTGCGGCAGGGCGATCTGGTCGCGCACGATCTCTCCCTCGATTTCGCGCGCGCCTACATCGACTCGCTGCCGTTCTACGGGCGACTGACCGGACAGACGATCGTCGACGGCCCCATGAGCGCGCTGAAGATCGAGACGGTCTGGTCGTTCCGTGATTCGCTCGTCTCCGGATGGCCGGAATCCCAGATCCAGGGGAAGGGAGAAATCAATCTCGCCGGCAGAAACCTCGCGTTTCAGCCGTTCGCCGTGGAGGCGGGCCGCATCGATATCGGCACGGTGCGGCGGCTGGTGCCGGGCTTCAATCTCCAGGGCGAGCTCGACGCCGCCGGCACGCTCACGGGCACGCTCAAGAATGCGATGTTCAGCGGAACGCTGCGGCATCATGACGCCGATCGGCCCGCGAGCGTCATCCGCGGCGTTGTGGGACTCGATGTCCGCACCGACGTGTTGGGCGTGTTCGCCGACGTGCGCGCCGATTCGCTGTCGCTCGACGGCCTGACGGGCCGGATCGCTGCATTCCCGCTGCGGGGCACGCTCTCCGGTACGATCCGCATGAATGGCGACCTCACCGGCGTCGAGACGCATGCCGATCTCGCGATGCTGGGCGGCGGTGGCGCGGTCCGCGGCGACGGGACGCTGCTGCTCGGCGCGCGGAACGCGCATCCCGGATTCGGAGCCCGCGGATTCACGCTGCACGCTCAAGACCTCAACTTGCGGCGCTGGCTGACCCGCGCCGGCGCGCCGCCGTCACGGCTCACGTTCACCGCCACCGGCACAGTCGAAGCGGACAGTATCACGAATCCTATCGGCCAGCTCTCGGTCATGCTGGCGCCGTCGTTTTTCGCCGGCACGATCATCGACAGCGGCGCGACCAAGATGCGGTTCGCGGACGGGCTGCTGCAGGTGGACTCGTTGCGGCTGCAGCAGCCGGGGTTGCTTACGAGCGGCCGCGGATCCCTGGGATGGCACCGGCCTGACCACGGCACGCTGGCATTCGATTTCGACGCCGACAGCCTCAGCGTCCTCGATTCACTCGTGACGTGGTTCGCTGGCCCAAACGTGGCCACCGCGTCGAGCGAGGCCAAACTCAAGGGCTCCGCCCGGGTGAGGCTGACCCTGGACGGCGCGCTCGACTCGCTGTCCATCGGCAGCGACGCGCACGTCCTGGATCTGCAGTGGCGCGGATGGCGGATGCCGAAGGGCGAGGGCACGATGGCGTATCAGCCGGGGCCCGTCCCGCGCTTCGATATCGACGCGAACATCGATTCGCTCGGCTATGGACGGCTCGGGTTCGGCGCCGCCGCCGCCCATGCGCGCGGCACCCGCGACTCGCTCACCTGGTTTGCGCGCTCGCGCGTGGGCGACCTGGGCGCATTCCTGGCGGGTGGCCGCTACGCGCGGCAAGGCGGCAGCGGGGTGCAGCACGCGGTGGTGGACTCGCTCGCGGTGCTGTTGCCGAGCGGCGTGTGGTTCCTCGAGCGCCCGACGGCGCTGGCATTCGGGGATTCGGTGCTGCACGTCGATTCGGCCGCGCTCAAGAATTCCGCTGGCGCCGGTCGTCTCATGCTCAGCGGCGATCTGCCGGGCCGGGGTCCGATCAATGCGCGCGTCTCGCTGGACAGCTTCCCACTCACCGGGATCTACGCGCTCATGCAGAGCGACACGTTGGGCGTCGCGGGCGCCGTCACCGCCACGGTCGCGGCCGGCGGCACGCGCGCGAACCCGTTGTACAGCGGGTCGTTCGCATTCTCGAACGCGTCCTTCGGCTCGTTCCGCGCGCCGTTCATGGACGGGATCGTCGACTATCGCAACCGCAGGCTGAACGGGGAGGTGCACCTGTGGCGCTCCGGCCAGCAGGTCTTGAACGTCACGGCTCACCTTCCGCTGGACCTGGCGCTCGTTCCGGTCGCCAATCGCCAACTGCCGGACACACTCTCCGTGCAGGCGCGCGCCGACAGCGTCGATCTCGGCGTGCTGGCGGCGGTCACCACGAGCGTGCAGCAAGTCGAGGGTGTGTTCACCGCCGACCTCGGCATCGGCGGCACGTGGGAGGCGCCGCGGTTGCGCGGCGGGCTCGAGATCGGCCATGCGGCGGCCACGATCCCCGCGCTGAGTGTGCGCTACACCAATCTGAACGGCAGCCTGTCGCTGCGGGGCGACACGATCCGCGTGGACAGCATCATCGCGACGAGTGAACGCGGCCACGCGGAGCTGACCGGGTTCATGCGGCTCGAGCGGCTCACCAGGCCGGTGCTCGCGCTGAACATCACGACGTCCGAGTTCAAGGCGCTGGATCTGCGCGGCTATCTCGCCCTTACCGCGAGCGGTCGCGTGGCCCTGACGGGCCCCGTGTTCGGCGCGACGCTCACGGGGAGCGGCACCGTCACGGAGGGCGTGCTGCACTTCGCCGACCTCGTCAACAAGCGCGTCGTGAACCTCGACGAGCCGTGGGTCCAGGACCTCATCGACACATCACTGATCCGCACGCAGCGGCTCGGTCCGGAGTTCCAGAGCCTCTTCTTCGACAGCTTGCAGGTCAGGAACCTGCAGCTCACGATGGGCGAGGATGTGTGGCTGCGGTCGAACGAAGCGAACATCCAGCTGTCCGGCTCGGTCACGGTCAACAGAGTGCGGAACAACTACATCCTGAGCGGCACGCTGCAGGCGCCGCGCGGCACGTACCGGCTGATCATCGGGCCGGTGACGCGCGAGTTCGTCGTCAGGCGCGGGACGGTGCAGTACTTCGGCACGCCCGATCTCGACGCGGCGCTCGACATCGAAGCGAGCCACGTGGTGCATCCGCTGCCGGGGCCGGGGCAGCCGCCCGAGATCACGGTCCTCGCGCACATCGGGGGCACATTGCGGCTGCCGCGCCTGCGGCTCGAGGCAGAGCACGCGGACTACTCGCAGGCCGAGCTGCTCTCGTATCTGATCAGCGGCAAGCCGTCGTTCGAGCTGAGCGGCGGACAGGGCGCCTACGTCCGCGGCGTTGCGGCTTCGCTGCTCGCGGGGGAGCTGGAGCGGACGGTGGTGTCGGATCTGGGCGTGCCGCTCGATTACTTCGAGATTCGGCCCGGCGATCCGACGAACCCGCTCTCCGGCGCGCAGCTCGCAGCGGGATGGGCGATCGGCGCGAGGACATTCCTCGTGCTCAACGCGGGCTTCTGCCAGCGCAGCCGCCAGACATCGCGGTTCGCGAACAGCCTCGGGGCCACCCTGCAGTTCCGGTTCAGTCCCGAGTGGCGCACCGAGGCGAGCTTCGAGCCGTTGCGCAGCTGCGCCGTCGGCGACCCCGACCTCAACACGACGACCGTCCCGCGCCAGGTGGGCTTCGACGTGTTCTGGGAGCGGCGCTACTAGGTGACCCGCGCGCTGCTGATCACCAATCCCTTCGCGGCGCGCGCCGACGCCCGGGCCGTCACGGCGATCCTGCAGATCCTCGGTCGTGGTGGCTGGAACGTGGATCTGCGCACCATCACCGGTCACGGGGACGCCCGGCGCATCGCCGAGGAGTCGCTCGGCGAGGGATTCGACGTCCTGGTGAGCCATGGCGGCGACGGGACCGCGATGCAGGTCGCCGCCGGAATCGCGGGGTCGGGAATCGCGCTTGGCGTCGTGCCCGGCGGCACCGGGAACGTGCTCGCGGGCAACCTGCGGCTGCCGCGCGGGACGACCGGGGCGGCGCGGGCGTTGCTCAAGGCGCGCGCGCAAGCGATCGATCTGGGCGTCGTGCAGCGAGCGGACGGCGCGCACTATTTCGCCGTCGCCGCGGGAACCGGATTCGACGCCGCATTGATGGCGGCGACCGGCCGTCAGGCGAAGCGCCGCTGGAAGCTCGGTGCTTACCTGGCGCGGGCCGCGCTCGCGCTGCCCTCGGTGCGCAGTGCCCCGCATCGGGTCACCGTGGACGACACCCTGCACGAAATCCGCGCGGCTATGCTTCTGGTGCTCAACTGCGGCAAGCTGCCTCCGGGATTTCTCAATCTGCGTGCCAATCTCGCACCCGATGACGGTTGGCTGGACATCGTCGCGCTCGAAGCAGATGGCGCATTTCAGGGCGCGAGCGCGGTCATCGAGCTGCTGCTCGGGAACGGCAAGCGCGAGGGGAAGGGACGGCGCGTCTGGTGGGCGCGTGGCCGCTCGGTTCGCGTCGAGGTGCCGGATGATGCGCCGCGGCCGGTGCAACTCGACGGTGAGGTGACGGGCGAGACGCCGTTCGAGGCGCGGCTGCTGCCGGGGGCGCTCACGGTGTTGGTCGGATCCGCGTTCCGGGCTCATCATGGCTGACACGCTGCTGCTCGTGGACGATGACGCGAGCGTGCTGCGCGCCATCGGCGACTACTTCGAGCGCATCGGCTACGAGGTCTGGCGCGACGGAACCGGCGAGCAGGCAATGGAGACGTTCCACCGCGTGCGTCCCGACGTGGTGCTCCTCGACCTGCATCTCCCCGACTCGAGCGGGCTCGTCGTGCTGGAGCGGCTGCGGCGGGAGGGCGCGGCGGTGATTCTGCTGACCGGCCAGGGCGACATCGAGACCGCCGTCAAAGCGATGCAGCTCGGCGCCGAAAACTTTCTCACCAAGCCCGTCGACATGACGCATCTGGCGGCCGCGATTGCGCGCGTGGCCGAGAAGGTACGGCTGTCGCGGCAAAACGCCCGGCTCAGGGCGCTCGATCACGAGGCCGAGGGCAGCGGTTCGCTGGGTGTCTCGCCCGCGATGCGGGAGCTGGCGCGTCAGATCGAGCTGCTGGCGGCGAGCGAGCGATCCACCGTGTTGTTGCAGGGGGAGAGCGGGACGGGGAAGGGGTGGGTCGCGCGCGTGATCCACAATCTCTCTCCCCGTTCCGGCGGGCCCTTCGTCGAGGTCAACTGCGCCGGCCTGTCGGCGACGTTCCTCGATTCTGAATTGTTCGGTCACGAAAAGGGCGCGTACACCGACGCGAAAGAGCGGAAGGTGGGTCTGTTCGAGCTGGCCGATCACGGCACGATTTTCCTGGACGAGATCGGCGAGCTGACGCCGGACCTGCAACCCAAGCTGCTCAAGGTACTGGAGACAAAAACATTTCGCCGGCTGGGCGGCACCCGCGAGCTGAGTGTGGATGTCCGCCTGATTGCGGCGACGAACCGCGACCTCGTGAAAGAGGTCGAGGGGGGGCGGTTCCGCGAAGATCTGTACTACCGGTTGAACGTCATGCCGCTCGTGCTCCCGCCGGTGCGCGAGCGCTCGCGGGAGGATCGGCTCGACCTGATCAGGCGGATGATCAGCGATCTCAAGACGCAGCTGCCGGGGTGTCCGAGCGAATGCAGCACGGACGTATTGGATCGCCTGTTATCGGCGGCGTGGCCGGGCAACGTGCGCGAAATGCGCAACGTGCTCGAGCGATCGATGATTCTGGGACGCGGCCAAGCGACGATCGGGATCGAGCAGCTGCCGCCCGATCTGCGGCAGCGCGCCACGACCGACCGGCGTTACTTGGCGCAGTCGCTATCGGAGGTGGAGCGGCAGCATATCGAGCGCACGCTGCGGCATCACGGCGGGAACCGCACGCGGGCCGCGCTGGAGCTGGGGATTTCGCGCGCGACGCTAATCAATAAGATCAAGGCGTACAGCCTGAACATCTAGGACCACGAGCGTCGTGGTGTTCGACGTCGCTCAACCTGGGGCCATGAGGCTGACTGTTCTCTTCTGGCGGGTTCGGCCGAGCAGTCCCTGTGCTGCCACCGCTTGGTGGTCGCACTCATCGTCGCGTTAGCCGAGATCGGGTCGACAGGTTTGTTGCAATTTGGGCAGACAAAGAGGACCCCCATAACGACCCCCCCCTTCTCTCCCCTTCTAAACCTGTTCCACGCGTTTTGTTTCCACATGTAACTCGGAGGCACGGGTGGCTTGGTGCGGCGGGGGAGAGCAGATTAGGGCTATGGAAAAGCCCAAACTCAAGGAACATGACGGGATGCGATGCCGCTCCTGCGGAAATGAAGAGCGGGCGTCGGAAGGTTATCCCTGCGCGGACTGCGGCACCTTCATCTGTCTGATCTGCACCTTCCGCGGCGTGACCCGCTGCAGGGCCTGCGAGGAAAAGGCGAAGGCCGCGAAAGCCTAAGCTCCTAAGCCCCCGCTCGCCGCCGCTTCAACTCCAACGCGAGCTCGTCGCGCGGCGCGCCGAGCTCCTCCGCCAGCTTGCTCAGCGCCGCCTCCGTTCCCTCCCAATCCCGAGCAGCCGCCAACGCGTCGAGCGCCACTTCCTCGAGGGCCACGGACCGCTCTTCGAGCTCGCGGGTGCGCACCGCCACCTCGCGCGCCAGCCACTGCTCGAGTTCACGCCGGTCCACTTCCAGCTGGCGCTGCCGCAATGCATGCTGCAACGACAACTCCAGCTCCTCGAGATCGACCGGCTTGATGAGATAGTCATACGCGCCGAGCTTGAGGCACTCGATCGCGGTGCGCGGCTCGTCGATCGCCGTGAGCATGAGGACCGCGAGGTCGGGGTCCTGGGCGAGTACTTTGGGGAGCAGCTCCACCCCGCTGGTTTCCGGCATCCGGATATCGCACAGCATCGCCTGCGGATGGTGCGCCGGGAGCAGTTGCAGCGCCTCCTTCGCGTTCGACGCCGCTTGCACGTCGTAGCCCAGGCGAGTCAAAAAACGAGTCAGCGCCTGCCGGATGCCATCCTCATCGTCCACCACCAGCACGCTCGTGCGATCACCGCCGGCGGGGGGGGGCACTTTGGAAGCTGTCATGGCCGTCAACGTTGCCGACGTTATCTTGGCGCGTCAATGAGCACATCGCGCACGAATCTCGCGGCGGTCCCCGGCATCACCGTCGGGCATACGACCATCGAAGCGCACGGCACCGGCTGTACCGTGGTCCTCGCGCCGGACACAGGGATGCGGGCCGCGGTCTGCGTGCGCGGCCGCGCCACCGGAACGCGCGAGCTCGACGTCATGGATCCGCGCCACCTCGTCGAACGCATCGACGCGATCCTCTTGACCGGCGGCTCCGCGTTGGGGCTCGGCGTTGCGGACGGCGTGATGCGCTGGCTGCGCGAGCGCGGGCGCGGCCTGCCCGTCGGTCCCGTGGGGACGATCCCGATTGTTCCGTCCGCGGTCATCTTCGACCTCGGCAATGCCGGCAAGCCGCTCGGCTGGCCCAGTCCCGACGATGCCTACCGCGCCTGCGATAACGCGACCGCCGACTACGCCGAGGGATTGGTGGGCGTGGGGCGCGGCGCCACATGCGGCAAAGCGGCGGGCATCGAGAAGATGGTCCCCGCGGGTATTGGGTCTTGGGCGGCCAAGTTTGGGGACGTGATTGTATCAGCGCTGGTGGTAGTGAATGCAGTTGGAGATGTGAGAAACGCGCGTGGGGAGATAATTGCCGGCACCGTCGACAGCTTGCAGTACTTGGCCGCCGGCGGCGCGCCGCTCGGCGACCCCGAACGCCTGAATCGCAATACGACGCTCGCCGTGATCGCCACGAATGCGGACCTGGACCGCGTGCAGCTCCAGGCGCTCGCGCAGTCAGGCAGCGATGCGCTCGCCCGCCGCATCACGCCGTACGGCACGTTGTTCGATGGCGATGTGATCTTCGCGGTCAGCACCGCCACGACGAAGCCGAAGTCACCGATGCAGGTCGACGCGATCGCCGCGCTCGTCGTGCCCGAGGCGGTCGAGCGCGCGGTTCGCCATGGATAGGATCGAACGGGCCGTCGACGATATCCGCCGCAAATGGGCGCCTGACGCCCGGCTCGCTGTATTCGAGGTCTCGTTATTGCCGAAGGGGGTCGCCGGCGTCACGTCCAGCCGCGACGCGCGTGATGCGCTGCGCCACCTCGCCGCGGGCGAAGGCCTCGTCGAAAAAGTGGAGCTGATCCCGAACGGCGTCGTCGCACCCGCCGCGATCGTGACCGCCGCGCTCGCGCCGCTGCTCGGTGAGCCGAAGGTCTCCGCACCCCGCGTCAGCGAAGTACTGCACGGCGAGGTCCTCGACGTGCTCGAGCAGCGCGACGAATGGCTGCGCGTGCGCGCGCCCGACGGTTACATCGCCTGGCTCAGCGCGGGATACGTCGCGACTGGTCCGGCAGATTGGGCGGAAGACTGGGCTGAACGCGCAACCGCCCGCTCGTTCAGTGCCGACATCCTGACGACCGACGGTCGGCGCAGATTGCCGACGGGGGCGCGCGTTGCGCTGCGCCGCGGCGTCGTCGAGCTGGCCGACGGCCAACGTGGCGCCGTGGCCGCCGGCAACGTCCGCCGCGAGCAGGAGCTGCGCGTCGAAGCGCGACATCTCGCGCTGCCCGAGCTCGCGCAGAAGTGGTACGCCGGCGCGCCCTACCTGTGGGGCGGGCGCACGGAGTGGGGCATCGATTGCTCCGGTTTGGCGCAGGCGGTGTTCGCCGGCCGTGGCATCAAGCTGCCGCGCGACAGCGATCAGCAGTTCGTCCAGGGACAAGAGATCGCGATGTCGGCGGATGGCGCAGGTTACGAAGCCGGCGATCTGCTGTTCTTTGCGGAACGAGGTCGAGTGTCGCACGTGGCGTTCTGGGCGGGCGCAGGGCGGATCGTGCACGCGGCACTGTCACGCGGCGGAGTGGGAGGTGACCATTTGTTGGGTGATGAGCCGCGCATGGTGCGGCTGCTCGCTAACCTCGTTGGGGTTCGGCGCCTGACACCTGCCATCGAACATCCGATATTCCCTCCATGCGGTTGATCCTCTTCGACATCGACGGAACCCTCCTGTGGACAGACGGTGCGGGAAGACGCGCCATTCATCGGGCGCTGCTGGACGAGATGGGGACCGCCGGCCCAATCGACGGCTACCGGTTCGATGGCAAGACCGATCCGCAGATCGTGCGCGAGCTGCTGGAGCTGGCAGGACACCCGGAGTTTCGCTCGGACGACCGAATCGCCGCGGTGTGCCGACGCTATGTCGATCTGCTCACTGCCGAGCTCGCGAAGCCCACGCAGACAACCAAGCTCTATCCCGGGATCAAAGAGCTGCTCGCGGCGCTGGAGCCCTACGAAGCCGACGGCCGGGCGCTCGTCGGCCTGCTCACGGGCAACGTCCAGAACGGCGCGGCGCTGAAGCTGCGCTCGGCGGGCCTCGATCCGGCGCGGTTCGTGGTCGGCGCGTTCGGCTCCGACTCACACGCCCGAGCCGAACTGCCGGCGGTCGCGGCACAGCGCGCGGCCGAGCGCACGGGCCGGCGGTTTACCGGAGCCGACCTGGTCGTGGTGGGCGACACGCCAGACGACGTCGCATGCGCCCGCCCGATGGGAGCTCGCACCGTTGGGGTCGCGACGGGATTCTACGACACGGCGGCGCTCCGGGCCGCGGGAGCGACCCACGTGTTCCAGAACCTCGGCGACACGCAAGCGGTGCTGCAAGCGCTGTTCTCGTGACGGTCGTGCGTGAGGAGCTCGAGCTCAAAGCTCGAGTGGAGAATGCCGACGCGGTGCGAAGGTCGATCCTGGCCGCCGGGGCCGAACTCGTCTACAGCGGTGCCATGATGGACCAGCGCTTCGATCGCAAGGGTCGTCTGGAACGGCGCGACGAAGTCGTGCGCCTGCGCGTCTACCATCCGGCCGACAAGTCCCCCGAGTGGGGCGTACTGGGCTGGAAGGGTCCGGTACAACTCCGGGGCGAGTACCGAATGCGTGAGGAGTGGGAGTCGCGCGTCGACGACCCCAAAGCCGTGCTCGTTATCCTGCGGCACATGGGATACAAGATCTCCCTGCGCGTGGATCGTGCCGTCGAGCAGTATCGCCTCGGCGACGCCACGCTGCGTCTTGAGTGGTACCCGGCGATGGATGTGCTCCTGGAAGTCGAAGGACAGCCCGACGCAATCGAGCGCGCGGTCACGGCCACCGGCCTGGCGCGCGACGCATTCTTGCCCGAGTCGCTGCCGTACTTCACCGCGGCGTACGAGAAGCGTACCGGCCGTGTCGCGCGCGTGAGCCGGCTCAGGCGTCGCGAATGAATCCACCGCTCAAGCTGTTCATGCCGCTGCGGGTCCCCGAGCTGGCGCCGTGCCTGGGGCGAATCATCGTCCCGCGTCGGCTGCTCGATCCCTGGGTTCCACTCGACGACATTCGCGAGGAGCTGGCAACCCGCGTGTTGGAGTTGGGCGGCGAAGGGCGGACAGTCGAGCGCGCACGCACGCTCGAGGTGACCGGACGGCGCGCCTGGGCGTCAGCGTGGGACCACGCCGTGCGGCGCGCCGCCACCCGAGTGGCCGACGCGCTCGATGCCGAAATCACGCGCACCGCGCGGCAGGTTCGATTGCCGCGGCGCCGTCTGCGCCGCCATCTGCTCACCAATGCCGAGAAGCGCGCGATTGTGGCGCGGCTGGGAACGGGCGGCGGGCCATTCGTCGCGGCGCTCGATGAGCTCGAAGCCGCCGCCGGGTGCGCGGCCGACGCGTCGGTGCTCGAAAAGGACGCGCACGCCGCGTGGCAGGAAGCGCTCCGCACCGTGGCGCGGCGGCTTGAAGCCGCATGGCTGGCGCTCGAGGCGGAAGTCGATGCAGAGCGCGAGCGCTGGACTCCCGAGATCGATGCCCTCGCCGCCTGGCGGCCATCGCTCTGGCCGATCTTCGTGGTATGGATTCCGCTTGCCGCGCTCCTCGTGTGGCTCGGCCTGATGCTCGGCGGCTACGTGCCGGCCCCCGCATGGCTCGCGGCGCAACTGGGCTTCTAGGTCTGCTGCTGTTCGGGGCCTCTGCGGCCTCGGCACAGCTTCGCATCGTCGAAGTGCCGGTCGCCGGACGGGCCAGTCTCGACTCGCTCGCCCGCCTCGGGTTCGAGGTGGCTGACGTGCGATCGATCGACGGGACGCAGCGCGCCGTGATCGTCGTGTCTCCGGAGACGGAATCGCAGCTCGCGCAACATGGATTCAGAGTGGCGGCGCTCAGCGTCGCGCGCGTGACGACCGGAGCCGCAGCCGACACGTTCCGCATGTTCCATTCGTTCGACAAACCGGGCGACGGCATTCGGGAGACGCTCTCCGCCTGGGCCGCGGCTGACACGCTGATCCATCTGGATTCAGTGGGTGCGTCCTACGAAGGCCGCCCGATTCTTGCCGTGAAGATCGGACCGCCGGACGACTCGCCCAGCCGGCCCAACGTGCTGTTCCTGGGAACGCATCACGCACGCGAGTGGATCTCGACGGCGGTGGCCATGAAGCTGATTCGCTGGCTCGCGGATTCGGGAGCGACGCTGATCGCAGCGCACGACGTGTGGGTGATTCCGGTCGAGAATCCTGACGGCTACCAGTACACATTCACGACCGATCGATACTGGCGGAAGAATCGCCGTCCCAACGCCAATGGCAGCTACGGCGTGGATCCGAACCGCAATTACCCCGCCTTCTGGGGCGTCGATGAAGTCGGTTCGAGTAGCTATCAGTACGCCGAGACATATCGCGGGACAAATCCCGGCTCAGAGCCCGAAACACAGGCCGTGATGGCGTTTCATGCCGCGCACCCGCCCGTGGTCTCAGTCTCCTATCACAGCTACAGCGGGCTCGTCCTCTATCCCTGGGGATTTCGTGCCGGCGAGTTGCCGCCCGACTTGCCGCGCTTTCAAGCGCTGACCGGCACCGATCTCCTGCCCGCCGTGAGCGACAGCGTCCCCGGCTCCTCGCTCGATCACTATCACCCCGGCCCTGGCTGGAATCTCTACACCACGAACGGCGAGTACACCGACTGGGCCTACCGCACCTACGGCACCATCGCTTTTACGACTGAGCTGACCAGCGGCTGCTGCTCGGGCGGCGTCTATTACGGCTTTGAATTCCCGGACGACAGCGCGCTGGTCGAGCGCGTCTTCCGCGACAATCTGCCGTTTGCGCGCGCGCTGATCGCCGCGTCGGGCGATCTCGTGCGCTCGCCGGGCGTCACGGGGGCTGTGCCGGTGCCGCAGCGATTCATGTCGCTGTGGCCCGATTCGTGGCTGAATCTCGATGCATCGGCGTCGCGGCCGTTGCTGACCGTGCGCACGGGAACGGGCGCGCTGGTTTCACGCAGCTCACAGACCGATTCCCTGCGCCGCGGCACTCTGCGCACGGTGTGGCGTACCGACTTGCGCCTCGACGCCGTGCGAGCGGTGCGAGCGGATGGGACGGCGATCGCTGCGGAGCTGTTGTCCCTCGCCGGTGCCGAGCCGCTCGATGGCGGGTGGCACGGCGGCTGGAGGCAGGACACGGTGCGGGTCGGGGGCAATTACTCCTGGGCGACGTCGGGAACCGACACGCTGACGTCTCCCGTGGTCGATTTGCGGGGCCGGACTGCCGTGTGGCTGCATCTGTGGACGCGGCACTACGGCTCGGCGTTCACGCCAACCCAGCGCGGCGTCATTCAATTCTCAGGCGACTCGGGCGCGACCTGGAGCGACGTCGCGCTGATTGTCGGCGACGGGCCGAGCTGGTACCCGACGCGGGTCGACCTGCCCCAAGCCGCCGACCGGCGTGGTGCGCGCGTGCGGTTCATCGCGCAAAATTTCACTTGGTGGGTCGATGCAGTCGGGTTCGCCACGGACGCCAGCACGGCGTTCCTGCAGCTCGCGGCGTCAGCCGGCGCGGAGGTATCGGAGAACCCGGTGCGGAGTAATCAGGTCGTGATCTCCTGGCCGACTGGGACGGGTGACGCTCGCCTGTCGGTGTTCAGTTTCACCGGCGAGCAGCTGTACCAGACCACGGTGCCGGCACCGGCCAACGAATATGTTTGGGACCTCACCATTGGTGCAGGAGCGCGGCGCGTAGTGAACGGCGCATACATCATCGTCGTGGACGTAGGCGGGCAGCGCTACCGGCGGCGGCTCTTCGTCGCGCGACCGTCACCATGAGCGCGGTGGGAGTAGGCGTT
>WNEY01006000.1_pt1 | contig 15851 bp, 13 predicted proteins | sample 5400531 | NCBI WGS metagenome assembly WNEY01 (sample SAMN13153338, study PRJNA577476) | soil metagenome | isolation source: 200 cm saprolite under Douglas fir tree site 1 | place: USA:California | collected 2015-04-18
TGGGGGAGCGCGAGGGTGGCTGGGTGTACGAGCGGACGCGCGGGATCGATCGGGCGCCGGTCGAATCCAATCGCGAGACCAAGTCGGTGAGCCGCGACGAGACGTTCGCCACCGATCTGGACGACGACGCTGCGCTCGCGGCCAGGCTGCTCAGCCTCGTCGACCGGGCCAGCGCCGACATCCGGGAGTCGCGCCTCGTCGCGCGCACGGTCACGGTGAAGCTGCGCGATGCCGACTTCACGACACGGCAGGCGAGCCGCACGCTCGCCGACGCCGTGCAATCGGACCGGGCGGTGTACGCGGTGGCGCGCGAGCTGTTGACGCGGCTCCGTGCCGCCCGGCGCGTTCCCGCGCGCCTGCTCGGCGTCGCCTTGTCGCAGCTCGTCGCGCAGGGCGGTAAGGGCCAGCTGTCCCTGCTCGAGTCTCCCGGCCAGACGCTCGAGACCGAGCGCGACCGGGTCATCTCCCGAATGATCGACGAGGTGCGCGAGAAGTTCGGTCCGGACGCCCTCGGCCGGGGTGGTTCCCAGCAGCGCTAGCTACATGGCTCCAAGCGCGGACGCAGCCTTGTTCACCGCGCCCGGCTTCACCCAGAGCAGGGCCCCATATCGTCCCATCCCCGCGCACACGCCTGTTACGGCCGTAACGTTGATCTTCGCCGCACCCAGGCGCGACAGGATGGCGGCCAGCGCTCCGACCCGGTCGTCGCCGTCGATCAGGAACGCCGTCTTCGGCTTCGACAACTTGATCTTCGCGCCCTTGGCGGCGGCCGTGAACAACGCCGCGTCCGACGGCACGAAGTCCACCTGCGCTTTGCGCGCGCTCGGGAAGGCGTGGAAGGCCAGCAGGTTCACCCCCGCGCTCCTCAAGGTCTCGAGCAGACGGGCGCCCTCCCCGGGCTTGTCGGAGATAGTGGTGTAGTAGTAGCTCACTCTGCGGATCGTGTCGGCCATGGCGGTCTCCGGATGTGGTCTTGTCGCTTGACAATGGCCCGCCGTCCGTCCGACCGCCAGGAGCGCGCTATCTCACGTAGAACGCCGTCCGCTGGAGGCGCCCCGAGCGCTCGAACCAGACGGTGACCGCCCCGGCACCTGCCGTCGCCGCGAACGCCCGGCGCAGGTCATCGGCGCTCGACACCCGCACCCGGTTGATCTGGAGAATCACGTCTCCCGAGCGGAGACCCGTGGCATCCTCCATCTCATCGGGCAAATCGTAGATCAGCGCACCGTGGTCGCTTTGAATGGTGCGCTCGGCTCGCACCGCCGGGGTCACCGTCACCACCTTCATGCCGCCCAGCACGGCCACCTTCTCCGCGAGCGTGGTCGGGAAATCCGTGACCGCCAGCCGGGCGCTGCGACCATCGCCCGCGTGGCGGAAGCTCACGGTGAGCGTGTCGCCGGGGCCCGTGTCGAGCATGACCGCCTCCCAATCGAGGAAGGTGCGCAACCGCCGGCCGCGCGCGCTCACGAGCACGTCGCCCGCCGCGACGCCGGCCCGACCTGCGGGCCCGCCCGGCGCCACCTGGGTGACCCGCAGACCACCCGCCTGCTTCCAGCCCCGCAGATCCTCGGCGCCCGCGACGTCGAGCCCCACCCAGGCACGTCGCACCTTCCCGAAGCGCCGCAGCTCGTCCGCCACCCGCAGAGCGCGCTCGATCGGGATCGCGAAGCCGATCCCCACCGATCCTCCCGAGCTCGTGAAGATCGAGCTGTTCACGCCGACCACCTCGCCCTCGGCGTTCGCGAGCGGCCCGCCCGAGTTGCCGGGGTTGATCGGCGCGTCGGTTTGTATCATGCCGACGTAGATCCCAGACTGACCTTGGGACGGAAGCAGGTTCCGCCCGACGGCGCTCACCACCCCCGCCGTCACGGTGGGCTCCGTGTTGCCGAGCAGGTACGCGAACGGGTTGCCCACCGCTACGACCCACTCGCCGATCATGAGGTCGGTGCTCTTCCCCAGCGGAGCGGTCGGGAGGCCCGTCGCGTCCAGCTTCAGCACCGCGATGTCGGTGAGGGGGTCCTCGCCCTGAATCTTGGCGGGGAAATCCCGTCCATCGCGCGTCGTGACGACGATCTGCTCCGCCCCCTGCGTGACGTGCTGGTTCGTGATGACCACGCCGTCCGCCGAGATGATGAAGCCGGATCCATACCCCTCCACCACCTGCTCGGCGCCGCGGGGCGTGAAGAACTGCTCGAAGGGGTCCTGAGGCAATCCCCGCTCGCGCCGCAGGACGTTGACGCTCACCACGGCCGGGGCGAGCCGGCTCGCGGCGGTGACGATGGCGGTCTGGCGGGACTTGCCAAGATTCTGGGCCGCGAGGTGTGGCGTCGCAGCCACAGCGGCAACCGAGGCTCCGAGGAGCAGCAGCGATCGTCTCATGGGGAAAATCTTACACGCTTGACGCGCGTTGGGCTCGCCGGTAAATCAGCCCGCCAGACCCAACACGCATTGCCATGTTCTCGTATCCCTCCAGGGACCACCTCTAGGAGCTCGTCCGATGTGCCGCATGGCTCTCCTCATCTCCTTCGCTCTCGCCCTGCCGGCCCCGACACCGGCGCAGGGCCGCCGTCCGGCAAAGCGGCCGGCCGAAGCGGCCCCGGTCAGCGGTGCTGATTCGCTCAATAACCTCAAGTTCCGCAACCTGGGCCCCTCGGTGGCCGGCGGCCGTGTGGCCGCCGTCGTGGGCGTGCCCGGAGACCGCAACGTGTACTACGTCGGCGCTGCGGCGGGCGGGGTGTGGAAGACGACCGACGGCGGCGACTCGTGGGAGGCGGTGTTCAAGGATCAGCCGACGTCGTCGATCGGCGCCGTGGCGCTCGCGCCCTCCAACCCGAACGTCGTGTGGGTGGGCACGGGGGAAGGGAACCCGCGCAACGACGTGGTGGATGGCCGCGGGGTCTTCATGTCGCCCGATGCGGGCAAGAGCTGGCAGTTCATGGGCCTCGGCGACGTCGGCCAGGTCTCTCGGATCGTGATCGATCCCGCCAATCCCGACGTCGTCTTCGTGGCCGCCCAGGGCCACGTGTGGGCGCCCAATGCCGAGCGCGGCGTGTTCCGCACCGCGGATGGAGGCAAGACGTGGCAGAAGGTGCTGTTCGTGAACGACTCGACCGGCGCCGCGGACCTCGTGATGGTGCCGGGCAATCCCCGCATGTTGTTCGCCGGGATGTGGCAGTTCGTGCGCCGTCCCTGGGAGCTCGTGTCCGGTGGGGCGGGGAGCGGTCTCTATCGGTCCAAGGACGGCGGCTTGACGTGGGAACGGCTCAAAGAAGGGTTGCCGTCGGGGCTCTTGGGCAACATCGCTGTCGCGGTAGGTCCGACGAATCCGAGCCACGTCTACACGCTCATAGAAACGAACGAGGGGATGCTGTGGGACTCGAAGGATCAGGGCGACCACTGGACGAAGGTCTCCGACTTCCACGGACTCTCCGCCCGGCCGTTCTACTTCTCGCTGCTGCACGTTTCGCCCGTGGATGACCGGAAGCTGTTCTTCTCGTCGTACCTGCTGCTTCGCTCCGACGACGGCGGCAAGACGACGACGCCGATCGACCGCGGCGTGCACGTAGACCATCATGCCCTGTGGATCGACCCGCAGAACCCGGACCGCATGATCCAGGGGAACGACGGCGGTGTGTACGTCACGGAGAACGGCGCCAAGAGCTGGCGGTTCTTGAACAGCCTGCCGATCGGGCAGTTCTACATGGTGGCAGCCGACAACAACACTCCCTACACGCTGTGCGGCGGCCTCCAGGACAACAACGCGTGGTGCGGGCCGTCCAGCAGCGTTGGAGGAGGTGGTGGAGGTGGTGGTGGCGCGGGCGGTGGCATCAACGGCTCCGAGTGGTTCACGGTGACGGGGGGCGACGGCGAGTACGCGGTGCCGGCGCCGACCGACTCGTCGATCCTCTACGTGGATTCGCAGAACGGCAGCATCACGCGCGTCGACTTGAAGACGGGGCTGAACCGCTCGATCCGGCCGTACCTGTCCGGCGTGAAGGACACGAAGCCTGCCAATCTGCAGTACCGCTTCAACTGGACGTCGCCCGTCGCCGTCTCGCCCCGGGACGCGAACACGGTCTACATGGGCGGCAATGTGGTGTTCAAGAGCACGGACGGCGGCGACCGCTGGGCCGCCATCAGTCCCGACCTCACGCGGAACGACAAGACCAAGCAGGTGACGAGCGGCGGCCCCATCAACTACGACATCTCGGGTGCCGAGACCTACAATACGATCCTCACGGTCAACCTCGCGCCGACCGATTCCAACGTGATCTGGGTCGGCACGGACGATGGGCTCGTGCAGGTGACCCGGGACGGCGGGAAGACGTGGAGCAACGTATCGGGCCGCTTCCCCGGATTGGCAAAGGACGTGGAAGGGCGGGTGTACCAGATCGGGGTCTCGCCATTCGATGCCGGCGCGGCGTATATCGCGATCGACCGCCACCAGCTCGACGACCGGCGGCCGTACGTCTACAAGACCAGCGACTACGGCAAGACGTGGACCGACATCGGCAGGGGTCTCCCGCCGGACGTCCCCGGGCGCGTGGTGCGCGAGAATCCCAACGTGCGCGGCTTCCTCGTCCTCGGAACCGACGCGGCGCTGTGGTACTCGCGGGACGGCGGCGCGAGCTGGAAGCCGCTCAAGGCGGAGTTCCCCACCGTGCCGGTGTACGACGTGCAGTTCATCAAGCGCTCACATGACCTGGTGATTGCCACGCACGGCCGCGGGCTGTTCGTCCTGGACAACATCACGGCGTTGGAAGAGCTCACGCCCGATGTCATCGCCTCCGATTTCCACGTGTTCTCGACCCTGCCAGCCCAGATTCGCGTGCGCCCGCGGCGCTCGGGCGTCGCCCCAACGCGCTTCACCACGCCGAACGCGCCGGCCGGCGCGGTGATCGATTACTACCTCAAGGCCGCGCTGGACACCGGGTCATCCGGGTCGCAGGGGGAGGGAGAGCGGGGGCGCGCCCGCCGCGGGCGCGTCATCGCCACCGTTACGGACAGCCGCGGGGACACCGTCGTCGTCGATTCGGGCGCCCCGGGGAAGCAGGGTGTGAACCGCTACGTCTGGAACCTCCGGCACGCCGGGCCGACGCGGCTCAGCTTCGAGCGTCCCACGGGGCCTGAGGATGAGGAGAATCCGTTCCGTAACGTCGGCGGCCCGCGCGCCGTCCCCGGGACCTACACCGTCACCGTGGCGGCTGGCGGCCGTACGGGGACCAAGACGGTCACCGTGGAGCCCGATCCGATCCTGGGCGGTGACCCCGCCCGGTTCGCGGCCCAGCTCGTCGCCGGGCTCGAATGGCGCAACGCTATGTCGGCGCTGAACGAGATGCTCAACCGCATCGTGAGCCTCGAGACGCAGCTCAAGAACACGCAGCAGGCGGTGCGCGACAACGCCGCGGGCGATACGGCGACCGCCGGACCAGTGACGCGGCAGGCGCGGGAGCTGGGACGGAAGCTCAAGGAGCTCAAGGACAGCCTCTACAATTCCGACGTGCAGCGCGACGCCGGGCAGGATGACATCCACTACTTGAACCGTTTCCAGGACCGGCTGCAGGGGCTGGGCTTCGGCCTCGCGTTTGCCTACGCCCAGCCGCCCAACGACGTCGTCGCGGCACGGTTCAAAGAACTGCGCGCCACGCTGGACGATTACCTTAGGAAATTCAACGAGCTGATCCGCACCGATGTCGGCGGCTTCAACAAGACGGCCCAGGAGCGGCAGGCGCCGATCCTGGTGAGCGGGCAGCCGATCGAAGTGAGGGAAGTGAGAGTCGTTTCGCGCTGACCCAGAGGGCGACGACGAGCACGGCCACCGGAATCACGATCCCGAGCGAGCGGATCATCGCCGCGACGAGACCGACAAAGTTCCGCCACGCCTGCTTGAAGGCGTCGCCGAGCACGCTCGAGCCCGCCCGTCCGACCACGGGCAGCGGCTCGTGCACGTAGATGGTCAACGTGCTGAGCACCGTGTGGGCCCGGAGGTAGCGCAGCCGCCCCTCGTACCGGTCTATCTCCTCGCGCACCCGCGCCAGTTCCCGCTCCACGTCGAGCACGTCCTTCAGCTTGCCGGTACGGGTGGCCAGCAGATCGATCAGCCGTGCCTCGAGCCGCCGCGCGTTCCCCATGCGCGCGGTGACGTCGGTGAACTCCTCGCCCACGTCCTCGGCGTTGACGTTCACGGACTCGAGCTTACCGAGAGCCGCGAGCCCACCGAGGCCGTCGTCGAAGCGGTCCGCCGGGATCTTCAAGTCGAGGGTTGCCGAGCGGAGCTGGCCGCGGCCGGTCTGCATCGCCGTGTTGGCCACGTACCCTCCGATGCGCTCCGCGAGCTGCCGCACTCGGGCGACCGCGCGCTCGAGCGAGTCCACCTCGATGCTCGTCTGGCCGGCACGGATCACCATGCCCGCCCCAGTGCTGAAGCGCGGAAGCGGAGCCCCGGCTCCCGTCGCGGTCGCTAACCGCTCGCGGGCTGCCATCGGCGCTGCCAGGCTAGTCGGGCCTGCTCCTCCCTCTGCCCCTGTCCCGGAGTAGTTCCTCGAGTCGAAACGCTCCTGGCTCTCGGAGTCCGCCGCGGCCTGCGGCGCGGCGGTGCAACCCCCTAGAGCGATGACGGCGATGAGCAACAGGTTGGCGACGGGTCGCATTTGGGCTCCTGATCAGAGGATCGTCTGTAAGAGACGCCGCCGACCTTACGCCATGCACATCGGACTGTGAGAAGTCACCTCCTACAGCATCAGGATTGGGTTACAGAGGGGCGAGAATAGGCCGCAACCTCCGGCGGCGGCTGTCCGTAAGGTGCGCCATGACTATTCCATCACTCGACTCGAGCGCGCTCCGCGAGTGGGATCGTCTGGCCGGCGCGGCGACGACGGCCCGTCCCGAGCCGCGGCGCCTTGGGCCAGGGACGGTCGCGGTCGTCCGGCTCGCCGCGAAGATCGTCCTCGTGGCGCTGCTGCCGTTGCTCGCGCTCGTCAAGGTGGCGGTGTTCCTCTATCAACACGAGGGGTGGCCGACCGCGTTTGCGCTTGCGGGTGGCGTCGCCTCCACAGCCGCCGTCGTCACGGCGTATGGAACGTGGGCTTGGCACCGCTTCACGGGTCGCGTCCGCCTCGCGCTCATCGCCCGGCGCTTCGCGCTCCCACTCGTGGTCGCCTGCTGCGGCTACGCCTTGATCTACCTGTCGAGCGCCAACGCCAAGTCGGAGCGCGTGCGGGCCTACTACACGTCGCTCCACCCGCTCCTCCGCGTCGCGCTCTCGACGCTCATCCTGGTCGACGGCGACGCCGTAATCACCGACCTCGCCCGGCGGCCGGAAGACTACCAGATCATGCGGCTTCCGCCGAACGACGGGTCGCTCCACTACGTCCAGCGCGACGGCTACACCCACGCGGCCGACCTCCGCACGGCCGGTCGCGGTGTGTTGAAGAACCGCCTGGTACAGCTGTACTTCTGGAGCATGGGGTTCGCGACCCTCCGGCACGTGGGCACCGGCGACCATTTGCACGTCGAGCTCCCACTGCGATAGCTTTTTCGCATGCCGCTCACCCGCGACGACGTCCGTGAGTCGGTGGAGCGTGCCGGCGATGAGCATTGGGATGCCCTCCGTCGGCACCACGAGGATGCCTACCCGAACCCCAAGCCGACGCCCGGCGACGTGTGCAAGGGAGAAGCCGAGCGGTTAAACCAGCTGGGGCTGGGCGATGCGAAGGAGTTCGAGCTGCTCGAAACGCGGGTAGAGCGGGTGGGAGACGAGGTCCGCCTCACCCACGTCCTCAAGTACAAGCCGCTCGACCTCCGGCTGCTCACGGAGCCGTTCCAGAACTACAAGTAGCCTCTCGTCTACCTCTCGAACATCAGCTCTTTCGCGCGCTGGGTGGCCTTCACTACGGCCTTGATGAGGGTGACCCGCAGCTTGCCCTCTTCGAGCTCGAGGATGCCATCGATGGTGCAACCCGCCGGCGTCGTGACGGTATCCTTGAGCAGGGCAGGGTGATCGCCGGTATCGAGCTGCACCTTCGCGGCGCCGAGCAGGGTCTGCGCGGAGAGGACGGTGGCGATGTCGCGCGGGAGCCCGACCTTCACGCCCGCCTCCGCGAGCGACTCGAGGATGATGTAGACGAATGCCGGACCGCTCGCCGAGAGGCCCGTGACGGCATCCATGTGCTTCTCATCCACCACCACCGTCCGGCCTACCGTGTCGAACAGCCGCCGCGCGGTGTCGAGATGCGCGTCGGTCGCGTGCTTCCCCCTGCAGATGCCGGTCATGCCCGCTCCCACCTGGCTCGGGGTGTTGGGCATCGCGCGGATCACCGGGGTCGGTGTCCCCAGAAGGTCCTCGATGTAGCCCGTCGGGACGGATGCGGCCACCGAGATGACGAGCTGCGCCGGGGTCACCTCCGCGCGGATCTCCTCGAGCAGGTCGCGAACGTTCTGCGGCTTGACCGCGATGATGATCACGTCCGCCCCGCGTGCCGCCGCGCGATTGTCCGTTCCCACGGGCACGGCGCGCTCCTTTCCGAGCGCCTGCGCCCGCTCCGGGTGCCGCACCGTGGCGACTGCGTTCCCGGGCGGGAGACCCGCCTTGAGCAACCCCTGGAGCAGGATGTTTCCGATCTTTCCGAGCCCCAGTACCGCCACGCGCTGGTGCTTCATCGCAAGTACTCCTCCAGCAGAGTCGCGGCGTCAGTCTTCTCGTCGCGATACTTCACGATCACCGGCGCGTAGAGGGAGATCCCCCACCGCGCGGCCGCCGCGCCCGGTGCGCCCCGCGCGCCGGGCACGACGACCGCGCCGGCCGGAATCTCGAGCGGCCGGTCCCCGTCACGGCGGTAGACCTGATCGCGCACGAGGTCGTACACCGGCGTCGACCCGGTGAGGATCGTTCCGGGCGCGAGGACGCAGCGCTCCCGCACGAGCGTGCCCTCGTAGACTCCACAGCCGCCGCCCACGAGCGTCTCGTCCTCGATGATCACGGGCAGAGCCCCGACCGGCTCGAGCACGCCCCCGATCTGGGTCGCGGCGGAGAGGTGCACTCGCTTGCCGATCTGCGCGCACGAGCCGACGAGGGCGTGGCTGTCGATCATAGTGCCCTCGTCGACGTACGCACCCACATTCACGTACATCGGCGGCATACAGACCACACCCGGGGCCACGTACGCGCCGTCGCGGATGCTCGATCCCCCAGGGACGATGCGCACCCCGTCCGCGAGCGTGGTGGGCCGCACCGGGTACGTGTCCTTGTCGAAGAACTTGAGGGTCGGGTGCGCCGACATGTCGGTGAGGACGCCCATGCGGAACCCGAGCAGGATCCCCCGCTTGACCCACGCGTTGACGCACCAGGCGCCGTCCCCGCCACGCCCGGCGGCGCGGATCTCGCCGCGCGCGAGTGCGGCCCGGAACTCGGCGAACAGCGTGCGCTCGGGCTGGCCGTAGCGCTCTCTTTTCTGGGCGGTGAGCGCCTCGACGCGCTCACGCTCCTGTACGGGGACCAGCGGCAGCCGGAACCGCTCTTCCAGCAGTCCCATCAACGCGAGGGCGGCCTTGACCGGCCCCGGGCTCGACTCGATGAAGTTCGCTTCCATCAGGGGGAGCAAACGGTAGTGAACCTCGCGGGCCGAGTCCCACTCGCCCGAGAGCGCACTGTCGGTGAGTCTCACCATCAGATCGGGGGCTTCGTTCGACACGACCGACACGATTCCCTCGGCGCCCAGAGCAATCAGGGGCAGAGTCATGGCATCGTCTCCGGAGAGGACGCGGAACCCCGACGGCCGGTCACGCAGGATGGCCATGATCTGCGCCACGTCCCCCGAGGCCTCCTTTACCGCCACGATGTTGTTCGTCTCGCGCGCCAGGGTGAGGGCTGTCGCCGCCGCGATGTTCGACGCCGTGCGACCCGGAACGTTGTACAGGACCACGGGACCATCCCCCATCGCTTCGGCGACGGCTCGGAAGTGCGCCTGGAGGCCTGCCTGCGTGGGCTTGTTGTAGTACGGGGCCACGACGAGCACCGCGTCGGCGCCGGCGGCTCGAGCCGCGCGGGCCCGCTCGATCGTGGCGGCGGTGGCGTTGCTCCCCACGCCCGCGAGCACCTTCGCCCGCCCTCGGGCTGACTCGACCGTGAGCGCGATGACGCGCTCGTGCTCGGCGGGTGTGAGAGTGGCGGCCTCGCCCGTGGTTCCGCAGGGGACGAGCAGTCGGACGCCACCCGAGATCTGCCGCTCGACCAGCGCCCGAAACCGCGCCTCGTGCACTTCGCCGGCGGCGTTGAACGGGGTGACGAGGGCCGTGCCGCAGCCGCGCAGCCACTCCAGCTGTTGGGTCATTGGGCCTTCCTTTCCTTCTCCGGCTCCAGCGCGAGGATGTCGTTCAGTATGTCGGCAAAGCCATACGTACCCCGCCGCCCCACGATCCAACGCGCGGCGAGCAACGCGCCGGCAGCGAAGCCCGCGCGGGATCGCGACGTGTGTACCAACAGGATCTGGTCGGCGGCGGAGTCGAACCCGACGCGGTGTGTCCCCGGAATGTGACCCGCGCGCGTGCTCGCGATCGGCACGCTCGTCCCCTGCTCCTCACGCCCGACTCCGCGGGACAGGATGGCCTGCAGCGCCAGCGCAGTGCCCGACGGCGCATCGCGCTTGCGCGCATGGTGGGCTTCCTCGATGAACGCATCGTACCCGGCGCCGCGGAACAGGTGCGCAGCGTTAGCGACGATGCGGTAGAACAGGTTCACCCCGATCGAGAAATTGGCCCCGTAGACGAGCGCGGCGCCGCGCCCCTCCACCATCCTTCGGATTGCGGACTCGTCGCGCTGCCAGCCCGTGGTGCCTTCCACCAAGGGGACTCCCGCGGCGGCGGCGGCTTCCACGTGGGCCGACACGGCGCCGGGTGCGGAAAAATCGATCGCCACGGTGTGGCCGGGCAGGAGCCGCGTGGCATCGCCGGCGTTGGCAGACGTGAAGATGGCGCCGAGCTCGTGGCCCGCCGCGCGGGCGGTGTCTTCGAGCACGCGTCCCATCGCGCCGTGGCCGAACAGGGCGATCTTCACGCCTCGACCTTCCGCAACGCGAGCGCGTGCACCAGGCGCACGTAGGCGTCGGCGCCATCGGCGAGCTCGGCCTCGGAGATCCGCTCGTGGGCGCTGTGGGCGTCCAGGATCGACCCGGGCCCGAGCAGCAGCGGCGTACCCCAGTTCGTGAGGTGAGGGATGTCGGTAGTGAAGCGGACGACGCAGGTTTCGAACCCGGGGACCGTCGCGAGCCGCAGCGGAGGCACCGCCGTCAGGTAGTCGATCCGGGCCCGGTCCCGCACGGCCCGCTCGAGCAGGGCTGTGACCGCTGGGGCATCGGTGACGAGCCGGATTTGCAGGTCGGCGCGAGCGTCTGCGGCGACCACATTCGACCTGATGCCTCCGGCGATGACGCCGATGTTCACGGTGGTCTCCCCGAAGACCGGATCGGTCGGCCACGTCGCGCGACGCACGTCGCCCAGCACGTCGAGCAGCGCATCGATCGCCGAACGCCCGTGCTCGGGATAGGCCGAGTGGGCCGGGACGCCGGCGGTGCACAACGTGAGGCGCAGCGAGCCTTTGCAGCCGACGGCGAGCCGATTATCGGTCGGCTCGCCGTCGATGAGCCAGCGGCATTCCCGCGCCAGGGCGTGCGCATTGGCTGCCCGCGCGCCCACGCTTCCCATTTCCTCGTCCACCACGAACAGCAGCCCAATCCCGTCCACCCCCTCGGCCCGGAGCCGCTCGGCGGCGGCGATCTGAGCCGCCATGATTCCCTTCGCGTCGCAGGCACCGCGCCCGTACAGGACGCCGTCCGCGAGTCGGGCGGGCACGTGCGGCGGGACCGTATCGAGGTGGGTGGAGAACACGATCCGCGGCGGCTGATCGGTGGTCGCAAGCACGTTGGGTCGCCCCGGTGCGGCATCGAACAGCTCCACGTGATAGCCGAGGTCCGTGAGGTACGATGCCACGAACCGCGCGAGTTGCGCCTCTTCGCCCGAAACCGATGGGACGTCCACCAGGTCACACGCCAGCGAGATGAGGTCGGTCATGGTGCTGTGGACTCACTCACAGACTCACCTCGGGAGAACCTTGCTCCGCGTCGGGCAACGCGCGCCGCGCTCTAGGGGTGACACAATCGATTGTGGGGAAGCGGTTCCGACGAACGACTATCGCGGCGAGGTACACGCGCGCTTTCGGCCGGCCGGCTGAGGCCGGCCGCCGTGCGGGCGGGGGCAAGAACCTCCGGAACGCAGATTCGTGTCGCAGACCATGCGCAAGCGCGAAAGCTGCCCGCAGCCCGCTGACCGTGTCAAGCGGAGCGGGGCGCCGCGGTTCAGAGGGCCCGCGCCGGTGTGCCGGTGTATCTTGAAACGTGCAAAAAGTGCACGATTCTTGCGACGGCCATACACACTACCCGATTGGGTAGTAGCGCAATGTAAGGTAATATGTGCAGTTTTTGCACGAAATCAGTGGCATCAGTGCAGCATGTGACCCCCTCACTGGGAGATCGTATGAGACGCTCGGTCGGCCTTGGACTGCTGATGACTCTGGCGTGTCCGCTCGCTCTCGCTGGGCAAGGAGTGCCGGCGGCGGACTCGCTCGCTAAGCTCGCGAGCGCGGCCTCCGCGGCGAACACGGTAGCCATCAATTTCGTGTGGACGTTGGTCGCCGGGTTTCTCGTGATGTTCATGCAGGCGGGTTTTGCGATGGTCGAGACCGGGTTCACGCGGGCCAAGAACGCGGCGCACACCATCACCATGAACTTCATGGTCTACGGTATCGCGATGCTCGCCTACTGGGCGATCGGTTTCGCACTGCAGGCCGGTGGCGTGGGGGCGCTCGGGACGCTGGGCGGCTACGACAAGCTCTCCCACGAAGTGTCACTCACGATCGCGGGCAAGGAGTGGGGGCTGTTCGGCGGGAGCGGGTTCTTTCTGACCGGCGTGGCGTACGTCGCGCCCGTGTTCGCCTACTTCCTGTTCCAGATGGTGTTCATGGACACCGCGGCGACCATTCCGACGGGCGCGCTCGCCGAGCGCTGGAAGTTCTCGGCGTTCGCTGTCTTCAGCGTGTTCGTCGGCGCGTTCATCTATCCGATCTACGCCAACTGGACCTGGGGCGGCGGCTGGCTCGCGATGCTCGGCAAGAACCTCGGGCTCGGGCACGGGCACGTGGATTTCGCCGGATCTTCGGTCGTGCACATGACGGGCGGCGTGATGGCGTTCGTCGCGGCGGCACTGCTCGGTCCGCGCCGCGGGAAATACAATGCCGACGGCAGCGTCAACGCCATCCCGGGCCACAACATCCCGATGGCGCTGATCGGAACGTTTATTCTCGCCTTCGGATGGTTCGGCTTCAACGCCGGCTCGACGCTGGCGGGCTCGGACCTGCGCATCGGGGTCATCGCGACGAACACGATGCTGGCTGGGGCGTCAGGAAGCATCACGGCCATGCTGTACATGTGGCTCAAGTACCACAAGCCTGATCCCTCGATGATGGCCAACGGGGCGCTCGCCGGTCTCGTGGCGATCACGGCGCCGTGCGCCTTCGTGACCGCGCCGTCGGCCGTGCTGATCGGTGGAATAGCCGGCGTATTGGTCTGCGTCGCGGTGTTCTTCATCGACGGGAAGCTGCGCATCGATGACCCGGTGGGCGCGATCTCGGTCCACGGCGTCAACGGCTTGTGGGGCATCCTGGCGCTCGGACTCTTGGCCGACGGCACGTACGGGGACGGGTGGAATGGTGTGAACGGAGCGGTGCGGGGGCTGCTTTACGGCGACGCGAGTCAGTTCGTCGCCCAAGCCATCGGCGGCATCGCGAACTTCGTCGGCGTCGGCGCCATGGCGTTCGTCGCCTACAAGGTCACGGCGTTCGTCGTCGGCGGCCACCGTGTGTCGCCGCACGTTGAAGAGCTCGGACTCGACCTGCCGGAGATGGGTGCCCTGGCCTATCCCGACACGCACGAAATCGGCTCGGCGGTGATCCTCAGCGAGACAGCCTCCGGGGGAGGGATCGGGCAGCTCCAACCCGAGCCCGAGGCGGTCTGATGAAACTCATCACTGCTGTTGTCCGCCCCGAGCGGCTGCCGCAGGTGAAGGCCGCGCTGTTCCGAGCCGGCGTGACGGGCGTCACGATCAGTCGCGTGAGCGGCCACGGCGGCGAGCGCGAGCAGCTGGAGCATTATCGCGGCTCGACCGTCGTGCTCGAGTTTCGTGAGAAGGTGCGGCTCGAGATGGCCGTTTCAGAGCCGTTCGTGGACCCAACCATCAAGGCGATCATCACGTCCGCACGCACCGGTCAGGTGGGGGACGGGAAAATCTTCGTCCAGCCGCTCGCGCGGATCATTCGGATCCGCACGGGCGAAGTCGACACCGCAGCAGTCACGGCCGTCACCGCCGACGCGGTACAGCGCCAGGCCCTGAAGGAGGCCACCGTATGAGAGTGCAAGGAAGCCGTCTAGCGCGAGCCGCGCTCGTGGGCGTCTGGCTCATGGTCCCAGGGATGCTTCGCGCCCAGAGCGGCGCGCCTGCCCCGGCCGACACGGCCGCGAAAAAGCCTGATCCACCACCGCCTCCGGTCAACCATCTGGAGACCACGCTGGCCGGGTTCAAGCTCACCGGCTACGCTGCGGGGTCCTATGCGTATTCGGGTCGCAGCGCCGGTGACACCGCTATCGTGGGACGGTTGTACGACCGGCTGCAGAACCGCTTCATGCTCAACGCGCTCGCGGTCGTGCTCGACAAGCCCTATGACCCGGCGAAGTTCAGCGCCGGGTTCCACAGCGAGCTGTTGTTGGGCCAGGACGCAACGCTGATCAGGTCCAATGGGTTCGACTTGGGTGCCCAAGCCGACATTCCGCACCTCTATGTCGCCCTAAACGTCCCGACCGCCAGCGGGAACGGGTTGCAGTTCAAGGTCGGGCGTATGGTGACCCTCATGGGCGTGGAGGTGATCGAGACCATCGCCAACCCCAACTGGTCGGAGGCGAACCAGTTCATCTACGTGGAGAACTTCACCGGGCTGGGCGTGAGCGTGGAGACGAAGTTCAACCAGTACGTCGACGCGCAGTTCCGAGTGATCAACGGGTGGGACCAGGTGTCGGACAACAACAACCGGAAGTCGCTGATGGGACGCGTCGGGATCTATCCCGACGCGCTCAGCTCGATCAGCCTCGTCGGATACTGGGGGCCTGAGGAGGCGGGCAACAACACCGCCAACCGCTATGGCGTCAACGGCGTGCTGTGGCGAAAGGTCGGCAGCAAGGTGAACGTGTGGCTGCAGGGTGACTACGGGCAGGAGCAGGCCAACGCGGCGCTCCCTGTTCCGACGCAGGACGCCCGGTGGTGGGCTGCCGGAGCGTGGGTCACGTACGACTTCACGTCGTCCGTCAGTCTGGCGCTGCGCGGCGATTACATGAACGACGAGGACGGCGCTCGCACCAATGGAGTGTTCGGTTTCCTGCCGAACACGGGGCAGAAGTTCGGCAGCGGCACGGCGACGCTGAACATCAAGGCGTGGCCCAGCGCCGTCGTGCGGCCCGAGGTCCGGTACGACCGGTCCACGTTGGCGACGTTCAACGGGAAGAAAGATCAAGTCACGATCGCGTTGGCGGTGGCGTATCTCTACTGAGCCAGGGCGGCGGGCGGGGGTCCAGCCGGGACTGGCTCCAGGGTCTGATGGCGGAAGAACCGGTACAGCAGCCAAATGTCGATCAGGCCCACCGCGGCCAGGACGGAGAACGCGGCGTTGGTCTCGATGAGGTGTAGCTGTCGCAGTAGTGTCGAGATGCCATAGCCCACGACCCAGGCGTCGAAGCTCATGCAGACGCGCCTGAAGG
>WNEY01001673.1_pt1 | contig 15847 bp, 15 predicted proteins | sample 5400531 | NCBI WGS metagenome assembly WNEY01 (sample SAMN13153338, study PRJNA577476) | soil metagenome | isolation source: 200 cm saprolite under Douglas fir tree site 1 | place: USA:California | collected 2015-04-18
CTAGGCAGAAGGTGGGCTGGGGCACCGCCAACACGATCGTGGTGGTGCTGACGCTGATCCCGGTGTTGTGGATCGTCTCGCTGTCCTTCAAGGACCCGGCGTCGATCACGGACCCGACGTTCTTCCCGGTGAAGTGGACGTGGGCGAACTACAGCGGCATCCTGACCACCTCGTCGTTCATCCGGCCGCTGATCAACTCGATCGGGATCGGGCTGATCGCCACGCTCATCGCGGTGGTGCTTGCGTCGATGGCGGCGTATGCGGTGGCGAGGCTTGCCTTCCCCGGCAAGCAGGTGCTGATCGGCATGTCGCTGCTGATCGCCATGTTCCCCGCGGTCGCGCTGGCGACCCCGATGTTCAACATCGAGCGCATCCTCGGCCTGTTCAACACCTGGCCCGGGCTGATCATCCCGTATGTCGCCACCGGACTGCCGCTCGGCATCTACACGCTGTCGGCGTTCTTCCGGGAGATCCCGTGGGAGCTTGAGAAGGCCGCGAAGATCGACGGCGCCACGCCGTTCCAGGCGTTCACCAGGGTCATCGCCCCGCTGGCGGCCCCGGGCATGGTCACCACCGCGATCCTGGTGTTCCTCTTCTGCTGGAATGAGTTCCTGCTCGCGATCACGCTGACGTCGACGACCGCGGCGCGCACGGCGCCGGCCGCGATCGGCTTCTTCAGCGGCAGCTCGCAGTTCGCCGTGCCGACAGGGTCCATCTCGGCCGCCGCGGTGGTTATCACCATCCCGATCATCGTGTTCGTGCTGTTCTTCCAGCGCCGCATCGTCGCCGGGCTCACCTCCGGCGCGGTCAAGGGCTGAACGGCAGAAAAGGAGCAGACAATGGCCGAGATCGTTCTGGACAACCTCACCAAGCGCTTTCCTGACGGCGCGCTGGCGGTCGACAGGATCAGCATGGACATCGCCGACGGCGAGTTCGTCATCCTGGTCGGGCCGTCGGGCTGCGGGAAGTCCACGACGCTCAACATGATCGCGGGCCTGGAGGACATCACCGAGGGTGAGCTGCGCATCGGCGGCCAGGTGGTCAACCAGAAGGCGCCCAAGGACCGCGACATCGCGATGGTCTTCCAGAGCTACGCGCTGTACCCGCACATGACCGTGCGGGAGAACATGGGCTTCGCGCTGAAGCTGGCCAAGACCCCGCAGAACGTCATCGATGAGAAGGTCAACGAGGCGGCCAGGGTCCTGGACCTGACCCAGCACCTGGACCGCAAGCCGGCCAACCTGTCCGGCGGCCAGCGGCAGCGGGTCGCGATGGGCCGGGCAATCGTCCGGGACCCGTCCGCGTTCCTGATGGACGAGCCGCTGTCCAACCTGGACGCGAAGCTGCGGGTGCAGATGCGCACCGAGGTGTCCCGGATCCAGCGGCGACTGGGCACCACGATGGTATACGTGACGCACGACCAGGTCGAAGCCCTGACCCTCGGCGACCGGATCGCGGTGATGCGCACCGGCCGGCTGCAGCAGGTGGGCTCGCCGAAGGAACTCTACGAGCGGCCGGAGAACCTCTTCGTGGCCGGCTTCATCGGGTCACCTGCCATGAACTTCCTGCCGGCCACCCTGGAGGAGGGCAAGCTCCGCACGCCGCTTGGTGACCTGCCGGTGTCCGACCAGTTGCGGCGCGCGCTCGAGGGCGCGCAGGCCGGCCGCACGGTGATCGTCGGCGTGCGCCCGGAGAACTTCGAGGACGCGGCGCTCGTCTCGCCCGATGCCCGCGGTAACGGGATCACGTTCCGCGCGAGCATCGACGTTCTCGAGTCCCTGGGCTCCGACGTGTTCGTCTACTTCACCAAGGACATCGAGCAGGGCGTGAACGCCGCCGAGCTCGAAGAGCTCGCCAGGGACTCCGGCCGCGCGGACACCGGCGGGAGCGGCGACACCGTTGTCGCCCGGCTCGACGCCGCGACCGGCGTCCGCGAGGGCCAGGACGCCGAACTCTGGGTCGACGCCCGGGCGATTCACGTGTTCGACCCGGCCACCGGACGCAATATCTCGCTCGGAGCTGATGGCGATGGCCGGGCCGGCACCGCGACCGCGGGCGGCACCGGGATGGCAGGTGGCACCGCCAGTGGCACCGACGTGAGCGGCGGCGCGGAAACGGGCCGCGCGGCTGGGGCGGCTGGTGATACGCCGGTTACCTGATGCGGCTGCGCAGCCGCTCGATCACCTCGTCGTTCCAGACGTGGGTCAAGATGAGCCGGTACCGTTCGGCGGCGACCCGCATGTAGGCCTCGGCCTCGGTCCGTGAGCCGATCAGGTCAGCAGCACGAAGCATGCGCACGACCGGTACGTACTCTTCGGTGTACCAGCGCTTGGCGATTTCCCTCCGGTCCATGAATCGGTGCTCATCCTGCATGCAACGGCACCCCCACGCCTCGACGGCCTCCCCGAGTTCCGCGTAGGACCAGGGGTCCGCCACCGAGATCTTTTCCAGCGCCTGGGCAGGCAGCGGCACCCGAGCCCGGAATATTCGCTCGTAGCTCTTGACCAGCAGGTCGCGGCGACCGCGGATGCCGGCGGCCGGCACCTGGGTCAGCACCTCGGTCACGTACGCGTCGATCGTCTTAGCGCCGGTGGCCAGCGCAATAGAGACCCGGTGGTGGCCGTCCTTGACGAAGTGCAGGTCGCCGACCCGGTAGACGTCGATCGGCGGGATCGACTCGCCGCGCCGCTGCGCCAGGGCAAGCCGCTCCCAGCGTTCCCGCACCCGGCCGGACGTCGGCCGGAACCGGCGGTCGAAGTCGCGCGTAGAATCGACGGTTCCTACCACCGTGTCGAGCCGGATCGTCTGCAGGCCGAGATAGCGCTCACCACGCCTGCCCAGGGCGGCCACAACCTCGTCGAACGGGAGGATGAGATTGACGTCGTCCGGCTCCCTGCGCAGCCGGTTGGCGAGCCGGGCCAGCACCTGGTGCCGCCTGGCCCGGAGGAAGTCGTCCTCCACATCCGCCCGCGGGAAGCCAGTGTCACCGTGCATGGCGGTGCCCTGGATGCATTTCGGCGGCTTCGCCGCCCGGCCGGATGTCCAGCAAGTGCCGGCCGATGACGTTGCGGACGGCGGTGCGTCCGAGCCGCCGGTCCGGAGTGGCGGCGTCGCAGCGCAGTACGTGCCCGTGCAGCAGCACGGTCGGCTGGAGCCTGGCGACCAGCCCATGCAGCGCGGCAAAGCCCCGGTGCGGCCGGTCGGCGCCGTCACCGACGCCAAGCGGCGGCGCGTGCGTCAGCAGGATATCGACGCGCCGCCCGTCCCGCAGCCGCTGCCATGCTGCCTTGCGGCGGAGCGACCTGGCCCGGCCCGCCTGCTGCCGGTCGCTGTACTGGTTCGGCCCGCTGCCGTAGCGACGGCAGCCGCCAAGCCCGGCCAGCCGGAGTCCGGCCACGTCGACGATCCTGCCGTCCGCGTTGACCGCGCCGTCCGGCCACGGCGCCCGGGCCGGCAGGCCGGCCAGCAGCGTCAGGCCGGCCCGGGAACACCGGTAACCGGACAGATCGGGATCATGATTGCCGGGGACGAACACGAGCGGCACGTCCAGGCCATTCATCAGGTATCCCAGGTACTCGAACGGCAGGTCGCCGCAGGCCACGACGAGCTCGGCGGCGCGGACCGGGCCGAGATCGGCGTACAGCCCCTCATCGACCTCGTCGGATACGGCGAGCACGCATACCACGCCTCGATCGTACGCGCGCCCAGCCGCGGCCAGTTCACGCATTCAGCGCATGCCGGGTCCGCGCGCCCGGCGGACGGCAAGGTCGCGCAGTCAGCGCTTGACCGGCTGGCGTACGTCCAGGCCGCGTTCCCGCAGCGCAGCCTCCACGCGGTAGATCTCTGCCAGCGGTGCCCGGTCGCCGCCAGGCGGCGGGCTGACCTCCAGCCGCTCGCAGGCCGTGCACAGCGCGTCGATGTACGCGCCGCGCAGTGCCTTCAGGCGCAGGCTCTTGGCGGGAATGCCGGACTGGGTCTCGGTTGCGTCAAGCTCGGCGCGCAGCCGGCGGAGGCTCGCGCCGAGGCGCTCGATCGGCTCGGTCGGCGCGTCCAGCGGGTGCCAGCGCGCGTGCCAGTGCCCGGCCGCCCACCCGGCCCCGCGGAACCCGCCAATGATCGCGTATCCGGCCGCCGTGGGAAGCAGGATAACGATCACCAGTTCAATGACCGGGCGCACGTTACCCATTGTCGGTGCCGGACCCGGGCAGAATCAAGGCGGGCCGGGCTTTACCCAGCGACAGCCAGCCCCCTCAGTGACCAGGAGACCGATGAACAGCAAGGACAGCCACGACCGGTGGTGGCACGGTGCGGTGCTCTATCAGCTGTACGTCCGGTCCTGGCTGGACACCGACGGCGACGGCTACGGCGACCTCGGCGGCGTGATCGCCGGGCTCGACTACCTGTCCTGGCTGGGCGTTGACGGCATCTGGCTTTCCCCGACCATGCCTTCGCCGGACGAGGACTGGGGCTACGACGTCTCCGACTACCTGGGCGTCCATCCTGACTTCGGCACCCTGGACGACATGGACCGGCTGATCGCCGAGGCGCGGCGGCGCGGCATGCGGGTACTGCTCGACCTGGTGCCGAATCACACCAGCTCCGCCCATCCCTGGTTCGTCGACGCGGCAGGCAGCCGCGGCTCCGCGCACAGGGACTTCTACGTCTGGGCCGGGCCCGGCCCTGATGGCGGGCCGCCGAACAACTGGCTGGATGCCACCGGCAGCCCGGCCTGGTCCTGGCATGAGCCGACGAAGCAGTATTACCTGCACAATTTCCTGCCCAGCCAGCCAGACCTGAACTGGTGGGAACCCGGGGTGCACGAGGCCTTCACGAAGATCCTCCGGTTCTGGTTCGACCGCGGCGTGGCCGGATTCCGCATTGACGTGGCGCACGGCCTCTACAAGGACGCGAAACTGCGCGACAACCCGGCAGAAACCACGGGAAACCCGCTCGCTGGCAGGTTCGGCCAGCAGCCCGCCTACAGCGCGAACCGGCCGGAGACGCACGACGTCTACCGGGACTGGCGGCGGATCGCGGATAGCTACCCGGCCGAGCGGCTGCTGCTCGGCGAGACCTGGGTGGCGGACCTGGCCAGGCTGGCCAGCTTCTACGGCAACGACGACCAGCTGCAGCTGGCCTTCAACTTCCCGTTCGTATTCGCCGACTTCGCGGTACCGGACCTGCCGGATGTCGTGGCAGGAACGCTGACCCGGCTGCCGGCCGGCGCATGCCCCGTGTGGATGGCGTCGAACCACGATGTCGGCAGATTCCCGACCCGCTGGTGCGACGGGGACGAGCGAAAGATCCGGCTTGCCCTGCTCGTGCTCGCCACCCTGCCAGGGACCATGGTGCTTTACTACGGGGACGAGATCGGGATGACCGACGTCGATGTCCCGCTCGGGCTGCAGCAGGACAAGATGTCCCGCGGCGGCTGCAGCAGCAGGGGTGACGGCAACGGCTGGCAGGGCAGCAGGGACCGGGCCCGCACCCCGATGCAGTGGGACGGCTCGGCGGCTGCCGGATTCACCCGGGCAGCCGCGCCCTGGCTGCCGATCGGCGACAGCACCACCGTCAACGTCGCTGACCAGCGCGACGACCCGAGTTCGGTGCTCAGTCTCTGCCGCGACCTGCTCAGCCTCCGTCGCGCGGAATTCGGCGGCCAGCTAGTCAGCTACCAGCCGCTGCCTGCGCCGCCCGGCGGCTGGGCGTACCGGTCCGGGAGCCTGACGGTGCTAGCCAATTTCTCCGGCCGCCCGATTACATGTCAGGATCCGGGTAAGCCGGTACTGCTGTGCACGACCGGGGCGGCCCCGGCCGCCGGGAATGCTGCCGGGGACATCGTGCTGGCGCCCTGGCAGGGCATCGTCGCCCGGACCGCCGGCGCCCGCCAGCGCCAAGACGCCGCTAGCACCAGGGAGCGCGGATGGAATACGTGAAGCTCGGCTCGACCGGCCTGGACGTGTCACCGGTGTGCCTGGGCTGCATGAGCTACGGCGAGCCGGGCCGCGGGCCGCACCCGTGGTCCCTGGACGAGGAGACCAGCCGCCCGTTCTTCCGCCGGGCGATCGAGGCCGGCATCAATTTCTTCGACACCGCCGACGTGTACTCGGCCGGATCCAGCGAGGAGATCACCGGCCGCGCGCTGCGGGACTTCGCCCGCCGTGAGGAGATCGTGCTGGCCACCAAGGTGCACGGACGGATGCGGCCAGGGCCGAACGGGGCCGGCCTGTCCCGCAAGGCGATCATGACCGGGATCGACGCCAGCCTGAACCGGCTCGGCACCGAATACGTCGACCTGTACCAGATTCACCGGTGGGACCCGTCGGTGCCGATCGAGGAGACCCTGGAGGCCCTGCACGACGTCGTCAAGGCAGGCAAGGCGCGCTACATTGGCGCCTCGTCGATGTACGCCTGGCAGTTCTCCAAGGCCCTGTACCTGGCCAGCCAGCACGGCTGGACCCGGTTCGCCACTATGCAGAATCACTACAACCTGCTGTACCGGGAGGAAGAGCGCGAGATGCTTCCGCTCTGCGCCGATCAGGGCATCGGCGTCATCCCGTGGAGCCCGCTCGCCCGCGGCCGGCTGACCAGGGACTGGGATGCCGCGACCGCCCGCAGCGAGACCGATGGCTTCAGCCAGAGCCTGTACGCCGCTGATGACCGGCTGATCGTCGAGCAGGTGGCCAGCGTCGCGGCGGCCCGCGGCGTGCCCCGTGCGCAGATCGCGCTGGCCTGGCTGGCCAGCCGCCCGGCCGTGACGGCGCCCATTATCGGCGCGACCAGGCCGCAGCACCTTGACGACGCCATCGCCGCCCTCGATGTCCGGCTCACGCCCGAAGAAATCGATCAGCTGGAGAAGCCGTACGTGCCGCACCGCATTGCGGGCCACGGCTGAAGCGCCGGGCGCCGCTGAGCCGCGGGCCGCACCCGGCCGGCCAGCGAAAGCGGACCAGCCAGCCGCACCCGGCCGGCCGGCCGGCCCCTGAGGCCGGCCGGGGGGCGCGATGAGCCGCGTCGCCCATCCGGCTGGCCCGCGCCACGCCGACGTGCTGCCGCCCGGTTACCCGCCGCCGCGGCCAGCCGACCTGAACGCGCTCGATCCTGTCATCTGGCCGCGGACCGTCCGGCGCTCCGGTGGCGCACTGGTCCTCGGCGGGGTCGACGTGCGCGCGCTGGCCGCGGAGTTCGGGACGCCACTGTTCGCCTGCGACGAGGCGGACTTCCGCGGCCGCTGCCGCGAGTTCCATGCGGCGTTCGGCGCCGGCGCCGGGGTGTCCTACGCCGCAAAGGCGTTCTGCTGCCAGGCGGTGCTCCGCTGGGTGAGCGAGGAAGGGCTCGGCGTTGACGTCTGTACCGGCGGCGAGCTTGCGGTCGCGCTCAGCGCAGGCGTCCCGCCGGACCGGATCACGCTGCATGGCAGCAACAAGCTGGTGGCCGAGCTGGAGCACGCGCTGGCGGCCGGGGTCGGTCATATCGTGGCGGACTCGTTCGAGGAGATCGACCGCCTGGCCAGGCTTGCCACGCTGCCCGACACCGGCCCGGCCAGGCACGGCCCGGCCAGGCACGGCCCGGCGGGAACCGGGCCGCCCGGAGCCGCGCGCCTGCCGCGGATCCTGGTCCGCGTCACCACCGGCGTGGAGGCGGCCGCGCACGAGTTCGTGGCCACCGCGCACGACGACCAGAAGTTCGGCTTCTCGCTCGCTTCCGGGGCCGCTGATGAGGCGGTCCGCCGGGTGCTGGCCAGCCCCGGCCTCGATTTCGCCGGCCTGCACTCGCATATCGGCTCCCAGATCTACGACACCGCCGGGTTCGAGGTCGCCGCGCACCGGGTCATCGAGCTTGCCGTGCGGATCCGTGACGAGCACGGGATCGGCATCGGCGAGCTCAACCTGGGCGGCGGGTTCGGCATCGCCTACACGGCCGGCGACGACCCGGCGGACATCAGGCTCATTGCCCGCAGCCTGCGCGACATCGTGGACTCCGAATGCCGGGTGGCCGGCCTGGCCGGGCCGCGGCTGTCCGTCGAGCCGGGCCGCGCCATCGCTGGACCAGGCACCGTCACGCTCTACCAGGTCGGCACGGTGAAAGACGTGGACGGCCTGCGGACCTACGTGAGCGTGGACGGCGGCATGAGCGACAACATCCGCACCGCGCTGTACGACGCCGACTACACCTGCGTGCTGGCATCCCGGGAGTCCGCGGCGGCGCCCATGCTCAGCCGGATCGTCGGCAGGCACTGCGAGAGCGGTGACATCGTGGTGCGCGACGCCTACCTGCCGGCCGACACCGCCGCAGGTGACCTGGTCGCCGTCGCCGCTACCGGCGCATACTGCCGGTCCATGGCCAGCAACTACAACCACGTGCCCCGGCCGCCTGTGATCGCGGTCCGCGACGGCGCCGCCAGAGTGATACTGCGCCGGGAGACCACCGATGACCTGCTCCGCCTCGATGTCGGCTAGCAAGCCCGGCCAGGCAGCGCAGCGCAATCGCGTTCAAGCCGTCCAGATCCGTCCCAAGCCTTCCAAGCCTTCCAAGCCTTCCAAGCCTTCCAAGCCTTCCAAGCCTTCCAAGCCTTCCAAGCCTTCCAGGCCCGTCCAGCCCGTCCAGCCCGTCCAGCCGTCCAAGTCTGCAGGCCCGGCTTTGACGCCGCCGGCGACTAGTGTCAGCCTGGCCATGCCCCGCCGGTAAGAAAGGTCCTGCCGCCTTGCTTTCCCTGGTCCTGCCCAAGGGCTCGCTCGAACGGGCCACCCTCGACCTGTTTGACGCCGCCGACCTGACGGTGCGCCGCTCGTCGGACCGTGACTACCACGCGTCGATCGACGATCCGCGGATCGGCCGGGTGAGGTTCCTGCGCCCGCAGGAGATCCCGTCCTACCTGGAGCAGGGTCTCTTCGATTTCGGCATCACCGGCCGCGACTGGATCGCCGAGACCGGCGCCGATGTCGCCTCGCTTGGCGAACTGCAGTACTCGAAGGCGACCGGCGACCCGGTACGCGTCGTCCTGGCAGTGCCGGCCACCGCGGGCTGGGACTCGGTTGCCGACCTGCCCGAGGGGATCCGGATCTCCACCGAGTTCCCCGGCCTCACTCGGCGGTTCCTTGACGCCAACGGCATCAAGGCCACGGTGATCCCGTCCTATGGCGCCACCGAGGCGAAGGTGCCCGACATCGTGGACGCGATCGTGGACCTGACCGAGACCGGCTCGTCGCTGCGCAGGAACGGCCTGAAGATCCTGTACACCCTGCTGACCAGCTATACCGAGCTTGTCGCCAACCCGGCGGCGTACGCGGACCCGGACAGGCGGGCCGCGATGGAGGACGTGGCGCTGCTGCTCCGCGGGGCCATCAAGGCGCGCGGTAACGTGCTGCTCAAGCTGAATGTCACGGCCCGCGAGCTAGCCGCGGTGGCGGACATGCTGCCGGCCATGACCTCGCCGACGATCACCTCGCTGGCCCGCGGCGACATGCACGCGGTCGAGGCTGTCGTGCCCAAGCGCGGCGTCAACACCCTGATCCCGGCACTGCGCACAGCGGGCGCGCGGGACATCCTGGAGATCCCGATTTCCAAGATCGTCGAGTAACCCGGGCGGCTCGCCGCCTGGCCGCCGCCCGCAGAGCGGCAGCCGATCCCGGCGCTCATGACGCTCAAGACCAGCAGTTACGCAGACTCCACGCGAACTGCCGCCGACGTCAGCAGAACCCGCCGGGCGGCCCCGCCCGTTCGAGCTGGCCGGCCAGTGCCCACTGGGCACAGCAGTCACGCATGCCCGCGGCGAACCTGCATCACCCTGCGCAGCCACGGCCGGCCAGGCAGGCCCGCCCCGCCCGCCCGCCCGTTCGAGCTGGCCGGCTGACTCCCATTAGGCTTGGCTGGTGCTCAGCACCGTCGATCTTCGCGGCGCCACGGCGGCCGGCCTCAGCGGGCCGGCGCTCGCCGGGGTGCTGCCACGGGCCGCGCTGGACGTGGCGGCGGCGGTTGACGCGGTCCGTCCGGTCTGTGCCGACGTGCGCCGGCGCGGCGCCGACGCGGTGCGGGAGTACACGGCCAGGTTCGACGGAGTGGACCTGCCCACCACGAGGGTCGCGCCGGAAGCACTGACCGCCGCCCTGGCCGGACTCCGCGACGACGTCAGGTCCGCGCTGGCCGAGGCGGCCCGCCGGGCAAGGCTCGTGCACGAGGCCCAGTTGCCGGGCGAGACCGTCACCACCGTCGCGCCTGGCTGCACCGTCACCGAGCGGTATCTCCCGGTCGGCAGAGCCGGCGTGTGCGCCCCCGGCGGCCTGGTGGCCTATCCGTCTTCCGTGCTGATGAACGTGATCCCGGCGCAGGTCGCGGGCGTTGGCGAGATCGCCGTCGCCTCGCCGCCTGGAGCCGGGTACGGCGGCCTGCCGCACCCGGCCGTGCTGGCCGCCTGCGCGCTGCTCGGCATCACCGAGGTGCACGCCGTCGGCGGCGCGCAGGCGATCGCGATGTTCGCCTACGGCACCGTGGACTGCGCCCCGGCCGACATCGTCAGCGGCCCGGGCAATGTCTATGTCGCCGCGGCCAAGCGGCTGCTGCTCGGCACGATCGGCACCGACGCCGAGGCCGGCCCGACCGAAGTCGCGATCATCGCCGACCACACCGCCGATCCCGTGCTGGTCGCGGCCGACCTGGTCGCCCAGGCCGAGCATGACCCGCTCGCCGCCTGCCTGCTGATCACCACCGACCCCGGCATGGCCGTCCGGGTCAGGCCCGAGCTGGCCAGGCAGGTTGCGGCGGCCCGGCACCGGGAGCGGGTCGAGGCAGCTCTGGCCGGGCAATCCGCGTGCGTCCTGGTCGACGACGTTGACGCCGCGCTGGCGGTGGCTGACGCCTGGGCACCCGAGCACCTGGAGATCCAGGCCGAGGGCGCCGGCAAGCTGGCCCGCCGGGTGCGGAATGCGGGAGCCATCTTCGTCGGCCCGCACGCGCCGGTGTCGCTCGGCGACTACCTGGCCGGCTCCAACCACGTGCTGCCGACCGGCGGCACCGCACGGCATTCCGGCGGCCTGTCGGTGCTGTCCTTCCTGCGCGGCATTCACCTAGTCGAGTGCGACGCGGCCGGGCTGGCCGCCGCCGCGCCGTATATCGACGCGCTCGGCGGCGCCGAGGATCTCGCCGCGCATGTGCAAGCGGTCCGCGCCCGCGTGCCAGCCACCACCCGGGTGCCGCGATGAGGCCGTCGGCCACCATACGCCGCCAGGTCACCGGGCGGGCCGCGGTGACGGCGAATCCGGCGGCCATGCGCCCCGGTCTCTGCGGGCGGCCGCAGGTGACCAGGCCGCTGCCGCAGGCGGGCGGGATGCTGCCGCCGCATCCGGGCCCGCGTCCCGGCCCCAGGGGAGTGCCGCGGTGACGGCGACCCAGGCGGCGATCCGCGGCCAGCGCACTAGGCGGCCGCGGTGACCGGGCAGCCGCCGCCGCTGCGGGCCGACCTGGCCGGCCTGGAGCCGTACGGTGCGCCGCAGCTGGACGTCGCGGTCCGGCTGAACACCAACGAGAACCCGTACCCGCCTCCGGCCGGCCTCGTCCAGGCGATCACCTCGGCGGCGGCCGCGGCTGCACTCGGGCTCAACCGCTACCCGGACCGGGACGCCGAAGCGCTCAGGGACGACCTGGCCGGCTACCTCGGCCACGGGCTGACCAGGCGGCAGGTATGGGCGGCCAACGGCTCGAACGAGGTCATCCAGCAGCTGCTGCAGGCGTTCGGCGGGCCGGGGCGAACTGCGCTCGGCTTCGAGCCGTCTTACTCGATGCACCCGCTCATCGCCCGCGCCACCAGCACCCGCTGGGCGACGGCGGCCAGGGAAGCGGACTTCGGTCTGGATCCCGGCCGTGCCGCCCGCCAGGTAGCCGAGCTGCAGCCGGACGTGGTGTTCCTCACCTCGCCGAACAACCCGACCGGCACGGCGCTGCCGCTGGCCGTGATCGAGGCGGTCGGCACCGCCGCGCCCGGGATGGTCATCGTCGACGAGGCGTATGCCGAGTTCGCCCGCGCCGGCACGCCGAGCGCGCTGGAACTGCTGCCCCAGTTCCCGCGGCTTGCCGTGGTCCGCACCATGTCGAAGGCCTTCGCCCTGGCCGGGGCCCGGGTCGGCTACCTGGCGGCCGAGCCCGCGGTGGTCGACGCGCTGCAGGTCGTCCGGCTGCCCTACCATCTGTCCGCGCTCACCCAGGCGGTGGCCCGCGCCGCGGTCGCGCATTCCGCCGAATTGCTGGCCGGCCTGGCCGCGCTGCGGGCCGAGCGGGACGCCGCGGTGAGCTGGCTGCGCGGCCTCGGCCTGGCCGTCGCTGACTCGGACGCCAACTTCGTGCTGTTCGGTGAGTTCGATGACCGGCACGGGGTCTGGCAGGACCTGCTGGAGCACGGTGTGCTGATCCGCGAGACCGGGCCGCCTGGCTGGCTCCGGGTGACGGTCGGAACGCCAGCGGAGATGGCCGCGTTCCGCGCGGCGCTCGGCGCGGTGCTGACCCAGCGGGTGCCGGCATGACCAGGTCCGCCCGGGTCGAGCGGGTAACCAAGGAGACTCAGGTCCTGGTCGAGCTCGACCTGGACGGCACCGGCGTTACCGAGGCGGCGACCGGCGTGCCGTTCTTTGATCACATGCTTGCCCAGCTCGGCAAGCATGGCTGCCTCGACCTGACCGTGCAGGCCAGCGGCGACACCGAGATCGACGCGCACCACACGGTCGAGGACACCGCGCTCGCCCTCGGCCAGGCCCTGCGCGAGGCGCTCGGCGACAAGGCAGGCATCTGCCGGTTCGGCGACGCGCTGATCCCGCTGGACGAGACCCTCGCCAGGGCCGCGGTCGACCTGGCTGGCCGGCCCTACTGTGTGCATGCCGAGCCGGCCGCGATGCCGCCGCTGATCGGCACCTACGACACGACGCTGACCAGGCACTTCTTCGAGTCGCTCACGTCCACGGCCGGTATCTGCGTGCACCTGGCCGTGCTGGCCGGACGCAATCCGCACCACATCGTCGAGGCGCAGTTCAAGGCATTCGCCCGGGCGCTGCGCGCCGCCGCGTCGCCCGACCCCCGGGCCGACGGCATCCCGAGCACCAAAGGTGTCCTGTGAGTCACTCAGTCCGTGCGCTGCGCGCGGCGGCGTCTTGCGCCCTGTGGGGGGGCCGTGTCTCCGGTACTGGGCGCGTGCCATGAGCGGCCTGGCCCGGATGCTGCGCGCGGCGGCCTCTCCTGGCCGCCTCTCCGGCACCAGGGGCGTGCGGTGAGTCCCCGGGTGCGGCCTCGGGTAGTCGTGCTGGACTATGGCTCCGGGAATCTGCGTTCCGCCGAGAGGGCATTGCAGCGCGCTGGCGCTGAGGTGACGGTGACGGCGGACTTCGACGCGGCGCTGAATTGCGATGGGCTGGTGGTGCCGGGCGTTGGCGCGTTCGCGGCGTGCATGGCCGGGCTGCGCGCGATCCGCGGCGAGCTGATCATCGGCAAGCGGCTGGCCTCCGCCCGGCCGGTGCTCGGTATCTGCGTGGGCATGCAGGTGCTGTTCGCCAAGGGCGTCGAGCACGGCGAAGTGACCGCGGGCTGCGGCGAACTGCCGGGCGTGGTGGAGCGGCTGGATGCTCCGGTGCTGCCGCACATGGGCTGGAACACGGTCCGGCCGCCAGCCGGAACCAGGCTGCTGGCCGGCTTCGACCCGGCCACCCGGTTCTACTTCGTGCACTCGTACGCGGTCAGGTCACTGCCGCCGCGCGACGGCAGCTGGCCGGGCCAGGGCGGGCCGCAGCCCCCGGGCGGGCAGCATTCCCAGGGCGGGCAGCGAGAGCCGCTGCTCACGCTGGCCACGCACGGGCAGGATTTCATCGCCGCCGTGGAGGCCGGCCCGCTGTGCGCCACTCAGTTCCACCCGGAGAAATCATCCAACGCCGGCGCTGCTCTGCTGGCCAACTGGCTGGAGACGATCCGGTGACCGGGCCGGACTCCGCACCGCGCCCGGGCACGCGCGCGGCCGCCTCTGGCGCGGTCCCGGCTGGCGCTAGCGCCGGTGACACGAGCGCTGACAGCACGGACAGTGGCGCGCTTATCTTGCTGCCCGCCGTCGACGTGTCCGGCGGCCAGGCCGTCCGGCTGGTGCAGGGCGCGGCCGGCACCGAGACGAGCTACGGCGACCCGCTGGACGCCGCCCTTGCCTGGCAGCGGGCCGGCGCGCGGTGGATTCACCTGGTCGACCTCGACGCTGCCTTCGGCCGCGGCTCGAACGCGCCGCTGCTGGCCGGCGTGATCGCAAAGCTGGCGGCGGCCGGGCAGCTGTCCGGCGCGGCCAGCGGGGCGGTCGCCGCGGCGGAGTCGCCCGGCGTGACCGGAGGCCGGCCCGCCGCGGTCGAGCTGTCCGGTGGCATCCGCGACGACGCCTCGCTGGCCGCCGCGCTCTCGACCGGCTGCCGGCGGGTGATCATCGGCACCGCCGCGCTGGAGGACCCGGGCTGGGTACGCGACGTGATCGCGCGGCATGGCGAGCGGATCGCCGTCGGCCTGGATGTCCGCGGTACGCGGCTGGCCGCGCGCGGCTGGACCTCCGACGGCGGCGACCTGCTCGACGCGCTGGCCCGGCTGGAGGCCGACGGCTGCCCGCGGTACGTGATCACCGACGTGACGAAGGACGGCACGCTCCGCGGGCCGAATCTGGACCTGCTCCGCCAGGTCTGCGCGCGGACGGAGCGGCCGGTGATCGCCAGCGGCGGCGTATCCAGCCTGGCCGACCTGGCGGCGATAGCGTCCCTGCGCCTGCTCGGCGTGGAGGGCGCCATTATCGGCAAGGCCCTGTACGCAGGCGCGTTCACGCTGCAGCAGGCGCTCGCGGCGGTGCGCTCGTGACCGGCGCTGCGGTTGCCCGGTATGGCCGGCGCCTTGGCTGTCTAGGTGCTCTGCGCGGGCGCGTTCACGCTGCAGCAGGCGCTCGCGGCGGTGCGCTCGTGACCGGCGCGGCGGTGTGCGGATGACTGTCGCCGTCCGGGTCATCGCGTGCCTCGACGTGCACGACGGCCGCGTCGTCAAGGGCGTGAACTTCCGCGACCTGCGCGACGCCGGCGACCCGGTCGAGCTGGCCGCCGCCTATGACGCCGGCGGCATCGACGAGCTGGTCTTCCTCGACATCACCGCGTCCAGCGACCGCCGGGACACCATGTACGACGTGGTGCGGCGGACCGCCGAGCAGGTCTTCATCCCGCTGACCGTCGGCGGCGGAGTCCGCGGCGTGGACGACGTGGACCGGCTGCTGCGGGCCGGGGCAGACAAGGTGGCGCTGAATACCGCGGCAGTTGCCCGGCCCGAGCTGCTGACCGAGGCGGCTGTCAGGTTCGGCTCGCAGTGCATCGTGGTATCCGTGGACGCCCGCAGCGGCCCGTTCCGCAGCGGCTTTGAGGTGACCACGCACGGCGGCCGCCGCCCGGCCGGCCTGGACGCGGTGCTGTGGGCGGCGCGCGCCGCGGAGCTCGGGGCCGGCGAGATCCTGCTGAACTCAATGGACGCCGACGGCAGGCGGACCGGGTTCGACCTGCCGATGATCCGTGCCGTCCGGGCCGCGGTGACCGTGCCGGTGATCGCCAGCGGGGGAGCGGGCGAGCTCGCGCACTTCGCCGCGGCCGTCGCGGCCGGCGCCGACGCGGTCCTTGCCGCCAGCATGTTCCACTTCGGCGGCCTGTCCATCGCTGCCGTAAAGCAATCCCTGCACGCCGCTGGCTACCCCGTCCGCCTCCCACTCCATGATCACCCCACTCCATGATCACCCCAGTCCATGATCGCGGAAGTCCATGATCGCGGAGATTTTCGGGGGCTCGTCCCCAAAATCTCCGCGATCATGAAGAGTGGG
>WNEY01006774.1_pt1 | contig 15845 bp, 11 predicted proteins | sample 5400531 | NCBI WGS metagenome assembly WNEY01 (sample SAMN13153338, study PRJNA577476) | soil metagenome | isolation source: 200 cm saprolite under Douglas fir tree site 1 | place: USA:California | collected 2015-04-18
GTAGGGGTCGCCGGCATCGTCGGCCGGCGGCCGCACGATGATCCGCCCGCCGCCCATCCCCTTTCCGACGTAATCGTTCGCCTCCCCGATCAGGACGAACTCGATCCCCTCGGTTAGGAAGGCACCGAAGCTCTGGCCCGCGGCGCCGGTGAAGGTAAAGGATGCCGATCCGGCGGGGGCTGACGGCCCGCATTCCCTGGCCAGCGCGCCACCCAACCGCGCCCCGACCGAGCGGTCGCTATTTTGGATCGAGTAATTGGCCCGCACCTCGGCGCCGGTCAGGACCGCGGTCAGCGCATCAAGGCAAACCCGATCGCCGAGCGCCGACGACGGCCGTTGCAGCGGAATCGAGGCGACGAATCGGCGCGGCTCCGAGCCTTCGTGGCTGAGCAACGGGGAAAGGTCCATGCGGTCGGCTCGCGGATCACCCGTGACGCGCTGCCACAACAGGTCCGTCCGGCCGATCGCATCATCGAGTCTTCGCAGGCCGAGCCCTGCCAGGATGTGTCGGATCTCCTCGGCGACGTGCGTCAGATACCCCTCGAGCATCTCAGGTGTCCCGGCGAACTTGGCCCGCAATTCCGGCCGCTGGGTCGCGATCCCTACCGGGCAGGTGTCGAGGTGACAGGTGCGCACCATGATGCAGCCCTCGGCCAGGAGTGCTGCGGTGCCAAAGCTGTACTCGTCGGCGCCGAGCAGCGCGGCGATGACGACGTCGCGACCCGACTTGATGCCGCCGTCGACGCGCAGACGAACCCGATCGCGCAGGTCGTTGATCCGGAGCGTCTGCTGGGTTTCCGCCAGGCCGATTTCCCACGGCATCCCGGCGTTCTTGATCGACGACAGCGGGCTGGCGCCCGTCCCTCCATCCATCCCGGCGATGTGCACCACGTCCGCCAGCCCCTTGACCACGCCGGCCGCGATCGTCCCGACGCCGGCTTCGGCGACCAGCTTGACGGAGACCGCTGCGAGGGGATTGACCTGTTTGAGGTCGTAGATCAGCTGCGCGAGGTCCTCGATCGAATAAATGTCGTGGTGGGGCGGCGGCGAGATCAGGGCAATCCCCTGCTGGGTATGCCGGAGCCGCGCGATCTCCTCCGTCGCCTTGTGGCCGGGCAGCTGACCGCCCTCGCCGGGCTTCGAGCCCTGCGCCATCTTGATCTGCAACTCGTCGGCGAACACGCAGTACTCGGGCGTGACACCGAACCGCCCTGACGCCACCTGCTTGATCCGCGAGTTGCGGTCGATCGGCAATCCCTTGGTGCGATAGCGGGCCGGATCTTCGCCGCCTTCTCCGGTGTTGCTCTTGCCACCCAGCCGGTTCATGGCGATCGCGATCGTCTCGTGCGCCTCCGCGGCGATCGAGCCGTGCGACATGGCGCCGGTCGAGAACCGCCGCAGGATCGCGACCGCGGGCTCGACCTCATTGAGCGGTACCGGTGGCCCGGCGGGCCGCATCGCCAGCAGATCTCTGGGATACGTTGGGGGGCGATCATTGACCAGCCGGGCAAAGCGCTCGTAGGACGCGTAGCCAATAGCGTCCGGTCCGGTGGCCACCGCCCGTTGCAGCGCGTGCGCCGCCGACATCTCTTTCACCGACGCAGTGGCCAGCTCCAACGGCGCCGCTACCCCTTCTGCCGGCACGGCGGCGTGGAGGGCGTCGACGACATCGGGGTTGGTGGCGTGATATTCGGTGCCCTGCTTGTGATGCTTGAAGAAGCCAGGGCTCTTGAGGGCCGGCTCCGCCGCGGCCAGCCCCTCGGCATGCAGCGCCAGCACTTGGTCACCGAGGTCGGCGAAGGTCGCGCCACCGACCGGCGAAGGCGTTCCGGCAAAGCCGAAGTCGACCACGCCGGCATCGAGCCCGATGATTTCGAAAATCTGCGCCCCCTGGTAGCCGTCGAGCGTCGAGATGCCCATCTTGGCGAGCACCTTGAGCCCCATAGCCGAGCAAGCAGACGACGTGGTGCACCTCGCGGGCTTCATCCGTCTCGACCACCAGGCTGGTCAGCCCACGCAAGCCGTGGCGCATGAGGTGGTGGTGCACCGTTCCGACGGCAAGCAGCGCCGGGATTGGCGCGCGCTCCGGGCCGGCCTCGCGATCCGACACGATCAGGATCGAGGCGCCGAAGCGGGCGGCGCGCTCCGCGTCCTGTGCCAGCCGCTCGCACGCGGCCCGCAGCCCAGCCGGTCCGTCGCCAACCGGGAAGGTGGCGTCGAGGTCGCTGGACGCGAACGGGGAGCCCATGGCGCGGACGACCTCGAGCCCGGACGGATAGAGGATGAACGAGTCCAGCTGCACGAGGCGCGCACCGGCCGGTCCGCTCGAGAGCAGCGGCGCCGGCGGCCCCAGATAGCTGCGCAGCGACATGACGAGCCGCTCGCGAAGATGGTCGATCGGCGGGTTGGTCACCTGGGCGAAGCGCTGCTTGAAATAGCTGTAGAGCAGGCGGGGCGGCTCGGCCAGCACCGAGAGCGCAGTGTCGTCGCCCATCGAGAAGATCGGCTCCTTGCCCTGCGTCGCCATCGGTCGCAGCACGTAGGTGAACTCTTCCTTGGTGTAGCCGAAAGTGGCCTGGCGCGCCACGAGGTCGGGCATGACCTCCTCGGTGGGTTCCCCAGGATCGAGTGATTTCAGGTTGTCGTCCAACCACCGACCGTACGGCTCCTGCGCCGCGAGCCGGCGCTTGATGCTGTCGTTCTCCTCAAGGCCACCGAGCTCCGGGTCGACGCAGATCATCTCGCCCGGCCCGAGCTTTCCCCGCCGGACGCGGCCGTGCCCATTGACGTCAACCGCGCCCGCTTCCGAGGCGCATGCGATCAGGCCGTCCTCGCACACGGCGTAGCGGAGCGGCCTCAGTCCATTGCGGTCGAGCACGGCACCGACCCGTGTCCCGTCGGTGAAGACCAGACCGGCGGGCCCATCCCAGGGCTCCATCAGGCACGCGTGGTAGCGATAGAAATCGCGGACCGCCGGATCGACGTCGAAGCCCTCCCAGGCTTCCGGCACCAACATCGCCAGCGACTGCCGGATGTCGCGGCCCCCCTGAACTAATAGCTCGAGCGCGTTGTCGAGCATCGCCGAATCCGAGCCGGTTTCGTCGATCACGGGGACCAGCAGCCCCTCGTCGGCCCACTGCGGAGCCCCGAGACGGCCCTCGCGGGCTATGGCAGAGCATGCGGAACGGCTGAGCCCGCTCCCATGACGGGGCGGTGTTCGTGCTGTAGCGCTGGTGGAAGATGGCGAAGGGTGAGGTGAAACGCGGGTCGCGAAGGTCAGGGTAGAAGGCCGCCAGCTGGTCGGCGGCGCACATCGCCTTGTAGGTCAGGCTGCGAAACGAGATCGACGCGACGTATGCGCGCAATCCCGCCGCCCGGATTGCGCGCTCGGCGCGCTTGCGCGCCCGGTAGCAGCGCGCCTCGGCCTCGGCGCTCGACACCAAGCTGGCGGCGGCGATGATCGCCTGCTCGATCACCGGCGCCGTGGTGCGGGCCAGGTCGCCGAGTGCATCAGGCTCGACCGGCACCGGGCGCCAGTCGATCAAGTCGAGCTGCTCGGCGCGGCACGCCTCGTCGAAGAGCCGGCGGCTGAGCCGCCGCTGTTGATACCCGTCCGCCGCCGGTGCGTTGGAGAGGAAGACCATGGCGACCCCCAGCTGGACCCCCGGTCCGACGTTGATGGCGGCGCGCTGCATCCAGTCGCGCAGGAAGGCCTGCGGGATGGCAAGCAGAAGACCTGCGCCATCGCCGGAACGATGGTCCGCGGCCACCGCTCCTCGATGACGGACACGATGCAGCGCTGCGAGGGCGGCATCGACGATACCTCGGCTGGCTCGCCCTCCAGCGTCGGCGACGAAACCGATCCCGCAGGCATCGTGCTCGTAGCGAGGGTCGTACAAGCCTGCGTGCAAGATTCAACTGCTGACGCTATCGGGTACCCCCGCTACAAGCCACGGACGATTGCACCAAAAGGATGGCGCACCCTCGTACCAACCACACAAGTCCTCAGTGGGAGCTATTTAGGCGAGGCGCTCCTTCAGCCAATCGGCCATCAGCGGCCGGTACTTGTAGGAGATGTTGTTGCACACATGCGTCCCGTCGGGGTACATCACCAGCGTCGCGTTGGGCGCCTCGCGCACGATCCGTTCGGCGTCCGCCGGAGGAAACAGGCCGTCGCGCGCTCCGTGAATGACGAGCAGCGGCTGGTTGACCTTATTGAGAATGCCCTCGAGGTTGAGGGTGTAGGCCTTTCGCCTGGCTTCGGCTTCATCCGCGGACTTCGTATAGAAGATGTAGCCGCTCTTGGTCAGGGGATTGAGGTTGTCCCAGCATTCGCCGAGGTTGAACGGCCCCGACAGTCCGACCACCGCGCGCAGGCGCTTCTCGTAGGCCGCCGCGCGCGGGCCGTAGATGGCGCCCATGCTGATCCCCATCAGGCCGATCCGGTTGAGGTCCACACCGGGATCGCGTCGCTCCAGCTCGTCGATCACGGGTGTGATCACCGATTCCCAGTTGACCCGGATCGGGAAGTGCACCGAGTTCTCGGATTGGCCTGGGCCGTCGACCGTCAGCGTCGCCATCCCACGTCGCAGGAACTCCTCCTCGATCAGAAAGAGCTCCTCCTTGGATGAGTCGAGCCCCGGGACCAGCAGCACCAGCGGCGCGCGGTCCATCTCTTTGGGGCGGCGCAGGTGTCCGGGAATGATGTGGCCCTCGAACGGAATCTCGAGTCGCTCCGCCGGCGGATCGAGGTTCGGCAGCGTCTTTTGGTAGACGGCGACCGACCGCTCCCGCAGCTCGGCGTGCTGGCGCGCATCTTCGAACCAAAGGAACTTGCCGAGGTGATAACACCAGGAGGCGCGCTGATACCCAGCAGTCGCGGAGACGGTGCGACCATGTTGCTCGGCCTCACGTCCGAGCGCCTCGTGGACCTCGCCCACCGCCCGCCAGTTCGGGCCCCAGTCCTTCCACTCGGTCGTCTTCCCCACCGTCCGGTCAAAGTCGTTGAGATCGATGCCGTTGGCGACGAAGCGTGCCCGCCAGTGGTGCGCCGCCACCTGCACGCGATTGCCCGTTTCTACACTCATCTGACTCTCTCCTTCAGATGGATGGCCTGGTCGAGGCTCGAGCCGAGATCCTGCAACAGGATCGCGGCGCAGTTGCGACCCGGAAGGCCCGAAACGGATCCGCCGGGGTGGGTGCAGGCGCCCGTCTGGTAGAGACCCTCGATTGGCGTTCGATACGTCGACCAGCCTTCGACCGGGCGGAAATAGCCACTCTGGTCGGGCGTGCTGGCGCCGCCATGACAGGATCCACGCCAGTTTGCCGGGTTGCGGCGTTCCATATCGAGGGGGCTGGCCACGTTCCGGCCGAGCACGATTCGCTTGGACAGATTGCTCGTCAGCGGCGCCAGCGCCTCGAACAGGCGGTCGGCGACCTGGTCTTTGACCAGGTCCCAGTGCTGCGGCCCTTCCGCGAGCTGGTAGGGCAGGAAGCTGATCAACTTGAAGGTGTGCTTGCCGGCCGGCGCGCGGGATGTGTCGATTACGGTCGGGGTGATCGCGAGGAACACCGGATCATCGAGGTCGAGCCGCCCGGTGCGATATCCGGTCAGCATTCGGTGCAGCGAGTCAAGTGATTGCAGCCCGCCCATGGTCACGCTTTCCATCGAGCCGCTCTCGGTCCGAAAGCGTGGTGCCTCGCTCAAGGCATAGTGGGCGGCGAACATCGACAGGCTCGGTTTCCAGCGGTCGATGCCGGCACGGAACTGGGGCGTGAGGTTCTCCTCGCCGACGATGCCGGGGAGCTGCACGATATGGATGGTCGAGACGACGGCCTTCGACGCGGCGTAAGCCGAGCCGTCGGCGGTCTCGACGCCGGTCGCGCGTCCACCCTCGACCACGATCCTGGTGACAGGCTTCGATGTCAGGATGGTCCCGCCGTTTTCTTCGATGACGCTCGCCAGCGCGAGTGGCAAACGGATCGAACCACCCTCGGGCAGGATCCAGGAAAAGCGCTGCCGGCCCGCGACCAGCGAAAACGCCAGCAGCCCGGTCTCCGGTTCGTCCAGGGGATGCAACGTCATAAAGGCGATCCACGCGAAGAAAGTGCGGACGTGGTCATCGTGGAAGCGTTCCATGATGACGTCCAGCGCTGTCGACCGGCGAATGTCCAGCATGCGCTGGCCGTGCTTGCCTCCGGCGATTCGGGCGGCAACCTCCTGCGGCGCTTTGGGCGGATTCTCGCGCTCGTCATTGACGATCGGCGCCATCGCCTGCCAGTCGTTGAGCAGCTCCCGATACGCCTCCGCATCGCCCGCCGAGAAGCGCGCCAGCTCGGCGCAGGTGCGCTCCAGGTCGCGCCACATCGTGACGCTTCGGCCGTCGCGGAACGGCATGGTGAACACGGGGTCTGGGTAGAGGTAGCGCAGCCCGTAGCGGTCGAGTTGCAATTCGTTGTTGCGCATCAACGGGTTGCTCTGGATCAAGTTGTGGGCGGTGGAGCACGGATCGTGCGTAAACCCGGGCAGCGTCAGTTCCTCGGAGGTGGTGTCACCGCCGATGCGTGCCGCACCCTCTAAGACCAGGACTTTCAAACCCGCGCGTGCCGCATAAGCCGCCGTCAGCAAGCTGTTGTGGCCGGCACCGGCGACGACGACGTCCCATTCCCTCACGCCGCTCACATCGCTCCTCGTGCCTCCGCAGCATTAGGCGTGGTTTCGTCCGCTCCGGCTGCGCGGCCAAGATAGAGCTGCTTCACCTGCGGGTCGTTGAGGAGCTCATCTCCCCTCCCCTCGAGCTTGATGGTCCCCAGCTCGAGAATGCATCCCCGCTTCGCCGCGGATAATCCCATCCGAGCATTCTGTTCGACCAGGAGGACGGCCGTGCCAAGCTCGTTGAGGACCTGCATCTTCTCCACCACCAGCCGGGCGGCGCGTGGCTCGAGCCCAAGGGTTGGCTCATCGAGCATGAGGAGGGTGGGCTGCGTCACCATCGCCCTGGCGATCTCGACCTGCTTCTGCTCGCCACCGCTCAGGAGTCCGGCAGCCTTATGTCGTTGATCGACGACGATCGGAAACAGCTCGGCTGCCTGGTGGAGCCCTCTGCGGACGAGCTGCTGATCGCGGAGGCCATAGGCGCCCATAAGCACGTTTTCCCAGACGGTCATCTGCGGGAAGGTGCTGCGACCCTGGGGTACGTGAGCAATGCCGTCCCGGAACAGCAGATCAGGGCGGCGGCCGCTGATGTCCCGCCCTCGGAACAGGATGCGGCCGCGACGTGGCTTGAGGAGCCCGGAAATCGCCCGGAGCAGGGTCGACTTGCCGGCTCCGTTGGGCCCGATCAGACACACGAAGTCGCCGGGCCCGACGCCCAGGTCGAGGCCGCGAAGGATGTCTCCGCCTGAGCCGTAGCCGGCGACCAGGCGCTCGCATTGAATCAGCATCCTCAGTCTCCGAGATAGGCGTCGAGGACAGCTGGATTGGCCCGCACCTCCGCCGGGGACCCCCCAGCGATGACCCGACCCCGGTGGATCACAATTACCGGCTCGCACAGTTCCATGACGAAGCCCATGTTGTGCTCAATGATCAAGAACGTCATCCCGCCGGCATTGAGCTCTCGAATATAGGCGGTCAGCCGGTCGATCATCACCGGATTGAGCCCACCGGCTGGTTCGTCGAGCATGAGCAGCTTGGGCTCGGCCATCAGCGCCGCCGCTAGCTCCAGGAGCTTCTGCTGTCCAAACGACAGACTGCCCGCCGGCTCGTTGCGGAGAAAGGCGATTCCAAAGAACTCCAGGAGTCCCTCGGCTCGCTCCCGCTCGGGGCCCTTGATGCCGGCTGTGAAGAGGGTGCGAAGACCAATCTGCCGGATGGGCACGATCATGTTCTCGAGCACCGTCATGTTCTTGAAGATGCGCGTGATCTGAAACGTTCGTGCGATGCCGAGATGCACGACCTCGTTGGGTCGAAGGCGGGCTAGTAAGGCGCCACCGAACCGGACCTCCCCGCGCTCCGGCCGATAGAAGCCCGTCACGCAATTGAAGAGGGTCGTCTTGCCAGAGCCGTTCGGGCCGATCAACGCCGTGATACTCCCGGCGCGCACCTCGAAGCTGCAATCGGACAGCGCGGTGATTCCACCAAAGGATTTCTCCAAGGAACGGATCACCAGGTTCGCACTGGGTTCCGCAATCGGTGGGGCAGGACCACCGGGCTGATTGCTGGCCGCAATCATCCTGGAGCCTCCACCATCGACGCCTGGGCTTCGACGGAGCCGTAATCTTTCGGCCCCTTTTTGCGCCAGGCCATGTACGTGCGAAGGACGCCATCGGGCAGGAACATGACGACCAAAACCAGCACCACCCCGAGCGCCACCAGGTGCAGCTGGCCCGCCAGCCGGGAAGGAAGCAAGAAGATCAGGTACGCGGAAAGGGGATAGATCACAAAGGCCCCCAGCACCGGTCCCCAAACGATGCCTCGGCTACCGAAGAGACTCATGATGATGAGGTTGAGGGTGATGATGAGCTCGAACGCCAGGTCCGGATCCACGTAGTTCAGGTACTGGGCATGCAACGCGCCCGCCGTCCCCGCGAACCAGACGCTGATGGCAAACGCCAAAATCTTGTACAGCGACGTATTGACGCCAGAGGCCTCGGCCTTCCCCTCGTCCTCGCGGATCGCGATCAGCCCCAGGCCGAACTTCGACCGTCGGATCGCGATCGAGACCAAGATGGCGATCACCAGCAGCGCCAGCATGGCGTAATAAAAAGGGACGATGACGAGGTTTGCCGGCAGATCAAGTAGCGGCAGGAAAATCCCCTGGCTCCCCCCGGTCACGCTTTTCAGGTCGAGCATCAAGAGCTGGGCGACATAGGTGAAGGTCAGGGTGACGATGACAAAGGCAGGTCCCCGAGTCCGGAGCGAGATGAAGCCCAGACCGGCGCCCAGTAGCGATGCCATGAGGCCGACCAGCGGAGCGGTGAGGAAGACCGGCAGTCCAAGGTGCACCAGCAATAGGGCGGCAGCGTATGAGCCTAATCCGAAGAAGCCAACGTGACCCAGTGAAACATAGCCCGCGTAGCCGCCCATGATGTCCCAACCGACCGCCATCGCCGCGTACATGAAAGTGAACATCAGCAGGTCGAGGTAGAAGCCCTCGGGCATTGCCAGGGGGACCACCGCAAACAGGGCCAGCGCCGCCCACGGCCAGCGGCGGCGCAGGCGCTGGTCGATCCTCATAGACTCTGGCGTTCCACCACGCCGAAGAGCCCTTGAGGTCTGACGACCAGCACGCCGAAGAGAAAGACATAGAAGATCATCGGCGCCCAGTCGAGAGCAATCGTCACGCTGGTCACCTGTTCGGCGATACCGAGCAGCATGGCCGCCACGAACGCGCCGCGCAGGCTGCCCAGGCCCCCAAGCACGACAATGGCGAGGAGCTTGCCGATCCACAGCCAGTGGGTCGCTGGATAAAAGGTGAAGAGCATGCCCAGCAAGGGACCCGTGGCACCGGCGACGGCGATCCCGATCGCAAAACTGATCGTCGTCACCAGGCGGACGTTGACACCGACCAGCTGGGCGCTGGTGCGGTTTTGGATTGTGGCACGGATCGCCCGTCCCAGCATGGTGAAGGTCAGGAGCGCATAAAGCCCGGCCAGCAGGAACAGCGAGACGGCAGCGGCGATTAGCCGGACCACAGGAACGTACAGCGTGAACAGCTGGAAGCTCTCCAGTGAATACGCGGTCTTGATGCCCTGGTACGAGGAGGTCCAGATCGCTCCTTGGAGGCCTTCGAGGATTATGGCGAAGCCAAAGGTCATCAGCACAGTGAGCGTGATGTCCCGCTCGGCCAGCCGGTTGACAATGCCCCACTGGACGAGCGCACCGAGGCCGAAGAACACAGGGATCAGCAAGAGCATGGACAACAAGGGGTCGACGCCCAGGTGCAGGAACAGGGTCAACGAGAGGTAGGCGCCCATCACGATCATCGCCGCATGGGCGATGTTGATCACCCTCATGACGCCAAAGATCAAGGTGAGCCCGGCGGCCATCAGCGCGTACATCCCACCGGTCAGGATGCCGAGGACCAGGCTCTGCGCAAGAAGGCCTAGCCTCATTCAGGGGAGGGTCGGGGGTGGGTCGCCCAGATAGCCGAGGCCATCTGCCAGGCATCGCCTCGAGGCAGATGGCCCTGCAATCGCTTACCAGTCCGGCTTGGGATAGACCGGATCTGCGTCCTTGTTCGGATCGCCTTTCGGCGCGACCACGTGCATGCCACCGTTTTGCCACTGCTCGAGCAAATAGCTCCCCTGCGGCCGGCCGAGCTCGTCCCAGCCGATCTCACCCTGAACCGTCGAGACCTTGTTCGCGTGGAGCCAGTCGGCGATCTTCGTATTGTCGACCGACTGGGTCGCCTTCACCGCTGCCGCCATGACCTGACCCACGGAGTAGCCCTCGGCGGCCTCACCGGGCACCAGGTTATCGTTGTTGGGGAACATCGTCAGGTAGTCGGCTACAAACTTCGCATTGCCCGGTTCTTTGGAGCTCTGCACCCAGCCATCACCGGTCATGATCCCATTGACCTTGTCCTTGAGGGCTTGCTTGAAGGGTCCTGTGGTGCTAGGACCGGAGGTGAAATAGATCGCCTTGGGCTGGTAGTGGATCGACGAGAACGCCTGGACCTGACCGACAGCGTCGTCGAAGATGGTGCCGCCGAGCACGATGTCCGCCCCCTTAACCGCCGCCGCGATCGACGCGAAGTCGGTCTGCGTTGGTGGATAGACCTGCTTGTATGTCGTCCTGATGCCGGCCGCCTCGAGTCGCGCCTGCGCGCCGTCTTCGGTGGCGCTCACGAAGGGATCGTCCTGCTGCGGGTAAGCAGCGGTCTTCGGGCGCTGAGCGGCCGGCAGGCTGAGGATGTAGTCGACAAAGGGATCGGCCTGCTTTTGGGCAACGGCCGGCTGGACAAAGAAGATGTATTTGAACTTGCGCTCGAACACTTTCGGCGCCCCACCGGCGCCTTCCACGAACGCCATCTTGTACTTCGCCGCAACCGCCGAGGTCGGGATCGTCAGGGCGCTCGAGAACGGGCCAAACAGCAGGTTCACCTTGTCGACGGTCACCAGGCGTTCATACTGGCTGACGGCGGTATCCGCCAGGCTCTGGTTGTCGTAGACCTTGAGCTCCACCTTGTGGCCGAGCAAGCCCCCGGCATCGTTGACCTGTTTTGCCCAGACCGCATAGCCCTGGTTGATGGCGGTTCCAGGATCCGACTTATCCCCGGTCAGCGCCTGCGAAACGCCAATGACGATCGACCCGCTGGGCAGCGCCGCCTGGCTGGTGGGACTGGTTCCGCAGGCCGTGAGCGCGATGGCGAGGCCGACGATCGCGACGAGTGGCGTACGCATGCTCCCTCCCATCCTCGAACAACGATGTTGTTGCTTTTCGTAGTTTGTTCCTTGCGTTGAACAAACGATTGTCCTATCTTAGGCACGGGCTCAAACGATTGTCAATGAGGACAACAGCATGCCGGTGACGTTAAAGGAATTGGGCGCCCGCGCCCACGTCCACCCCTCCACGGTCTCGCGGGTCGCGAACAACGACCCCAGTCTGCGGATCGCCCCACCGACCCGGCAGCGGATCGAGGCGCTGCTGCGCGAGACCGAGTACCAGCCCAACGGCGTCGCCCGCGGGCTCAAGCTCCGCCAGACGCTGGTACTGGCCGTCGTCATCCCCGACATCACCAATCCCTTTTTCGCCGCGCTCTTCCGCGGCGTCGAAGATGCGGCCTCGCCACGCGGCTACAACGTCTTGCTCTGCAATACCGATGGCAGCCCGGCGCGCCAGCGCTCGCACTTGCAGAGCTTGCACGCCCGCCGGGTTGACGGCGTCATCATGGCAAGCAGCTTCCTCAAGGATCCGACGGTGCGCTGGCTGCGCCACCAGGCCATCCCCTACGTCCTGGTCAATCGTTACAGCGACGAGGGCAAGCCGACGGTGAGCACCGGGGCGATGCGTCGGCGGGGATACCTGGCGGCGCTCGCCGATCGCGGGCTAGCCGCGGACCCACGGCTCGTGGTCGAGTCCGGCTACACCGAGGAGGGCGGTGCACGGGCGGCCGAGCGCCTGCTCGCGTTGCCCGATCGCCCGACCGCGATTTTCGCGGTGACCGACATGACGGCTGTTGGCGCGTTCGGGGTGGCTCGCCGAATGGGCCTTCGTATCCCCGAAGACGTGGCGATCGTCGGCTACAACGACATCCCGCTGGCGACCCGGATGGTCCCGGCGCTGACGACGGTACACGTGCCAATCCACGACTTCGGCGCGGTCGCTGCGCGTTTGTTGCTGGAGCAAATCGAGACTGGCGCGCCATCGCGGCGACGCGTGGTCTTCAACCCGGAACTCGTCGTCCGGGGATCGACGGTTTCCGGCGCCGGCAACCCGGCGGCTCCGCAGCTCACGCCCGCGTTTGCGACCGAATAAGGAGACTGCCATATGACCGCTGCCAAGTCTGACCACCGCACCATCGGCTGGATCGGGACCGGACGGATGGGGTTCGCGCTCGCCTCGCGACTGCTCGAGCACGGCTGTGATCTCTCGGTCTACAACCGCACCCGCGCCAAGAGCGAGCCGCTGGCGGCGCGGGGGGCGCGCCTGGTCGATCGGCCGGCGGACCTGAGCGACCGCGACATCGTCCTGACCTCGGTCGCGGGCTCGAAGGATTTCGCCGAAGTGATGACCGGGCCCCACGGGCTGCTGGGCAACGGCACCCGGGTGCCCTCGATCGTGATCGATACCTCCACCGTCTCGATGGACGCCTCCCGGGCCATCCGCGGGACGGCGGAACGGCTGGGGTCGGCGCTGCTGGCGGCGCCCGTGAGTGGCAACCCGAAGGTCGCCCGGGCCGGCAAACTGAGCCTGGCTGTGTCCGGACCTCGTCCGGCGTTCGAGCAGGCGCTCCCCTACCTGCAGATGCTGGGCCAGAGCGTGACCTATGTCGGGGAGGGCGAAGCAGCGCGGCTGGTCAAGATCTGCCACAACCTCATCCTGGGCGTGGTGACCCAGATCCTCGCCGAAACCACCGTGCTGGCCGAGCGTGGTGGAATCGCCCGGGCCGACTACCTCGAGTTCATCAACGGCAGCGTGATGGGATCCATCTTCAGCCGCTACAAGACACCAGCCTTCGTCAATCTCGACTTCACGCCGACCTTTACCGGCCACCTGCTCCGTAAGGACTTCGAGCTCGGCCTGGACGCCGCCCGCCAATTCAACGTCCCGCTCCCGGTGGCGGCGATCACCCACCAGGTCGTGGTCAGCCTGATCGGGCAAGGCCTGGGGGATATCGATTTCGCGGCCCTGCTGGAGCTCGAGGCTCGCGCGGCCAACCTGGCGCTGAAGCCCGAGCATCGCGACGTCTCCGACGGTCTCGAAGCTGCGGATGGTACGAGGGGCGAGGCCTAAAAAGTCTCTGCCGAAGCGGAGCGGCGCTGCTTCCACGGTCTGCGCCAGCTTCGGCATCGCCGCCCCACCCCTACTCTACGGCCTTGCAAACGTTTGCGCCAGACCGGGCCGGGTGACAAGGGGTTAACGTGTGGTCGGGCGGCAAAACCGTCTGGCGCATGCAGCGAAGGGGCGGCGGGGCCGGCGGGCGCGACGGGCCGGGGGGGCGGACGATCGTGACCCTCGCGGATGTTGCACGCGCCGCGGGCGTGCACTACTCAACCGTTTCCCGAGCCCTCGATCCCGTCTCGTCCGCACAGGTCAACCTGAAGACCCGACAACGCGTCCAGGCGCTCGCGACGCGGATGGGCTACCAGAAAGACATGGTGGCCAGCGGGCTGAAACGAGGCCGAACCCACACCGTCGCCGTGATCGCCGGCGACCTCGGGAACCCGAACCTCGCTCCGGTCCTGCGCGGCATCGCCAGCGGGCTGGAGCAGGCGGGGCTGATGACACTGATTTCGGAGACTCAATTCGATTCGGCACGCCTCGAACGGATCCTCAATCACCTCATGAGCCGCCGGGTCGACGCCATCATCATGACCGCCGCGCGGCCGCGCGACGCTCCAACACTCCGCTGGATCCGTCGTCAGGGCATTCCGCTCGTGCTGGCGATTCAGACCGTTCCCGGGATCCGTTTGCCGGCTTGCACCAATGACGACTACCTCGGGGGCGTGCTGGCCGCGCGACATCTCCTCTCTCTCGGGCATCGGCGGCTCGCCCAACTTCGGGGACCTATGGAGTTCAGTTCCTGCTTCCTTCGCGCCCAGGGGTTCAGCAAGACTGTCGCAGCCGCCCGCGCTGAGGAAGTCGTGGTCCGGTCCACGGCCATCTGGGGATCCCCCGAATTGGGCGGTGCCCTCATGCGCGAGCTTCTCGATAAGAAAGGGGTTCGGCCGACCGGCATCTTCGCGCACCATGACCTGACAGCGTTTGGCGCACTGTCGGTGGCCGAAGAGCGCGGCTTGACGTGTCCCCGGGACCTGTCGATCGTCGGCTACCACAATTTGCCGCACAATGATCGCATCGCGCCGCCGCTTACCTCGATCGGTCAGCCCCGCGAGGAACTTGGCCGGACCGCCGCCGAGATCCTCATCGCAGTGCTCAGCAAGCCTGGCCGGACGCCGGCGCCACGCCTGGTGCGGCCGTCCCTGGTGGTGCGGAAGTCGACCGGGCCCCCGCCCAAGGCGCAATAGCCGCCGGTCAGCCGCCCCCCCTCGCAGCAAACGATTGCGGCAGACCCGGTCGACCAACAAGGGGTTAACGTGGGGTCGGGCGGTAAAACCGTCTGGGCGCATGCAGCGAAGGGGCGCGGGGTGAGTGGGCGCGAAAGGCCTGGGGAACGGACGATCGTGACCCTCGAGGATGTCGCACGCGCAGCGGGCGTGCACTACTCGACGGTCTCGCGAGCCCTCGATCCTGACACGGCCCGACAGGTCAACGTCGTGACCCGAAAACGGGTCGCGGCCGTCGCCAAACGAATGGGCTACCAGAAAGACATGGTGGCCAGTGGCCTGAAGCGAGGGCGGACTCACACGGTGGCCGTGGTCGTCGGCGACCTTGGGAATCCAAACACGGCTCCGCTCCTCCGGGGGATCTCGAACCGGCTCGAGGCCGCCGGACTGATGCCGCTCATCGTCGAGACGCAGAATGACCCGGCACGCCTGGAGCGCATCGTCAGTCACCTGCTCAGCCGCCGTGTCGACGCCTTCATCTTGACCGCCGCGCGACTTGGTGACGGTCCGAAGCTGCGCCGGATCCATCGTCACGGCATCCCGGTCGTTCTGGCGGTGCAATCCGTCCCGGGGATCCGCTTGCCGGCCTTCACCAATGACGACATCCTGGGCGGCTCGCTGGCTGCCCAACATCTCCTCGCCCTCGGGCATCGTCGGGTTGCCCAACTGCGCGGGCCGGCCGACATTTACTCCTGCTTGCAGCGCGCCCAAGGGTTCAGCCAGACCATCGCGGCCGCGGGCGCGACGGAAGTCGTGCTGCAGTCCACCGCTCCCATGGGGACAGCCGAAGAGGGCTATCGCCTCATGACCGAGCTCCTCGACAGCAAGCGACCGCTGCCGACCGGCATCTTCGCCCATCACGACCTGATCGCCTTTGGGGCATTGTCGGCGGCAGAGGAGCGCGGGCTGGCGTGCCCCAGGGACTTTTCGATGGTCGGCTATAACGATTTGCCGAACGTGGAGCGCATGGTGCCGCCACTCACGTCGATCCGTCTCCCACGGGAGGAGCTTGGCGGTCTGGCCGCCGAGGTCATGGTCAAGATGCTCTCCTCGGCGGACCGGCCACCTGCATCACGCAAATTCGCCCCCACCTTGATGGTCCGCCAGTCGACCGG
>WNEY01003092.1_pt1 | contig 15842 bp, 7 predicted proteins | sample 5400531 | NCBI WGS metagenome assembly WNEY01 (sample SAMN13153338, study PRJNA577476) | soil metagenome | isolation source: 200 cm saprolite under Douglas fir tree site 1 | place: USA:California | collected 2015-04-18
TGGTTCGCCGGACGATCGCCGGACGCGGAGGTCACACGCGCGTGGGACGCCGTGCGTCGCGCCCGCGATGCGGCCGTGGACCTGCTGCGCGCGCGCTGGGAGAAACGGACGCGTGTCACCGGGGCCGACGTGGACGACGCGGCCCGCGCCGTCATTCGCGACGCCGGCTACGGCGAGTGGTTCGTGCACCGCACCGGCCACTCGATCGACCGCGATCTCCACGGCTCGGGCCCGCACCTCGACAACTTCGAAACCGGCGACGACCGGCAGCTCGTGGCGGGCATCGGGTTTTCCGTCGAGCCGGGGATCTATCTCGCGGAGCGCTTCGGCATACGCAGCGAGATCAACGTGTTCCTCGGGGAAACCGGTCCCGAGATCACCCCCCGGGACCCGCAGCGGGACTTGATGCTGGTGTAGGGGGCGAACGTCGTTCGGCCCCGGGCTCACCCCGGGCTCGCGCCCGGGGATGAGGGGCGCCCGCGGCCGCCTCGTAGGTCTTGCGGACTTTCCAGATGGAGGGCATGTTGGCCGCCCCGCCCTGTCCCCTTCCGGGGACAACGGCGCCCTAGACGACTGTAGACATTCGGCTTGACGCGACCCTGAGCGCGGGGCAGTTTACGCGAGAAGGGGTAATCGAGCCGTCGATCTTTCGCCACACTCACCGAATGGAGGTGACGTGTCCGTTTTGAGATTTCCGTCCGGTACCCAAATCGCACTCACGCCACTGGAGGGTCTGTCCATGACGCATCGTGTGAGAAGCGCCTTCGGTCGCTTCCTCGCCACGCTCGCGGCGGCGGCAGTCGCGGTCACACTCGCGACGGCCACGGCCACGGCGCAGCAGACAACGGGGAAGATCGAAGGGACGGTGACGGATCAGCAGGGCGCCCCGGTCGCGAACGCGCAAGTGTTCATCGTGGGCACCTCGTTCGGCGCCGTTACCGACGCGAAAGGCTACTACTTCCTCAACAACGTCCCGGTGGGCACCTACACCATCCGGGCGCAATTCATCGGGTACGCGCCCACCGAGGTGCGTGACGCCCGCGTGCTGGGCGGCCAGACGCTGACCTTCAACATCAAGATGGCGTCCTCGGCCGTGCAGGTGACCGGCATCACCGTGACGGCCGCGGCCAACCCCATCGTGCCGCGCGACCAGGTGACGTCGAAGTCCATCGTGGATCAGAAGACCGTCAACAACCTGCCGATCGACGACGTCCGCAACGTCATCGCGCTGCAGGCCGGCGTGGTCGAGTCCGGCTCGGGGAACGGCGTCTCGATCCGCGGCGGCCGGCCCGGTGAGGCCAACGTCTACGTCGACGGCGCGCCGGTGCGCAGCCAGAACAGCGGCGCGCAGGGAATCACGGTCGGCACCAACGCGGTCGAAGAGGCGTCGGTGACGACCGGGGCGCTCGGCGTCGAGTTCGGCGACGCGCAGGCCGGCATCATCTCGTACACGACCCGCTCGGGCGGGCAGAAGCTCGAGGGCTCCTTCTCCTACGGGAGCGACGAGCCGTTCGGCAATGCGATCAGCGTCGGGTTCAACCGCTTCGAAGGCTCCATCGGCGGGCCGGTGCCCGGTCTGCGCGGGCTGCGCTTCTTCGCCTCCGGCATCGTGCAGGGCCAGGTAGCCCCGCAACGCGGCTTCGGCTGGGATCAGGTCCCCACCTATACGCTGGGCGGCCTCGACACCACCGTGACCGTCAACGTGACGGGCGGCCAGCAGTCGGTCGCGATTCCGCGGTTCGTGCAGTTCAGCGGACAGTGCGACGCGGCCAAGAATGCGGGCTTCGAGTGCCAGGGCCGCCGCTTCCCGATGAACTGGGCCACCGGTACGAAACTGCAGAGCAAGCTGTCCTACTCGTACGGCAGCGGCTCGAGCGCGTCGCTGACGTTCCTCGCCAACGGGGACGAGGGCCGCAACTGGCCCGGAACGGCGATCGGCGATCCATCACTCTACAGCGGGTTCCACAACTGGAGCCGGCAGATCGTCGGCAACCTGAGCCACTCGTTCTTCAAGTCGGCCGAGCGCGAGCTGGCGCTGAACGTGGTCGCGAGCTGGGCGCAATATCGCAGCATCGGCGGCCCGCTCGATCCGGCGGACGAGATCGCCACGCGCAGCCCGTCGATGGGGATCGAGTTCTCCACACTCCACTTCTCGGGATTCGGGGATTTCCCGTTCCCGATCACCGACCAGATCATCCGCAACATCCGTTCGAACAACGGCCTGCGCACGCCGCTCTTGAACCGCACCGATCTGCGCAACAGCCAGCCGTACCGCACGAACCCGTTCGGGATGCTGAGCGGCGGCTGGGTGACGACCGGCTTCGACGCCGGCGGCACGCTCTACTCGGAGCGGCCCCTGTACGGCCGTGCCAACGTCGACTGGCAGGCGAACCGGTTCCACCGGTTCAATTTCGGCGCTGAGGTCCAGAAGTCGAACGTGGCCTTCTGGAACAGCAGCTTCATCACCCAGATCTTCATGGACGCGTACGTCGTCAATCCGATCCGGTACGCGACCTGGGCCAGCGACCGCCTCGACCTGGGCGACGTCGTGCTCGAGCTCGGCGCCCGCTACGACTACTTCGACCCCAAGGCTCTGTTCGCCAAGACGCCGGGCCGCATCTTCACCAACCCGGCCTGGCAGACCAGCGCGGCCACGAACGACGCGGCGTACCAGGCGTCGCTCGCCGCCGTGTTCGAGCCGTCGGTGGGGCACCACACCCTGTCGCCGACGGTCCGCGTGTCCTTCCCGATCACCGAGAAGACGGACTTCCGGCTGTCCTATTCGCACCAGGTGCAGACGCCGAACCTGACCTCGGTGCTCTCGGGGACGAACAACGATCTGTCGTTCACCAACACCAACGACCAGTTCGGACGGGATGTCGGCTTCAGCAAGACGATCCAGTTCGAGTTCGGCGTGCGGCATGCCTTCCACCAGGATCTCGTGCTGGACGTCGCGGCTTTCAACAAGAACGCGCACGCCGTCTACACCTTCGAGATTTCCCGCAACACCGGCTCCGATCCGTTCTCGTACCTGCGGACGTCGGCGCGGCAGATCTCGCAGGTGACCGGCGACCGGCAGCCGCCGCCCGAGCAGCCGCTGCCGACCGACGACGAGCGCAACCACAACATCGTGGGCTCGGTCACCTTCAACGTGCCCAGTGACTGGCAGCAGAACACGACCGTCGGCAAGGTGCTGCACGACGTGAGCGCCTTCGTCGACTTCCGGGTGTTCAGCGGCCTGCCGTACACGCGCCTGCGCAACGCGGGAGCGGGGAACACCGCTCCGCGGCAGGGCTTCGGGATCGTCGGCACGCAGGTCGAGCCGATCAACAGCTCGCACATGCCCTGGCAGAAGCTCGTGGACGTGAAGGTGAACAAGGGCTTCCGCGTCGGCCGTCTCGACGTGACCGCGTTCGCCGACGCGCGCAACGTGTTCAACTTCAAGAACGTCACCTTGCTGTTCGCGGAGACCGGGGACGTGGTGAACGCGCTGAACCGGCAGAACGCCCTCAGCCCCGAATTCGCCAACCTCGCGATCGAGGCGAACTCCAACGGCAAGCTCCTCAGTCGCGGGCGCTCAACGCCTTCTACGACCTGTTCTCCGGGAAGCAGAACTTCTACGGCGCCCCGCGGCACATTCGCCTGGGGGTGGAGCTGAACTTCTAGCGACGTACCGGTGTGGGCGGCGCCCCGCAGGCTCAAGGGCGCCGCCCTGACCCTTCTATCATCGAGGGATGCTTATGCGTTCTACCTGGTGGACACGCGCAGCCCGCTCCGCGCTCGTCGTGGCAGTTCTGGCGCTCGCGGCCGGGGCCACGGCGGCAGCCAAGCCCGCTCCGGGACGCCCCGCCAAGCGCAGCGGGATGAACCTGTTCGCGTTGACGTTCGGGGTCATGGACGTCAACCGGATGTTCTGCGGCATCAACAACATCGGTGAGATCTGCGTCGATCCGAACAACTCGCCGGTGGTCGGCGGCGGATTCTGGCCCAAGGGCACGCCGGACCAGTACATCTTCAACACCGGCCTGCAGCTCGCGGGCGTGATCCGCTTCCCCGGCGGCAAGCCGGCGTTCGCCTGGGCCGGCGACACCACGGGCGCCTTCTTCATGGACCCCCGCGGCGATCAGGCGGAGGGGGACCCGATCACGCTGGTCTACAACTCCCTGGATGCGGGCGACGCGGCCTCGTGGCCCAACGGCGCCTACGTCCGTGACACGGCGATCTACGACACCAGCCTCGTCAAGGCGGCGGCAGGCGGGCTGGTGGGCATCTCGCAGGAGGATTTGTGGGTGCGGACCTGGGACGGCAACCCGGCGTTCCTCTCCGGCCGCACACACCCGATGGGCATCCTCGTCGAAGAGCGTGGGCTGGCCTGGAACTTCCCGACCGGCAACGAGGACATCATCTATTTCATTTTCACCTTTTACAACGTGACGGCGAGCGACCCGGCGAAGTACAGCGGGCTGGATCCGGCGATCCGCAACGAGGTCGCGGCCATCGGGGCTGATTTCCAGAATCGCAACGAGGCCAAGTTCAACATCCAGATCCCCGACGGCGGCTACGCGATCGACAGCCTGTACGCCGCGTTCTTCGCCGACGTGGACATCGGCGACGCAGGGGTCAATTACTCCAACGTGACGCTGCCGTTCAACATGGGCTTCGGCTACAAGGCGGACTTCCTCGAGCCCAACTGGAAGTTCCCGACGTCGATCTTCGGGCCGCCGTTCGTGCCCAGCCCCGGGTTCATCGGGGTCAAGTACCTGCGCTCGCCGACCGACTCCACGGGGAAACAGCTCGGCCTCACGATGTTCTCGAACACACTGAACGCCGGGACCGGCTATCCCGACCCGGTCGGCGTCAAGCAGCTGTTCCGCTACCTCTCGGGCACGTCGGCCCCGGCGCTGGGCGATCTGCCCTGCACGTTCCAGGGCTCGCAGACACAAAAGCACTTCTGCTTCCTGTCGCAGGTGTTCGCCGACACGCGGTTCTTCGAGAGCTCGGGACCGTTCAAGCTGAACCCGGGAGAAGCGAAGACGATCGTGGTCGCGTACATCAACGCCGCCCCGACGCCGACGGTCGTGCCGTTCATCGGCGGTGACTTCAAGCCTGGTCTCCCCGCGACGGGTGCCCAGATCGCGACAGACTCGACGCTCGTGCGCCCGATCGAGCGCGCCCTGGGGTGGATCACGCAGAAGGACACGCACGATACGCTGGGCAACCCGGTCCCTGACGGCATCATCGAGCAGGATGAGGTTACGTCGGTGAAGCGCTCCCTGCTCGACAAAGCGCTGGTCGCGCAGGCGGTGTTCGACAACAAGTTCCTGCTGCCGTTCGCGCCCCAGTCGCCGCGGTTTTTCCTGATCCCCGGCGACAACCAGGTCACGATCGCGTGGCAGAAGAGCGCCACCGAAGATCCCGTGATCGGCGGTGATCCCTACTTCGTGATCGCCTCGAACCCCGCCTCGACGCTGTACGACCCGAACTTCCGAAAGTTCGACGTGGAGGGGTACCGCATCTACCGCGGCCGCACGACCGGTGATCTGCAGTTGGTGGCGCAGTTCGACTATAGCGGCACGCAGATGGTGGACTATTCGGGGACCTTCGCGTACACCGCGGACCTGAACGGCAACGGCCTCAGCGAATGCGCCCCGGAGCTGGGGGTGCAGGCCGACTGCCCGGTGACGTTCCCGTCCGCGACCGGCGTGGCCCACCCCCTCGTGGGGGAGGTGATCCAGATTCCCGCGGGCGGCCGGGTGCAGCTGGCCAACGGGTCGATTCTGATCCTCCAGGCGGACACGGCCGTCACGGGCGGCGCCTCGGGCTTCCCGGCCCTCTCCGACAACGGCGTGAACTTCGCCTACGTGGATCGGTCCGTGCGCAATCTGTTTACGTACCACTATTCGGTCACCGCCTTCGACGTGAACTCGCTGCGTTCCGGTCCGTCCTCGTTGGAGTCACCGCGCAAGACCCAAACGGTGACGCCGCGGGCGGCGGGCCCCAACGTGAGCCAGACCGCCGTGGTCGCGGGCGTGTACGGGGCGGACGGCGTCAAGCTCGACCCGGCCGCGCAATTCCCGGACATCGACACCGCCACCGGCACCTTCAAGGGCAACATGCCACCGGCCAACGACGGCGCGCTCGTGCTGGCGTCGGCGGTGGTCGAAGCGCTGCCGCTGGGGGACATTTCGGTCACCGTCGATTCCGTGTCTTCTGGTCTCGTGAACGGCATCGGCGATCCCGACACGGCGTTCCTGACCATGAAGGCGGCGACGACCACGCTCAAGAGGGTAGTCATCCTGCCCACGCCAAGCCTCACCGACGACGGCAGCAAGCCGGCACTATGGCAATGGTCGCTGTCCGCCGCGCTCGTGCCCTACGACTCGGCGGCCGCGAAGCTGTTCGGCATCCAGTTTACGCAGGATGTCCGGATGCCGATCACGTTCGGCGCCTCGACCTACCCGATGATCTTCACGTCGGCAGGCGTCGGCGTCGCTACGCTGCGCTTCGGCATCGGCGACCAAACGGGGGCCAGCGCCTATCTGGCGCACTCACGGTGGTTCGCCGCGGGGAGCGCGGAGCCGCCCGATCCGACGATCGTGGCGGGGCCGGATTCGGCGCACAACGCAGGCGCGCTTCCCGGCGTCTCGAGGATCTGGGCGCCGGTGGACTACCGCGACGCCAACATCAATCACCGATTCCGGACCTACGGCTACGCGCAGACGAGCTGGTATCCGGCGGACTTCCTCGTGACGTGGAACGCGGACTCCAGCCTCACGGTGTTCGACAGCACGAACCACGGTCCATTGCCGTACGCCCCGAACGGCGGCAGCGGGTGGGGGTTCATCAACGTAGCTGCCTTCACCGCGGCGGGCCTCACGGCGGCGAACCTGCGCCAGGGGGGGGATGTGGTGCCGACGGATATCAACAACGTGACCTACAACCACATCTACGGCACGCGAGCCTCCTGCATCCAGCGCGGCATCGCGTGCATCACGCTGGGCCGGAAGGCGCAGTACGAGGCGCTGGACTTGAACCACGATGGCACGGCCGACGCCAACGGGATCGCGCTGATGATCAACGGTGAGGCCTGGATCATGGCGATGCCGGCGATTCCCGCGGCGGGCACGAAGTGGCGGTTGCGGGCCGTCTCCGGTGAGATGAGCGCGAAGTGCACGCCGGCGATCCAGCCGGTGATGACGGACTGCGCGTCCTACACCTTCACGGGCTCGCCGGTGCGGCCGTCGTTCGCACCGGGGTTGACCTACAAGATCACCATCACCAGCCGCTACTCGGTCAACACCGCCGTCGGCGGCGACCTGTCCCGGGTGCACACGGTCCCGGACCCGTACTACGTGACTAACGCGCTCGAGGCCACGGCGAATACGAAGGTGCTGAAGTTCGTCAACCTCCCGTCGCGCGCCATCGTGCGGATCTATTCGCTCAGCGGCGTGCTGGTGCAGGTGCTGACGCACAACGACCAGACCGGCGGCGGTGAGCTGACGTGGAACCTGCGCAACCGCAACAACCAGTTCGTCGCGTCCGGGGTCTACTTCTACCACGTGGAAACACCCGACGGGAAATCGAAGGTGGGGCGGTTCACCGTGGTCAACTTCGCGCCGTGAGGGAGACAACCATGACCCTACGACTGACGCGCGTGCTCGGCACGCTCATGGGCCTGGCGGCGCTGTTGGGCGCCCCGCTCGCGGCCCAGGTGCAGAATCAGGACAATACGGGGTACGGCAGCACCGCCGGTGAGTTCCTGCTGTTGGGAGCCGGCGCGCGCGGCACGGCCCTGGGAGGGGCGTTCGCGGCCTTGACCACCGACGTGACCTCTCTCTACTACAATCCCGGCGGCCTCGCCCAGATCCCGCGGCCCGCGCTGATGATCTCGACGTACAGCTACGTCGCGGCCACCCGGTACACGTGGGTCGGGCTGGCCCTCCCCATGGGCGGCGGCGCCCGGGCGGTCGGCCTGTCCGCCGGCAGCTTCGGCTTCAGCGAGCAGCCGGTGTACACACTCGAGAACCCGGACGGCACCGGGGAGACGTATTCGGTGGCGGAAACGTTCCTCGCCGCCACGTACAGCCAGAACTTCTCCGACCGCTTCTCGGCCGGATTCACTGCCAAGCTGATCTCCGACAAGCTGGGCGCGACCGCCGCGACGGGGTTCGCGCTCGACTTCGGGACGAATTTCCACGCCATGATCGGGGAGCGGCCGATCCGCAGCGCGTTCGTGATCCAGAACCTCGGGACCAACCTGCGCCACGACGGCACCGGTCTCGAGACGGGCGTCCAGCGGCAGCCGCCGCTCGGTACGGTGGACATCCCGCAGGAGAACCAGCCCGCCCGGCTGCGTTCCTCCTCCTGGGCGCTCCCGGTGGCGTTCCGGGTCAGCGTCGCCCTGGACCTGCTGACGCAGGCGCAGAACCGCGTCACGGTCCTGGGCGAGTTCACCCAGCCGACCAACAACAAACCCGGCGCGGGGATGGGGCTCGAGTGGGCCACCACCAACATCGGCAACAGCGGATTTTCGCTGGCCGCCCGCGGCAGCTACACGCTGCAGCCGGACAACAACCTCGATCCCGGCACCGGAGCCGGCTTCGCCACCCAGCAGAGCATGTCGAGCTTCTCGAAGGCCGGCTTGGCGCTGGGCGGCGGGCTCACGTACGGGCGGGGGACCTGGAAGCTCGGATTCGACTATGCGTACCGGAGCCTCGGGCCTCTGGGGGGCACCAACTTCCTCAGCTTCAGCCTTGGCTGGTGAAATTTGGCGGGTGCCGGACGCAGTGGCAGGATGACACAACTGACGATCCCGACGCTGGCACTCACGGCCGTTGCGGCCGTGGGTGCTGCGTCTCAGGCGGCGGAGCAGTCGACGTTGGGCTTGACCGCCGTGCGCTACTGGCGGCCGGCGGCGGGGCAGACCGTGGTGGACGTGTTCGCGCGGGTCCCCGTGGCCGCCGTCAGCGCGCTGGGGGCGGAGGGTAGCGACGGCGTCTTCCGCTTCGCCGTAGTGGTGCAGGACTCGAGCGGGCTTCGGCTGCTGTCGCAGGCGTGGACGGAGACGGTGCGTGACGCGGTCCTGCGGGTGCGGGGGGCGTCGGTGGGGGAGCACCTGACGTTCGCCGCCCGCGCCGGGCGCTACACGGTGGAGGCGGTCGTCACCGACTCCGCGACGGGTCGTGTCGCTCGCCAGCAGATCACGGTGGAGGCGTTCGCGGCCCCGCCCGCGGCCTCCGATCTGCTGCTCGGCACGGGACTGCGGGTCCTGGAGGACACGACTGTGCGGTCGGGGGAGATCCGCAAGGGTGGCGTCGCCGTCCAGACGTCCGGCGAGCCGGTGCTGACGCCCCAGGCGGCGAAGCTCGGTTACTACCTGGAGCTGTACCCGGCGCGCGCCGAGACGCTGACCATGAGCCTGCGGGTGCTCACGGCGACCGGGAGTCAGGTGATCGCCGCGCCGTCCGAGCGGCTCCCCGTCAGCGCCGGTGGCGCGGTGACGCACGAGATCGTGGATTTGACGGGACTGCCCCCGGGTCGCTACCGGCTCGAGGTCACCGCAGGGGGGCCGGTGGACACGGTGCGGCGGACGGCGGGGTTCGGCATGTCCGGCTTCGAAACGGCCGCGACGGCTGAGGCGATGAACCAGCCGGAGGACCGGTTCGGGGGAATGACGGAGGCGCAGTTAGACACGCTGTACGCTCCCCTCATTTACCTGATGACCTCGGCGGAGCAGGGGACGTACTCGAGCCTGTCGGTCGATGGGAAGCGCCGCTGGCTGCGACAGTTTTGGGCGAAGCGCGACCCCACCGCGGGCACGGCGCGCAACGAAGCGCAGGAGCGCTTCTACTCGCTGATCGCGGAGGCCAACCGGCGGTTCCGCGAGGGAGGCGGGTCGGCGGTGCCGGGGTGGCGCACCGACCGCGGCCGGATCTACATCAAGTACGGGCCGCCCGACGAGGTCCTGGAGCGTCGCCAAGCCGGGAGCACGTCGCCGTACGAGGTGTGGAAGTACACGCGGACGCGGCTGCTCAAGTACGTGTTCATGGACTTGACGCGATTCGGGAATTACCAGCTGATTTTTACGGACGACCGCCGCGAGCCGAGCCGATCGAACTGGATGGAGCTGCTCGGGGAAGAGGGCGTCCAGGACGTGCAGCGGTTCTGAGGCCGACCAGTGAGACCTACACGTGAGGATCGCATGAGAACACGCATTTCCGGAGCACTCGCTATCCTGGCCGCGCTGGCGGCGTGCAAGAGCGACCCCACTGCTGACGGCGTGGGAACGCCGGACAGAGTGATTTTGGACTTCGCGACGCTCACCCTCACGCAGGGCGACTCGGCGAGCGTCACGGCGCAGGTCGTTGACACTCGTTTGACTCCCCTCGAGCAGCCCATCAGTTTCGCGAGTTGTGACGGGGCGGCGGCGACGGTGGCGATCGATGCGACGTTCCAGCCCGTCCCCGCCACGCGGGTGCGGGCGAGAATCCACGCAGTCGGCCCAGGGGCCCCTTGCATCATCGCTTCGAGCGCTGGGGCGAAACCCGATTCCGTGACTGTCACCGTGTTGCCGACTGTGTTCAACGGTACCCTGTCGGCGAGTACACTGGCGGGTGGGGCGTCGCTCACTATTCGGGGCACGAGCCAGCTCAAGTTTGACACCGCGCAAGTCAGTGTCGACTTCGCCGGTGGCTTCACAGCGCCGTTCCTGCTCAAGCGCGCTGATTCCGTAATCGTCGCGGTGCCGTTCTCGGATCCCGGTCCACTGACGATCAGTGGCGTCTCGCTCGCCTACAAATCCGGTACCGTCGTGACGCTTCCCACCACCGCGTCCTTCACGCAGGCGGGGGACTTCTGGGGACCTGGCGATAGCTCGTTTGCCACCGCGCCCGTCCTCCCGTTGCCTGCCGCAGCGGGCCAATCGACTGGGTTCACCACGGACCTGGGCCCGGCGAACAACACGCATTGTGCGGAGGTGGTGCTGGGCTTCGGATCCACCGGACCGTGCATGATCTTCCAATTCACCGTTGCGGCTCCGACGTCGCTGACCTTCTCCACCAACTGGCAGCCAGGGGGCGCGGTGAGTCCGGACATCGACATCTACGCGTGCCCGGCGCCGCAGGCCGCGGCGGCAGACCTGAATAATTGCTTTGAGGAAGGCGGCGGGGGCGCTACGGGCTCCAAGCCGCAGGCGTTCACGTTCACGTTCCCGGCCGGGACGCATTACCTCGTGATCGAGGACTTCGACAACACATCCGCGACCCGGAACTTCAGCACGACGATAAAACGGAACTAGCGACACCGCCTCCGGTCCGGCGTCAACAGCCCCGGTGGGATTTCCCGCTGGGGCTGTTGGCTTTCCTGTGGCAGCTAGAGGCAAACGATTCCGGTGCTGTGTGGGGGTCAGCCGACCGGCGCTTCGCTTCGGGCCGCCAGCACCAGCGCGGCCCACACCGCCGTACCGACGGCGGCGTGCGCCACCTGGAGCCCGCGCGGCAGGGCGAGCACCACCATGGCCGCGGCGACGCCGATCTGTAGCAGGACGAGTAGCAGCGCTGCCACGACCTTCGCCCGTCGCGTGCGCCACGCCCAAGCGGCCACGGCCGCGAGCAACGCGAACCCCAGCAGGCGATGCAGCCAGTGGAGGTGTTGCAGATAGTTCCCGGCCGGCACCAGTTGCCCGTTGCAGAGCGGGAACCCGAGACACGCACTTGCGGCGCCGAGGTTCGCCGTGAGGGCGCCGAACAGGATCGTGATGAATGAGAGCCCCAGGACGACTGACCCCGGGCGAAAGCCCGGGGTGAGCCCAAGGGGGCGCAAGCCCGGGGTGAACCAGAGCGGTCCGGCTCCCGGGTCCCCCGGGCTGTCGCCCGGGGTCATTTGCGACTGCTGCGCCAGGGTGAGCAGCGTCGCCAGCAGCAGCATCGCCGTGCCGAGGTGCAGGACGACCGTCCACGGCGGCAGCGCGAGCTTGACGACGACTGCCCCGAGCAGGACCTGAGTAACGAGTAGCCCCAGCGCGAGGTAACTCGCCCTTCCGGGAACGTACCGCTCCCCACTCCCCGCTCTGCTGCGGAGCCACCACGCATATGACGCCAGCGCCACCACGAGCACGGTGACCAGCCCCGCGACCAGACGGTGGTTCCACTCGATCAGCGTGCCGACGTCGTTCAGCGGCGGAAACCACCGGCCGTGGCACCGCGGCCAGTGTTCGCCGCAGCCGAGCCCCGAGCCGGTGATGCGCACGACCGCGCCGAGCACGATGAGCAGGTAGGTGCAGGCCGCCGCGGTCCACGCGAGCAGCCGGAAGCGTCGCGACATGGGGCCCGAAAGGTATATTCCCGCTCCTCATGTCGGCACCGCTCGCCGCGACTCCGGACCGCTGGGGCGACCGCTTACCGCGCCGCCTCGGTCTGTGGAGCGCCGTCGCGGTGCTCGTCGGTTCCACGATCGGCAGCGGCATCTTTCGCACCCCGGCCACCATCGCGACGCGCGTGCCGGCCCCGGGTCCCATGTTCGCCGTGTGGGTCTTGGGCGGTGTGCTGGCGCTGTGCGGCGCGCTCAGCTATTCCGAGCTCGCCGCGATGTACCCGCGCTCCGGCGGCGTCTACGTGTACGTGCGCGAGGGGTTCGGCCGGCTGCCGGCGTTCCTGTTCGGGTGGGCCGAGCTGGCCGTGATCCGCGCGTCGGCGCTCGGCGCCATCGCCACGCCGTTCGCGGAGTACCTGTTGCGCTCGCTCGGCTTCAACCCGGAGCTCCAACCCTACGCCACCACCGTCCACTGGGTCGCCGCGGCGGCGATTGTGGTAACGGCCGCCCTCAACTACGTCGGCCTGAAGTGGAGCTCCTTGCTGCTGAACCTCACCACCGGCGCCAAGTACGGCGCCCTGGTGCTGCTCGTCGTGCTCGGCTTCGCGGCGGGCCAGGGCGACTTCGGCCATTTCGGGCAGGCGGCCGGCACGCCCCACGCGGGGCTGTTCGGTCTGGCCCTCGTGTCGGTGCTGTGGGCGTACGACGGCTGGGGCGACCTGTCGTTCGTGGGTGGGGAAGTGCGGGATCCCGAGCGCAACATGCCCCGCGCCCTGGTGTTGGGGACCGTCGGCGTGATCGCGATCTACTTGTTGGTGAACGCCGCCTACCTGTACCTCTTGCCGATCGACGGCTTGGCGCGCTCGCCGCTGGTGGCGGCCGATGCGGCGCAGCTCATCGTGGGGCGGATCGGCGTGGGACTGGTCGCGGTCGTGGTCATGGTCGCCACGTTCAGTACACTGCTCGGGTCGATCCTCACCTCCCCGCGCATCTTCTTCGCGATGGCGGAAGACGGGCTGCTCTTCAAGCCGGTCGCGCGGGTGCATCCGCGCTTTCACACGCCATCGGTGGCCATCGTCGGGACGGCGGTGCTAGGCGTCGTGTTCGTGCTGCTGCGCACGTTCGAGCAGCTCGCCGACCAGTTCGTCGTGGCGATCTTCCCCTTCTACGCTCTCGCGGCGACCGCCGTGCTGGTGTTGCGACGCCGGCAGCCGGACCGGCCCCGGCCGGTCCGCGTGTGGGGCTATCCCGTGGTCCCGGTGCTCTTCGTGCTCGCGTCGCTGCTGATCCTCGGCAACGCGTTGCGCGAGCATCCCGGGCCCACCGGGCTCGCGTTCGGCATCATCCTGCTCGGCATCCCCGTGTACTACGTCTTCCTGCGCGCCCGCGGCGCCCCCCGCGCTCCCAGACTTCCTTGACGCTCTTCCGGGCGCGGGGCACATTTACCGCGCCCTAGTCTTCCCCTCTGTTTCGTTTCCGGAGAACGAGCTATGAAGCAGGTCGCGTTCTGGGTCGGGGTTTCGGCGTTCCTCGCCGCCCTGCTGCCCGCGGCTTCCGCCGCGGCGCAGGGCGTCACGTCGGCGGCAGTCAGCGGTCGCGTGTCCGACGAGAGCAAGGCTGCGGTCGATCAGGCGGTCGTCAACCTGATCAACACGTCCAACGGCCAGCGCTACTCCACGCGCTCGGGCGCGGACGGCCGCTTCTATTTCGAGAACGTGCAGGTCGGCGGGCCCTACACGCTGGAGGTGCGCGCGCTGGGCTTCGGCCCCGAGCAGGCGACGGGGGTGACGCTGGCCCTCGGCCAGCGCTTCGTGCGCGACTTCGCCTTGAAGCGCACGGCGGTGGAGGTGGCGGGCATCACGGTGTCCGCTATCGAAAACCCGCTGCTGTCGCCGTCGCGCACGGGGGCTGCGTCGATCGTAGGGGCGGAGGTCATCAACCGCCTCCCTACCCTGGGCCGCAACTTCACGGACTTCGTGAGCACGGTGCCGCAGGTCGTGTCGGCGGGTGTGCCCGGGACCAGCTTGAGCGGGCAGAACAACCGCTTCAACAACATCCAGGTGGACGGCGGCGTGAACAACGACCTGTTCGGGCTCGCGGCCAGCGGCACGCCGGGGGGCCAGGCCAACGCGCACCCGATCTCGGTCGAGGCGATCAAGGAGTACCAGGTGCTGATCGCGCCGTTCGACGTGCGGGAGGGCGGGTTCACCGGCGGCCTGATCAACGCCGTCACCAAGGCCGGCACCAACACCTTCCACGGCTCGTTGTTCGGGTTCCTGCAGAACCAGGGCCTCGTGCGGGACTCGATCCCCGCGGACACCGTCCCTCTTGGGGCTACCGTCTTTCCTCCGGGCGTCATTACCACCCGGCTACCGCCGCAAACGGACTTTACGCAGAGTCAGTACGGCGGCTCGATCAGCGGCCCCATCATCCGTGACCGGCTGCAGTTCTTCGGCTCGGTGGACGTCCAGCACCGGGAGGCGCCGTTCACGGGGCTCATCATCGGGGCGGACACGGCGGGCGGGAAGGACTCGCTGGGCATCGGCATCCGCTACACAACGGCGACACGCGTCCAGCAGATCCTGAAGACGCAGTACGGTTTCGATCCCGGTGGGGTCGAGGCCCCGAACATCGGAAACCCGGACAAGAACATCTTCGCGAAGCTGAATGGCGAAATCAACGCCAGCCATCACGTCGAGCTGTCCTACAACTACGTGGACGCCAACCAGGACGTCCTGATCCGCAACCCCACGCAGACCGGGTTCCGTGACGGATACCAGCTCTCGAACAGCGGGTACCTGTTCGCCTCGTCGACCAACACGCTGCGCGGCAAGCTGGCGAGCACGCTGGCCCGTGGCGCCTCCAACGAGCTGCTGCTCGGCTACCAGAAGATCCGCGACCACCGCGACCTCCCCAGCCGCGTCCCGTTGATCTTCGTGGGGGGGGACCGCACGTTCGCCGGCGTGGTTCCCGCGACCAACGTCGCGGCAGGCGCGGAACGCTTCTCGCAGGGCAACCTGCTGAATCAGGACATCTATGAGGTCACGGACAACCTCACGTTCCCGACGGGCAATCACCTGATCACGGTCGGAACCCACAACGAGCTCTTCCACTTCTTCAACGTCTTCTTCCCCGGCTCCATGGGAGTGTGGAGCTTTCGGGACACGACGGCGCTCAAGACGGGGAAGCCGTTCCGCTACGAGATCGCCCTGCCGCTCCGGCCCGGCGGACCCAACGCCGACTTCCACGTCGAGCAGTTGGGCGGCTACTTCCAGGACGTCTGGTCTCCCCGGACCGGCTTGAGCGTTACGCTTGGCCTTCGGCTCGACGTCCCGTTCATGAACAAGCCGCCGGCCAACCAGGCCTTGGAGGCATCGATCCTCAAGGTGAACACGCGCAACAGCCCCACGGGGAACGCGCTGTGGTCGCCGCGGGTGGGGTTCAACTACGACGTCAAGGGCGACCGGTCGATGCTGGTGCGCGGTGGCGTGGGCATCTTCAGCGGCCGGCCGCCATACGTGTGGGTGTCCAAC
>WNEY01002061.1_pt1 | contig 15836 bp, 12 predicted proteins | sample 5400531 | NCBI WGS metagenome assembly WNEY01 (sample SAMN13153338, study PRJNA577476) | soil metagenome | isolation source: 200 cm saprolite under Douglas fir tree site 1 | place: USA:California | collected 2015-04-18
TAAGCTCGGGTTGCGCCCGCGACATCGGGGAGAGACGAAGATGAAATCTGTTGCCGAGATTCTCTCGGGCCTGCTAGTGCCCCGAACCCGAAGTTCGCGCACATTGTGCTGCAAACGCGATCGCGAACTTCGGGTTCAAAGGGGCACTAGAATCATAGAGTGGCTAGTGGTCCTTGGATTCCGAAGTTCGTATCCGAACGCGCGGCGAGTGCTTACGAACTTCGGAATCGGACCACTAGCCGGTACGGGGATGCTCACGCTGCTGGCGGCATGCGGCGCCGACAATCGCTACGTCGCGCCGCCGCCTCCGAAGGTGACGGTGGCGCTTCCGCTGCAGCAGACGGTCACGCCCTATTTGGAGGCGACCGGCAATACCGCCTCGGTGAATACCGTCAAGCTGGTGGCGCGGGTGCAGGGATACGTGCAGGAGATCAAGTATCAGGACGGTACCTTCGCGAAGAAGGGCACGTCCTTGTTCGTGATCGAGCCCGAGCCCTACAAGGTCAAGCTGGAGCAGGCGCAGGCGGCGGAGGAGGGGGCCAAGGCCACGCTGGTCAACGCCGAAGCCGAATTCCAGCGCCAGGAGGAGCTGCAGAAGAAGGACGTCTCGACCCAGGCCAATCTCGACAAGGCGCGCGCCAACCGCGATACCGCGCGGGCGAATGTGCTTCAGGCGCAGGCGAACACGCAGACCGCCGAGATCAACCTGGGCTATACGGACGTTACCGCCCCGTTCGACGGCGTCGTGACCGCGCGCAAAGTGTCGGTCGGCGAGCTGGTCGGGGGTGATCAGCCGAACGAGCTCGCGAGCATCGTGCAGCTCCAGCCGATCTGGGTCTGGTTCAACCTGAGCGAACGCGACGTGCAGCGCGTGCGCGCCTCGCTCGCGGAGCGCGGCCTGAACATTACCGAGCTGGTCAACAAGGTCCCGATCGACGTGGGCCTGCAGACCGAGACCGGCTACCCGCACAAGGGCGTGCTCGACTACGCCGCCCCCAGCGTCAACCAGTCTACCGGCACGCTCCAGGTCCGCGGCATCTTCGAGAATGCCAACCGGTCCTTGCTGCCGGGCTATTTCGTGCGCGTCCGGGTGCCCATGCGCGAGGCGCCGGCGCTGCTGGTGCCGGACGTTGCCGTGGGCAGCGACCAGGGCGGCCGCTACGTGCTGGCGCTCAATGCCGATAACGTCGTCGAGCAGCGCCGGGTGCAGCTCGGGCAGACCGTCGGGCCGTTGCGCGTGGTCGAGAGCGGGCTCAAGCCGGACGAGCGCGTGGTCGTGGCCGGCATCCAGGACGCCATCCCCGGGCAGAAGGTCGATCCGCAGCTGCAGACGCTGAAGTCGGCGGCGGCCGCGCTGGCGAGCGAAGCGAGCGGCCAGCGCGGCGACTCTATGGTGGGCGCGCATAGCGCGACGGAAGACGCGCGTGCACCCGCTGATGACACTCGCCCTGAACCGGGCTCGTCGGCGCGCCCGGAGCCGGTCGGTTCGAAGTAGCCGCGCGTCATGATCTCGAAATTCTTCATCGAGCGTCCGGTTCTGGCGAATGTGCTCGCCATCCTCATGATCGTGATCGGCGGCGTCGCGCTGTTCTCGCTGCCGGTGGCGCAATATCCCAACGTCGTGCCGCCGACGATCTCGGTGACGACGCGCTATCCCGGCGCCAGCGCCCGCAACGTGGTCGATACCGTCGCGCTGCCCATTGAGCAGCAAGTGAACGGCGTCGACGGCATGATCTACATGCAGTCGTTCAGCGCCTCCGATGGCAGCTATTCGCTGACGGTGACGTTCAAGATCGGGATGGACATCAACTTCGCGCAGGTGCTGGTGCAGAACCGGGTGTCGAGCGCGCTCGCATCGCTGCCGACGGCGGTGCAGGCCCAGGGGGTGACGGTCCAGCAGAAGTCGACCGCGATCCTGATGTTCGTGACGCTGACCTCGCCGGATTCGACCTACGACAGCCTCTACCTCGCCAACTACGCCACCATCAACCTGAAGGACCAGCTGTCCCGCCTGCCCGGCGTGGGCAACGTGAACATCTTCGGGGCCGGTCAGTACTCGATGCGGGTGTGGCTCGACCCCAACAAGCTGCAGGCGCGCTCGTTGACCACGCAAGACGTGGTCGACGCGCTCAAGGGCCAGAACCAGCCGGTCGCGGCCGGCCAGCTCGGAATGCCGCCGTCGCCCGACGCCCAGCCGTTCCAATACACGCTCGACATCGCGGGCCGCCTCGACCAAGTGGCGCAGTTCGAGGACATCGTCGTCAAGACCGAGAAGGACGGGCAGATGACGCATCTGCGCGACGTCGCCCGCGTCGAGCTGGGTGCCCAAACCTACAGCCAGGTCTTCACGCTCAACGGCAAGCCGGCGGCCGGCATCGGTATTTATCAGACGCTGGAGGCGAACGCGCTCACCGTCGCCGGCGAGGTGCGCTCGCGGATGGAGACCGTCTCGAAGACCTTCCCGCCCGGGCTCGCCTACACCGTCCCCTTCGACACCACGACCTTCGTCCGCGCCTCGATCGACGAGGTCTACAAGACACTGTTCGAGGCCGGGATACTGGTGTTGATCGTGATCCTGGTGTTCCTGCAGGACTGGCGCGCCATGCTGGTGCCGGCGACCACGGTGCCGGTGACCATCATCGGCGCTTTCGCCGGCATGGCCGCGCTCGGCTTCACCGTCAATCTGTCCACGCTGTTCGCCATCGTGCTGGCGATCGGCATCGTGGTCGACGACGCCATCGTGGTCGTCGAGGGCGCGGCGCACCACATCGAGCGCGGGATGCCGGGCAAGGAAGCGGCGATCCAGGCCATGAACGAGCTGTTCGGCCCGATCATCGGCATCACGCTGGTGCTGATGTCGGTGTTCCTGCCGGCGGCGTTCATCCCCGGCTTGACCGGCAAGATGTTCGCGCAGTTCGCGCTGGTGATCGCCGCCACCGCGCTGCTCAGCGCCGTCAACGCGGCGACCTTGAAGCCGACGCAGTGCGCGCTGTGGCTGCGGCCGACGGTCCCGCCCGAGCAGCGCAACGCCTTCTATCGCGCCTTCAACGCCGCCTACGGGCGGCTGGAACAGGCCTATGCCGGCTTGATCGGCCGCATGGTCGCGCGCAGCCGCCTCATGTGCCTGATTGCGCTGGTCGTGATCGGCGCCGCCGGCTACGGCCTCTCGCGGGTGCCGACCGGCTTTTTGCCGACGGAGGACCAGGGCTACGTCCTGGTGATGGCGCAATTGCCGGACGGCGCCTCGCTCCAACGCACCAAGCGCGTGCTCGATCAGGTCAACGACATCGTCGGCAAGATCCCCGGCGTGGACAAGGTGATCGGGATTTCCGGCGTGTCCGCGCTCGACAGCAATTCGACCTTGGCCAATGCCGGCGTCGCCTATGTCGTGCTCAAGGATTGGAGCGAGCGCGGCAAGGGCGAGGACTTGCGGTCGCTGTTTGCGACCTTCAACCGGGAGCTCGCCGCGATCCGGGAGGCCCGCATCGTGGTCTTTCCGCCGCCGCCGATCCAGGGCATCGGCAATGCCGCGGGCTTCGCCATGCAGGTGGAGTTACGCGACGGCAGCTTCGACCTGACCAAGCTGCAGAGCATCACCAATACGCTGGTGCGGGATGCCCAGTCCCAAAGCGGCTTGCAGCGGGTGACGAGCTCGTTCCGCTCGACCGTGCCGCAGATCAAGGTGGACGTCGACCGTGCCAAGGCGGAGACGCTGCAGGTGTCGATCGACGACGTGTTCTCGACGCTCGCCGCCTATCTCGGATCGAGCTATGTCGACCAGTTCAACAAGTTCGGCCGCACCTTCCAGGTCTACGTGCAGGCGGATTCGCAGTTCCGACTGCGGCCCGAGGACATCGAGCTGCTGCCGGTCCGCAACAAGCAGGGCGCCATGATCCCGCTCGGCACCATGGTGAAGATCACGCCGGCCGTGGGGCCGTCGCTGCTGAGCCTCTACAACCTCTATCCGTCCTCGACGGTGATCGGGCTGCCCGCGACGGGCTTCAGCTCCGGCGAGGCCATGGTGCTGATGGAGCAGCTGGCGGCAAAGGCGCTGCCGGCGGGTACGAGCTTCGAATGGACCGCAATGTCCTATCAGGAAAAGCTCGTCGGCGCGCAGATATACTACATCTTCGCGCTGGCGATGCTGCTGGTCTATCTGGTGCTGGCCGGCCAGTACGAGAGCTGGTGGATGCCGGTGGCGGTGCTGCTTGCCGTTCCGCTCTCCCTCCTGGGGCCGGTCGCGGCGCTCAAGGGCCTGGGCATCGACAACAATCTCTACACGCAGATCGGCCTCGTGCTGCTCATTGCGCTGTCGGCCAAGAACGCCATCCTGATCGTGGAGGTGGCGCGCGAGCGGCGCGTGTTCGAAGGCAAGCCCCTCCTCGAGTCCGCGGTCGAGGCGGCGCGCGCCCGCTTCCGCCCCATCCTGATGACGTCGTTCGCCTTCATTCTCGGCGTGGTGCCGCTGGTGCTGGCGACCGGCGCCGGCGCCAGCGCGCGCAAGTCGATCGGCATCGCGGTGTTCAGCGGCATGCTGGCCTCGACCTGCCTCGCCGTGCTGTTCGTGCCGTCGTTCTTCGTCGTGGTCCGGCAATTCGAGGAATGGCGGGGCGCGCGCAAGGAAAAGACCAAAACCGCTGAAACGGCGCCGGCCAATTGAGCGCGGGCCTGATCTGGCGATCATCCTGAATGGCGCGCGATTTATCGGCCTTGTTCAGGATGTGAATGAATTTTGGTCAGATGGGCTTGTCGTTGCCTCCCGGCTAGTGTGGCGGGCGCCCCCTCGGATGGAGATAATGGTCCGTTGGGCGATGCCAGCCTGTGGTGTCTGTGCGGCGGTACGTGAGTTGCATGGCGGTGGCATGCAAGGATCAATCAGGAGGTTCGCATGAGTGGGCTAGGCGGTCTCAACAAGGCGCCCGATGGCGTCGTCATCGGCTTGGTTCAGCTGCAGAACCCACGGGTGGTTACCAGGGAGGACTTGGCGAAGCAGGCCGACCGGATCTGCCAGCTCGTGGGAAAAGCGCGACGCAACATGCCGTCCATGGACCTCGTGGTGTTTCCCGAATACGCGCTGCACGGATTGAGCATGGATACCAATCCCGACATCATGTGCACGTTGGACGGCCCGGAGGTCGCGCGGTTCAAGCAGGCCTGCGTCGACAATCGCATCTGGGGTTGTTTCTCGATCATGGAGCTCAATCCGGGTCGTAATCCCTTCAACAGCGGCCTGATCATCGACAACTGCGGCACCATCAAGCTCTATTACCGCAAGATGCATCCTTGGGTTCCGGTCGAGCCCTGGGAGCCCGGCGACATCGGCATCCCCGTGTGCGACGGGCCGAACGGGAGCAAGCTCGCATTGATCATCTGCCACGACGGGATGTTCCCCGAAATGGCGCGAGAGTCCGCCTACAAGGGTGCCAACGTCATGTTGCGGACGGCGGGCTATACCGCGCCAATTCGGCACGCATGGCACATCACCAACCAGGCGAACGCTTTCACCAATCTGATGTACACCGCAAACGTTTGCCTTGCCGGCTCCGACGGATCGTTCAATTCGATGGGCGAGGGCATGATCGTCAATTACGACGGCGTACCCCTGGTGACCGGCAACGGCGTCCCGGACGAGATCATTACCGGAGAGGTGCGGCCGCGCCTGTGCGATGAGGCGCGCATTTATTGGGGCGTCGAGAACAATATCTATCAGTTGGGCCATCGCGGCTATGTCGCGGTCAAGGGCGGCGCGCAGGATTGTCCATACACCTACATGCAGGCGCTCGCTGCCGAACGATATCGCTTGCCGTGGGAGGATTCGGTCAAAGTCACCGATGGTACCTCCTGCGGATTTCCGGAGCCTTCGCGCCTCTACGGTCCGACCGCATCGGAAAAAGCAGCGCTCCGCAAGACCGGATGACTGCGCGGCACACGAAATGAAAACCCGCCAAGGATCGCTCCCGGCGGGCCCATTTACGCAACGCTACTGTTACGCAACACTTTCTTATTGACGTTGTTTACTCAACGCGCCGCCAGCGCCATCGCAGCAACCGGTACATCCGCGGTCGGCAACGCTGCCACAGTCGGCAGCATCAACATACTCCGCCAGCATGACGGCGTTATGACGGGATGGGGGAGGGGAAGCCGGGGCGGCAAATGCGCTCAGGTGATCGCGAGCGCCACCGCGGCAGCGGCGACGACTAGCACCCCGATCGCGGCCGCGAGCACCGTGATGCAGGTTGCCACTCGTCTCAAAAGCCAATCGCGACGGGCCTTAGAGGCTCCCTCGCGGGGCGGGACCGACGGCATCGCTGGGCGTAAAACGGGAGTCACCGGATTGCTCCTCGGGACGCGAATGCGCTGGAATACGCTATTCGGACGCGGCGGCGAGAAAGCCGGCCATGACCATGGCGAACGCTACGGCCATCCAGACGAGCTCGGTGGGGATGAAGGAGATCATGGGAGTCACGCTCGGAGGTTACGCGGTGGGTTACAAACTGTTGCCTATACGACTTAGTGTTCCGAGGGCCCGGTTTGGTTCATCCGCCGTGGCCATTCCGGCGAAAAAATTGCGCCCCGGCGGGGCCGGTCTCGAAACCCGTAGCGTCTGATACTCGGAAAGAAATTCTCTCGATTGCGGAGTAGTTTGGAGCATTCGGTTCGAGCGCGATGGTATCCGAACCCGGTCCCCGTCACCGCTTCGGCACGCCGGAATTCCGCTCGATCATCGCCGCCCATTGCTTGAGCTTGGCGTCCGCCACCAGCGGGAAGCCGCCGTAGTCCTGGTAGAGCTCGATCGAGCTTGCGCCGTACGAAACGCCCATCTTGATCGTGCCGTCGAAGTCCTTGGGCGTCGTCGGGCCGGTCTGGAATTCGATCTCGGGGCCGAGCTGCTTCATGGCGGCGTAGATCCGATGGAGCGGCCGCGCGAGGTTGGTGTCGAGATCGTGGTTGTCGAAGACGCAGCGAGGTCCGACCGCCTGCCGGCATCTGCGCATGACCCCCTCGGTGAATTCCGGGTCGCCGGGGCCTTGTCCGAGCGCGGTCCGCAGCGGATTGACCGAGAGCACCAGCCGCGACTGGCGCCACGGCGCGTAATCGGCGACCGCGTCGGTCAGGCATTCCTTGTATGCGGCGTCGGTGAAACCGGCCGCCCGCAGATGCGGCACTACGGTGTCCTCGGGCGGAACGAAGAACGGCTCCGCCGTGTACGACATACAGGCGGTGACCGACACTTCGTTGATCAACGGATGCTGGTCGAAGCGCGCGGCGAGACGCTGCTGCAGGCGCGCCCAGGCCTGCCGATATTCCGCGCTCCAGAAGCGGCCGACGGTGCGGTGCTTGTTCCTGTGCGCGGTGTCGATCGGCGCGCCGCCGAGCTCTTTGGCCCAGTCCGGCGCGGTGAAGCCGCCCCATACCCTGAGCTTCACCGCGAGCGGCTTGCCCGGGTTTCGTTCATTGTAGGCGCGGACCTGCGCCAGCGCCTGGTCGATGACGTTGTCGTCGCCGATCTCCGAGCCGGGCGTTGGCTGTAGCTGCTTCCAGCTCGCGATCACGACGAGGCCGCCGAAGATGCCCGGCTTGGCGTTGAGCGGCTCGAGCGTGTTGACCGGATCGCCCCCGCTGCCCACGAACCGATAAGCGCCCATGGACACGAGGCCGCGGATCGGCGCCTTCATGTCTTCGGCGTGCGAGGGATTCGCCGGCAGCAACGCCAGCATCGTGCAGGCGAGCATCAGTCGGCGGTCGGCAAACATGCATTTCTCCAAGGCCCGGTCGGGTCGGGTGGAATGCATGGACGGGATCGGTTGCGATATCGTTAGGACAAGAACGGATCCCGATATGGCCGATCGCTTTGCTTACTCGAAGCCTGCCGGAATGCCTTCTTTTTGCACGGAGCTTCGAGCGGCGTCACCGCGCCAGCCGTGATCGACCTCGGCGCTCCACGATCAGTGCCGGCTTCGCCGCCTGGATTTTCTCGGCGGGACCGGATTTGTCCTGCAGATCCACGGCGGAGGCCGGCGACGTCGTGGTTATGGCGTGCTTGTAGACGATCTGCCGACGGCCATCGGACTCCAGGAGCACGCAGAAAGCATCGAAATCAGCAACGATCCCCTGCAGCCTGACGCCATTGCTCAGAAAAATCGTGACCGGCGTTCGTTTCCTTTGCAGATGCTCGAGGAAGGTATCTTGAAGACGATGAACGTTGTCGTTTGCCATCTTGGATGTCTTGATGAGTTGAACAGACCATTTGGTCGAACAGACAGCAGACCGTTCGTCGGCCGCCGACGGGAAAGTTCTTCGAAGGAGGCGAATGGACTCGAACTCGCAAGTAGCCTGGCTCCCCGGGCCGGATTCGAACCAGCGACCAACCGGTTAACAGCCGGTTGCTCTACCGCTGAGCTACCGGGGACCATGGCGGCACGCGATTGTCCGCCTATAACAAAGGCCCTCCGGCTTGCATAGCGTGAAATCAGCCCGCCGCGCGGGCCGCGGTGAGATTTGGGGGACAACGATTTCGTCCCGACGATCAGGCGCCGGTGAACGTCGCCAGCACGGCGTGGGGAATGTCCTGGCGCTTGAGACCGCGGACCGCGAGCTCGCGGTCGGATAGGCCGGCCAGATGCTGATAGAGCAGCGCCATGGCGCGCGCTTCCTGGATGCCGGTCAGGAGCTCGGCCCAGGTGCCGAACAGCTGGAAGAGCAAGCGAGGGGTGGCGCCGAGCAGCGCCGAGAGTGCGAGCGTAGTCATTTGAGTTCAATCGCTCCGATGCGGACCTTTGTCCTTGATATAAGCTGGTATTCCAAAGGAATCGTTTATATTTACCGCATAGCAGCAATACTTCGCTGCATAGCACAATCTTGCTTAATCTTCTCGAACCGAGCGCGCGGCGCAGCACGGAAGGCGGCGCGCGCGCCATGCCGGCCGCAGCAGGCGCAATTGTTCGTCGGCGAAATTGCAGGGAGCTGGAGGCCACGCCCGGAATTGAACCGGGGTACACGGTTTTGCAGACCGTTGCGTAACCACTCCGCCACGTGGCCCCTAGCGGCCGGATAACTAACGATCCGCGCGCGCCTGCGCAATCCGAAACGGGGAACGCGCAGCACCGCCGCCTCACGTTTCCGGGCGCGCCGGGGCTGGCCTTCGCGGGAAAACGCGATATAGAGGACGCCGTTCACGCGCCCGAAGTGGAATCCGCCGATGATCGACTTTGCCGCCGCCCGCCGGATGATGGTCGATGGCCAAGTCCGCACCAGCGACGTCACCGATCTGCGAATCATCGCGGCCATGCTCGAGCTTCCGCGCGAGCGTTTCGTGCCCGAAGCGAGCGCGGATCTGGCCTATCTCGACCTCGACGTTCCGGTCGCCCGGGCAACCGGCGCGACGCCGGCGCGCCGCCTGCTCAAGCCCATGGTGCTCGCCAAAATGGTCCAAGCCGCGGGGGTGAAAGCGGACGACCACGTGCTCGATGTCGCCTGCGCCACCGGCTATTCCTCCGCGCTCTTGGGGCGGCTGGCTCGTTCCGTGGTCGCGCTCGAGCAGGATCCCGCCTTGGCGCGGGTCGCCGGCGACAACCTCGCGGCGGTGGGAGCGAGCAATGTCACGGTGGTCGCCGGTCCACTGACGGCGGGTTGGCCTCCCAACGGGCCCTATGATGTCGTCTTCGTGAATGGGGCGGCCGAGATCATCCCGGACACGCTTTACCAGCTCAAGGACGGGGCCCGGCTGGTCGCCGTGGTGGGGCATGCCCCTACCACCCGGGCGATGCTCTATCGCTCGGTCGGCGGCGACGTCAGCGGCTGGCCGATCTTCGACGCCGCCGCCCCGCTGCTGCCGGGTTTTGCCGCGCCGCCCGCCTTCGTTTTTTAAGTTCCACGGATTTTTCCCAGGTTTTCCACATTCTGGTGTGGCGCGAATGCACCAAGTACCGCCTTTCCGCAGAATCGCCTCGTTCCGCGGCGGTTCCTCGTTTGCGCCGGTCAAATAATGGCTAACATTGACGCCTAGCGTCCTAGCTGGTCGGGCCGCAAGCGTGAGCGGCGGCACGGCCGGTGGCGTGGAGTCGGGGCATGTTGCGGGGTGGTTGGGGGCGGCAATTTGTGGCGCGGAGCGCGCGGTCGGTCGCGTTGGCTGCGTCCGCAGCACTGTCGTTGTCGCTGTCGGCCGCGCTCGCAGCCGACACGGCGGTCTACGGACGCGTGGGCGGCGGCGCGGGCTCCGCCACGATGAACGGCTCGCTGATCCAGGCCTACCAGAACAATCCCCAGCTCAATTCCCAGCGCGCCGCGACTCGCGCAACGGACGAGAACGTTCCGACGGCGCTCTCGGGCTATCGCCCGCGCGTGGCGGGCACCGCGAGCCTGACCGAGCAGTATCTCGACACGCTGACCAAGGCGACGACCGCGGCGGGCGCGCCGGTCTACAGCAGAACCCAAGGCGCCATTGCCGTGCAGAGCTATGGCCTCACCGCCCAGCAAACGCTCCTCAACGGCTTCCAGACCGCCAACCGCACGCGCCAGGCGGAGGGTCAAGTGTTCGCCTCACGCGAGACGCTGCGCACGACCGAGCAGACGGTCCTGCTCAACGCCGCCACCGCCTACATGAACCTGCTGCAGACAGCGGCCATCCTCGAGCTGCAGCGCAGCAACGTGAACGTGCTCGAAGTGACGCTACGGCAGACGCGCGACCGCTTCACCGCCGGCGAGGTGACGCGCACGGACGTTGCCCAGGCGGAGTCGCGGCTGGCCGCGGGCCGATCGCAGCTGTCGCTCGCCGAATCGAACTACGTCACCGCGCAGGCGCAATACCAGCAGGTCATCGGCGTGCCGGCCCCGAGGCGGCAGGCCCCCGCCGCACCGGTCGACCGGCTCTCGCCGCCCACGCTTGACGGCGCGATCGCCCGCGGCCGCAGCGAGCACCCCACCATCACCACCGCGATGTACAACGTCGACGTGGCACTTTATCAGGTCAAGGTCGCCGAGGGCGCGCTCGCGCCGACCTTGAGCGCGGTCGGCGCGGTGACCAAGAACTACGGCTCGACCAATTCGCTTGCGGTGCTGGAGAATCTGTCGGCCTCGATCGCCGCCCAATACACCGTGCCGATCTATCAGGGCGGCACCGAATACGCCGCCATCCGCGCCGCCAAGGAGACGCTCGGGCAGCGGCGGCTCGACCTCGACACCGCGCGCGACCAGGTGCAGTCGACGGCGACCCAGGCCTGGGGCCAGCTCGAAGCCGCCAAAGCGCAGATCAACGCCACCCAGGCGCAGGTCACCGCGGCCGAGGTCGCGCTCAACGGCGTGCGCGAGGAAGCGCGCGTCGGCCAGCGCACCACGCTCGACGTGCTCAATGCGCAGCAGGACCTGGTCAATGCGCGCGTGGCGCTGGTGACCGCGCAACGCGACCGCGTAGTGGCCTCCTACACCGTGCTGGCGGCGTGCGGCAGCCTTTCGCCGCAGAATCTCGGGCTCAACATTCCGGTCTACGACGCGACCGTGCACTACCAACAGGTTCGCGACGCCTGGGGCGGCGTGCGCACGCCGGACGGGCGGTAGGAATCGGTCGGCCGGCGCGGCCAAGCGCAGAAAAACGGCCGTCGCTCCGATTGCCGACAATCGACGACCGATTGCCGAGCTCGGACGCCCGCAAGAGCAGGCCTATCGGCTTAATCCACAAGAGCTTATTTGCGTTCGATGTTCGGCGTGCCATACTCTTTACACGCGCTCGGATAAATTTTTTCGGGCTCTGATTCGCTTGGATTCACAGGTGGGCTCAGACCCGGCGCGGTCTGAGTGGGGATGCGGCCGATGACGCAGGCGGCGAAGGGCCAAGAACCCTCGATGGAGGAGATTCTCGCCTCCATCCGCAGGATCATTGCCGACGACGACCCAGCCAGAAACGCGGCGAAAGCGGGCGAAGCCGCTGCGCCGCCTGCTCCTCGACCGGCGCCTCCGCCGGCGCCCAAGGACGAGGAAATCGATTCGATGCTGGCCCAGTTGCAGGGCGCATCGCGGCCGGCGCCGGCACCAATGGACGAACCGGCCGCCGACATTCTCGACCTGACCGAGCAGATGACGGTCCGGGAACCTCCGGCGGCGCACTCGTTTCGCACTATCGACGGCCAGTCGGATGTGGTGTTCGACGAAGCCCCTCCCGCGCCGGCCCCGCCCCCGGCGCCGCGCCCGCTGCCGGAGCGGCGACTGCCCCCGGAGGGCGACCGCGGCCTCATCTCCTCCGCGACCACCGCGGCGGTCGACTCCGCGTTCAATACACTCGCCCAGACCGTGCTGGTGCAGAACGGCCGCACGCTCGAAGATCTGGTCAGGGAAATGCTGCGGCCGATGCTCAAGACCTGGCTCGACGACAATCTCCCCGGCATGGTCGAGCGCCTGGTGCGGGCCGAGATCGAACGGGTCTCGCGCGGACGGGGTTAGTTGTAGGTTGGGTCTCGTAAGAACTCGACCCAACCTACGTCGTGCGCTGTCCCTTGAGCCTTCCGGCAAACCACCACGCCAACGCCGGCAGCACGATCGCCGTCGCAACAAACAGCGGCACCGCGGTGAAGCGGTCGAACACCAGCGCGCCGACCGCGACGCCGAGCATCTGGCCGAGATAGATCGCTGAGGAGAAGATCGCGACCGCGGTTCCGCGCGCCTGCGGCGTCATTTGCGTGGCATTGGTCTGCATCGTGTTGTGCAAGGCGTAAAAGCCGAGCCCGATCGCGGTGACGGCAGGCAGCGCAAGCCACCAGGCCGCGCCGATCGCGAGCGTGAGATAGGCGAGCCCGAGCACGACCCCGCCGAAGATCGCCAATCCCGGCTGGCCGAACAGATTGACGAGCTGCTGCACCGAGCCGGCATAGATCAGCCCGCCGATCCCGAACGTGCCGACGATCAGCCCGATCGCAGTGAAGCTCAAGCCGAAGCGCAGGTGCAGATCGGCGCCGACATAGGCGAAGGCGCCCCAGGCGGTGCTGGCCTCGATGAACACGGCGAGAATGACGAAACGCGCCCACGGGTTGGACAGCACCGCGGCGTAGTCCGCGACGAAACCGCCTGCCGCCGATTGCGCATGGCCCGCGGTGCGGGTGCGCGGATTGGTCGTGAGCTCGAACACGAGCCCGACGGTCGCCAGCGCGAACATTCCCGCCAGCACGAAGAAGACGTTGCGCCAGCCGAGCAGGTCGCCGAGCACGCCGCCCGCCGCCTGCCCGAACAGCTGGCCGAAAATCTGCCCGGAGAGATAGCGCGCCAGGATCGGCTGGCGGCGCTCGTAGGGCGTCACGTCCCCGACATAGGCCATGGAGATCGGGATGATCCAGCCGGCGGCCGCACCCGAGGCAAAGCGCGCCAGCGCCAGCGCCGAGAGCGACTGTACAGTGCCGCACAGCGCGACCAGGATGGCGGCGAGCGCGCACATCACGGCCACGGTGCGATACTTGCCGAAGCGGTCGCCGACCGGGCCGATGATGAGCTGGATCGAGCCGTGGCTCATGGCATAGGCGGCGACCACGATCGAGGCTTCGCCCACCGTGGTGCCGAAATCGGCCGCGATCTGCGGCAGCATCGAGTCGGTGACCCGCACCATGGCCTGGCTCGCGAAGCCGGCGCCCGCGAGCAGGATGATGGAGCGGGTCGGGACTTTCTCAGGGGGCGACGGGGCTGACACAGGAACCGCTGTTCGTCATTCTGGGGCGCCGCGAAGGCGGCGAGCTCGGAATGACAGGAGAGAGAGTAGGCGTTGACAGGGCGCAGCGCGGCGGGCTTTTTACCGCGAAATCGCCGGACCGAACCAGCAATGATCGACAAGACATACCAGCCCTCCGCGGTTGAGGGTCGCATCTACGCCCAGTGGGAGGAGGCGGGCGCGTTCCGTTGCGGCCGCCCGGAACGGGCGAATGCCAGGCCCTATTGCATCGTCATCCCGCCGCCCAATGTCACCGGCTCGCTGCATATGGGGCATGCGCTCAACAATACCCTCCAGGACGTGCTCGCCCGCTTCGAGCGCATGCGCGGGCGCGACGTGCTCTGGCAGCCCGGCACCGACCACGCCGGCATCGCCACCCAAATGGTGGTCGAGCGGCAGCTCATGGAGCGCCAGCAGCCCTCCCGGCGCGCGCTCGGCCGCGAGAAATTCCTGGAAAAGGTGTGGGCCTGGAAGGCGGAATCCGGCGGCACCATTACCAACCAGCTCAAACGGCTCGGCGCCTCCTGCGACTGGTCGCGCGAGCGCTTCACCATGGACGAGGGGCTCTCACGCGCCGTGCTCAAGGTGTTCGTCGAGCTTTATCGCCAAGGCCTCATCTACAAGGACAAGCGTCTGGTCAATTGGGACCCGAAGCTGCTCACCGCCATCTCCGACCTCGAAGTGCAGCAGGTCGAGGTCAAGGGACATCTGTGGCACTTCAAGTACCCGGTCGAGGGTCTCGACGGCACCTTCATCACGGTCGCCACCACGCGGCCCGAGACCATGCTCGGCGACACCGCGGTCGCGGCGCATCCCGACGATAAACGCTACACGCGTCTGGTCGGCAGGAATGCGATCTTGCCATTGGTCGGCCGCCGCATCCCGATCGTGGCGGATGAATACTCCGACGGCACAAGCTGCCGCTGGTCAACGTGCTCGACGTCGAGGCCAATCTGAGCCTCGAGGACAACGAAGCATTTCTGCGGGAGGTGCCGCCCTCGGACGAGCTCGAGGAGACGCTGGCCTATCACGGGCTCGACCGTTTCGTCGTGCGCAAGGAGATCGTCGCCCGCATGGAGGCGGCGGGCCTTTTGGCCAAGACCGAGCAGCACACGCATATGGTGCCGCACGGCGACCGGTCCGGCGTCGTGATCGAGCCGTTCCTCACCGACCAGTGGTACGTCGACGCCAAGACGCTGGCCGAGCCCGCGATCGCGGCGGTGCGCGACGGGCGTACCGTGATCGTCCCACGAAGCTGGGAGGCGACCTATTTCAACTGGATGGAGAACATCCAGCCCTGGTGCATCTCGCGCCAGCTGTGGTGGGGGCATCAGATCCCGGCCTGGTACGGATTCATGGCCGATGATCAAGGCGCCTTGCTCATCGGCCAGCAGTTCAAATCCGTGGTCGAGACCTTCGTCGGCGCTTCGGAGGAAGAGGCGCTCGCGCAGGCGCGCAAGTATTACCGCGCCGACGACGTCGCGGTGGTCGCCAACGATCGCGAGGCGCTGGAGAAGGTCTACGCGCCGCAGGGCGCAAAGCCCGCCAGGTATGCCATCTGGCGCGACGAGGACGTGCTCGACACCTGGTTCTCCTCCGCGCTCTGGCCGTTCTCGACGCTGGGGTGGCCGGACGAGACCAAGGAGCTCGGGCGCTACTATCCGACAGACACGCTCGTTACCGCCAACGACATCATCTTCTTCTGGGTCGCGCGCATGATGATGATGGGCCTGCACTTCATGGAGGAAGTGCCGTTCCACACCGTCTACATTCACAAGCTGATGCGCGACCAGCACGGCGCCAAGATGTCGAAGTCGAAGGGCAACGTCATCGATCCGCTGCACCTGATCGACGAATACGGCGCCGATGCGCTGCGCATCACGCTCGCCGCCATGGCGGCGCAGGGCAGCGATCTCAAGCTCTCCACCCAGCGGGTCGAAGGCTACCGCAATTTTGCGACCAAGCTTTGGAATGCTTGCCGCTTCGCCGAGATGAACCAATGCGCGACCGTGCCGGGCTTCGATCCGAAATCGGCCAAGGAGACGCTCAATCGCTGGATCGCCCACGAGACCGGCAAGGCCACCCACGAGATCACGGAGGCGATCGAAGCCTACCGCTTCAACGAGGCGGCGGGCGGGGCCTATCGCTTCGT
>WNEY01001676.1_pt1 | contig 15834 bp, 11 predicted proteins | sample 5400531 | NCBI WGS metagenome assembly WNEY01 (sample SAMN13153338, study PRJNA577476) | soil metagenome | isolation source: 200 cm saprolite under Douglas fir tree site 1 | place: USA:California | collected 2015-04-18
CGATCACGTACCACGCTCCCTCCGAGCGGCCCTCGATCATCTCGATCTCGAAATCCAAAAGATTCACAGGGAAGCCGCCCTTGCCGCGTGAAAAACTTGCTTCAATCGTTACGATGACATGCTTAAGAGATGTCTAGGGGCAGGGACTAGGGATTAGGGATTAGGGATTAGGTGAGGGACTAGGGACTAGGTAATGGGGGATAGGAGCTTAAGAGCAGAGGTCAGATCGATGATTCGACGCGACTGGCTGATCGCGATCTCGACGACAGCGCCGTCAGGACGATGAGGACGTGGCGCTTCGAGGCACGCACGGACGGCACGGCGGTCGCGGCGCAGATCGAAGTCTCGATGAGTTTCTACGTGAAATAGGAGGAGCCGTGTCGCGCACATCCCAACTGCTGAGCGCCGTCATCGCCGTCGCGTCCATTCCATTCGCCGTCGAGGTGACACCGCGCGCGGCGGAGTCGTCCGCTCCGAGCATCGAATCATTCCTGATGCCCGGCTATGCGACGGAACTGGTGTCTGCGAGCAGAACGGATCGGCTTGTCTGGACGGCGTACGAGCACGGCCTGCGGAATGTTTACACAGCAGCCGCGCCGGAATTCGTACCGGTCCGGCTCACCAACGTCGCGAAAGATGATGGCGTGGAGCTGAGCGACGTCAGTGTCTCCGACGACGGCGCAGTCGTCGTCTTCGTGCGAGGCGCGCAGCCGAATCGCGAAGGATGGGTGGCGAACCCGACGGCGAATCCTGGGGGTGCCGAGCGAACGATCTGGGCCGCGCGGACATCGGCCGGCGGCGCGTGGAGGCTCGGAGAGGGGACGACGCCGGCGCTGTCACCCGACGGACGCTCGGTGGTGTTCGCGAAAGATGGACAGATCTACGCGTACGCGATCACGTCAAGTGGGTCGGGTGGGTCAGGTAGGGCGGGTGGGTCGGGTGGGTCAGGAGGGGCGATTGCAGGGGGACCCGTTCAGAGTCGCCAGGGCGCTCCGCTCGTCAAGGCCTGGGGCACCAACGGCAGCATCGTCTGGTCGCCCGACGGATCGAAGATCGCCTTCGTCAGCAATCGCGTGGATCACTCGTTCATCGGCGTCTACGACCTGCGCACTCGCGGCGTGAAGTTCCTCTCGCCGAGCGTCGACCACGACACGAGCCCCACCTGGTCGCCGGACGGCAAACGCATTGCGTTCATCCGCCGTCCTGGCACGCCGTTCGGCCAGCAGGCGCATCAGGGCGCCGGCAGCATCGGCAACCCCGACGGTCCCGCGTACAACCCGCTGACGGCGCTGCGCAGCGGCGGCCGAGGCGGACGCGGCGGCGCACCAGGCGGCCGGGGTCGCGGCCAGGGCGACAGCGAACGCGCCGCGGACCCGCGGCCCGGCCTGTATGAATCCGCGTTCACCGGCGGCTACACGCTGTCGTTCTGGGTCGGAGATGCCGCGACCGGCGAAGCGAAAGAGTTCTGGCACAACCAGAAAGACGACAGTAACTTCACCGCGATTACCACGATCAAGTGGAGCGGCGCCGATCACGTGATCTTCGAGGCGGAGCCGCAGGAGTGGACGCGCTGGTATTCGGTGAGCGTATCGAACAGCCAGCCGACGCCGGTCACGCTGACGCCGGGCGACGGCGCTGTCGAACACACGGCGCTATCGGCCGACGGAGCGTTCCTCTTCTATTCGACCAACGCCGGCGACATCGAGCGGCGCCACATCTGGAGAGTGCCGACCGCCGGCGGCATCGCGGCGCCAGTGACGAGCGGCGCAACGATCGAGACCTATCCGGCCGCCCTCGCATCAGGTCGCCAGGTGGCGCTGCTCGGCGGCGACGCGAAGCGGCCATTCGGCGTCGGGCTCGCGCCCGCGGCCGGAGGGGCCGTCAAGTACGTCTATCCGTCGCTCGCGGCGTTTCCCACGGATGCCGAAGTCGTGCCGCAGCTCGTCCTCACCAAAGCGCCGGACGGCATGGAGATCCACAACCAGTTGTTCGTGCCGAAGGATCTGAAGGCGGGCGAGAAGCGGCCGGCGATCGTGTTCGTGCATGGCGGGCCGGTGCGGCAGATGCTGCTCGGCTACCACTACATGCACTTCTATCACATCGCGTACGCCGTCAATCAGTGGCTGGCCAGCAGGGGCTACGTCGTGATGTCGGTGAACTATCGCAGCGGGATCGGCTACGGCAAGTCGTTCCGCACCGCGCCGAATACCGGCGGGCGCGGCAACGCCGAATACCAGGACGTGCTCGCCGGCGGCAAGTACCTCCAGTCGCGCCCGGATGTGGACGCGAGCCGCGTCGGCATCTGGGGGCTGTCGTACGGCGGCGTGCTCACGGCGCAGGCGCTCGCGCGGAATTCCGACGTCTTCAAGGTTGGTGTCGACCTTGCCGGCGTCCACCTCTGGGGCAACTCACTCGATCCCGAGAACGTCGCGTACACATCGTCGGTGATTTCGGCGATCGACGGCTGGAAGTCGCCGGTGCTCCTCGTCCACGGAGACGACGATCGGAACGTGCAGTTCTCGCAAACCACAGGCCTCGTGCAGCTGCTGCGGGCGCACAACGTGTATCACGAGCTGATCGTGTATCCCGACGACACGCACGAGCCACTGCTGCACGCGCGCTACGTGTATGCGTTCAACCGTCTCGAGGAATTCATCGGCCGCTTTCTCAAAGGCACACCGGCCCGTACGACGGCGGGCGGACGCTAGCGCTTGCGGGTTGCGGATGGCGGATTACGGCCGGCGGGCGGCGGATTGCGGACGTTCTGGCTGACGCTGTTCGCGCTGGGCGCGGCGGCGGTACTCGTGCTCGGATGGCAGGGCGGCGAGCCGTTTACGGCCGCCGCCTTTGTCGTGTTTTTTGCGTCGAGAGTGTGGCGGTCGGTGATCAAACGTCCGCTCGTGCCGCGGATGGATGACGATCCGGTCCGCCGCGCGCATCAGTTTCTCGTCGTCAGTGCCGCCGGATGGCTCGCGTCGGGCACGCTTGCCGGCGTTGCCGCGCTCGCCGGCGAGGGTCAGGAATGGATGTACGTTGCACCGTTTTTCCTGATCATGGGCGCGCTGCCGCTGGTGCTGCTGTTCCACCGCGGCGCCGCGTGGCACCGCTGAAGCGGTGCCCTACAAGCGTTGCCAGCGGTTCCGCATGCGAATCCGAGCTGCCCCGGTTGTACGGAGGGCACGGCTTCAGCCGTGCCTCCGCCCGGTTTTGGCCGTGCCTACGCAACTCGGTCCATCTCGAGCACCGTCCGCAGCAGCACGTCGGCGCCGCGGGCGCAATCGTCCCAGCGGGTCAGTTCTTTCGGCGAGTGGCTGACGCCACCGACGCTCGGCACGAAGATCATCCCCATCGGGCCCAGCAGCGCCATCATCTGCGCGTCGTGCCCGGCGCCGCTCGGCAGCCGCGTCGAATGGAGATCCAGCGACGAGGCGGCACGCTCGATCGCGCTCTGTACTTCCGGCGTCGCCACGGCCGGCGCGGCCCGCGCGAGCTCACGGAATTCGATCGTGGTGCCCGTGGTCGACGCGATGTCGCGCGCGCGGGCGCGGATGTCGTTCATCATCGCGACGAGTGTTCGGGGCTCGAGATCGCGCAGCTCGATCGAGAGGTGGACGAGGCCGGGGATGACGTTGGCCGAGTTCGGCGACACCTCGATGTGTCCAACCGTGGCAACCTGACGTCCCGGCAGTCGCGTCGCGGCGTCGCGGACGGCGACCGTCACGTGCGCCCCTGCAAGCAGCGCATCGTGACGCTCCGCGAGCGGCGTGGTGCCGGAGTGGTTGGCGAAGCCCGTGATGATCGCCTCGTACCGGTCGATGGCGACAATGCCTTCGACCACGCCGACCGGAATCGCCACGCGCTCGAGTGTGCCGCCCTGCTCGATGTGCAGCTCGATGTAACAGTGATGCGACCCCTTCGCGCGTCGCGCCTCGAGGATACGATCGGGATCGCCGCCGATCCGGCGGATGGCGTCGGCGCGACGCAGGCCGTTCCAGACTTCGTCCATGTCGGACGGGTTCACGTCGCCGGCGACGATGCGGCTGCAGGCGAGACCGCGGCCGAAGGCGTAGCTTTCCTCGTGCGCCCAGATCACCATCTCGAGCGGGTGGCGCGTCCGGACGCCGCCGGCCGCGAGCGCTTCGAGCGCGCCAAGCGCAGAGAGCGATCCGAGATCGCCGTCGAAGTTGCCGCCGCTCGGCACCGAATCGATGTGCGATCCGAACAAGATCGGCTGCAGCTGCGCCGACGTGCCCTCGCGGCGCGCGAAGATGTTGCCCGCCGGATCGATGCGCGGCTGCAGGCCGGCCGCCTTCATCAGACCCGTCACGTAGCGCCGGCCGCCGACGTCCGCGTCGGAGTAGGCGATGCGGCTCACGCCATCCGCGAACGCGCCGCCCGCGGGCCGGCCGAACGTGCTGAGCGTCTCGATCCGCTCGCGCAGTCTCTGCGCGTCGACGCGCGGCACCGACGTCTGCGCGCGCAGGCCGATGCGGCCCGGCGCAACGGCCGCGGCCGCGAGGCCGCCGAGAAACGCGCGGCGGGAGATCACGGCTCGCTCCGGGCCGGCTTGCCGATCCGTTCGAGCTTCGTCAGGTCGTACTTCTCGCCCGGGCCCATGAAGAAGTACTTCTTCTTCCCGCCGTTGCGCTCCTGCGCACCCTTCACGATCCGCCCGTCGTGGATCGCGATCTTGCTTGCGCCCACCACCTCGAACTCCTGGCCCTGGACGACGATCGCCGTGCTCTCGTCGAGGCCGATGCCGAGCACGTCCGCGTGCTTTGCGACCACTTCCTCGAGATCGTCCTGCCGGTTGCGCGTCAGCATGTGCTGGTCGATCGCCACGCCCTTGATCAGTCCGAAGCCTTCTTCGTAGCCCGGCGCCATCATGATGAAGTTGTTCTCGCGCGCGCCCCGGACCATATAGGAGGAGAGAATCGACGCGCCGGCCGACGACCCGGCGACCACGCCGCCGCGCTCCAGCACGCGCTCGACCTCCCGCTGCGTGCGCGTGTGCGCATAGGCGTCGACCAGCCGCCATTGCCGCCCCCCCACGAACCAGACCGCCCTCGCCGTCGTGATCGGACGCACGAACGCCTCTGAATCCGCCACCGCCCGGTCCCTGGTGTGCAGCACGGTGATGTTCGTCACGCCGAAGTCCGTGAACATCTTGATCCCCGACCAGTCGGCCGGGTACTCGTCCTGGCCACCGGCGGTGGGAATCACGACGAGCGGCGCGTCCTTGCCGCCGGCGAGGGCGAAGAGGCGCCCGAGAATGTCCGAGCCCACCTTGCCGCCGCCGACGATCACGAGCGCACCGCGTTCAGGACCTTTCACCGCGGGCCGCGCGGCCACGAGGGCGACGACCGCGAGCGCAAACACGAGTGGCGTAAGCGTCCATCGCGTCCGAGGCATCGGAATCCTCTCAGTCTTCGTCGGGCGGAGCTCCGCCGGATTTTGCCACGTCTTCCTGCCGGATGCGATCCACGTTGAACTTCGCCGCGCTCGCGATGATCCTGTCGAGCGCCTCGTCGAAGTCGAAGGACGTTGCTTTCGAGAACCGCGTGTAGTTCACGCGCGAGACGACGAAGGGTTTCAGGTATGGGCTCGTCAGCCCGCGCGCCTTCAGCTTCTCGACCGCGGCGCTCACAAGATCGTCGAGCTTCAGGATCTTCCGCCCGCGGCGATCGCGTTCCCTGATCGCTTTGGCGAGCGGATCATCGAGGAACGCGTCGACGCGTCTGAGGATCGATTGATAGGCGCCGCCGCTGAACCTCGGGCGCTCTTCGTAACACACGCCCAGCGTCAGAAAGGCCGGCTGCTCGAACTCGAAGGCGAACCCTCGCTCGGGCTCGGCGCCCAGCTTCGCGAGCGCGCGCGCCATGCGGATCGTCTCGAGCGACTTCTCGCGCAGGTTGTGCGCCTTCTCGGTGTTGAGCGCGAGAATCTTGAACGCGACCGTCGCATCCGGCACGAGGAGCGCAATCACGCTCTTGACGCCGAGTTTCTTGAGCGCCTGCAGCCGGTGGTTCCCGTTCGGCGTCAGATAGTGCCCGTCCTCCCGGACCGCGACGATCGGATCGAGGAATCGGCCGAGGGTTTCGATGACGCCCATCAGGCGTTTGACGTGCGCCTCAGAGGGATCACGCTGGTAGGGTGTCGGCTCGACACGATCGACCGGCAGCGCTACGAGCAGCAGCGGCGTCCCACCGAACGGGTCGTTGTAACGTCCCACGACGGCGCCGCCATCCGCGTCAACCTGAGCGCTGAGCCGGTCGAGCTCCGCGCTCGCGACATTTCGCGTTTCCGCGGCCGATAATCCAACAGAGGCGGGCGCCGCTTTTTTCCGTCGGACGCCTTTCTTGCGTGGCGGCATAGCCAGATGATAGTCGTTTCGCCCAGCCCGTCCATTCGCATTTGGCAATCGCGTTGCAACCCTCTTTTTCCGTAGAGGTGCACTATGTTCAAGGCGCTCGCAGCAGCCACGATAGTACTGGCCAGCGTCAGCAGCGCGCGCGCGGCCGTTTCGAGGAGCGAGGCGGAGCGGCTGGCAGCCGCGGCCCGCACCGTTCAGGACATCCGCAGCGAGATTCCCGATGAGCTCTGGGGTCGGTCCCGGTGCGTGGTGGTCATCCCCGACCTGAAGAAAGCAGCGTTCATCCTCGGCGGTGAATACGGTAGGGGTGTCATGAGCTGCCGCGCCGGCGATCGGTGGAGCGCGCCGGCATTCATGGAGCTCGCCAAGGGGAGTTGGGGATTCCAGGCCGGCGTCGAGGATGTGGATCTCGTCCTGCTCGTGATGAACGAGCAAGGCGTCGAGAAGCTGCTCCGGAACAAAACGAACCTCGGTGTGGACGCGTCGGTGGCCGCCGGACCGGTGGGACGTCGAGGCGGCGCGAGCACCGATGCGGCGCTGACCGCGGAGATCCTGTCGTACTCCCGATCGCACGGGCTGTTTGCCGGGATCGACATCTCGGGCGGCGTGCTTCGTCCGGACGAGGATTCGAACCGCCATGTCCATGGGCGCGACGCATCGCCTCGGACGATTCTCACGAGCCGCGAGATCATGCCGCCCGCCGAAGCGCGCGCGTTCCTCGACGCGCTCGCCGCGGCGGCATCGCCGTCGAGGACCACGGCGAACACGGCGCCCGCTTCCACGCCGGCGACGCCACGGACGACGACGATGCCCACGACCGACGACAATCTGCGCGCGCGCATCGTCGACATCCAGCAGACGGTGGATCGCCTGCTGGCCGAGACGACGCCCGCTCCGGTCGGTACTTCCGGGACTACGGGCCAGCCGCCGGCGGCCGGCGGCACCGTCACCATCGATCGCGCGCGGCTGCTGCAACTGCGCGCGCAAATCGATGCGCTTATCGCCTCTTTGAATCGACGCTAGACATCTTCTAAAGCCAATGTTGGTGTAAATGAAGCAAGTTGTCGTCGGGTCGGCTTTAGAAGCTGTCTTAGCTGCGGCCGCCTAGTAACGAAGATTCGCGTCGCGACCGCTTTCTTTACTCGTCGGTTTGAGGCGAAGCTTCGTTACTGTCCCGAGTTCGAAAAATCGGCCGTATACCGGCGGATAGCGGAGGAGACGAAGGAAGCGGGATCGGATTTGCTGATCATCTACCGCGCGTGCGAGGGCCAGTCCGCATACCGTGTGCAGTTACCGAGACACGTTCGTCCTGCTCCTGCGCTTCGTCGCTACACAAAACGACGCTCAGTGCCCGAGTTGGATCTCGACCATCTCGGGGGCCCGAACAAGTCGCCAGAACGGCGGAACGGTCGCGCATCAACAACGCGAACACGCAATGGAGGCGACCCATGTCGGCTGTCGTTGTGTCGACAGACGTCGACCGGTTGATGGGGGCTCAGTAGGCAGCTCCGGGGAGATCGTCTGGAAAGTATGGTTCGTGACTCATCACCGAAAACGGCACGAAAAACTATTCCATTGTTCGCTATAGCGAAGATGGGTACAATACCCCGATGCCGCGACTTCGCCGTGAAGGCCCCGAACCGAACGATTTCCTCCCGCTGCCGCGGGATACCTTCGATGTACTCGTCTCGCTGGCCGATCGAGATCGCCATGGCTACGCCATCCTGCAAGACATCGCTGAACGGACGGATGGACGGATCCGTCTGAGTCCCAGCACCCTCTATGCGGTGATCAAGCGATTACTCGAATCCGCGCTCATCGAAGAACTGAGCGAGCGACCCGATCCCGCTCACGATGACGAGCGTCGCCGCTACTATCGCCTGACGCCGTTGGGCCGGCGTGTGGCCGAATCTGAAGCCGCCAGGCTCACACGTCTGCTCGCGGATGCGAGGGCGAGCGGCCTCGTGCCGCGGAGACGATAGCGATGCCCGTCACACGTATTGAACGGTGGGCGCGTGCGTTGTTCGGAGCCGTGCTGCATCTGTACCCAGCCTCGTACCGTGACGAGTACGGGAGGGAGATGACGCTCGTCCTGGTGGACCGGCTCCGCGGCGAACACCAAGCTGCCGCGCGAGTCGTCGTGTTCCTGGGCGCCATTGCCTCAGTCTTCGGGGACGCTCCCAAACAGCATGCGCTCGTCCTTGCGCAGGATCTTCGACTCGCCCTTCGTCTGATCCGGCGCGAGAAATGGTTCGCGACGGTGGCGATTGGTACCGTCGCGATCGGGATTGCCCTGTCGACCGCCGTCTTCAGCGCAGGGAAATCCCTGTTGGTCGATGCGCTGCCATACCGCGAGGCCGAGCGCGCAACAATGGTCTGGGTGACCAATCCGCGCCAGGGTTTCGACCGGGACTTCACGTCGTACCCGCGCCTGCACGCTTGGCGCGAGCAGAGCCAGCTGATCGAAACGTTCGCGGGTTACACGTTCAGGAAGGCGGTCGTGACCGGCATTGGCGATCCCGAGCAGCTGCGCGTCGTCAAAGCCACGCCAGAGTTTTTTCACGTCGTTCGCACCGAGCCGGTCGTGGGGCGATTGTTCGCCGCGACCGAAGAACAAGCCGCAGTCGTGGTGCTCAGCCACGGTCTCTGGCAACGGAAATTCGGCGGGCAGTGGAGCGCAGTCGGTCAAACCCTCCGACTGGATTCGGCCCCGTACACCATCATCGGGGTGCTGCCCCAGTCGTTTCAGTTCCCCGAACGCGACCTGGACGCGTGGGTTCCATTGCAACCGAGCCCCGACGACCGACGCAGCGGGGCCTTCTGGCTGCGGACTGTCGGGCGACTGAAGCCCGGTGTGTCACTCGCACAAGCGCAACAAGAAATGACCGCGATCGCGGCTCGGCTGGGTGCTGAGCGCCCTGAGGATGGAGAACTTGGCGTAGCCCTCGTCGATCTGCGCAACGAGATCGCGCGTCCATTCAAACCGGCGCTCGTCATGCTAACCGCCGGCGTGGTGGGCGTCCTGGCGATCGCCTGCGTGAACGTCGCGGGAATGCTGACGGCGCGCGGGGCGGCCCGGCGGCGGGAAGTCGCCATTCGGACCGCGCTCGGCGCGTCTCGGCGTCGCGTCGTACGGCAACTGCTGACCGAGGCGGTCATTCTGTTCGTCCTCGGGGGCGTCCTTGGCGTCACTCTCGGGTCAGTGCTCCTGCGGTTGCTCGTGAGGGTCGCGCCGCCGACGCTGTCGTGGCTTCGTGACGTTTCACTAGACGGACCGATGCTTGCGGTCGCGCTCGGGATGGCCGCTCTCACAGGCGTGCTCTTTGGTGTCCTTCCAAGTTGGAAGGCTGCCGGAGCCGACGTTGTTGAAGTCGTAGCCAGCGGGGTCAAGGGTGCCGGCCGCGCTGGGCTGTCGCAACGTTTTAGGTGGGCGCTCGTCGTCTCCCAGATAGCGATCGCCACGATTGTTGTTTCGGCGGCCAGTCTGTCGCTCACGAGCCTCGTCCATGCGCAGCGGGTCGACCTTGGGTTCGAGCCAGGCCATGTGCTGACCGCAGGGGTGGAGCTTCCGCGGACCAGATACCCGGAAGCTGCGGCTCGCCAACAGTTCTTTGATCGCTTACTCGAACGCGTGCGCGCATTACCTGGTGTCACTGGTGCCGCGGCGGGGAGTTCGGTTCTATTGAGTCGGTTGCCGACCTCTTCTAGCTTCACGATTGAGGGTCGACCGGAGACGATTCAGCAACCCCTGACATTCGACATCATCACACCGGACTTCTTCCGGGTCCTTCAGGTGCCATTGCTCCGTGGACACTTTTTCTCGGATCGCGACCGCGCTGACGGACAGCGCGTCGCCATCATCAACGAGACCACAGCGAGAACGCACTGGCCCAACGAGGACCCGCTTGGTAAGCGTTTCACATTCGGACATCCGGACGGCGATGCTCCGTGGTTAACGGTGGTAGGGATTGTGGCGGATACGCGACGGGCCGGTGTCGATCACCCTGTTTTCACGGAGTCATATGAGCCGTACACCCAAGACCCGCGGTCGATGACCGTCCTCATTCGCACCGCTGGAGAACCGACCGCGATCGCGCCGGTACTTCGTGCGGTCGTTCGCGAGTTGGATCAGGATCAGCCTCTCGCACGGGTAGCGCCGCTGGACGAATTGATCGACAACCAGACCGCCGCCCGCCGTTTCAACACGTGGCTGCTCGGCGCCTTCGGTGCGGCCGCCATAGCCCTCACGGCAATCGGTCTGTACAGCTTGCTCGCCTATCTCGTTGCTCTTCGCCGACACGAAATGGCCGTACGTCTCGCGATCGGCGGAACGCCCAACCACGTGCTTGGCCTTATCGTGCGCCACGTCTCATGGATGGTCGGAATCGGGCTCAGCCTCGGCTTGGCCGGAGCGCTCACCGCCGCGCAGTCGATGCGAGGCCTGCTCTTCGGGATCGAACCGTGGGATCCGCTGTCGCAGATCGTGACGATCGCGCTACTCGGCGCGGTTGCGGTCGCAGCAGCGTGGATTCCGGCGCGCCGCGCCATGCGTGTGGATCCTGCCATGGTTCTGCGAATGGAGTAGCTCACTCCCTGAATTCAGCACTCCGCGTAGCTACGGGGGCAGGAAGCTGATGTTCGCCGCGAACGTGCGTAACGGGTTCACTCCCCACCTGCGCGCGCGGCTGCTCGACGAGATGCGCGGCCTGACGGCTGCGCGCTGCCCGTTTGCCAATCTACCGACCGGCACCAAGAAGTCACTGGGGCCAAAAGACGTGACGCGAGATGCCGGATAGGTGCGCACGAGCACGTCGCACCTCGCACGCCGCACCTCGCACGTCCCCGTCGCCTCCAGTCACTTTCTCGCGGCCGGTGTGAGCGTCGCCTCGCGCCGCTTGCCATCGCGCATATAGACGACCTTCGAAGGTTGACCGATCTTCAGGACGTCCAGCGCGTACGTGTAGTCGTAGATGTTGGCGATGGTCTGTCCGGCGATCTCTACGATGATGTCGCCCTTCTGCAGACCAGCCTGTTCCGCGGGGCCGCCGCCCACCACGCCTCCGAGCAGCAGCCCCTTGACGTCGCCGCCGTAGTCGGGAATCGTGCCGGTGAAGATCCGCACGCCCGCGCGGCCGCCGCCCGACTGCAGCTTCTGCTCGACCTTCGTGAACTGGGGCGGATCGTTCGCGTCCTCGACCCGGCGAACGATCGCCGCCGCGAAATCGACGACGCGATCGAGATCCTCGTAGTCGATCTTGTCCGCCGTGTCCGACGGCTTGTGATAGTCGGCGTGCGCGCCGGTGAAGAAACTGAGAGACGGGATGCTCGCCGAGTTGAACGTCGCGACGTCGGTCGGCTGATACGGATCCTCCTGCACGGCCAGGTCGAAGCCGGCGGCGACGTTGGCCTGCTCGATGATCTTCGCCCACGACGGGCTGCTGCCCGTGGCCTGGACGGTGAGCTTGTTGTCCTGCATGCGCCCGACCATGTCGAAGTTCAGATACGCCGCGATCGCGTCCAGCGGCACCGGCGGCGCGTTGGCGAACGCCAACGATCCAATCAGCCCGAGCTCTTCGCCCGACCAGAAGCCGACGAGGACGTTGCGATGACGCGGCTGCTTTGTGAGCGCGGCCGCGACGGCGAGCACCGCCGCCGATCCCGACGCGTTGTCGTCCGCCCCGGCGTGCACCTTCCCCGCATCGTCTTTTCCCGCGAGCGTGTTGCCCGCTTCGCCGCGGCCGAGGTGATCGTAGTGGGCGCCAATGGCAACCCACGGCTTCGACCCGGCCGCCACTTCAGTCGCCGGCAGATAGGCGACGACGTTGTGGCCCGTCCGCTTTTCACGCTCCACTGCGGCATGCACGTGCGCCTGCACGCCCGGCAGCGCGAAGCCCGCTACGTGCGGATTCCCTGAATCGAGCGCCTTCTGCGCGTCCGCGAGCGTCTTGTCCGACGCCGCCGCGAAAAACGCATTTGCGACATCGCCGGTCACGCTGACCGCGACGATGCCGGATCCGGCGATCGCGGTGTCGAACGTCATCGGCGCCAGCTCGCCGGCGTTCGGCGACTGCGGGCCGGTGGCGACCAGCATCGCCTTCGCGCCATGCTGGCGCGCGGCCATCGCCTTGTATCGGAGATCGGAGTAGCGCGCGAGGATCCCGCGCGTCTTCTGATCCGCCTCCTCGGGGAAGTAGCGCAGGACGAGGACGACCTTGTCTTTCACGTCGAGCGTGGCGTAGCTGTCGTAGCCGAAGTTCTGGCTTTCGGGCACGACGATGCCGTAGCCAGCGAACACGACCGGCGCAGTGACCTCGCCGTTGTCTGAGAAGGAGAGGGCGCGCGCCTGGTTGGTCCCGAAGACCACGCCGCCCGCGACACCGTTGTTCGGCTCGCGCACCAGGCCGACCGACGATCCGCCGTCTTTCGTGCCGGCCGTGAACTCGAACGGCAGACGAACCTCTTTCTGGCCGGGCAGCGGCTTCGCGCCGATTTTCTGGAGCTCGGCGACGAGGTAGTCGCTCGCCAGGCGCTCGCCGTTCGAGCCGGCGAGCCGTCCTTCGAGGCGGCTCGAGGCCAGGGTCTCCACGTGCGCGCGCGTTTTCGACGGCGCCTGCGCGCCGGCGACAAAGACAGAAACCGCGGAGAACGCAGAGATCGCAAAGAAAAACATTCTCTGCGCGCTCAGCGCGCTCCGCGGTTTGGTATTCGTGCTCATGATTTGCTCGCCGGCTTCTTCGGCGGCGCGTGCTTCAGCGCCTCCATGGCTTTCTCGTGATTCCATTGAGCGAGGAACAGCTGGCCGGCCGATCCGCCGGCGCGGCTCGAGGTCCAGGCGAGCGTCTTGCCGTCAGGCGAGGGGACCGGCAGGCCGTCGAAGCCGTCGGTATAGGTCACGCGGACCGGTTCCTTCGCGCCCTGGGCGTCGACCATGAACAGCTCGAAGTTCTCGAACCCGAGCTTGTTCGACGCGAAGAGGAAGTACTCACCGGAGGGGTGCATGTACGGCGCCCAGCTCATCGATCCGAAGCTGGTGATTTGCTTCTGATCCGTTCCGTCGAGGTTCATCGTCCACACGTCGGCGATGAGCCCTTGCTCGTCGAACCGGCGCCACACGATCTTCTTGCCGTCCTGGGTGAAGAAGGGGCCGCCGTCGTAGCCGAAGACGTTGGTGAGCCGCGTCTGTCCCGAGCCGTCCGCCTTCATGATGTAGATCTCGGCGAAGTTGCTCGGGTTCTCGGCGAGCTGCTGCTTTTCCTTGTCGGTCAGCGCGTGGTCGTACCCGCCGCGCATCGACGAGAAGACGATCCACTGGCCGTCGGGCGAGTAGCTGCCCTCGGCGTCGTAGCCGCGCGCCGTGGTGAGCCGCTTCATGGCGCCGCTCTTCTCGTTGTAGGCGTAGATGTCCATCTCGGGGTCGTAGTCCCACGAGTAGCGCCGCTCCTTGCCTGACGCGCGGAACGCGAGCTCCTCGTCCTGCAGCTGCTTCGATTTCGGATCGGCGTGCGTCGAGGCGAACTCGATCTCGTCGCTGCCGGGCCGGAAGAACGCGCAGGTGGTCTTGCCGACGCCGGGGGAGATGCGTCGGGTGTCGCCGGTGGCGAGATCGAGGACATAAATCTGGTAGAAGGGGTTGCCCGGCTCGCGCTCGCTCTGGAAGACGAGCCGCTTGCCGTCGGGCGACCAGTACCCCTCCCCGGCCCGTTTCCCGTCGACGGTCAGGCGGCGCACCCGCGTCAGGAAATCACGTTCCTGATACGTCGCGGTCTGGGCGAAGAGCAACGTGGCCACAAGGGCGATACGAAAAACGGTCATGAATCCACCCTGGACAAAGAGAGACCGTGATTATCGCCGGTTTGAGGTGGCGGCGCCACTTACAGAATCGTCAGTTTTTATACGACTTAAGATGACAATGTGTTCTATTGAGACCATTATTGCCACGAAATAGAACATATCAATGTAATGGCTTTATTTATGAACTATTTAAGTGGATAGATCCTCGCGCGATGTTTCGAAAAGCTTCACAATGGAACAGACTCTATAAGACATCAAAGCTCAATCACAGTCTTGTGATTGCCGTAAGTAAAGGAGTTGCAGCATGTTACTGCCTCGCATGGGGATCCGGCTGTTTGGCCGTGCGCTTGCTCCACCTTGGACACGATGAATCAAAATGTCTCTGCGGACCTCGTTCGGCGAAAAGTCGTGTGGGGTCCTAAACGCACTGCGTGGATCCTTCTCCTGTCCCTCGGATGCCTGCCGGCAAATACGGCGTTCGGCAATCCGAATCAGCCAGGCACAAAAAAGCCCGGCGTCCCGGGTCCGTCGGTGAAAGCCTACAAGCTTGATAGCGAGCTCACAGGGCGTGCCAACGGTCGGAACCTCGTGTCGACCACACGAGTGATCGTAACGCTACAGCCCGGCGCAGCGTTGCCCGCGGAGTTCAAGAAGTTCGCCCGAGACGGCAAGCTGGATCTGATCAACGGCCAGGTACTCGAACTCCCAAACGGCGTGCTCAAGCAGCTCGCCGCGCACCCGAACGTGTTTCGCGTGCACTACGATCGGCCGACGGCGATGCACAACTATCGCACGTCGGTAACCGTCGGCGGCCGCATCATCAATCAGTACGGCTTGAAGGGCACGGGCATCGGGGTCGCGATCATCGACTCGGGCATCGCGACGTTCCACGATGACCTCACCAATACCAGTTCGACGCTGTACCCGTACGGCAACCAGCGCGTCTCGAAGTTCGTCGACTTCGTGAACGGCAGAACGCTGCCGTATGACGACAACGGTCACGGGTCGCACATCGCGGGCACCCTCGCCGGCAACGGCTACGATTCGAAGGGCCTGAAAGCTGGCATCGCCCCCGGCGCCTCGCTCGTGTCGCTGAAGGTGCTCGATCAGAACGGGCAGGGCACGATCAGCCGCATCATCGCGGCTCTCGGTTGGGTGGCGGCCAATGCGACCACCTACAACATCAGAGTGGTCAACCTGTCGGTGGGCGCCGGCGTCTACGAGTCGTACTGGACCGACCCGCTCACGCTGGCGGCGAAGGCCGTCACCGACAAGGGCATCACGGTTGTTGCGGCCGCTGGCAACCTGGGGAAAAACCTCGACGGGCAGCTGCAATGGGGCGGCATTACGTCGCCCGCCAACGCGCCGTGGGTGCTCACGGTCGGTGCGTCGAGCACGATGGGTACTGACACTCCGGCCGACGATCAGGTCGCGGGTTATAGCTCGTCAGGGCCGACTCACATCGATTACGGCGCGAAACCCGATCTCGTCGCGCCAGGCACCGGCACGGTGTCGTTGGCGGTCGTCGGCAGCAAAATGTACTCGACGAAGTCCGACTACCTGCTGGGTGGAAGCCTCAAGCTTTCCTACAAGCCGTATCTGAGCCTGAGCGGGACGAGCATGGCGGCGCCCGTGGTCAGCGGCACAGTCGCGCTGATGCTCGAGGCCAA
>WNEY01001677.1_pt1 | contig 15826 bp, 12 predicted proteins | sample 5400531 | NCBI WGS metagenome assembly WNEY01 (sample SAMN13153338, study PRJNA577476) | soil metagenome | isolation source: 200 cm saprolite under Douglas fir tree site 1 | place: USA:California | collected 2015-04-18
CACTGTCCAGCCGGTAGCGAAATGAGCAGAAGAGCACGACGCGTGTGAGGCTGATGAGAATCACATTGGCGATCGCCATCCGGTCGCCGGCGACAGCAAGCGCGTAGGGAAGCAGATGCAGGATCACCAGCAGCACCAGCATGAGCGCTCCGCGTGCATAGCTGCGTCCGAAGACGATGAATATGTTCTTGGTGAAGCCGTCGACGATCTCTCCCGCGTTGTGGTACATGCGCACGCGGATCAGATCGTCCGCGCGTACGGCCCGGGTGCTCTCGCCGTGTTGTCGCACCAGGCGCGCCAACCCGACATCGTCGATCACGGCATCTTTCAGCTCCCGAAATCGACCGATGCTCTCGAAAACTTCTCGGCGGATCAGATTGCCCGAACCTCCTCCAAGGGCGAGAAACGGCTTGCGGGATCGATTCGAGTACCACAATGGCATCCCGCTGAATGCGAAATATGCGAGCATCGGCATTCCGACGTTCTCGGCGAAAGTCTTCATCTCGAAATGCGGCAGAAGGGCGAGCAGCGCCGCTCCGTTCGACTCGATCGCGGCAACCGCCGCACGAATTGCCGCGGGCGCATAGATCAGATCGGCATCGACGAACAGGAGGAGCTCGCCGCGAGCGCGCGCGCTTCCCTGCTCCAGGGCCCACGGCTTACCAAGCCATCCCGGGGGCGCTTCCTCAGCTTCGACCACGGTAAGGCGTGGATCGCTGATCGATCGCAGGATTTCGCCGGTGGCGTCCGTCGAGCGGTCGTTGACCACAATGACCTCGATACTCGGGTAGTCCTGTTGGAGAAACGCGCGGACGGTTCGCTCGATGACTCGCGCCTCGTTACGCGCAGGAATCACGATCGATACGAGCGGATGATTCGTCGGCGTCCGATCACCCTTCAGCCGAGGGACGGCCCGCAGGTTCGCGATGGTCTGGATGAAAGCGAGAATCCAGACCACGAGGGCAAAACCGGCGAGGATATGCAACAACGCGTTGCGCTATGCCGGGCCGATGCGGCGCTGCGCCTCCAGAGCGTACGGCGAGTCAGGAAACTCGGTCGCGATCCGCCGGTAGGCATCCTTCGACTTCGCGGCGTTCCCCTGCGCGTCGTAGGCGTGCGCCAGCAGCACCAGGAGAGAGTCGGCAGGAAGAATCGGATCGGTCTTGTTGATCTCCGCCTGCAGTTCATTGGCCACCTGGCCCGCCTCGCCGTTTTCGATACGGAGCTGATACAGACTGAAGCGCGCGGAGCCGACGAGCACGTGCTTCGGATGGTCGCCAATGAACTGATCGAGTAGCTTGCGCGCACCGGTGATGTCTCCCCGGCTGGCATCGAAGCGGGCAACATAAAGGCCGGCAACATCAGCGGCGTCGCTGCCCGCGTATTTCGTCAGCAGATCCTTGAATTTTTTTTCGGCCGCGGCACTTCGCTCCGCCTCGGTCTTGAACCTGGCGCCAGGAACGGGCTGGCCGCCCGCGGCGGGCAATAGCGGAGAATCGATCGTCTCGACCGCGGCAGCCAGCGCGTCCTGCGCCCGCTGCTCGCGCGTACTCCGATAGAAAAAAATTCCGTAGACGGCGACGGCCACGGCAACGACAGCCACAGCTACCGTCAGGAGATACCGTTGATTCTCGCGCGCCCTGGTGGACAACGTGCCGATTTCATCGACAAACCGGTCGTGTTTGAGCTCTCTGCGATGTTCCCGACGCATGGTTGAAAAAGGACCTCCGGTGAGGGTGGGAGACTCTAACTTAGCCGCTAGCAACGGTCAACGCAGCGCCTCGATTCCGTCTAGAAACTGATAAAATTCTCCTTCGACCTGAGGCATTGTCATTGCAGGGCGTCTTTTTCCGATCGGCGGGGGAGAATCAATGACATCGAAGGCGTTCCGGGCAATGATGTTGGCGTCGCTGCTGACGGTGGTGCCAGGCTTCGCCCGCCGCCCACCCGAGGTCGACGAGCCTGGCGGCGCGACAATCCTCTGCTATCACATCGTTGAGTCTCCCCAGGATCCGCGGATGGAGATCAGCCGCGAGGTCTTTCGCCAGCAGATGCGTTATCTCGCGATGACGGGATACACCGTCGTACCGCTGCGCGACATCTACGAGTACGCGGCAGGAAAGCGTACTTCGCTGCCGAAGAACGCCGTGGCCATCACCATCGACGACGGCTGGCGAAGCACGTACACCGAAGCGTTCCCGGAGCTGAAGAAGCGGCACTTCCCGTTCACCGTCTTCATCTATCCCCAAATCATCGGCAAGACTGCCTACGCGCTCACGTGGAAGCAGGTCAAGGAGATGGCCGACGCGGGAGTGGATATCGAGAGCCACTCCTACTCGCATCCATTCCTGACGCAGCGCCGTCACGCGACGCTCGACGCGACGCAATACGCCCAATGGCTCCACCACGAGCTCGTCGAAAGCAAGCACATCCTCGAAAGAGAGACCGGACATCCCGTGAGTTTTCTCGCGTATCCATACGGCGATTACGACCATCATCTGACTACCAGCGTGGCAAAGGCAGGCTACGACGCGGCACTGACCTGCGACTACGGGCGAGTCACGCACGGCACCGATCCTCTCCGCCTGCGACGCGTGGTGATCGACAAGCGAATGGATTTCGCCGCGTTCCGACGCTACCTCGGCGCGCGACCGATGCCGCTCGAAGAGATGTGGCCGGAGCCAGGAAAGGTTCTCGATCCCGGACAGATCGTTACAATCTCCGCGAGGATTCCCAACTACAAGAACCTCGACCCGAAGTCCGTGGGCATCGCGCTCTTATCGATGACCGGATCGCTTCCCTATTCATACGACGCGCAGAACGGGTTGATCTCGCTTGACATCAGCGAAGGGCTCACCGGTGCTCTGCAGCGGGCATTGGTCTGGGCGACGGAAGCGAAGTCAGGGCATCGATTCGAAGCGAGCTGGACATTCCGCCTGCCCGATCTGTTCGGTGATCCGGCGTTCTGCCCGCCGATCGATCCCGGAGCGGTCCCGATCCGGCCCACCCAGGCGGCAGCGCCGGGGGCGCCCACGGTTTCTTCGCGGTCGCAGGCTGCAGGGGCACCTCGATTGCAAAATTGACCCGTCGATGGTGCGGCAACCAGTTCTCTCTGTGCCGACACGCCGTGGCCACGATCCTTTCGCACCACTCTGTTCGTTTATCCGCGGGTATCAGCAACGCGCCCGGGTATTTGACGTGGCCACAAGTGACCGAAATGTCCGACGCAGGAGTGGACATCGAGAGCCACACCTACACGCATGCGTCCCGCGTTCGTCACCCGCGGAACCTCACCCATGCGTCTCGAGCGCTTCTCGATCCAGCACGACACGACACTCAATCAGTTCCGGACCTTTCTGATTCCGTAAACGCTCTCCCTTTACGCCGGCAGCTTGATCTTCGGCTTCTCGTCGCGCCGGCGATAGAGGATCGCCAGCTTGCCGATTGCCCCCGCAACGTCTGCATCGGCCGCACAAGCAAGCTCCTCGGCAAGAGCGCGGCGCATTGGCGCCTCTTCAGCTTCGATGCGCACCTTGATCAGCTCATGGGCGAGGAGCGATGTTCTGGTTTCATCGATGACCGATGGCGTGAGGCCGCCCCTGCCGACGCGCACGACAGGCGACAGCGCGTGAGCGAGACCTCTGAGGAACTGACGCTGCTTTGCTGAGAGCATCGGGCAAAAACGAAGGGCAGCCTCGCGGCTGCCCTCCATCGCTCCGCAAATCGGAGTTCGTTTTACGGAAGCAGCAAGCGGATCACCACGCGGCGGTTCTTCAGGCGTCCTTCCGCCGTGTTGTTGTCGCCAACCGGCTCGCGAGCATCGCGCCCTTCGATGGTGATTCGCGACGGATCGATGCCGTGGCGGCTCACCAGGTAGTCGCGCACTGCTTCGGCGCGGCGACGGTCGAGATCCGCGTTCGGTCCGGTGGCTTCACGGTTGTCGGTGTATCCAATGACGATGGCCGTCGAGGTCGGCTCGGACTTCATCCGCAGAGCCACGTCATCCAGAATCGCCTTGGCGATGTTGGTCAGACGCGCCGATCCGATCTCGAAGTGAATCTCATCGGTGCGGATTTCCGTCGGAACGCGCGGTGGCGTCACCGGCGGCGCCTCAGGCGGTGGCACTGGAGCGGGGGGTGGCGGCGGCGGGGGGACCGGGACCGGGGCGGGAGGCGGCGGAGCCACACGCGCGAAATGCAACGGCGCGAACGACAGCCCTGCCAGACCGCTCACACCACAGTCCGACAGCTCAGTGAAACGGCACTGGTCGTTGTCATAGCTGAACTTCTGGACGTTCCAGCGGATGCCCGCATTCAGCGCCCACCCGCTGCTACCGAACCAGTGACGAAGGCCGGTGACCAGGAAAATCGGAGCCTTCGGTTTCCGATCGCCGCCGTTATACAGAGTGGCGTTGACTTCGCTGATCCAGTTTGTGAGCCGCCACCAGCGCTGTGGAATGTTCAAGCCGCCATCGATGCGGATCTCATTCGGAAGATCGATGTCGGTCACCGCGCCGGGTGGAAAGTTCGAGTGGCTGGCGTTGCGCTTTCCAACGATCGCATACGAAGCACCGAGCGTGGCGACGCCGCCGGTCCAATGCGCGCCGATGCCGTATTTGCCGTTGCCGCTGCTGATGCCGCTGTTCTTGTCACCGGTCGGAAGCTCGGTAAACAACGACAGGGCGATGCCACTTCCTCGCGACGGCTCCGTCAGACCAAACTTTGTCGCCAGACGAAGATCGCCGATGCCGCTATCGCTGAATCGGCCCCGATAGAACCAACCGTTGACGAATCCCGCGCGGTCTCCGCCCTGACCGCGGATGCGGTCAAAGGGTAGGGCGGCGCTGAACTCCCAACGATCGGTCAGACCGAAGCCAACTGAAGCGCTGAATCGGTCGAGGTCGTATCCGTAATCGCGATAACGACGCGCGGACGGCGGTACGAAATCCGGCGCCGGGCCGGCGAGCAACCGGTAGTTCTGCGCGTAGATGCTGAACGACAGGTCACCTTGATGGAGCGTGTTCGCGGTAACGGTATTGAAGAGCCCGGTTTCGCCAGTCCAGGTAGGAGCTGCGATGGCGATCTGGTCCTCGCGAGTCATCGTAGCAACCGACGTTCCCTGGGCGAGGAGCGGGGGAACGAGGATCAAGCAAGGGATGAACATTAGCCGATGACTGAGACGCAACAAATCACACCTCCTAAATCTCTCTCGCACGGTACTCGTCCGCATCGTATAATGCCCGCGCGCTTACAAACCGTGTGCCAGACTACGGCGCACACCGTTTGTAAACACCTCAACTCTCTAACTTTACCATAGCTTGAGTCGCCGAGCCTCAGCTCTGCGGCCGATCGATCGGATGGTGACATGCGCATCTGGCGTCGATTCTCATCATTTGCGGTAATTCTTGCCTCGACCGCCGTTCTCGCTCAGGAACCTCCGCCTTCGCAGCAGCAGCCTCCAACACCGACTCCTCAACCTCAACCTGCGCAACCTGCCCCGCAGCCCCCGCCCCCACCCGAGCCCTCGCCCGCCCCCCAAGCGGAGCCGCCGGTGTTGTCACGAGCGGCGAGCGGTGCGTACGAGCGGCGCGACTCTCTGCCGTTCTTCAACCTTTACTTACCGGAGGGGCAAGCGAGCGTTCGCATCCGCAAGTTGATCAAGAACGTGCTGTTCGAGAGCCAGATCGACTACCGCTTCGTCAACGGTGACATCAGCACGTACCTCCGTTACAAGTACTACTCGCGCAATTACACCTACAAGATCGGCGTCTTCGACACGATCGGATTCCCGGACATCGGCTCGCGCTCCACACAGGTGTTCCAGCGCGTCCGCGGCGGTCTTCTGCTGACGGAGTTCCCACGCGACTACAACCATCGCTACTTCTGGCTCGTGCAGGATGACCGGCTGACGTTCGGTGACGTCACTCGCGTCGACAACCGGAAGAACAACATCTACACGAAGTTCGGCTACCAGTACGGGACGCAGTTCGACGACCACCTCAACGCGATTGTCGGCGAGTCGCGTGGACGGATCATTCCGGTACTGACCGCCTTTCGCGAGATCGGACCGCAGAAAACAAGCTTTGCCGCCGCGCTGACCGAGTCGGCCAAGCTGTCCACGGGCGACTACCACTACACCAAGCTGGAGGCGGAGACTCTTCGCCGGTTTGACGTGACGCCGACGTCCTTCGTCGTCACGCGCGCGCACCTCGGCGTCTTCCCGACGAAGTCGACCATCCGCACGTGGTGCACGGACCTGACTAATCAGGTCTGTGGAACGGGAACGCCGCCGCCCGGCGCCATCCAGGTCCCGCAGATCGAGCGTTACAGCATCCCTTCGTACGAGCTGTTTGACCTGGGCGGACGCGAGGCCCTCAAGTCCATCAGCTCAAAGGACGCGTCCGCAGGGACCAGCGAGTTCCACGTCACGAACGAGTATTTCCTGCCGATCTTTCGAAATCGTGACTACCGGACTTACATGGTCCACTGGAACACGCTGTACGGCATCGGATACCTCGGCGCCGGAAATGTCGGCTACAAATTCACCGACGCCGCGCGCTTTCACAACTACGACGTGGACGCAGGAATTGGTACGGAGACGAGCATCACCATCCGCGACTTCGACGTTCTGCTCAGCGTGCTCTACGCGCACACGATCCGAGCGCCGGAGGAGTTAAAGGGAAGTAAGTGGCGCGTGTCCATTCGCACCATTCGCTAGCCTACTGCCGAAAATCCGCCTTCACCGCGCGAACGCCGTCGATATTTCGCAGCGCATCGATCGCGATGTCCTTCTGCAGCTCGTGGCTCACCTTCCCGGCAACGGTGAGAACACCGCCGTTCGAATCGACGTGGAACGTGCAGCCGTCGAGAGCGCGCCGCATCGCCAGTTGACGCTCGGCGACGCGTTGGATCCTCGCGTCATCAGGCGGGCTTGCCACCTGGATCAGGTTGGCCACTCGCGTGTAGCCAAGGTTCTGGGCCATCAAGCCGGCGCCTTGCGCAGCCGCGGCGTCAGTCGTCCTGCCGCGAAGAACCACGATCCCGCCGACTTCCACTGCCCGCAGGTCATCCACATCGAGTCCGGAGCCTTGGAATTGCGAGGTCAGATCGACGACGGATGCCGAATCGGCCCCCGCGGGGATTGTGATCAAAAGCAGCGCGGCAACAGTTGCAGCGCCGAGAATGGAGGTTTGCGCTCTCATTTTATTTGGGTCTCCCATCCGCCCTTAGAGCAGTAGACGTGCCACATGCCAGCGGCCGTTTTTACAGCGATTTACGCGGCGCGAAGCATGAGCGAAACAACGGCGGGCTCATCGGCGGGCGTCCCACGCTGATGGTGCAGGTAAACACGCCAGACGAGGATCACCAGGAGTGTCACGAGGGCCACCATCGCGATAAGTGCGGTGACGCGACGCGCCATGTGCGCGGTTCGAGCAACCGGTGTGCCTGTAGAATCGCCGGCCATGAAAGCGATCCTAATTCGTGAGCACGGCGGCGTCGAGCGTCTCGAGAGGAGCGAGGTTCCCGATCCCGCGCCGCAAGCGGCCGAAGCGGTCGTCGCCGTCCGTGCAGTCGCGTTGAATCACCTCGACATCTGGCTTCGGCGCGGCGTTCCGGGGCACACGTTCCATTTGCCCACGATCCCAGGAGCGGAAGTATCCGGTGTCATCGATCAAGTCCCCGAAGGTTACGGCTGGAAGCGCGGTGATGCCGTCATCGTCGCGCCCGGTTACTCATGCGGCGTGTGTGTCGCATGTCTCAGCGGAAATGATCCGCTGTGCGCGAACTACGGCATGTTCGGAGAAATGCGCGACGGGGGATGTGCAGAGAAGATCGCTGTCCCGATCCGCAACCTCGTTCGCAAGCCGGCGGCGCTCTCATTTCCGGAGGCCGCTGCCATTCCCCTCGACATGCTGACCGCGTGGCACATGCTGATCGCACGCGCGCAGCTTCGTCCGGGCGAGACGGTACTGGTTCACGCGGGAGGATCGGGCATCGGCAGCGCAGGCATTCAGGTCGCCAAGCTGTGGCGTGCAATCGTCTACACCACGGTCGGCAGCGCGGAAAAAGCGCGCCGCGCCAAGGAGCTCGGCGCTGACGAGACGATCCTTTATCGCGAAACGGATTTTCTCGGTGCCGTGCGCAATCTGACGGGAAAACGCGGCGTCGACGTCGTGTTCGAGCACGTCGGCGCAGAGACGTTCGAACGCTCGCTGAAGTCCCTGGCGCGTGGCGGCCGACTGGTGACTTGCGGAGCGACCACCGGCGGCGAAGCAACGATCAACATTCGTCTCATTTTCTTCAAACTGCTCTCGATTCTCGGCTCCACCATGGGTAGCCTCGCCGAATTGCACACGATCATGAACCATGTCGAAGCCGGACGCCTGCGCCCGGTGGTTGATCGCGTGCTGCCAATCGATCAGATCGCCGAAGCGCATCGCGTGCTGGAGAGTCGCGAGGCGTTCGGGAAGGTCGTCCTCACCTTATAATTCCGAAGTGCCCCGCATCCATGTTCTCCCCTCAGAACTGGTGAATCAGATCGCCGCCGGCGAGGTGGTCGAGCGCCCGGCGTCAGTGGTCAAGGAGCTGATCGAGAACGCCATCGATGCCGGCGCGACGTCGATCGAGGTCCTGCTGGAAAACGGCGGCAAGAAGCGGATCGAAGTGCGGGACGACGGCTCCGGGATGTCACGCGATGATGCGGTTCTGGCACTGGAGCGCCACGCCACCTCGAAGATCCGCGAATTCGACGACCTGACACGCGTGCGCACGCTCGGTTTTCGGGGCGAAGCGCTCCCCTCGATCGCCAGCGTCTCCCGGTTCAGCGTGACCACGTACGACGGCACGAGCGATCACGCCGTGGAGATCGAATGCGATCCGCTGACCGGCGAGCGCAGCGTACGCCCGGCGGCGCGCGATCGCGGAACGACGGTGATCGTCCGCGAGCTCTTCGAGAATGTCCCCGCGCGTCGCAAATTTCTGCGCAGCGCCGATTCGGAATTTCGATCGATCGTCACCGTGGTTTCGTCGTACGCATTGCCGCTCCCTGCGCGCGCGTTTCGTTTACAGCACCATGGACGGCTGGTTCTTGATCTGCCGCCGGCCCCTTCTCTCCACGACCGTGCCGTTCAGGTCCTCGGCCACGACGCCGAGCCCTACCTGTCGGAAATCGACGAGGCATACGACAGCACGCGTGCGACCGGATACGTCACGCGCGGGATTCGCTTCGGAAGCCGCCGGAACCAATTCTTTTTCGTGAACGGCCGGCTGGTGAGGGACCGCGTTCTGACCCATGCGGCCAATCGAGCCGCCGAAGCGTTCGACTTCGATGGGCATCCGGCCATTGTTCTCTTCCTCGAGCTCGATCCGAGCGCGGTCGACGTCAATGTGCACCCGGCGAAAACCGAGGTGCGATTCCGCGACTCGGGGAGCATTCATGTTGTCGTCGAGCAGGGGATTCGCCGCGCGCTGGGCGGTGCGGAGGAAGGAAGCGAGCTGCTGCAACCTTCCTCAGGACTCAGCACTCAGGACTCAGGACTCTTCCCCATCCAGATCTACGACGCTCCTGCTGCCCAGTTCACGCCTCTCTTCCAGAGCCAGGCCATCGTGCAACCGCCGCTGCAAACGGCGCCGGCGACGGTCATCGAAGAAGCTCCGGCGCTCGGCGATCTCGCTGGAAGAGTGATCGGGCAGTACCGGATGAGCTACATCCTTCTGGATACGCCGGCAGGTCTACGCCTGGTAGATCAGCATGCGGCACACGAGCGCGTGTTGTACGACCGTTACCTTCAGCGCATCGAGAAGCGCGACCCGGCGTCGCAGCAGCTTCTGACGCCGATGCTCTTCGAAAGCGGCGCGGCGGAGAGCGCGGTGCTCGAGTCGCACGCCGAAGAGTTGCGCGCTGTCGGATTCGATATCGAGCGATTCTCCGGAAACGCTTTTGCGATCTCTGCGGTGCCGCCGGAGCTGATCCGCAACGATGTGCAGTCGTTCCTTCGCAAATTGATCGACGCATCGCTCGACGAGCGCGCGCCGCACGTCGCTCGCGTGCGGGAGAAAGTCTGCGCCTCGCTCTCCTGTCAGGCGGCAATCAAAGTGCACCGGCCGCTCGGCGGCGAAGAAATGGCGCGGCTCACGGCGGAGCTGCTGCGGTCGTCGAATCCATTTGCCTGTCCGCACGGCCGGCCGATCATTGTGGACATCAAGCATTTGGATATCGAACGTCACTTCCACCGCCGGTAGATTGCTCGCGGCGCAGGAGGTAGGCTTGGTGCCGATGGATTCGCGAGCGCTCGGCCGGCGCGGAGAGCGCCGCGCCGCGTGGTTTTATCGCCTGCGCGGATATTCGATTGTCGCGCGCAACAAACGACTCCGCAGCGGCGAGATCGATCTCGTCGTCCGGCGCGGACACGTCCTTGCTTTCGTGGAGGTGAAAACGCGCCAGAGTCTCGCGGCCGGCGAAGGATACGAGTCGGTCGACCGCGCCAAGCAACTCCAGCTCGTCCGCCTCGCCGATGAATATCTCGCGAGACATCAACATTTCGGCGACATCCGCTACGACGTTCTTTCTCTCTACTGGACAGGACTTCGCTTCGTCATCCGCCATTTTCCTGATGCCTTCCGGCCGGTCAGCGACCCGTGGCGGCCCTGGAAATGGACGATATGATTCGCCGCATGCGAATCATCACCGTGCTTCTCGCCGCCGCCTCTCTCGTATTCGTCTTCGCCCGATCACCGGAGGATCGGACGATCACGGATCCGGCCACGATCAACTCGCCGAGGAATCCCGACGCGCAGCCGATTCCGATCGATGACCTGTTTTTCAGCCGCAGCATCACTGATCCATCGTGGTCCCCCGACGGAAAAGAGATCGTTTTCTCCACGAATCTGACCGGCCGGTTCAATTTGTGGAAAGTAGCGGCTAACGGCGGATGGCCGGTACAGCTCGTCGTCTCCGATGATCGGCAATTCGCATCGATGTGGTCGCCGGACGGCAAGTGGATCACATGGCAGGAGGATCGCGCCGGCAAGGAGGCCTACGAGATCTACATGATCCCTGCGAGCGGCGGCGCGACGGTCAACCTGACCAACACGCCCAACGTCTCCGAGACCGACGCCCTCTTCTCCCCCGATTCGAGGATGTTGACGATCGCCTGGAAGCCGACGACCTCCCCGACGACCGACGTCGCGGTGATCGACCTGAGTACGAAATCGGTTCGCAATCTGACCAACGAGAAAGCTGCAGACCGGTCATGGAGTCCTGTTGCGTGGAGCCATGACGGGAAATGGCTCGTTGCCAATCGGCTGAATGCCGACTTTACGGTCGCGGAAATCTACACCATCGATCTCGCCACCGGTCGCGCGACCAACCTCACTCCGAACAGCAAAGTGCGCATCACGGCCAACTCGATTTCACCCGATGACAAAACGCTGCTGGTGACCTCGAATCAGAAGGGTGGCTACGACAACGTCGCCCTGCTCGATATCGCTTCGAGAAATCTGAAGTGGGTCACGGACCTGAAGTGGGAGGCGGATGCAGGCGATTTTTCTCCTGACGGCAAGTGGCTGACCTACTCGGTCAACGAGGATGGCCGGGATGACGCTTACATCGCCAGCGTCTCCAGCGGCCCGGGACGAAAACTGGCGATGCCCACGGGAGTGAACACGTTCATCGGACGCCCGAGTGCTTACAGTCCGCGAGGCGACCGTCTGCTGCTGCGCCACCAGAGCGGCACGCAGACGAATGACTTCTGGATCTACGACGTTGCCGCCGATCGCGCCACGCAGATCACGCACTCGGCGATCACCAGCCTGGACGCGACGCCCCTGCCGCCGTCGCAGATCGTGCACTACAAGAGCTTCGACGGCACGACGATCAGCGCGTTCCTGTGGATGCCGTTCAATCTCGAACGCAATGCCAAGAATCCCGCGATCGTCGTTCCGCACGGCGGTCCGACCGGACAGACGTTCGACACCTTCAACCGCAGCGTCATCGCGCTCGTCTCCCGTGGCTATGCTGTCATCGCGCCGAATGTCCGCGGCTCAACCGGGTATGGCCTCGCATTCCAGAAGGCGAATTTCCAGGATCTCGGCGGAGGTGACCTGCAGGATGAGGTCTATGCGGCGAAGTTTCTCGCGGCCACCGGCTACATCGATGCGAAGAAGATCGGCATCACCGGCGGCTCGTACGGCGGGTTCATGACACTGATGGCCATCGGCAAAACGCCGGATGTCTGGGCGGCCGGCGTCGAGCAGTACGGAATTGTCGACTGGTACACGATGCTGCAGCACGAGGATCCGCGCTTGCAGGAATACGAGAAATCGCTTCTCGGCGACCCGGTAAAGGATCGAGCAGTTTACGAAGCCGCATCGCCGATCAAATATCTGACCAACGCGAAGGCACCGCTGCTCGTTTTGCAGGGTGAGAACGACATCCGCGTGCCGAAGGAGGAGGCGGAGCAGGTCGTTTCCATTCTCAACAACGCCGGAAAGACTGTGGACGTCCACTACTACCCGAATGAGGGACACGGTTTCGCCAAGCGCGAGAATCAGATCGACGCGATACGGCGGATGATCGACTGGTTCGACCGCTATCTGAAGTGAAAAGGGCCGCGCTCGGCGGCCCTTCAGGTTGGATTCTTTTGGAGCGGGCAACCGGACTCGAACCGGCGACATCGACCTTGGCAAGGTCGCACTCTACCAACTGAGTTATGCCCGCATGTTGGCGCGTAGGGTAAGAATGCCCCGCCGCGCTGTCAAGCTAACTATCGACGTTGCACCCGAATTCCTAAGTTTACGCCGCGCGCAGCGAGGCGTCTCCGGTGGAATAGCGAACATCCGAATGCCACCGGAGATCCCTCGCTGCGCTCGGGATAGACTGAGTGAATCAGGGCCGCTCGACTGTAATTCCGTACGCGTGCAGCTTGCGATAGAGATTCGAGCGCTCGACCAAAGTTTACGCCGAGCGAAGCGAGGCGTCTCTCGTGGTCCTTCGAAGCTGCCTCGCTACCGCCATCATCGCCGCGCCACCGGAGATCCCTCGCTACGCTCGGGATAGACTGAGCGACTCAGGGACGTTCCACCCTAATTCCGTACGCGTGCAGCTTGCGATAGAGATTCGAGCGCTCGACGCCGAGGGCGTCGGCGGTGCGGCTGACATTGCCGGCGAACTCGCGAAGACGCCCAAGGATGTACTGTTTCTCGAAGGCGTCGCGGGCTTCCTTCAGCGTGAGATTGGCGGCGATCTCCGCGGGAGCGCTCTCACGTGCGCCCAGTGGAATGTCTTCCGGTTCGATCGTGTCGCTCCGAAGCAGAATGGCCAGCCGCTCGGACACATTGCGCAGCTCGCGGACATTGCCCGGCCAGTAGTACGACTTCAGCTTCGCCGCTGCTCCGCTGGACAGGCGCTTCCGAGGATTGCCGGTCTCTGCCGCGAAGCGGCGCAGAAAATGTTCGGCCAGAAGAATGATGTCGTTTCCGCGATCGCGCAGCGGCGGCACATCGATTGGAATCACGTTCAGCCGGTAGTACAGGTCATCGCGGAACGTCCCTCGGGCAATCTCACTCTGCAGGTCCTTGTTCGTTGCGGCGATCACGCGCACGTCAACGGTGATGGGCTGCTGCCCGCCGACTTTCTGGAAGGTCTGCTCCTGGAGCACACGAAGCACTTTCGCCTGCGTGCGCACGCTCATGTCGCCGACCTCATCGAGAAACAGAGTTCCGCCGTCCGCGAGCTCGAATTTTCCTTTTCGCTCATCGATGGCGCCGGTGAAGGCTCCCTTGCGATGTCCGAAGAGCTCGGACTCGATCAGCTCTTCGGGGATCGCCGCGCAGTTGACGTCGACGAATGGATGCTCAGCGCGATGCGACCACCGGTGCAGCGTGCGGGCGACGATCTCCTTGCCGCTGCCGTTCTCACCGGTGATGAGCACGCGGCTGTTCGAGGGTGCGGCGCTGCGCATCTGCTGCTCGAGCATGCGCATGGCCTCGCTGTCGCCGATCAGCATCTCGTCGAGCGAGAGCGATCGCCGGAGATCGTGCACCTGATCGCGGAGCTTTCGGTCGGCAAGCGCATGACTGATGGTCAGGATCACGCGCTCGAGCGCCAGCGGCTTTTCCAGAAAATCGTAGGCGCCGAGCCGCGTGGCACGGACCGCGGTGTCGATGTTGCCGTGCCCGGAGATGACGATCACCGGCGGCGCACCCGCCGTGTGCAGGCGCTCCAGAACGGTCATGCCGTCGACGCCCGGAAGCCAGAGATCGAGGATGATCAGATCGAATTCGTCGCGGGCGAATTGCGCGAGCGCTTCTTCGCCCGATTCGCACAGCGACGTGCGATGGCCCTCATCTTCGAGGATCTTCGCCAGCGTGGCGCGAATCGATTGTTCGTCGTCGACGATGAGTATTTTGGCCATATCAGCGCCCCACCCGCCACCCGCCACCCGCCACCCGCCACCTAAGCCGGAAGTTCAATCTCAAATCGAGTCCCTCTCGGATAGTTGTCGTGCACGGAGATGCGGCCGTCGTGATCGTTCACGATGCGATGGACGATCGCCAGGCCGAGGCCGGTACCGCGGCCTTTGGTGGAAAAGTACGGGAGGAAGAGCTTCTCCTTGTCGGTATCGGGAACGCCGCGGCCTGGATCAGCGACCTCGATCACCACGCGGTGCGGGGCGCGGCGCGCGGTGACGCGAATTTCTCCCGACTCGGTGGCCTCCACGGCGTTGTTCAGCAGGTTGCCCACCGCGCGGCGAATCTGTTCGGGATCCATCAACAGCTCGATCTCCGGATCGACGGAGACGGAAACGCTGACGCCGCGCTTCACATCGCCATAGAGGCTCGCCGCCTGCTGCAGGATTTCCGCGAGCTGCGCGTGGCGGAGATGAACGGCGGGCATTCGCGCAAATCGTGAAAATTCGTCCACCATCCGTTTGAGCTGCCGGACTTCGGAGACAATCGTCTTCGTCCCTTCGTCGATGGCCTGAGGCGCATCGGGTTCGGAATTCTGAAATTTCTTGGCGATGCGTTCCGCGGAGAGCTGAATCGGCGTGAGCGGATTCTTGATTTCGTGAGCGATCCGCCGCGCCGCCTCGTTCCAGGCGGCCAGCTTCTGCGCCTGCACGAGCTGCGTGGAGTCTTCCATGGCCAGCACCCACCCCTCCTCCCCCCCGCCCGTGAGGCGCGCCAGCGAGAGCTCGAGATAGCGCAGCTCTCCGGCGCGGATCAGCGTCACTTCGCGCGTGCGCATTCCGCGCGTGGTCAACTCACACATGGCGTTCTGGAGGACAGTCAAGTCGCCGGTGAGGATGTCAGCGAGCAACGCGTTCGATCGCGGCTCTTCGATCTGCAGCATCTGCAGCGCCGCGCGATTGATGCTCAAGAGATGGAAGTCGTCGCTGAAGGCGATGATCCCTGCCGAGACGCTGTCCAGAACTGTGGAGAGGTACTGATTGGTCTGGGTCAGCGCCTGGCGCTGCTGATCGAGCTGCAAGGACATCTGATTGAACGATTCGATCAGACGGCCCACCTCGTCGGTGGCTCGCACGTCGACGCGCGAGCCGTAGCCTCCTTCCGCCAGTCTGCTGGTCGCTTCCGACAGTGCTTTGATCGGCTCGGTGATCCGCCGCGAGGCGTAGATCGACAGCCACAGCGCGAAGAAGAGAATCGCCAGAGTGATGGCGAGGAACAGCGAGGTCTGCGACGCCTTGAGCGCCGGCCGGTTCGCGTCGAGTTGCTGGAAGTTCTTGTGCAGGATGATGCTCTCGTCGATCAGGCGACTCATCGTCGCCGGGATGAAGACGCCGGCGATCGCCGCGTAGGGAGTCGTT